>Ga0070693_100001696_pt1 | contig 10002 bp, 9 predicted proteins | sample KBSK1103metaG_FD_65472 | JGI IMG/M metagenome (GOLD analysis project Ga0070693, IMG submission 65472) | Corn, switchgrass and miscanthus rhizosphere microbial communities from Kellogg Biological Station, Michigan, USA - KBS K1-10-3 metaG | ecosystem: Host-associated > Plants > Roots >... | reverse complement strand
AGAATCGAAAAGGCACGTCGCAAGATTTCAAGAGAGCGGGATTTCGATTCCGCTCTGTTTGCTTTGAGGTTACTCCAGGCCGCCGGATGACCCACTCGCGGATTCAGGCTTTCTCAACACATAACCCGCGCCGCGCACCGTATGCAGAAGTTTCGGCGAGAAGTCCCGGTCGATCTTATTGCGAAGATAATTCACATACACATAGATGACGTTGGTCAGCGAATCAAACGTCTCGTCCCATACCTTCTCTGAGAGCAGCGTTCGTGTGAGCACCTGATCCGGATGCCGCATGAAACATTCGAGCAGCGCGAATTCCTTTGCGGTCAGCACCACCGGCTTGTTTGCGCGCGTCACCCGCCGAGTCAACGGATCAAGCACCAGATCGCCGATCTGAAGCCGAAGATTCACCTGGGCGCGATCCCGGCGGCGCAGTGCTCGGATTCGCGCGAGAAGTTCAGCGAACGCAAACGGCTTGGTCAAATAATCATCCGCGCCGCTGTCCAGCCCGCGAACTTTCATATCGACCGAGTCACGCGCGGTCAAAAGAAGAATGGGCGTCGACACGTGTTCCTCTCTCAGCTTGCGGCAGACCTCGAGTCCATCCATCCCCGGCAGCGTGATGTCCAGGAGTATCAAGTCGTAGTTTCCCATCGAGGCACGATGCAACCCATCGGGGCCGTCGGGAGAAACATCAACTGCCGACCCTTCTTCTTCAAGCCCGCGCTTGATGAAGTCGGCCATCTTCGCTTCGTCTTCGACTACGAGGATGCGCATTGATGTCAGTATAGGGAAGGGAATCGGCGAAGGGGAAGGGGAGCAGGGGAGAAGAGGGGAAAAGGGGAAGAGGGGAAGAGGAGAGGGGGAAAGGGGGCGACGGAAAGAGGGGGCGACGCGGAGAGAGGGAGAGGGGGCGATTGGGAGACGTTGAGAAGCTCGGGGCGAGTCGTCGCGTCACCCTTTCTCCCCTCGCCCCGTCCCCGTGCCGCCGCGTCTTGGTGATCGCCCCGTCGCCGCGTCTCTTCTCCCCGTGCTATACTCTCTGCGGTTCTTTGGAGTGGGTTGGACGGTTGCTGGCGCTCTCAGGAATCTCAGATTTCAGATTTGAAATTTGAGGTCGATGAGACGCGAGAGGAAAGTCCGAACACCGCAGGGCAACGGACTGGCTAACGGCCAGGCGGGGCGACCCGACGACAAGTGCAACAGAAAATAAACCAGCCGATGGCTCCTCGGAGCACAGGTGATGGGTGAAACGGTGGGGTAAGAGCCCACCAGCATTGGGTGGCAACACTCGGTGGCTAGGCAAACTCTCCGTGGTGCAAGACCAAATAGGGAGGCGTCATCAGGATTGCCCGTCCAAAGCGCGGCGGCTTCGGCTGTTTGCGCTACGACCTCCGGGTAGGTCGCTCGAGCGCGCGGAGCAATCCGCCGCCTAGATGAATAACCGTCACCGGCTCGCGATCGCGCGTGCGTGAACGAGAGCCGGAACAGGATTCGGCTTACAGACCCACTCCAGACCATTTTTCATCGGAGACGATTGTGAATAAGAACAAGTACCTGATCGCTTTGATCGGATTGGCTGCCGGCTTCATCGTCAGTTTTTTTCTCACCTCGAATTACAACAAGAGCAACGCCGGGTCCACCTCGAACGCCGCTGCGTCACCAATGGCAGGTGCTGGCGGCGGCGCGGGCGGCCAGCAAGCGATGATGGGGCAGGTCCAGCAGGTGATCGAAAAAGCCAAGAGCAACCCCAATGACTTTCAAGCCCAGGTCGAAGCGGCCAAGATATTCAATCAAGTCGGGAGAATGGCCGAAACAGTTGAATACCTCAAGAAAGCCTACGCGATTGATTCCGCCAAGTTTGCTGAGTTGAAGGCGGCCGGTTTCCTCGGCCAATACTACTTCGAACAGAAGGACTATCCTGAAGCCGAAACGTGGTTCAACCGCGCCATCAAGGCTGATCCCGGCGAGGCCGATTTGTATGTTGCGCTTGCTGAGACCTACGTTCAGCGAGAGTCCGCCGAGCCCGATAAGGCAATAACTCAGCTCGAGCAGGCATTGAAGGTTGATCCGCGGAATGGCCACGCGCTCGGTCACTTGATCGAAGCCTATGCTTTGAAGCGTGACGCTCGCGGCGCCGAAGACGCACTTAAACGACTGAAGGAAGCAGATCCGGCCAATCAAAGGATATCGGTGCTTGAGACGCTCGTTACCGACTTGAAGGCGGGCAAGGCTGTGAGCATTCCCAAGGAGCAGTAAGTGATTCCTGAGAGGTGATCGCGGATGCGCCGGGCAAAGCGCTTGCTAGCGATCACGCGTCAAATATCACAGATTACCGCAATGTTGTTGTTCAGATTCATCTTTTATTCCATTCTGGCCTACGCTGTACTGCGCTTCATCCGCTGGCTGCTGGCGTCCGCCTCGCCGAGGAAGTCTGCCTCGAGCAACCGCGAAGCCCGGCCGGCCCAAATGATCAGATGCCGGCATTGCGGAATGTTCGTTACCCAACGAAGCGCCATCGTTGCGTCGGGCGAAGAGTTTTGTTCCCAGAATTGCGCGCAGTCGGTGAACAGGGTTTAACCGGCACCGAATTCTCAAGCGGGATAAAAATACTGCATCATTCCTGAAAGAGTTTCCGTCATTACTAGTGAAGGGGAGTAGACACACGCAGGATGATACCCCGCCTGGGTCCTGAATGCTGTAACGACGTGAGTGCGAGGCTGTATCAGCATCGTGCTCGATCGCCGATGGTGCGGACGAAATCAGGGCAGCAAGTGTCAAAGGAGGCATGAGAAGTGCAATGAGGATTAGTGATGTTTTGTATCGCCTGATCGGCGTGAACCGCCCAAGTTGTCCCCACGAAAGTGATATTCTTGCCTATTCTGAGAATAGGCTTTCCATTAGTGCCAGATCCCGCCTTGAAAGCCACATCGCCGGATGTGAGGATTGCCGCGAGGTCCTCGTCTTTATGGGACGAGAAGTTGAGAAGGGCGCACCGGCTTCGGCGGAAGCCGTGTCAAATCAGACCGCAAGAGTCCTGGCGTCAATAAGAGCCTACGAACTCGGCCCTCAGATGCCGGAGAACCGGCGAACCGTGGGAGCTGCACCGCGAATTTCCTTTGCTCGATTCGCGACAGTTGGACTCGTTTTGTGCGCGGTTCTGAGCGTTGGAATCTATTTTGTGATGAGCAATGGGTCGCGGCCGGACGGTGCGATGGAAGCCTTGAGGCTGGCCGTCAAGGATAAGCGATTCACGCCACTGCGAGTCTCAGGCAACCTTGAATACTCCGCCTATTCTGTTAAGCGCGGTGACGATCGAGACAACACCGAACTTCAGTTCAGCCGCGCGTTGCTGAAGCTCAAGTCGGCTGAAGCAGAAACCGCGCCGGCGAGTGACAGGCTTGAGCTGGCCCGCATTTACCTGGCTCGAGGAAAACTTGAGGACTCGAAGCATGCTCTGGAGATTCTCCGGCAGGTTGAAGCACGAGGAGTACAAACCGCGGAGTCTCTGAACGACACGGGTGTTGCGTATTTCCAGTTGCAGGACAACAACACAGCAATCGACTACTTCTCAAGGTCGCTGGCCAAGTCGCCGGGTTACATCGAAGCTCTGTTCAATCGGGCTGTTGCTGAACAAGGCGCCAATCGGCTCGCCGACGCCAGGAGAGATTGGGAGCAGTTCCTTGCTCAGTCGAAAGATGAGAAGTGGAATGCCGAGGCCGGGAAGCGGCTGAAAACGCTTGGTGACGCAAACCCCAATTAAGTTTGCCCGGCCGCTTAGGGAACCTTTGGTTTTCGCATCATTGGTTCTTACTTCAACCACGCGTCCCCTATTGTGATATCAACGGTAACAGGCACGCTTCGGATGAACTCGCGTGCAGCAGCGGTCATTTCGCGTTCGAGGATCGCCGCGGCTTCGCTGGCGGCGGACTCCGCGGCTTCGATAACAATCTCGTCATGAACGCAGTTGACGATCGTTGCGTCGATCGGTTTCAACGCGTCGTACAGCAGCACCAGCGCTCGCTTGATGATGTCCGCCGATGAGCCCTGAATGGGAGCGTTCTTTCCGAGTCGTTGAATCCCCGCCACCTGGCTGCGATCGTTGGCATCGAAGCTGAAACAAATCAATCGCCCCGATCGCGTGCGGCTCTCGCGATCCCTCACCGCGCGATCCGCGGCGTCGCGTAGAAACGCGGCAACCCCACTGTATGCGTCAAAATACTTTCGCAGCAGAATCTCGGCTTCGTCGAGCGGGCATCCGATTCGCGCGGCCAGACCCTGCGCCCCCAGCCCGTACATAATTCCATAGTTCAATTGTTTCGCCGCCGCGCGCTGGTCCTTTGACACGTCTTCAAGATTGATCCCGAACATCTGGCTTGCGGTCACGCAATGCAAGTCTTCGCCTGACAGCAGAGCTTTCACCAGCGCTGTATCCTGCGACCAGTCGGCAAGAATGCGCAGCTCGATCTGTGAATAATCAGCGATCACCAGCTTGCGTCCGGCGGGCGCCCGAAAACACGAGCGATACTCGGGTGTGTTTGGAATTTGCTGAAGATTGGGATCCGAGCAGCTCATACGCCCGCCCGTCGCTCCCAACTGCCGAAAGTCGGCGTGTATCCGGCGAGTGACCGGGTTGATGTGTTCGAGCAAGCCAAGCCCGTAACTCGAGAGCAGCTTCTGAACGCTGCGATACTCGAGGAGTTTTCCGATCGCCGGATGCTCGGTTGCCATCGGCTGAAGCTGCCAACTGCGAGTGCCTTCGACCTTGATTCCCATATTCGCCAGCGCGTCGGCGACCTGTGTCGGGCTGTCGAGGTTGATGTTGGGAGGCTCGCCGAAGAGCGTGAGTTGCAGCACGCCGGCCGCCAGTTCCCGCCGCAATTCGTCTGACAGAATCGCGTGCGCGCGTTCGAGACCGACTACGAGTTGCCGCCAACATTCAGGGTCGAGCGCCATTCCGGCAAGCTCCATCGCGGCGAGCGGAAGCACGCACTCGAACTCGAGAGTTGCGACTTCTTCGAGACTGAATTCGTCGAGTTTCGCCGTGAGCCTTTCATAGAGCGGCAGCATCAGGGCCGCGTCTTTCGCCGCGTATTCGTACTGAGCATCACTCAATGGTCCCGCCCAGCTACTGACCTGAAGCGATTTGTCGACAAGCTCATCAAGATGCCGCTCGGTTACCGCGGCAAGCCCGTGTCCGCCTTCACTTCGGCCCGCGCCGATCAACTGGCTTGCAAGCAGCGTGTCGAATATCCCATGCACTTCCAAACCGAAATGATGAAGCAACATCTTCAGATCAAACTTGGCATTGTGAAGCACCTTCACCGGTTCGGAGGCGGACAGGAGCTCGCGCAATCCAGGATGATCGAGCGCGTTCATCTCGAAAAGATCGACAACGAAACTTTCTTCCGGAGTTGCAATCTGGAGGAGCCTGACGCGGCCACGCAATGGATCGAGCGAGGTCGTCTCCGTATCGACGCCGATGATCGGATGCCTGGAAATGGCTTCCACGGCCCGTTCCAGGGCCGGCTCGGTCGCGACAAACCTGTAGGGCGTCCTGCTCAATCTCGGTTTAGCCTCGGTTCGCGGCTCGGTGCTGATGCGGGCACTTTCTGACGCAAAGGACTATCTCACTCATCGGCCGCATCCTTGAGAAACTAATAGTCGGCCGATATAGTTGAGATTCTTACATCAAGGGCGTGACCAATCAAGCAGCGGCAAATCTCAAGAATGCAATGACGACCGCGGTGAGCCTCAATCAGACGGAACGATTCAAAGAGCGGCGAGAAGCATTCATGCGGCGGGTCTCCGGCGGCATAGCCATCTTTCCCGCGGCGCCCACAGCCATCCGCAACGGCGACGTCGAACACGAGTATCGCCAGGATACGGACTTCTACTATCTGACCGGCTTTGAAGAACCGAATGCCGTCGCGGTCCTCGCTCCCGATCACCCCGAGCACAAATTCGTCTTGTTCGTTCAACCCAAAGATCGCGAGCGTGAGGTGTGGACAGGCTGGCGCTCGGGAGAAGAAGGCGCGAAACGTGACTACGGCGCTGACGCCGCATTCACGATGGACAAGCTCGACGAGGAACTACCAAAGCTCGCTGTGAAGGCTGATCGAATCTACTATCGCTTCGGGAGTGATCCCACTTTCGATCTGCGGCTGGTCGGATGGATGCGCCGCTTTCAACGTCAGCGCCAACGCGAAGGAACCGGCCCAACATCGGTCATCGATCCAGCCGAGCTTCTCCACGACATGAGACTCATCAAAACGTCTGATGACCTCGCACTTCTCCGCCGCGCGATTGACATCACTTGCGAAGGTCACCTCGGTGCCATTCAGGCGATCAAACCGGGCGCGAATGAGTATGAGATCGAAGCGGTAATACGATACGTGTTTCGCAAAAACGGCAGCCCGCGTTCCGGGTACGCGCCCATCGTGGCATCAGGGGCAAACGCGACCGTGCTGCACTACACGACGAACAACCAGCCAATCGACGACGGCGATCTCGTGTTGATTGATGCGGGCGCCGAATTCGGTTATTACACCGGCGACGTGACCCGAACGCTTCCGGCCGCCGGACGATTCACCGAGGAGCAGGCGACGCTCTATCAACTCGTGCTCGACGCTCAGAGCGACGCGATCGACGCGATCAAGCCGGGCGCTACCTTTATCGAACCGCACGAACGCGCAGTGCGTGTGTTGACCGAAGGACTTGTGCGGCTCGGATTGCTGGAGGGCGAGATCGGCAAGTTGATCGAAGAGAACACGCTCAAGAAATTCTACATGCACCGGACGAGTCACTGGCTCGGTATGGATGTGCACGACGCCGGACCATATAAGGTAGCCGACGAGTGGCGGCGACTCGAGCCCGGGATGGTGATGACCGTCGAGCCTGGTCTCTACATCGCCGAGGACAGCGAAGGAGTCGACCCGCGCTATTTGGGAATCGGGATTCGAATTGAGGACGACGTGCTGGTGACTGACGACGGCCACGAAGTGCTTTCGGCGCGCGTGCCCAAGTCGATCGCCGAGATCGAGAGTCTTATGTCGAGGAATTAGCGGCGCGTGACCGGAAGGAGACTAGATGCTTCGAAAGAGTTTGATTGCCCTCTGCGTGACGCTGCTTATGAGTGGGCTCATAACTGGCGCCGCCCATGCACAGGTCAGAGCATCCGTTCCGGCGACCAGCTATGAACTGTATAGCTGGAAGCTAAAGGGGCACTGGTATTATTCGCTGGCGCCACTCGGCGCCGCCAGGACGTACTCGGACATCACAACGAATCCAACCATCTGCCGGGACAGCTCGGGGCTGAAAGCGCAATTAAGCAAGCTGCCAGGCACAAAAGAGATCATATGGATGTCGGACGCACCCACGGGCGCCCTGAAACCGGCGACTAGTTCAACGCCCTCAATCAAGCACCCGTCACGCAAGCGGATAAAACAGATCAGAGCAATTTGTTCTAAACTCGGTATCCGCCTCAAACTCGCTTAAACACCGCGACTTTCTCTCTTGCGCACGCCGGTCGGGAAGAAAAAAATTGACAACCCTTTGAGCGTCTGTCTAATATTTCCACGTTGACAATATGTCTGCCTAAGTTGCTTGCGGCGGAATTTCAGCCTGAAACAAGCAACGCGGGGGAACCAAAGCTCCGGTCAAACGGAGCGCGGGGCGCATCGAGAGTTCTCGTAGGACACTTCCAGTCCGAGCCCGTCAGCTAACCTCGTAGGCAAAAAGGAAGGGCATTACGCGCGACGTATCATACAACTTCGCTGAGCCGTTCAGGTGATCAGCGAGTCCTCGAGATACTCGGCTAATTCCCTTGGCAAAACTGAAGAGCATCTGAGTTCGGTGGACGAGGTAAGCCTGTCTGTACCTGAGAGGACTAGCTTCTATGCGCATCGAAGGCCGCGTACTATCTCACGCGCCGGTGCTAACGGCGTTGGCAATTTTACTTATGGGCAGCATCCTTCAGGGCTGTGGCTCGCCGGGCGGCGATGGGACGAAAGTTACATTGATCCTTGGCGGATACACGACGCCTCGCGAGGCCTACGGCAAAGGTGTTATCCCGGCCTTTCAGAAATTCTGGAAAGAGAAGACCGGCAAGAACGTCGAGTTTCAGGAGTCCTACCAGGGAAGCGGCGCTCAAGCGCGCGCGATCATCGGCGGCTTTGAGGCCGATATTGCCGCGCTTTCGCTTGAAGGCGATATCGACAAGATCGTCGACGCGGGGCTGATCACCCACGATTGGAGATCAGCTCCGAATCGCGGAATTGTGAGTACGTCCATCGTGGTGATCGCCGTGCGCCCCGGCAATCCTAAAGGCGTCAAAGACTGGTCCGATCTTGCGCAACCGGGTCTCAACGTATTGACGCCGGATCCGAAAACCTCGGGCGGCGCTCAGTGGAACATCAATGCGATTTACGGCGCGGCCCTGAGAGGCTTCGCCGATGTTGCAAAAGACGACAAAGCCGCGGCAGAAGGGTTTCTGACGAACGTTCTTCGGAACGTTTCGATCATGGACAAGGGCGCGCGTGAGTCAATCACAAACTTTGAGAAAGGTGTTGGCGATGTCGCGATCACTTACGAAAATGAAGTGCTCGTCGCACGCCTGATGGGCCAGACCTACGACTATGTACTCCCTCGATCGACCATCTTGATTGAGAACCCGGTGGCCCTCGTCGACAAGTACGTCGACAAGCACGGCGTGCGCGAGGCTGCCGAGGGCTTTGTCACCTTTCTTTTGACTCGCGAGGCGCAGCAAGCCTTCGCGAAGTACGGCTTGAGGCCAGCCGATCCTACTTCGAAGAGCGCAGAGCAGGAATTTCCGCGAGTCGAGGATTTGTGGAAGATAGATTATCTCGGCGGATGGAAGCGAGTGACTGGCGAGATATACGGACCCGAGGGCGTCTATTCGAAGATCATCGAGGAGCTTCGGAAATCAAGATGACCAGCATGCAGGAAAATCTGGATAGCCCCGCATCATTCTCATCGAGTAGAGGGTCGCTTGCGTGGGGCAAGTGGGGACTGAGAGCCACGGCTGTGCTCTATCTTGGGTTCATGGTGGCGCTTCCCCTTGCTGCGATCATCAGGAATGGGCTTGCTGATGGGCTGGCGGCGTTTCGCGATGATGTGACAAACCCGACGGCGTTTGGGGCGCTAAAACTCACCCTGATCTCCGCCGTGATTGTTACGATCATCAACGCGGTGATGGGCACGTTGACGGCTTACGTGCTGGTGAGATTTAGATTTCCAATGAAGGGGTTGTTCAACGCGATGATCGATATGCCCTTCGCAATTCCGACGTTAGTCACCGGCGTAATGCTTGTCGCGCTTTATGGCCCGCAACGGACGCTCGGCGCGTGGCTGAACTCACACGGTATCAAGGTGATATTTGCCACGCCGGGTATTGTGCTTGCGCTTTTGGTCATCACCTATCCATTTGTGATTCGCGCCGTACAACCAGTCTTGATGGAAGCCGAGAAGGGCCAGGAGGAAGCCGCATACACGCTCGGCGCCTCGAAGTGGACGACCTTCAGGCGGGTGGTCCTGCCCGCGATTGCGCCGGCGATCATCACCGGATCGCTGCTGAGTTTCGCGCGCGCGCTTGGCGAGTTCGGATCGGTTGTCGTGGTGGCGGGCAACATCCCGGGCGTTACGCTCACCGCGCCGGTGTACCTGTATGGTCAGATTGAATCACAAAACCAACGCGGCGCGAGCGCGATGTCGATTCTGTTGCTGGCATTGTCATTCTCATTGATCGTGACGGTCGAGTGGATGCAAACGCGAAAAGGGAGGAGTCATGGCTGACGTCATCGTGAAAGCCGCTGCTCCCTCAGCACAATCCAGGTCGCTTCCAGCGAGGCTCACTGAATGGTTGTTGATCTCGATTGTCGTGTTGTACGCGGTGGGATTGCTCCTCGCGCCGCTGGTGGCCATCGTTTGGGGCGCGCTATCCGAAGGCGGCGCAGCGTTCATGCGCGAGATTACTTCAGTCGATTC
>Ga0070693_100001695_pt1 | contig 10006 bp, 7 predicted proteins | sample KBSK1103metaG_FD_65472 | JGI IMG/M metagenome (GOLD analysis project Ga0070693, IMG submission 65472) | Corn, switchgrass and miscanthus rhizosphere microbial communities from Kellogg Biological Station, Michigan, USA - KBS K1-10-3 metaG | ecosystem: Host-associated > Plants > Roots >... | reverse complement strand
TACGCGTCGATGACCGCGCACGCGAAGGAAATGCTCGCGGCCGCAAAAGAATTCGGCAAAGTAAACCAGACGAACCCGTTCAAGCGCGACGAGATGTTGATTAAATCGGGCGCGCTGCTGGCCGACTCTTACGTGAAGTCGAACCACAAAGCCGATGCTTTGAAGACACTCGGTGACCTGGTCCAGTTGTCGTTTGATTTACCCTCGGGAAATCTTTACAAACTCGCGATGTACCGGCTCGCACTGCTCCAGCCGACAGACGAAGAGCTCGATAAACTACTCGCGAGTTTGAAAGCAACGCCACCCGAGATCGCCGCGACCGAGTGGATCGACCAAACGCCGGTCAAACTTTCCGATTTGCGCGGCAAAGTCGTCTTGCTCGATTTCTGGGCCCACTGGTGTGGACCATGCCGTATCACCTTGCCAAACCTTTCGCGCTGGCACGACACTTACAAAGACAAAGGCCTCGTGATCCTCGGACTCACCACCTATTACGGTCATGGTGGTGGCCGCCCAATGACACCGCCCGAAGAGCTGGCGTATCTGCGGGATTTCAAGAAGCGAAACCGGCTGCCGTATGGCATCGTGGTCGATGAAGCGGAGAAAAACGACGTCAACTACGGTGTGAACTCGATTCCGATGTCGTTTCTGATCGATCGCAAGGGCATGTTGCGTTACATTTCTCCGGGCGCGAATGACGAGGAGATCGAATCGCTCGGTAGAATGATTAAGAAGTTAGTGGAAGAATGATGGAAGACCAAGGCATTACATTATTTCGCATTATTATCTCTTTCGCGGCGGGCATACTCTCGTTTCTTTCGCCGTGCGTGTTACCGCTCGTACCGGGTTACATCTCGCTCATCTCCGGTGTCAGCATCGACAATCTGAAAGAAGGAGTGAGCAGCCGTCGCGCGGTGATTCTCAATTCGCTCGCCTTCAACGCCGGTCTATCAGTCATCTTTCTTTTGCTCGGCACGACCGCCGGACTCGTCGGAGCCGCGATCACGAGCAATCCGTGGGTGCGCATCATCGGCGGCATCGTCATCATCGCTTTCGGTCTGCAACTGATCGGCGTGCTCAAGATCTCCGCCCTCTACAGAGACACGCGTTTCTTTTCCGACGACAAACCACGCGGAATGTTCGGTTCGGCGGCGCTCGGCGTTGCGTTTGCCGCCGGCTGGACGCCGTGCATTGGTCCGATTCTCGGCGGCATCATCGGTTTGGCGGCGACGAGCGGCGGCTGGCGCAGTGGTCTCGTGTTGTCGGCGTTTTATTCCGCCGGGCTCGCGGTGCCGTTTCTGTTGACGGGCCTGGGCATCAATCAGTTTCTGAGTTTCTATAAAGGCTTTCGCAGACACCTGCACAAGGTGGAAGTTATTTCGGGCGTGGTGCTGATCGTCGTTGGGCTTCTGGTGATGAGCGGACAGTCGACGCTGCTGGCGAGTTCGCGATTGACGGCGTTGCTGCCTAACCTGGAAGGTTGGCTAAAACTGGACCAGCCGACTCCCAAAGCGCCGCCGGCTACAACCGCAAACGCGAGTTATGAACCCGTTCCAGATGTGGAATTTCAAACGCTCGCAGGCAAGCCGTTTCGCCTCAAGGAACTGCAAGGCGACGTTGTGTTGCTGAACTTCTGGGCCACCTACTGCATTCCGTGCCGCGAAGAGATTCCGGCGCTCAATCAGTTGCAGCACGAGCTCGAAGCGCAGGGCTTGCGTATCGTCGGCGCTTCGCTCGACGACAGCATCGACGGTGTAAATAGTTATCAAAAGGACGTTGTGCGGTTTGACTATCAGGTCTTGCTCGGCGGCAGTGAGGCCAAAGTAAAATTCGAGCAGTCGGTGTTGCCGACCACGTACCTTATCGATCGTCAGGGACGCATTCGCCAGAAAATTATCGGAGCCCGAGATAAAGCCGGCTGGGAAGCCGCGGTGACACCGCTTCTCGCGGAAGCTCCAGCCACCGCCAGCGTCACTAACTAAGCAGTCGGAGTAAACATCATGAAGAAGTTTCTATTTGTTTCCCTCCTCGTCGCTCTTTCACCCCTCGCCGCAATGGCGCAAGGAGACCACGAGTATTCACCGCTCGTCGAGAAGACGGTGAACTACAGAAACTGGTCGCTGCCGGATCTGAAGAGCGAAAAAGGAGCTGATCTGCGCGCGTTGATGGCCGGCAAGAAGCTCGTGATGATTGTTTACTTCGCACCGTGGTGTCATAACTGGCGCAACGAAGCGCCGATTGCCGCGAAGCTTTATGACAAGTACAAAGGTCAGGGGTTCCAGGTCATCGGCGTCAGCGAATATGCGACGAAGGACGACGTGAAGAATTTCTTCGGCGAGGCTGGTCCACCTTATCCGATCGTCACCGAGTCGGAGTCGCGCGAAGAGAAACAAAAAACGCTGCACTACGAATACCGGCAACTCACCGGCGACACACGTAACTGGGGTTCGCCGTGGAACATTTTTCTCGAACCCGCCAAAGTAAATCCAAAGGGCGAGGTGTTGGCCGAGAAAGCGTGGGTCGTGAACGGCGAGTTGATCGAAGACGAGGTCGACAAATTCATCGCTTCGAAACTCACGCCCACGACGGCGACCGCCGCCGCGGCGAAAGCAATCGAACCCTGTAAAAATTGAGCGTGAAACTTCGTCTCCTCTACCACGGCCACTGCTTCGACGGCGTCGCTTCGGCGGCCACTTTCACTCGCTTCTACAAGGAACGCATCCATCCTGAAGCCGAGGTCAATTACACCGGCCTGCTGCACCGGCCCGGCAATCTCTTCGACCATTCAATGTTTGATTCCGACGAGAATGCGATTGTCGATTTCAAGTACGCTGCGTCGGACAGGCTGACGTGGTGGTTCGATCATCACGAGTCGGCTTTTCTCACGCCGGAAGACGAAGCGCACTTTCGCGCGGATAGATCGGGCAAGAAGTTTCTCGATCCGACGCGGAAGTCGTGTACGGAGTTTATCGCCGACGTTGCTCACGAGCGTTTCGGTTTTAATCCCGAACCGATCGAGTCGCTGGTCCATTGGGCGCACATTATTGACGGCGCGCTTTATGAATCGCCCGCGCAGTGCGTTGAACTGAAAGAACCGGCGTTGCAGTTGATGCAGGTCATTGAAGCTGATCCGGATGACGTGTTCATCGAGCAGATCATTCGCGACCTGACGGTGCGTTCGCTGGAGGAAGTCGCGACGAGCGCGGAAGTGCAAAGGCGTTTTCAGCCGATACTGCAACAGCATCTGGAAACATTGGAAGCAGTGAGACGGAAGGCGAAGTTTGCTGATGGCGTGGTGCAGTTTGATCTGGTCGATGAGGGTTACGAAGGCTTCAACAAGTTCATTCCTTACTACCTGTATCCCGAAACCACTTACTCGGTCGCGCTGACGCGTGGACCGCAGCGCACGAAGATCTCGGTCGGCTCGAATCCGTGGGCGCCAAAGCCGCGACGGCACAACATCGCGAAGATCTGCGAACGTTACGGTGGCGGCGGTCACGCTGTGGTCGGCGCCATCTCGTTCAAACCCGAAGAAGTCGAGGAAGCCCGAAAAGCCGTCCGCGAGATCGTGGCTGAGTTATCCGTGTAATCCGTGTTATCCGTGGTTTATTAACTGTTCGATTTCTTCGGGGTGTTTAGGAACTTTGTCCGTCAACACTCTCGGCGCGTTGTTCGTACAAAGCACGTCGTCCTCGATGCGCACGCCGATCCCCAGATACTTCTCCGGCACGTCCTTAGTCTCAGGCGCGATGTAAAGCCCCGGCTCGACCGTCATCACCACACCCGGCTCGAGCGCGCGCGACTCCTTCCCGTGGTAATAAGCGCCAACGTCGTGCACGTCGATCCCGAGCATGTGCCCCAGCCCGTGCATATAAAACTTCTCGTACTTCTTGTCCTTGATCAGTTGCTCCGGTTCGCCCCGCAACAACCCGAGCTCGACCATTCCCTCGGTCAACACTTCGATCGAATGCTGCTTGAGTTCATCGTGCGTGACACCCGGCCGCACCATCTCCACGCACGACATCTGCGCCTTCAGGACGAGGTCGTAAATCTCGCGCTGCGCAGGCGAGTAACGCCCGTTGATCGGAAACGTGCGCGTAATGTCTGACGCATAACCCTTGTACTCCGCGCCCGCATCAACCAGCAACAACTCACCATCGCGCAGCTCGCCGTCGTTGTTGATGTAATGAAGCACAGTCGCATTCGGACCCGCGCCGACAATCGACGTATAAGCCGGACCAGCCGCACCATGCCGCCGAAAGACCTGTTCGATGAGCGCTTCGAGTTCGTATTCACGCATGCCCGGACGCGCAGCCTTCATCGCCTCAACATGCGCTTCGGCGGCAATATCCGCCGCCTTCTGCATCAACTCCAGTTCGTCCGGACTCTTGATCACGCGCAACTCGTGAATGATCGTCGCCGGATCGACGATCGTCGTGGGAGGATGAATCGGTTTGCGATTCAATCCGCGCATCCGGGAGATCTCGCGAATGATCTTGTCGTCGAGATCGCGATGCACGCCGAGCCGGTAATACAGCGTCTCCGCGTTGTCCAGAATCTCGGTCAACTTCGCGTCAAACTCAGCCACCGGAAACGCCTCGTGCGCGCCAAACTCGCTCTTCGCTCCTTCAGTACCAGCCCGCCGCCCGTCCCAAATCTCACGCTCCGCATCGCGCGGCCTGACAAACAAAACGTACTCGTGCGTGTCTCCCGGCTTCACCACGGCGATCGCTTCCGGCTCTTCGAAACCGGTCAGATAAAAGAAATCGGAATCCTGGCGAAAACGATAATTCGTGTCGTTGGAACGCGTGGCTTCGCGCGCCGCGGGAATGATGGCGACGGAGTTTGGTTTCATACGACGCATAAACTCCGTGAGCTGAGATCTGATCATTGCACGACCTTCCTTTTGGCCTCTTGTGGCTGGAATAATTTGGACCTACATTGTAACTGATGAGCACGCAAAGTCTTTCATCGACGCAGAGACGCGAAATCATCGCTATAGATCCCTCTAACGGCCATGAAATTGGGCGCGTGCCGTTGCTCAACGCTGCCGACGTGAGCGCCGCCGTGAAGCGCGCACGGCAAGCACAGCCTGCGTGGGCAAGGCTTTCGTTTCGCGCGCGAGCTCAGTTCATTCTCACGGCACGTGAAATCGTGCTCGCGCAGGTCGAGGAGATCGCCGCCTTGATCGCGCGTGAAACCGGCAAGCCGCCGCCGGAAGCGATCTCGATGGAAGTCACGCCGACGCTCGATCTGATGCAGCACTTCGCACGCAACGCCGAGCGCATTCTGCGGCGCCAGAAGATCGGCATCGGCCAGTTCGGGTTAATGGGCCGCTCGTCTTACATCGTCTACAAACCGCTCGGCGTCGTCGGCATCATCTCGCCATGGAACTTTCCCTGGGCCACGCCGCTCGACGAAGTCGTAATGGCATTGATCGCCGGCAACGCCGTCGTGCTGAAACCAAGCGAGCTCACGCCGCTCACGGCGCTAAAAATCGGCGAGGTTTTCAAACAAGCGAAACTCCCGGAAGGACTGCTCGAGATCGTCACCGGCGACGGCTCGACCGGCGCCGCATTGGTTGAAGCCGGGGTGGATAAAGTGATGTTCACCGGCAGCGTTGCGACCGGCAAGCGCGTGGCCGAAGCAGCCGCCAAACATCTCACTCCGGTCGTGCTCGAACTCGGTGGCAAAGATCCGATGGTCGTGCTCGAAGACGCGAACCTGCCCAACGCAGCACGCGCTGCGGTATGGGGCGGATTCGCCAACGCCGGCCAGGCGTGCGCGTCGATTGAACGTCTCTACGTGCACAAATCGATCGCGCAGCAGTTTACGGATCTCGTTGTTGCCGAAACGCGCAAACTCAAAGTCGGCATTCCAACTAATGACGGCGTCGATCTCGGCTCGATGACAAACGAGCGGCAGTTGCGCCTCGTCGAGGACCACATTGAAGACGCAATCGAGCAAGGCGCGCGCATAGAAACGGGCGGTCATCGCGTCGAAACCACCGGCGGCTGGTTTCACGAACCGACGGTCATCACGAATGTCGACCACTCGATGGAAGTGATGCGTGAAGAAACGTTCGGGCCGGTGTTGCCGATCATGACTTTCAATACTGACGACGAAGCGGTGCGGCTCGCGAACGACAGCATCTATGGCTTGACGGCCGCGGTCTTCACCAGCGACATCGGTCGCGGACGCCGGCTTGCGGAACAGATCGACGCGGGCACGGTGATGGTCAATGAAGTCGTCTACACCCACGCCATCGCGCAAACGCCTTGGGGCGGCGTCAAACAGAGCGGCTACGGCCGCACGCACGGACGACTCGGGCTGCTCGAGCTAGTGACACCTCAGCACATTCACACGAACCGCTTGCCGTGGCTGCCGGACGTCTGGTGGTTTGGCTACAGCGTCCAGGCGGCCAGTCTCTTTCGCGGCCTGGCGCGACACTTTACGACCGGATCCGTACTGAACTCGTCTATCCTGCTGCCTAAAATCATCAGCCGCTGGCGTGAAAAATCCGACTAGCAGCCGGACACGCCCGGTGCTATACTGCGCGCCATCCCAGCTAATGCCCTACTCCCGGGGAAGGCTCCGTAATAATTTCGACCGAATTCAAGGCGTAGCTGACTCCTCCCACGAAGTACTATCGCCTTGCGTACCTCAATCCTAGCCCTGAGTACTTGGAGGAAGAAATGAAGAAGCTTCACGCGATATTTATCATTTTTGCTTTGTGTGCCGTCTCCTCGCTGCCGTTGGTGACCCACGCTCAGAGCGAGGTGGCTGAACAACATCGGGCCGAGATTAGTTACCCCATCAAGTTCGATAAAACTCCGAAACCACTACGCGAAATGTTCGATAACGGGGAGAGGCAAAAGCCCGCTCGCGGCGGCAAGGACTTCGAGCCGGGACGGCCGCAGCCCGTGGGCAACGAGAATAAGACTACGATCGATCCGCTCGCGGCTACCAGCGTTGGTCTGCCATCAGCACTCGCCGAGCCGAAAACCGCAACCGTCGGTACGCCGGTCGATCCGGCCGCCCGCGTTGCGCCGCCTGACACGACCGGCGACGTCGGACCAAACCACTACGTGCAATGGGTGAACCTGCGTTATGCGGTCTACACGCTGACGCGCGACGCCAGCAATAACATTACGGCTTTCAATCTCGTGCCGGGCTTCCCAAAGCAGGGCAACACGCTTTGGTCGGGTTTCGGTGGCCGTTGCCAGAGTGACAACGACGGCGACCCGATCGTGCAGTACGATCAACTCGCCGACCGCTGGATCCTGACTCAGTTTGCGGTTTCTTCGACACCTTACACGCAGTGCGTCGCCGTTTCCACGAGTCCCGATCCGACGGGCACTTACTTCCGTTACGCCTTCTCGTATAGCAGAAACTTCCCCGACTATCCGAAGCTGGGCGTTTGGCCGGATGCGTATTACATCACTTACAACATGTTCCGGAATGGCGCCACGTTCAGCGGCGCACAGGTCTGCGCTTTCGAACGCGCGCAGATGCTCGTGGGCGGCGCGGCACGCCAGGCTTGCGCGACAACCACGGCTGCCGCCAGTCTCCAGCCGTCAGATTTGGAAGGCACGGCACTGCCGCCTGCGGGAACGCCCAACCTGCTCCTGAACATCAGCAGCACGGCGCTTCAGTTCTGGCGCTTCGCCGTAAACTGGGCAGCCGGCACGGGAACGTTAACTGGTCCGACGAATATAGCCGGTGTAGCCGCGTTTAGCCGTGCGTGCGGCGGGGGCACTTGTATTCCTCAACCGGGCACGTCCCAGCAGTTGGATTCGCTCGCGGATCGATTGATGTATCGCTTGAGTTATCGCAATCTAGGCGGCAGCGAAAGATTGGTAATTAACCATTCCGTCACTAGCGGTTCAGGAGTGGGCGTTCGTTGGTACGAACTAACCAACGCAACTGGTCAAACAATGGCCAGCGCAACGCCGGTCCTTCGGCAGCAAGGCACGTTCGCACCGACGAGCGACTTTCGCTGGATGGGCAGTGCCGCTATCGACAAGACTGGCGGCATCGCCATTGGCTATAACATCTCGAACTCCTCGAGCATCGTTCCGAGTATTCGCTATGCGTATCGTGGTCCATCCGATCCGTTAGGAACGCTCGGAAATGAAACCACCATCCTGGCAGGCACCGGCATTCAAACTGCCACCCTTGCACGCTGGGGCGACTACAGCACGATCAGCGTCGATCCTGTCGACGGCTGCACGATGGTGTTCACGTCTCAGTTCCAACCAGCGAATGGAAACTTCAACTGGGCTACTTACATTTATTCCTTCAAGCTAAGCACGTGTAATTAGGCGCGGTGCCCGCACGTGAAAAGCGAGGGCCGTCCTTTCGGAGGCGGCCCTTTTTACATTGCGCCTTTTTACATTTTCGGGGGTTCTCATTTAGTATCACCGGCTTATGCCGCTCTGGCAGGACTACATGTACCGGCGCGAACGCTGGTATCACGATCGCGACAATAACCGGCTCGTGCGGCCGTTTGAGTGGGGCTTGCAGTATGTTCTCGACCACGTTAACGGCGACGATCCGCGGCACGTTCTGGCGCAGCACGCCGCGCGCGTGATGCAGGCGAGCGACGAGTTTTACGCGTTGCCTGAGATTGCAGACTATCGACTCGAAGGCGATCAGTTAACGTGGACCAGCGCGATCGAAACGCCGTCAATCGAAAACAACCTCGCACGGGCTCGCTATTTCCCGGCGAAGAACAAAAACGGCAAACGATCGCGCAAAGCAGTGGTCGTGTTGCCGCAGTGGAACGCGCAACCGCAAAGTCACGTCGAGGCTTGCCGCATCTTTAACATGATCGGCATGGCCGCGTTGAGGCTGACGCTTCCTTATCATCAACAACGTAAACCCGCCGAGATCGAACGCGCCGATCACCTGGTTAGCACGAACATCGGACGGACGATTCAGTCGATGCGCCAGGCCGTGCTCGACACGCGCGCGGCCGTGCGCTGGTTGAAGAATGAAGGCTTCGAGCAGATCGGGATTTTAGGGACTAGCGTGGGTTCGTGTATCGCGTTTCTGGCTTTTGCGCACGAGCCGGACCTGAAAGCGGGCGCCTTCAATCACGTGTCGGGTTACGTGGCGGACGTGGTTTGGCATGGACTCTCCACGGCGCACGTGCGCGCCGGGTTTGCCGACCAGCTCACACTCGACGAGCTGCGCACGTACTGGCAGCCGATCAGTCCGTTGCCGTTCATGCCGCGAATCAAGACCATGGGCCACCGGCCGATTCGTTTTATCGTCGCGCGTTACGACCTGACGTTTCCGCTCGATCTATCGCACGAAGCGATTGCCGAAGCACGGCGTAACGAATTGCCGCTCGACGTCGTGTGGCTGCCTTGCGGCCACTACACGACCGGCGAATTGCCCTGGAAAGCGATCGACGCCTGGAAGATCGCCACGTTCTTCAGAAAGCAGTTCAAAGAATAGGTCCGGCACAGAGCCAAGTACTGGTTTCAGTTTGAAAAAGCAAACCCGCAAAATGAACCAGCCAGGAAACTGAACCAGTCAGGGAATGAACAAGTCAGGAAGGGGGCAACGCCCCCGCATGCGGCACAGCGGGGGCGTTGCCCCCTTCCCGACCTGTTCTGAACGTCGACGCCAACTCAACTTACTTCGCTAGCGGAAACTGCGGCTCGATGTCGACTGGCACGTTCTTCAACTTGTCGAGCGCCTGCTGCATCGACGGCGTGATCACCGCATACTTGTCAAGCATCGACTTCGCCGTCTCGTAAGATCCCTCCGCTTCCAGCGTCAGCAAGTCGTGCGTCAACTTCCGCACGCCGTCCTTAATCTTCGCCGGCTCGACGCTGAACGTTCCCTTCGCTTCGTTATAGCGAATCGCGCCTTCGTCAGTCAGATAATTGAACTGCATCGCGACGCCGCGGCCGTGTGCTTCCGCAATGCCGAAACGCACCGAGCGAAACATGCTCGCGAGATAGGTCGTGTAGAGCGTGCGCTCCATGCCTTT
>Ga0070693_100001694_pt1 | contig 10007 bp, 10 predicted proteins | sample KBSK1103metaG_FD_65472 | JGI IMG/M metagenome (GOLD analysis project Ga0070693, IMG submission 65472) | Corn, switchgrass and miscanthus rhizosphere microbial communities from Kellogg Biological Station, Michigan, USA - KBS K1-10-3 metaG | ecosystem: Host-associated > Plants > Roots >... | reverse complement strand
GAAGCCGGAGCCGACTCGATTACCATCGACGGCGACGAGATCAAGGTTCTGGCGCAGAAGGATCCCGGCGCGCTTCCGTGGAAGGATCTGGGAGTCGACATCGTCCTCGAATCAACGGGTCGCTTCACCGATGCTTCGACCGCTCGCAAGCACATCGACGGCGGCGCGAAGAAGGTATTGATCTCGGCGCCGGCTAAGGGCGAGGACATCACCATCGTCATGGGTGTGAACGACGAGAAGTACGATTCGTCGAAGCACACCATCGTCTCCAACGCCTCGTGCACCACCAACTGTCTGGTGCCGATGGTGAAGGTCATTCGCGACAACTTCGGCTTCAAGCACGGCTCGATGGTGACGATCCACAGTTACACCAACGACCAGCAGATCCTCGACCTGCCGCACAAGGATCTCCGCCGCGCTCGCGCCGCGGCGTTGTCGATGATTCCGACCACCACGGGCGCCGCCAAGGCCACGTCGCTGGTGATTCCAGAGGTAAAGGGAAAGATCGACGGCAGCTCCATCCGCGTTCCCACACCCGATGTCTCGTTCACAATTCTGACTGTCGAAGTCGAGAAGACCGGCGCCACCAAGGAGTCCGTCAACGCAGCCTTCAAGAAGGCGGCGGGAGAGGGGCCGCTGGTCGGCATCCTTCGCTACGAGGAGGAAGAGCTCGTCTCCTCCGATTACATCGGCGATCCCGCTTCGTGCATCCTGGACGCCAAGGTCACGAACGTCATCGACGGAACGTTGATCACGGTGTACGGCTGGTACGACAACGAATGGGGTTACGCCTCCCGCTGCGTCGACATGCTGCGTTTCATGGGACAACGGCTCTAGCCAGACTCGCGATGAGAAAGAAAACGCTTCGCGACCTCGACGACGCGCAGGTAAGAGACAGGCGCGCTCTCGTACGAGTCGATTTCAACGTGCCCCTCGACGACGAGGGGCAAATCACCGACGACACGCGGATACGGGCATCGCTGCCGACGATCGAGCTGCTGCTCGAGCGCCATGCGCGTCCGGTCATTCTTTCGCACCTCGGTCGGCCGAAAGGCAAGCCGGATCCGAAGTATTCTTTACAGCCGGTATCGAAGCGACTCGAGGAGCTCTGTGGTCACAAGGTGATCTTCGTGGAGAGCACCGATTCCGACGAGGCGGTTCAGGCCTGCCGGAATCTCAAAACCGGCGAGATTCTCCTGCTCGAGAACACTCGCTTCCTCGGCGGCGAAGAGAAAAACGACCAGCGTCTTTCGCGCGCGCTCGCCGAGCTGGGCGATTTCTTCGTCAACGATGCATTCGGCTCTGCGCACCGCGCCCACGCGTCGACGGTTGGCGTCGCCGAGCATCTGAGACCGGCGGTCGCCGGACTCCTGATGCAGACCGAGCTCGATTATCTGGGTGGCGCGCTGGCCAATCCGGCGCGGCCGTTCGTGGCGATCCTCGGCGGCGCAAAGATATCCGGCAAGATCGACGTCATCGAGCAGCTGCTTCCCAAGGTCGACGGCCTCCTGATTGGCGGCGCGATGGCGTGCACCTTCTATCGCGCGATGGGACTGGAGACGGGCAAGTCGCTGGTGGAAGAGGATCGAGTTCCGATGGCAAAGGCGCTGCTCGAGCGCGGCGGAATGCGTCTGACTCTCCCGCACGATGCCATGGTGGCTCCTTCGCTCGAAGACACCAGGAGTGCCAAAGCGGTTCCAAGAAACGCGATCCCCAGCGACCAGGCCATGTTCGACATCGGTCCACAGTCGGCTGCGTCGTTTGCCCGGGCGATTGCATCGGCAAAGACCGTCGTGTGGAACGGTCCGATGGGCGTCTTCGAAACTCCGCCGTTCGACGCCGGGACCCGCGCGATCGCCGAGGCGATGGCGGCTGCGACCTCGAGGGGGACGGTGACCATTGTCGGTGGCGGGGATTCCGCTGCTGCCGTGAGCGAAGCCGGCCTCGAGAAGAAAATGAGTCACGTCTCCACTGGAGGCGGCGCGTCTCTCGAATTCCTCGAGGGGAAGAAGCTTCCGGGAGTGGAAGTCCTGGACGAGGCGGACTAGGTGAAGCGTAAGGTCCTCGCCGCCAACTGGAAGATGAACAACGGTCCAACGGCGGCGAAATCGTTCATGGAAGAATTTCTTCGCGGCTACAAGTCCCGCGAAGATCGCACGGTCATCATTTTCTCACCGGCCGTTTCGCTCACCGCAGTTTCTTCGGCGATTGCCGGCAGACGCGATGTGTTAGCCGGTGTCCAGAACATCTACTGGGCGGAGAAGGGGGCATTCACCGGCGAGACATCGGCGCCGATGGCGGCCGACGCGGGAGCGACGATCGTGCTGGTGGGTCACTCCGAGCGTCGCCACGTCTTCGGCGAGAGCGACGCGCAGTGCGCCAGAAAATGCCAGGCTGCAGCGAAGGCGCACCTCCGATTCATGCTTTGCCTTGGCGAGACGATCGAGCAGCGGGAGGCCGGTGAGACCGAGAGCCTGGTGAGACGCCAGCTCCGAGATGGACTCTCCCAGACTCCGAATCTCATCTCGGCGGATTTCATGATTGCGTACGAGCCGGTCTGGGCAATAGGAACGGGACTGACAGCATCGGCAGCCGACGCCTCGGCGATTCATGGTGTCCTGCGTGGGGAGCTGCGCCAGATGATCGGCACTCGGGCTGACGAGATTCCGATTCTCTATGGCGGAAGCGTCAACCCGGGAAACGCCGCCGGACTCCTCGCCGCCGACGACATCGATGGCCTGCTGGTCGGCGGTGCCAGTGTCGAAGCCTCCTCGTGGCTGAAGATCGCTCAGGCTTGACTCAATTCCCCTCGCCGCCGATATTCAAAGGCTAGTTGAACTCTAATTCTATCAATGATTTACACGTTTCTTCTCACCATACTGATCCTCGATTGCGCCGTTCTCATCGTCGCAGTCCTGCTTCAGAGCGGTAAAGGCACCGGGCTCGCTGCCAACTTTGGCGGTGCAAGCTCGTCACCGGACGCATTCATTGGAATTCGCCAGGCGGGAAATCTCCTCACCAAGGCCACCTGGTGGTCGGGCGGGATCTTCCTCGGTCTGAGCTTCATCCTTCAGATAATGTCGACCCACACCTCGGCTCCCCGCTCGGTTCTGGAGAAGGGGCTAGGTGCGCCGGCCACGACTGCACCCGCGCCGACTTCGGCGCCGGCCGTTCCGCTCGAGCCCGCTCCGGCAACGACAGCGCCTGCGGGAACGCAAAACACCAATCCTCCGGCGACCACACCGAAGAAGTAAATTGGCCGCCGAGACTCGAGTGACTGAGCCAGGGTTCCTCCTCCTTGAGGACGGAACCCTTTTTCGTGGCCGGATCGCCGGTGGCGCTGACGCCGCAACACTGCCGGCGGTGGCGGAGGTCGTTTTCACGACCAACATGACGGGCTATCAGGAAGTCTTCACCGACCCGTCGTACCGCGGCCAGATCGTGGTGATGACAGCGCCGCAGATCGGGAACTACGGAATCAACGCCGAGGACCCGGAATCGGCAGCGCCTCAAGTCGCCGGGGTCGTCGTGCGCGAGCTCTCGGCGACCCACTCCAACTGGCGGGCGACGGGCGGACTGGGTGGTTGGCTCGCGGCCGCTCAAGTACCGATCATTCAAGACGTTGATACTCGACGCCTCACCCGGCACTTGAGATCGGTCGGCGTGATGCGCGGTGTGATCGGCAGAGGCGAGGAGCCCGATGACGAGAGCCGCGCGGCCCTGGAAGCGTGTCCATCGATGGTAGGGTTGGACCTCGCATCGAGAGTCACCACTCGAGAGCGCTACGAGTGGGGTGACCCGCGTGCTCGGCACCATATCGTCGCCTACGACTACGGGATCAAACGAAACATCTTGCGTCTATTCGCCGAGAATGATTGTCGCGTGACCGTGGTTCCCGCGAGCACGCCGGCCGAAGCGGCGTTCGCGGAGGAGCCGGACGGAATCTTTCTGTCGAATGGCCCCGGTGATCCGGAGGCGGTGTCTTACGCTCCGGAAATCATTCGCACCCTCACGTCGAAGGGTGTGCCGACGTTCGGTATCTGCCTGGGGCATCAGCTGTTGGGACTCACCTTCGGCGGATCGACGGCGAAAATGCCCTACGGCCACCGGGGCGGAAATCATCCTGTAAAAGAGGTAGAAACAGGACGAGTTCTCATCACCTCCCAGAATCATGGGTTTGCAGTGGAAGGCGACGAGCGCACCGTTAAAGGCGCGGGAGACCTGGAGGTTACGCACGTCAACCTGAATGACGGGACCATCGAAGGCCTGCGCCACCGTGAGCTGCCGGTGTTTGGAGTGCAGTATCATCCCGAGGCAGCCCCCGGCCCCCATGATGCCCGCCCGCTATTCCAGGAATTCCTGAGTGCTTTGCGCGGAGCCGTCCGGTAGCAGAGGCTTGCCTTGACAGCATATTAGTAAAGTCATAGGTTCAAAGCACTTACGCGCACTTCACGCGCGTCCATACGGAGTGATTCAATGACCAAAGCCGACCTCGTCGAGCGCGTCACGGCCCAGATTTCACGTACAGCCGGGCCGATGATTTCCAAGAAAGATTGCGCTCGCGTCGTGGACGCTTTTCTCGAGGCGATCAAGGAATCACTCCAATCGCAGGAGAATATCGAAGTCAGGGGATTCGGGACGTTCAAGATCCGGAATCGCAAGACTCGCATGGCGCGCAATCCGCGCACCGGATCTCCTGTTGAGGTTTCGGCCCGGCCCGTTCCAGTGTTCAAACCTTCCAAGGAATTACGCGCTCTTGTTGCTGGCCTCGACGTGTCGGAGATGTCGGAAGCATAAGGACTTAGCTTTCAGAGAGCGGTAAAGCGGAGCGCACGTGTCTGTCGTGACGGTGCAGCTTTTCGCTTCCTACGCCGATGCTTTCGGCGCCCCACAACTGGAAATTCCTCTCGAGCCGGGCAGCACTGTCGCCGACCTCGTGCGCCGCATTCGGGCCCTTCCACCGGGCGATCTCCTTCCCGCATCGCCGAGAGTCGCGCTAAATCGAAAGTTTGCCTCGCCCGACAAGCTCATCGGCAGCAACGACGAAATTGCGCTCATTCCACCGGTGGCTGGCGGATGAAGCGAGCAGGCCTGGTCACCCATGTGATCGATCCCGCTTCGCTGATTGCGGAAGTCCAGTCACCCCAGGTCGGCGGCATCTCGCTTTTCCTCGGGACCGTGCGCGATTCGAACGACGGGCGAAGCGTAAGCGGTATAGACTACTCCGCATACACTGCAATGGCGGAGTCAGAGATGGCGGACATTCTCGCTGAAGCAGGCGAGCGTTTCGGTGTCGACTCGATCGTGGTGGAGCATCGCGTTGGCGCCCTCACACTCGAGGACGTCAGCATCGCCATCGTTGCGGCGCACGCGCACCGCCAGCCGGCAATGGCGTGTACCCGTTTCGTGATCGACGAAATCAAGAAGCGCGTCCCTGTCTGGAAGCGGGAGCGCTACGTAGACGGAACGACCCAGTGGGTGGATCCTACCCACGAGAGCGGAGCGAGCGCGCCGTGACCGCGGCCCTCAAAGACGGGCATGGACGGAGCATCGAGTATCTCCGGATTTCAGTCACCGACCGCTGCAACTTTCGCTGTCTCTACTGCATGCCGCAGGCAGGGCTCGAGTGGCTGCCGAGGTCGGATATCCTGTCCTATGAGGAGATCGCGAGGATCGTCTCCCAGCTGGCACCGCTTGGATTGCGTCGCATCCGAATCACCGGCGGCGAGCCCACGCTGCGCCCCGACATCGAGCGGCTGATCGCGATGATTAGGGCGATTCCCGAGATCGAGGACATCTCGCTCTCGACTAATGGAGTTCGATTGCCGGAGCTCGCTCGGAGGCTTCGCGAGGCGGGCCTCGACCGGGTGAACATGAGCGCGGACTCGCTGCAACCAGATCGAATCAAGGCAATCGCACGTCGTAACATTGATTTCGATCCGCTGGCTGCGGCCGAAGCAGCAGCGAAGTCGGGGCTCTCTCCAATCAAGCTGAACGTGGTGGTGATGCGCGGGATCAACGACGACGAGATCGTCGATTTTGCGCGGCTCACTCTCGACCGCGAATGGCACGTGCGCTTCATCGAGCTGATGCCGGTGGGTGAGATGCGGGAGCTGACCTGGGACCGGGTCGTGCCGAGCGAAGAAGTGCTGAGGCGCCTCACGACCATCGGCTCGCTGACTCCGGTGAGCGGACCCGCACGAGGCAACGGTCCTGCTCGTTACTTCCAGCTGCCGGGCGCAGCCGGGACCATCGGACTGATCACGCCCATTTCACACACGTACTGCGGTAGCTGCAACCGAGTTAGGCTCACCGCCGACGGTCGCTTGCGGACGTGTCTCTTCGGAGACGATGAGGTCGATCTGCGCACGCCGCTCCGCGATGGTCTGCCCCTCGAGCCGTTCTTTCGTACCGCGCTCACCACGAAGCCGCGCGAGCACCATCTGCTGCAGATGCAGGTGGGCGGATTGCGCGCGCTGTCTCAGGTCGGCGGCTGAGCAAGCGTCCGATGCGTTGCTCCGCGTGTGCAGCGCGGATAACTTTCGTCGGCACACCTCCTACAAATCATTCAACTGAAAAATGGTCAATAAGATTACGGTGGTCGGCGCCGGCAACGTCGGTGCGACTACTGCGCAGCGCATAGCGGAGAAAGAGCTCGCCCGTACGGTCGTGATGGTCGACGTGATGGAGGGAATTCCTCAGGGGAAAGCTCTCGACCAGTGGCAGTCCGCTCCGATCGAAGGGTTCGACAGCCGGGTGATCGGCACCAACGGATACGAGGAAACCCGCGACTCCGACATAGTCGTAATTACGGCCGGCATCGCCAGAAAGCCCGGGATGTCGCGCGACGATCTGCTCAACACCAATGCCGGCATCGTGAAGCAGGTCTCCGAGCAGATTCGCTCCTCTTCACCCAACGCGATCCTCATCGTCGTCTCGAATCCGCTCGACGTAATGTCTTACGTCGCGATGAAAGTCACCGGGTTTCCGCGTGAGCGTGTGCTCGGCATGGCGGGTGTTCTGGATACGGCGCGGTATCGCGCTTTTCTCGCCGAGGCGCTCGATGTGTCGGTGCGGGACATCCAGGCGATGGTGCTCGGCGGTCACGGCGACACGATGGTTCCTCTCATCTCCTACACGTCGGTCAGTGGAATTCCGATCACTCAGCTGATGCCGCAGGCCAAGCTGAACGCGATCGTCGATCGAACGCGCAACGGCGGGGCAGAGATCGTGAAGCATCTGAAGACCGGCTCGGCGTACTACGCCCCGTCGTCGGCAGCGGTTCAAATGTGCGAAGCCATCGTTCGTGACCAGAAGCGGATTCTGCCGTGCGCGGCGTGGCTGGAAGGCGAGTACGGGATGTCGGGACTCTTTCTCGGAGTGCCCTGCAAGCTCGGGCGGTCCGGTCTCGAGAAAATCATCGAAGTCGATCTCACCCGAGAGGAACGCGATGCCCTGGCGAAGAGCGCGGAAGCCGTGCGCGAGCCGATGGGCGCGGTAAAGCTGTAATCCTGTAATGGGCAGGCTTCGCAAGTTCTACGGCACCGCGATCGGCAAGAAAGCGGTCATGGGCGTGACCGGCCTGATCGGCATTGGCTTCCTCATCACCCATGTCCTCGGCAACCTGCTCGTCTTTCGCGGGCCCGACGCCATCAATTCGTACTCGCACTTTCTCAAGAGCACCGGCGAGCTGCTGTGGGGTCTGCGCGCCGTGCTCATCGTCGCGGTGGTTCTTCACGTCATCGCGGCGGTGCAGCTCGCACGTCAGAGCCGGGCTGCCCGCCCAATCGGCTACGTGAAGCGCGATCCGCAGGCAGCCACGCTGGCATCGCGGACGATGCGGTGGGGCGGGGCACTGCTGCTCGTCTTCATCGTCGTGCACATCCTGCATTTCACCACCGGCACCATCCGGCCGGCCGGCTACTTCAGTGAACGGGATGTGTACGCCAACGTCGTTTCGAGTTTTCGGATCTGGTGGGTGTCGCTGTTCTACGTCGTATCGATGATAGCGCTGGGTCTGCACCTCTTTCACGGTGCCTGGAGCTCGGTGAGAAGCATCGGTGTCAGTCCGGAGTCGCCCCTTCCGCTGAAGCATCGACTCTCCCGCGCGCTCGCTCTCGCCATCTGGGCCGGATTCACGGTGATACCAGTCGCGGTATTCGCGGGATGGGTGCGATGACATTCCGCCTCGACGCTCACATTCCGAGCGGGCCGCTGGCCGAGAAGTGGGGCAAGCACCGGTTCGAGATGAAGCTGGTGAATCCGGCGAACAAGCGGAAAAACACCATCATCGTCGTCGGATCGGGACTCGCCGGCGCTGCTGCCGCGGCGACCATGAGCGAGCTCGGCTACAACGTGAAGTGCTTTTGCTTCCAGGACTCGCCACGCCGCGCGCACAGCATTGCGGCGCAGGGTGGAATCAACGCCGCCAAGAATTATCAAAACGATGGTGACAGCGTCTATCGCCTCTTTTACGACACCATCAAGGGCGGAGACTTCCGCTCGCGAGAGGCCAACGTCTATCGCCTCGCTGAAGTCAGCGTCAGCATCATCGACCAATGCGTGGCGCAGGGTGTGCCCTTTGCCCGTGAATACGGCGGCCTGCTGGCCAATCGTTCCTTCGGCGGCGCTCAGGTGTCGCGCACTTTCTACGCGCGCGGTCAAACCGGACAACAGTTGTTGCTTGGTGCGTATCAGGCGCTCGAGAGACAGGTGCAGCGCGGCGGCATCACGATGTTTCCGCGCACCGAGATGCTCGACCTCGTCGTCGTCGATGGGAAAGCCCGCGGCATCGTAACCCGCAACCTGGTCACTGGCGCCATCGAATCACACGCCGGCGAGGCGGTGGTTCTGGCAACGGGCGGCTACGGAAACGTGTTTTACCTGTCGACCAACGCGCAAGGATCGAACGCGACCGCGATCTGGCGCGCCTACAAGCGCGGCGCCGGTTTCGCCAATCCATGTTTTACCCAGATTCATCCCACCTGTATTCCGGTCAGCGGCGAGTACCAGTCGAAGCTGACGCTGATGAGTGAGTCACTGAGGAACGACGGTCGCGTCTGGGCGCCGAAGAAAGTCGGTGACAAGCGAAAGCCAACCGAGATCCCCGAAGGCGAGCGCGACTATTTCCTGGAGCGAAAGTATCCCAGCTTCGGAAACCTGGCTCCCCGCGACATCGCGTCCCGCGCCGCCAAGGAGGTCTGTGACGAGGGCAGGGGCGTCGGTGAAACAGGTCTCGGCGTCTACCTGGACTTCGCTGACGCCATCAAACGCCTCGGCGCCGGGGTGATCGGCGAGCGTTACGGCAATCTTTTCGAGATGTACGAGCGCATCACCGACGAGAATCCCTATCGGGTTCCGATGCGGATTTACCCGGCGGTCCACTACACGATGGGTGGCCTCTGGGTGGACTATGATCTGAAGAGCACCGTCGAAGGTCTGCACATCACCGGCGAGGCTAATTTCTCCGATCACGGCGCGAACCGGCTGGGCGCGAGCGCGCTGATGCAGGGACTGGCTGATGGCTATTTCATCATTCCCAACACCATCGGTCACTACATCGGCAGCAACAAACTCGAGAAGGTGGCCACGTCTCACGAGGCGTTCAAATCGGCGGAGGCAGGAATCGTCGAGAAGACGAAGAAGCTTCTTTCCATCGATGGCACCCGGACCGTGGCGTCGTTCCATCGCGAGCTCGGGAAAATCATGTGGGATTACTGCGGTATGTCCCGCAACGAGGAAGGCCTGAAGACCGCGCTCAAGAAGATTCCCGAGCTGCGAAGCGAGTTCTGGCGCAACGTGAACGTTCCCGGCAGCGACGACGAGCTCAACCAGGCTCTGGAGAAGGCTGGCCGGGTCGCCGACTTCCTCGAGCTGGGCGAGCTGATGTGCCTCGATGCGCTCCACCGCAAGGAATCGTGTGGTGGCCATTTCCGCGAAGAATCTCAGACGCCCGACGGAGAAGCGCTGCGCGACGATGAGCACTTCGCGTACGTCGCGGTCTGGGA
>Ga0070693_100001692_pt1 | contig 10011 bp, 18 predicted proteins | sample KBSK1103metaG_FD_65472 | JGI IMG/M metagenome (GOLD analysis project Ga0070693, IMG submission 65472) | Corn, switchgrass and miscanthus rhizosphere microbial communities from Kellogg Biological Station, Michigan, USA - KBS K1-10-3 metaG | ecosystem: Host-associated > Plants > Roots >... | reverse complement strand
CCATGAAAGAGCAAAGAGACGAACGTGACTACCCACGTGCTGAGAATTTAGAGCACATGTCCCAACATATGCAAAAGCATGAGCAGACGTGCGTGAGTTGCTCGTATCTCAAGCAATGCGGCTTTAAAACGCGCTGCGTTGAATACTATAACATGCAAGAGATAGAGACATTCTGGAGAAAGAGAATAGAGGTACAGCAATGAGCTGGCATAGACCACAAAACAAAGAGTTAACCGACAAACAAAAGCTATTTATGCACTACGTAGCGCAAGGCCTCAGCAATGCTAAGATAGCAGAGCAGATGGACATGCAACCTAACATAGCAGATCAGTATTCAGAGCGTATCAAGCTGAAACTCGACCTATTTAGCAAGGAAGAGCTGAAACAGTACGCCATTGATAACGGCTATTTGACGCAAGAGGTGATACATGAGTAGGGAAGAAACATTGCAAGATATCCATTCTATAGCTTTTGCTGCAATAAATCAGATTAACTACTGGAAGAGGCAAAGAGGCGGATTGATCTACAAGCCCTCAGATCTTGACAGTCTCAAGACAGCATTTGAGGGTATTCTCGAAAAGAGTGAGGAGCTTATGCCAAAGGAGAATTTGGAGAATGAAAATGAGTAGAGAAAGACTTCTAAAAGTTATCTTCATTCTCACCTGCATTCTCAGCATTCTCGGCTCCCTTCTCGTGATTTGGCTGGCCCAGACCGCACTTGGCTAGGAGGACGCCATGCATACGCTATTTGACGTTGACGAGGTGCCTAGCGGTTCTGGCAAAAGCAATGAATGGGGTCACATCAAAGCTCATCAGGAGAAAGATAACCAGCAGCATGAAATATCTGGACTCTCTCATCTTTATCGCATTCAAGCCCTTCACAGAGCTTTGTTAGCATATTCTGTGTTGGAGTTGTATCACCACTTAAAATACGGCTTATCTGAGAATGGTTCTTTATACCGGATTTATTCGCTAAAGTTCGGTAGGAAAGATGCATCTCTTCACATTTCTTATCGACAATCTCTCGTATCACATCTATTTTTACCAAGGTTAATCCTCCTAGTGGTGCTTGACATGCACCACTATCTAAGCTATAATGGCAATGGTGCTAATGATGCACCACACAGTGATTATAGTACCTGCCTACTGGACAAATGTCAAGAGGCACTGAGGAGGATTAACACAATGGGTAAAAGTGGACCTAAACCAGCTAGTGTTGAAAGTAGGTTTTGGCAGAAAGTAGCCATCGGAAGTGCTGATGAGTGTTGGCTGTGGCAAGCTTGCACGTATCACCACGGATATGGAAAGTTTGCCCTTACGCGGTGCAATCCTGTATATGCACACCGATTAGCGTATGAGCTAACATATGGCGCTATTCCAGATGGATTATGCATATTACATCGCTGCGATGTCCGCGCTTGCTGCAATCCTAATCACCTATTCCTAGGCACGCAGCTAGACAACATTGCAGACATGAATGCTAAAGGGAGAGGCTCAAAACCTCCTAAGCCAGAGTCTAGAAAAACCCACAAAGGGTGGAAAGATGCAGATACTATCCGCTCACTCTATGCAACTGGGCACTATAAGCAGATAGAAATTGCTCAAATGTTTGGGATAAGACAGGCTCTTGTCTCTCAGATTGTGAGGTCTAGCAATGAACAAGCTATTTGATGTAGAAGAGTTACCAGAGAAAAATAGTAAATCCAACGAGTGGTACACTCCCCACATCTACATAGAAGCTGCTAGGGCTGTTATGGGGGCCATAGACCTCGATCCGGCGTCGTGTGAACTAGCAAACAGAACAGTGAAGGCAGCTAGGTACTACACCAAAGAGGATAATGGGCTAGAGCAACCACTATATGGGCGCGTATGGTGTAATCCCCCTTATGGCAAGCTAAGCAACAAGAGTATGTTAGAAGTTTGGGTTATGAAATTAATTCGTGAGTATGAGTCAGGGAATGTTGAGCAAGCTATACTGCTAGCTACTACTAATACAGAAGCCCCTTGGTTTGCTCACATATGGGACTATCCGCTCTGCTTTGTTGATCATGAGGTAAGGTTTCTATCTCCCCAAGGTATTAGAAAATGCCACCTCTTCGGTACAACCATAAGCTACCTCGGCCCTAACATCTCATCCTTTGTCGAGCACTTCACTGAGTTTGGCCCCGTCGTCACACCAGACGGCGTACACAGACGGCCAGCCCCTGTACAACAACCAACACTCTGGGATAAGGAGATCAGCATATGACGATAGCTCTCTATCTAGGCACAACCTTCCTCGTCTTCCTCTTATTCGCATTCAGAATTGGCAGAAGACACGACGCAAGCATGGAGGACTTTCCTGATAGAGGAGAGGAGCAAGAGGCATGAACGAATATATCAACCCCACTGGTGACGAACGCGGCGTGCAATGCAGCATCTGTGGCTGGTGGGTACCCAAAGGCAAACACACCTGGCTCGAGTGCGCAAGTCTGGTCCGGCTCTCGGGAAGGCTCCATATCTTCCTAGACGACAAAGCACGGCAGCCAGTTCCTAGCGGATTTTATAGAGCATTTGGAGAGGAGCCTCCTCATGAGTAATAGCGCCACCTGGACAGCACTTGCCATCCTCACATACGCCGTGCTGAAACTGTGCATCTCGACTCTTGCGACACGGTGGAACAGAGCACACCAGTGGTGGAAGGTCGAGGATGAGATTGATACAAGAGACAAAGCTGAATAGCTAGTTTATAAGGAGTATTTACACATGCAAGCGTTAGCGGACAACGAACTTTTGACCAGGCATACCGAACGAGCTGCAATGAAAGCCTATTGTGCTGAGAACATCACTCATTGCTTAGAGATGCTCTCACGCACTTCTCAAAGCTTCAAGATCCCTGGTGAGATAACAGTCATCAACACGAAGACAGCCCAAGCATGCACACTCTTAGCAAAGAGCGTACATGGCAAGTCAACACGTGAGAAGTACTACAAGGACAAGGAGGTACAAATAGATTTTGCATCCTTAGATAATGTTTGGCAAGATGCAGAGGATTACGCAAATTATTTAAGGAATGACCACAAAAAGGCAAACTACCGATTTATTAGCTATCCAAATGATATCAACTGGCTAAACAACGTGTGCGTTGTTTCCCGTATCATCGTTGGTATAGAGAGCAGATTTGATGAGGACCGGATTGTAGATCAAGAGGTACGATCAAGAGTTAAGATGCTACGTGCTCAACGTGAGTATAACGCGAATGCTGCTAAGCAGGTAGGGCATAACCGCAAGCATGGAGAAGCACTCACAGGCGGCTTTGATGATATCTACCAGCTCTATCACGGGAAAATGGCAGAGAACTTCTTTCCTCCCTACGAACAGCCCTTGCAAATTCTCCCGGCAGGTCTTAGGCATCCACTAGCATGGTTTACCGATCAATTGGAGGACAACTAACATGAGTAACGAGCTTACACTGTTCTCATTTGAGGATGAGCTAGAAGTACAGCCATTTGGACAGGGTTATAACTATGAGATCCTAGAAGAGGGCACCCGCGATTTTGTTATCCAGAAGACTGATGAGACACACGGGCTCCTCAAGAGAACTGCTCAAAACATTATCAAGATCGGACAAAACCTCATAGCTGTGAAAGCAAAGTTGCCACATGGTCAATATCTACCATGGCTTAAAGCTGAATTTGGCATGTCCGATTGGTCTGCAAGAAGCTTCGTAAACGTAGCAAAACGACTGGAAAACAAATCAGAGAAAATCTCTGATTTGCCAGTCAGTATCATCTATGAATTAGGAGCGCCTTCAACCTCCGATGAAGTAATAGAGGGCGTCCTCTCAGGGCAAATTGACCCTACCCTAGAAGCTATCAGAGCAGAGAAAGAAGCTGAGAAGCAAAGAGCCGACGAAGAGGAAAGACTCAGGAAAGAGCTAGAGCAAGAGTTTACCCTCTTCAAAAATCAGACTAGAATAGACCTTGAGCAAGCTAAGGGGAACCTTACTGCCAAAGAAAACGAACTGAAGTTAACCCAAGAAAACAAGAAGCTTCAAGAGGACAAAGTAAAGGCCCTGGAAGACGAAAACAAGAGGATCAAAGAAGAGAAAACCCAAGTCGTCAAGGAAGATACAGAGGAAACAAAAGCAAATCTAGAAGCTAGAGAGAAAGAGATCAAAGAGGCTAAAGCCAAACTGGAAGAGCTTGAAAAGGCAGAAAAGCAGCTCAAAGCTGACAAGAAAACGCTCTCAGATGAGGCCACAAAATTAGCTGCTGAGCTAAAGAAACAAGCGAATGAAAACGCAGCTATAGCCAGACAAGAACGCTATGAGAACAGAGTCAAAGAGCAGTGCAGGAAGTCGAACGAGACAATCCAGAAATCCATAACACAGTATGTCGGCCAGCTCCCAACGGCACAAGCTTCCCAAGTCTACACATTCGATGAGTGGGCACAACTTGACCAGACTGACAAGTTACTGGATTACTGCAAAGAGGCCATTGCACATGCTAAACAGGAGGCACGTAATAGCCAGCTCATCGATGCAAATCCCTCAAATGGCTTGGTAGTCTATGACTCTCAAGAACCTCATGCTATTGAGTCAGATCAATCCCACGCACCTGCAATCGAACATTTTGCTACAGATATCGACTTTGAAGTCCTTTTTGCTCAATATCAGCAGTATGTAAAAACGTTCCCAGAGGAAAAGCTCTGGTGGAGAGCCCCACAATGCGGGATTAAGGATATGGAGATGGATAGAGACCTTCACATCCACTATACCCGCGAACTCCTAAAGAGTGGGGACCCCTACCGAATTACAGCCGCTATAGAGGGGATGAGACGGACACTTGGCTATGGAGCAACGGCGTGATGGGTAAAGCAAAAGTTCCTGCCAAACTCATACTCTACAATGGGGTGCTCTATCACCCCAACTTCTTCCATCGAAGATTTCAATGTATCGAGATATTCAAGCACACATGCCAGCATTGCGGGAAAAAGCAAGGGGATGAGTACATTACTAAAAATGGGCACAAGTCTAAAGTCATACTCCAAGCTGCCCACTTAGACCATGATCCTTGGAATAAAAACGCTCGACTTATTGCACTCTGCAAATCCTGCCATCTCAAATACGACGGGCCTATGCATGGCAAGAAAGCCAAGCAGACAAAAAGACAGAAGGTGGTGCAAAAGCAGCTAGATGCTGGTCAGCTTCAGTTCTCCTTTGATGATACAGAGTATCCAGTTATTGAAGTCACCTTTCCCATCACACAATTCCTACAATCACATTAAGAGGAATAAACAAATGAACGAGTATACGTGCATAACACTCAAAGTGTTGACTACTGTTAGCGTGTGTGCTACTATGGTATGGAGAGAGGAGGCGTTACATGATAACTATGGAAGAGATGCTCACAGTCAACGACGTGGCACGCATTCTTCAGTACACCCCATATTACATCAGGGAACTGTGCAGAAGCGGAGAGCTGAAGGCAGTCAGAATAGGTGGGCACTGGAGAATCAAGCAAGAAGATTTAAGAGCGTTTGTAGACAGACATCAACCGGAACAAGATCAGAAATAAATAAAGCCACCTATCCTTGGTGGCAATGGACAACAAACAAATTTACAGCAGTTAGGCTACTTCTAGAGGTTTCCAGGCCGAGCAGAAGCAGCCTTTGTATGAACCTGCCTATTTGTAGTATAGCCACAGCCCTCAAAGGCTGTCAAGAGTATGCTATGCATATTCACTGGCTATGCAGAAGGTGGGTACGTGACAGGAAGGTGTACCCATGAGTAACAATAGTATTATTGAGCACCGTAGTAATTACTTCTATATTGAGTTCAGAGAAGAATATCTAACTATCTGCCTTGAATGCCAGTATAAGAAGCCAGGAAAAAGTAAAGCTTCCCCCTACTGCAAAGCCCTCATCTTAGCTATTATGGAAAGCTGGACAAATGACAAGCGCGGCAAAGGCGAGGACCTTGCTATCTACATGACCTATCCCCAATGGATTGACGCTATGTATGGCATGTTTGGCCGATGTGTCATTATTGACAGCCTAGACGAGCTGCTAGGTGAAGGACTTCTATCCCGTGAAAAGCACAGAATGTACGGGAAGGATACTTATAAGTATCGACTTAACTACCAGGACCTTAACCGTAGGATAAAGCTTCTGCCTGAAAGAGATCCTAAACATACACGTCCAAAAGTAGACGCGTCTACTAATAGACGGCAAAATGACAGCAACGCGTCTAAAAGTAGACGGGATACCCGTCTAAAAGTAGACGATGACCCGTCTAAAAGTAGACACAACATAGAATCTACTAAGAAACAAAACATAGAATCGAATGAAGGTACGCCGTCGCCAGAAATTGACTCTACCCAAACAGGTACACCTTCACTCACTCCTTCCTCCTCTTTTTCTCAGAAAAAAGACTTATCCACACCTGATGTTAATAACTGTTTGCCTGATGTGGATAAACCGTCTACTCATCGTAATACCGAACCGCTTCCGAGAAAGCCACATCCAGAAGCAATCCGCGTCTTTGGCCTGTTGTGTGAAGTCTTCTATGCGATGCCTCCTGAAGTCATCACCGAGAAGATAGAGAGTCAATGTAGGGCTCTTGCTCCTCATGTTCGTAACGTTGAAGACTTGAAGAGCCTGCGGGACTACGCACGTGCTGAAATCATGGATGACCCTGCCTACAAGAAGAAGCAAGTCCACTTAGGGAATTTGGTGAAGGCTGTCAATGGCTGGAAGCAGAAGCAGTACAAGCCAGACCCTGCTACTCCCAAGACGAGCAAAGAGCCATCACAGCTTGAGAAACTTAAAGCTGCCAGGGCCAGAGCTGAGCAGTCTCGTCTCTTAGAGCAAGCACAGGCAGGGGGAAAGTAAGATGGAAAAGCAAGTACCCAACAACCTTGACGCTGAGAAGTCAGTCCTTGGCAGTATCCTCATTGATCGCGAGGCCTATGACCTTATAAGTGACACGCTGGTAGCAGATGACTTCTACCGAGACGCGCACCGTGTGATCTATGAGACCATTGTCCGCCTGTGTGCATCTGGTATCCCAGCCGACTACACCACGGTGTGTGATGACCTTGAATTGCATGGCAAGCTTGAGGAAGTAGAAGGCGCTAGCTACATTTCTTCCCTGATCAACTATGTGCCGACTAGTGGCCATATCGAATACTATGCCAAGATTGTGGAGCGTACTGCTCTAGCTCGTCGGCTCATCAGCTACGCGGGGGAAGTTGCAACGGATGCTTTTGAGCAAGATCCGCAGATGCTAGAGAAGGCGTCAACCAAGCTCACATACCTGGAAAGAGGCAATGCATCCGGTGATTTTGTGTCGATGGCTGAATCGATGGATGAGTATGTTGCACATCTCTACCAGCTCCATGCCAACAGGGGAAAGTTTACAGGGGTTGCTAGTGGCTTTTCCGATCTCGACATGATGACCGGGGGCTTTCAAAAGTCAGACCTCGTTATTCTGGCCGGACGCCCTAGTATGGGTAAATCTGCCTTGGCTTTCACGATGGCCTATAACGCGGCTCGTGAGGGAAAGCGTGTGGCCATCTTTACCCTTGAGATGAATCGTCGTCAGGTCAACGACCGTCTGATGTCCATTGCCACTGGTATCCCTATTCACTTGCTCAAATCAGGCTGGCTTGAGGATGGCCATTGGGAGAAAGTAACCGATGCTGGCCAGCGACTAGCTAGTATGGCTCTGCACATCAACGATATCGCAGGCAACCATCTCTCATCCATGCGTTCTCAGTTACGGCGTCTGAGCCGTCAGCATGGTCCGGTAGACCTTGTGGTCGTGGATTATCTCGGGCTCATTGGCTCCGATGACCCATCTGAAAACCGTGTGCAAGAGGTCAACAAAATCTCCAAAGGCCTCAAGAACATGGCCCGTGAATTTGATGTCCCTGTGGTCTCCCTGGCCCAGCTTTCCCGTAAAGTTGAGGAGAGACCGGACAAGCATCCCCAGCTAGCAGATCTCAGAGATAGCGGTTCGATTGAAGAAGACGCAGACCTCGTGATGTTTGTGTACCGAGAAGAGTACTACGCGGCTCGTACTGGCAAACTTGAGGACTTACCTGCTGAGAGACGCAACATAGCAGAGATCGCTATAGCCAAGCATAGGAATGGCCCTACAACGACCGACCCTGTACAGCTTTACTTTAATGCGGAATTGACAGCTTTTTACAACTTAGAAGAGAAGCTAGGACAAGGAAGGGAGAGCTAGGACATGTTCAGCATAAGAGACATCATAGAAAATGCGGATGAGTCGGCACCTGAGAACGCTATAGAGCTATGGGTATCTTTTGATAAAGAAAAGCGACTGCCTCTCTACAAGAAATGGAAAGCGATTGCAGAGCGTAGGGGTATCACCGTGATAGAGTTGCTAGATAGGTATAATGCACTTGATTATCTCAAGAGATTGTAAATAGTTCGTACAGCCTCAGGATACGAGAAGAAAACGAAGGAAGGAAAGAGATGCAGCTTTTTGAAGTCCCTGCTGAAGTAGAAAAAAAGCAGAAGAAGATCGTAAAAACGTCCCTTGTTGGCTTTTGCTGGCCATGTCAAGATACCCACATCAAAGAGGAGACTTATCGAGAAAATGGCGAATTGTGCTGTAAACGCACAGGCCGTGTTCTCGTGACTGACGGCTTTCATCCCCCTATACCCATTGAAGCCTCGCAATGGGATATCGAAAAGACTCTTGCCTCATGGTCACATGACGAGCCCGTGGAAGAGACACCGGAGCCATTGTCGCGTACTGAGGAGGTTGAGGACTTTCTAGAGACGCTGGCTTGCATGTACGACATCGATACGGAAGGGCATAAAGCGCATTGGGAGTACCTCGTCTCGCAAGTTGTAGCACTGGTAGACACAAAGAAACCTCGTCCTGTCAAAAAGATCAATAAAGCAGCACTCGGGACTCAATTGACTCTGCTGGCCCAAGAAGAGAAGGAAGAAAAAAGATGAGTAAGCAGTACAACGCTGAGCAAGACGAGCAGCGTATACGGCAGCTAAACAAGCAAATCAGGAAGATATTCACTACCACACTAGCTGAGCCTCTGAGAGTGCTGTTCGAGGATGTCTATGGCGGCACGTGCGACGAAGAGTACAAGATGATACTGAGCAAGCTTGTCCTGATCGAGCAAGAGGACTTGCCAATTGCTGAGATGCGATACAAGAGAGTGGGAGAGATAGAAGGATGATAGCACAAGAAGTACTCTTCGATAGCAAGCCACCTGAGCCACCGAGAGCCGTGCAGGTAGCCGATCCTCTCGGCTCGTGTGTGAAGTGTAACAAGCCAGCTACTCTCAAGTCACCGGGTGGCAATGTGTATTGTGCTGAGCATGGCCGCTGTGGGGGAAAGACAATCAAAGATACGGCGTTAGGGGTAAGTGTTGAAATATGCGGTAAGAGTGTCGAGCAGTTTGTGTTTCATTTACGCATGAGGATCTATTGCTGTCCTTGTGTGGTAGGAGGTTGAGATGGGCCATTCACTACCAGCGAGAGCGCACGTTGTCGAAATGCAGCATAAGTACGAAGTGGGGGACAAGGTGATACTCACGATAGAAGCGGTAGTAACGGAACAGATACCGTTTACCTTCATCGAACCTGGGTATACGGTCAAGGTCGGTAAGGTGGCATTGGTTGTATCTGAGAGAAGTCTGACACCCATGCCAGAATGCTCAGATTGAAGGCCGTACATCGCAAGAAACGGCCTTGCTGAGATAAGACGGTAGATTGGACGTTTTCAATGAACAAGGCCGTATTTTCGCAACGTAGCGCGATTATTTGCCAGCAACTCAACAAAGAAAGGAAAAATCATGATGAAAGAAGAGGTATCACGACAACGGATCTCTCAACTACGGTGCAGGATCTTGAAGAAGCTTATCGATTGGGTCATTCAAGAACCGCATAGGATTGTCCTATTTCACGGCTGGTGGCATACCTTTCAGTGGCTTGTCTATAAGCATGAGAAGAAGAAAAAGGACAGGCAGTATGACC
>Ga0070693_100001688_pt1 | contig 10012 bp, 13 predicted proteins | sample KBSK1103metaG_FD_65472 | JGI IMG/M metagenome (GOLD analysis project Ga0070693, IMG submission 65472) | Corn, switchgrass and miscanthus rhizosphere microbial communities from Kellogg Biological Station, Michigan, USA - KBS K1-10-3 metaG | ecosystem: Host-associated > Plants > Roots >... | reverse complement strand
AGGACGTCGACAAGGCCGTCCGCGCGGCGCGGGCCGCGTTCCCGGCCTGGCGCGACCTCGACCCCGAAAAGCGCGCACGGCTCATGCTGCGCCTCGCCGAGCTGATCGAGTCAGAGCGCGACTACCTCGCGCAGGTCGAGAGCCTCGATGTCGGAAAGCCCATCCGCGAGGCGGCGCTCGTCGACCTCCCGGCGTGCTGGGACCCGTGGCGGTTCTTCGCCGGCGCGGTACGGACGGTCGCCGGGCGCGTGCTCGCCCTCCCCCGCACCTCGCTCGACTACGTCCGCCGCGAGCCGACCGGCGTCGTCGGGATGATCATCCCCTGGAACTTCCCGCTCCACATCGCCTGCCGCAAGGGCTCCGCCGCGCTTGCCGCGGGGAACACGGTCGTCTTGAAGGCCCCCGAGCTGGCCCCGCTCACGAGCCTCGAGCTCGGCCGCCTCGCGCTCGAGGCCGGCATCCCGCCGGGCGTCTTCAACGTCGTGCCCGGCCTCGGCGAGGTGGCCGGCGCTGCGCTCGTCGAGCACCCCGACGTGAACAAGATCGCCTTCACCGGCTCGACCACCACGGGCCGGGCCGTGATGCGGGGCGGCGCCGGGACGATCAAGCGCGTCTCGCTGGAGCTGGGCGGGAAGTCGCCGTCGGTCGTCTTCGCCGACGCCGACCTCGACCGGGCGGTGATCGGCTCGGTCTTCGGCATCTACCTGGCGCAGGGCGAGGTGTGCTCGGCCGGCTCGCGCGTCCTGGTCGAACGGCCCGTCCACGACGAGTTCGTGGCCCGGTTCGCCGAGCGGGCCCGCCGCATCCGCGTCGGGCTCCCGCACAGGTGGGAGACGCAGCTCGGGGCCCTCATCAACCGCCGCCAGTGCGAGCGCGTGTACGAGTACGTCGACATCGGCACCTCCGAGGGCGCGACCGTCGTCACCGGCGGCAGCCGCCCCGACGACCCCGCGCTGGCCGAGGGCAACTTCATCCAGCCGACCGTCTTCGCCGGCGTGCGAAACGACATGCGGATCGCGCAGGAGGAGATCTTCGGCCCGGTCGTCGTCATCATCCCGTTCGACGGCGAGGAGGAGGCGATCCGGCTCGCCAACGACGTTCGCTACGGCCTCGCCGCCGGCATCTGGACGGCCGACGGCGCCCGCGCCCACCGGGTGGCGCACGCCCTCGACGCCGGCTCGATCTGGGTGAACCACTATGGCGTCTACCCGTCGGAGGCGCCCTTCGGCGGCTACAAGGAGAGCGGCACCGGCCACGACCTCGGGCTGGAGTCCCTCGACGAGTACACCGAGGTCAAGAACGTGCACGTGAACATAGGCACGGAGACCTTCGACTGGTATGCATAGCCCGACCCCCGAGGAGGAGTGACATGGACGGAGCATTGGGCCTGATCGAGACCCGCGGCCTGGTGGCCGCGATCGAGGCCGCCGACGTGATGGTGAAGGCGGCGAATGTGGAGATCGTCGGCCGCGAGTCGGTCGGCGGCGGATACGTGACCGTTGCCATCACCGGCGACGTGGGCGCGGTCAAGGCGGCCATCGACGCCGGCGCGACCGCGGCGAAGAAGACCGGCGAGCTGGTGTCGGCGCACCTCATCCCGCGCCCGCACGCCGACGTGGCGAGCGTGCTTCCGATGTCGGCGCGCCAGGAGGCGTAGTTGGCCGCGATCCGCTTCATCTGCGAGGGCGAGGTCATCGAGGCGGACCTGCTCGAGGACGACGCCCCTCGCATCTGCGGCTACATCCGCTCGGTGCTGCCGCTCGACTCGACGATGGTGCACGCCAAGTTCGCGGGCGAGGAGACCATCGTGATGGTGCCGTTCTTCGCCGAGCAGGAGAACGGCAAGACCGACGTCGTCGCCGGCGACATCGGCTACTACCCCGGCCGGCAGACCCTGTGCCTCTTCTACGGCGAGACGCAGCCGTTCGGCGAGGTGTCCTACGTCGCCCGGGTGCGCTCGAACCTGGAGGGCCTGGCCCGCTGCGGCCGGCGCCTGCTCGAGACCGGGCACCTGCCGGTCAGGATGGAGCGCGCGTAGTGCCGTATGTGTCGGCAGCAACGCTGGTCGAGGAGCTGCGCGAGTTCACGAGCGAGCGCTGGCTCGGCGAGCCGGCGGACGTGACGAAGCTGCGCGAGTTCACGCTGCCGCCGATGGGCAACCTGCCCTGCGTGCTCTACTGCAACTTCGACCTCTTCTGGGCGGGGGAGCAGCTCCAGGTGTGCCGGCAGGCGGCGCTCGACGGCGACATGCGCCTGCCGGAGCTGTGCGAGGTCTCGGCGCTCCTGCTCGAGCGCATCGCGGCCCGCACGGCGAAGTGGGAGATGCACGAGACGGTGGCGCTCATGCGGAGGGCCGCCGAGATCCTGCGCGACTGGCGGCCCGACACGACCCGGGAGTTCGCCGTCGTGATCGAGCACCTGATGATGGCCGTCGACCGCGTGCAGGCGGCGGTGGACGCGATCGTGCCCTGGAACCAGCTCGACCGGGCCGTCGAGCTGCGCGGGCGCACATGAGGAGGACGCGATGCAGCTCTGCCGCGTGACCGGGAACGCCGTCGCCACCGTCAAGGCTCCGGCGCTGCGCGACTTCAAGCTCCTGCGGGTGCGCGCCGAGGAGAAGGGCGCCGTCGAGTTCGTCGCGGTCGACACCCTCGGCGCCGGCGAGGGCGACCTCGTCCTCGTCGCCCTGGGCACGGCCGCCCGCGAGCTCGAGGCGACCGCAGGCGCCCCCACCGACGCCACCGTCGTCGCCATCCTGGACCCGCAGAAGTAGCGTGACCGCCGAGCTGCGCGCCTGGGTCGAGATCGACTCGATGCAGCCGCAGTGGGCCGCGTACGTCGCCCAGACCTGCCAGGGCGACCCGCCCCACGCCGGCATGGCGCAGCTCTACGTCGAGGTGGCGCCCGCCAGCCGCGTCTTCGCGCTCGTGAACGCGGCGGTGAAGCACGCGCGGGTGCGCTCCGCGCTCCAGGTCGTCGAGCGCCAGTACGGGACGCTCGAGCTGCACGGCTCCGACCCGTCCGTCGTCCGCCAGGCTGGGGCGGCTGTGCTCGAGCTCCTGGGCGCGACGCCTGCCGACCGCGAGCCGCCCCAGGTCGTCTCGCACGAGATCGTCACCCGGGTCGACCCCAACCAGGCCCAGCTCGTGAACCGGATGCGGGTCGCGAACCTGCTGCTCGAGGACGAGACGATGTTCCTCGTCGAGGTCACGCCGGCGGCCTACGCGGCCGCCGCGGCCAACGCCGCCGAGAAGCAGGCGCCGATCAAGCTCGTCTACGCCGCCATGCTGGGCGCCACCGGCCGGCTGATCATGGCCCACCGCTCGCCGGAGGTCGTGAACGAGGCCTACCTGGCGGCGCTGGCGGCCGTCGGGGCGTGAAACAGAGGGACCACGTCCCGGTGTTTCACCGAGAGACAGCGACGGCCTCGATCTCGACCAGCTGATCCGTGTAGCCCAGCACGGCAACTCCAAGCAGCGTGCTCGGCGGCCGGGCCGGGGCGAAGGCGGCTGCGATGACCTCCCAGGCCTGGACGAGCTCCGCCTGATCCGAGGAGGCGACGTAGACGGTGGTCTTGAGGACATCGTCCTTCGCCGCCCCCGCGGCGTCCAGCGCGACGAACAGGTTGGCGACCGCCTTCGCCGCCTGGGCCTCGATCCCGCCGGGCACCACGACGCCGTCCTCGTCGATCGGGCAGGCGCCGGCGGCGAACACCATCCGCCCGGCGTCGGCGACCGCGGCGTAGTGGTACGGGGCTCCCGCGTAGAGCCCTTCCGGGTTCACATGCTCGACCATCGGCACGGGCGAGGGTACCTCTCAACCGGGGATCGTCGCCCCGGCCCACATCACGACGAGCCCGACGGCGGCCGCGCCCACCAGCACGAGGACGACGCTGCGGCGCAGGACGAGCAGGGCGACCGCCGCCGCGGCCAGGACGGCGTCCTGCCACGGCTCGCTGAGCGCGCCGGCGAGCGGGACTGCTGCGCCGAGGATCGCCCCGATCGCCGCCGGCCCGGCGCCCTCCAGGAACGCCCGGGCATTCAGGTCGGTGCGGATGCGGTCGAACCGCTCGCGGCCGACCAGGACGAGCACGAACGACGGGCTGAAGGCGATCGCCGCCGCCGCCAGCCCGCCGGCGACGCCGAACGCGGCGTATCCGACGACCGCCACCGTCTGCACCACCGGGCCCGGCGTGATCTGGCCCAGCGCGACGGCCTCGAGGAACTCGGCCGCCGTCATCCAGTGGTAGTGCGAGACCGCGTCGGCCTGCATGAGCGGGATGATCACGAACCCGCCGCCGTAGCTCAGGCCGCCGACCTTGAAGGCCGTCCACGCGAGTGCGCCCCAGCCGCCGATGGCCGGCGCGGCCGCCAGGACGGCGAGTGCGCCCGCTGCATCGCGACCGCGCCGGATCGCGAGCTCGAGGACGCCGCAGGCCAGGAGGACGAGGACGAGCCACGGACCGACGACCACCGCCGACGCCGCGCCGGCGGCGACGTACGCCGCCCACCGCGCCCGCCGGGCCTGGGCGGCCCGCCACGACGGCCCCATCAGGTCGACCGCGGCCCGCACGGCGACCGCCGCCACCGCCGCGCCGCCTCCGGCGCCGAGCGCCTGGGCCCACTCCGGCGCCGAGCCGGAGAGGAAGAGCGCCGCGAGCGCCAGGATGATCCCGAGCCCGGGCAGGATGAAGCCGGCGCCGCCCACGAGCGCGCCCGGCCATCCGGCGACCCGGCTCGCGCAGTAGATCGCAAGCTGCGTCGAGGCCGGCCCCGGCAGCAGGTTGCAGACCGCGATGGCGTCCTCGAACTCCTCGGCCGACACCCACTCCCGCCGCTCGACGCAAAGCTGGCGGAGGAGGACGATGTGCGCCGGCGGCCCGCCGAACCCGATGAAGCCGAGCCGCCCCCATTCGCGGGCGACGGTGCCGACTCCGGCCTGCCGGCTCAAATCGGCTCCCCGGGCGGCTCGACCTCGCCCACCATCGGCCGCCGGGCCGCGACGGCCCGGCCGAGCGCAACGCCGCCGACGATCACAGCGCCGCCGATGAGCTGCACGGCGACGAGCTTCTCCCCCAGAAGCCAGGCGGCGAACACGGCGCCGAGGAACGGCTGGAGGTACATGTAGAGCGTGGCCCTGGCCGCACCCACCCGGTGAAGCGCGCGGAAGTAGAGCCAGTTCGTGACGAGCAGCGGGCCGATCGTCGAGTAGAGCCATGCCGCCCAGTCGAGGCGCCGCAGGGAGTCGAAGTCCTGGTTGGCCACCTGCACCACGGTCACCGGCGCCATGATGACGGCGCCGACGAGGATCACCAGCGCGCTGATCCGGATCGCCGAGTAGCGCCCGAGGAGCGGCCGCAGCATGACCGTGTAGGCCGCCCAGGTGAGCGCCGCACCCACGGCCAGAAGGTCTCCGCGCAGGCTGAACCCGGCCAGGTCGGAGCCGCCCACGACGACCAGGCCGACCCCGACGAGCGACACGCCGAGCGCAAGCCAGTGGGCCGGGCGCACGCGCTCGTGCCCGAGCATGACGGCGAAGACGGCGGCGAACGCCGGCGCGGCGGCCAGGATCAGGGCCACGTTCGCGGCGGCCGTGTAGTCGACGGCGTACGTGAACGTGAGCTGGTTCAGGAAGATGCCGACGATGCCGCACAGCACCACCAGGCGCACGTCGCTGCGGTCGACGCCGAGCCCGCCCTCTCGCCAGCGGACGAAGAGGGCGAGCGCGATACCTGCTGTCGCGAATCTGAGCCCCGAGAACGCGATCGGGCTCCAGCGCTCGAACGCGTACTTCGTGGTCGCATAGTTGAGCGACCAGATCACGTTTGCCGCGACGAGCATGCCGTCGGCAGAGTCGGGGCGGCGCACGCCCAGACGCTAGAGCATCGGGCCTGGGATACCTGCCGGTTGCGTCAGCCGCCTGGCAGACGGCGGCGGAGTGTCTCGACCAGCCGCGGATCCGGCTCGTGGCCGGCGGTGCGGAGCGCCTCTTCGAGGTCGGCGATCAGCGTCCGCCGGAACTCGGCGTCGGCCTCTGCCAGCTCGAGCACCTGGTCAGCCGCCCGGGAGATGGCCGGGCGTTCCTGCGCAGCCTGAAGCCACGCCTCGGGGGCGGGCGGGAGCTCACGCAGAAGCTCCGCAAGCCGCACCTCATCCATGGGGGTGTTCTCGTTCATGCTTCTCCAGACGCGGGAGCCGGGCCGGATCTTCCCTCATAGGCGATGCGCAGCTTTCCGAGACAGCGCGAGATCCTGCTTGCGATCGTGCCGGGCGGCAGGTCGAGCAGCTCGCCGATCGTGTTGTAGCTCTGGTCGCGGCAGAAGAACCGGTCGAGGATCTCGCGGCAGTCCGCCGAGAGCGTCCGCAGCGCCTCGTGCACCGAGACCGCGTCGTCCACCGCGATCATCCGCCGGTCGAGCTCGCCGCGCTCCTCGCTGTCGTCGGGCACCGGGTCGCGAACGGCGGCCCGCAGCCGGTCGATGCAGAGCCGGCGCGTGAGCTGGCCGATCCAGGGCCGGATCGCGTCGTCGTCGCGGAGCCGGCCGAGGTGCTCGTAGATGCGGGTGAAGGTCTCCTGGAAGACGTCCTCGGCGTCGGACTCGTCCAGCCGGTGCGCACGCGCGATCGCGTACACGTACCGGGAGAACCGCTCGACCAGCTCGCGCCAGGCGGCGTCCTCGCCGGATCGACAGGCGCGGACGACCTCCGCATCGCTGACAGCGGCCCAGTCCATCGCGGTGCCCGTCACTCGCCCATCCTGTCGCGCACCATCGCCGCCGAGCGCGCACACGACGCCGCCGCGCTCCCGCGCTCGTCGCTCTCGCCGGTCATCAGGTTGGCGGCGACGAGCGCCGCGGCGACGCGTGTGGCGGCCTCGGCGAGGACGGCGGCGGCCTGGGCGTCGTCGCGGCCCGAGGGGTCGCCGCGGTCGGCGACCAGCTCGGCGAGATAGGCCGCGTCGGTGCCGGCCCGCGCGATGTCGAGTGCCACGTCCGCTGCGCCAGCGAGCGCGTTCGCGATCGCCTCGTCGCGCCCCTCGGCGGGGGTCTCCTCGGCCGCCGCCAGCGCGGCGAGCGAGGCGGCGTAGGCGTCCGCGTCGGCCTGGACGAGCGGCACCGTGCGCTGGCGGATCGAGCGGGCCTGGGCGGCGACGCCCATCGCGTCCTCCCAGCCCGGCGAGCGGCGAGCGCCCATCTCGACGAGCGCCGCCGCCATCGCAACCGCGACGGCGGCCGCGGAGCCGCTGGCGGGCGCGGGGCTCTCGGAGGCCAGCTCGTCGAGAAGGCCCGTGAGCGAAAGCGCGGAGAGGTCGTCGGCTGCCACGGGTCGAATCTACCCTATGGCGCCCCGTGAACGCCCGAGCGGGTCACGAGCAGATGGCCCTTCGGATGGGCCGGCACGGCCCGCGGACGGCCGTCCACCTTGAGGGACAGGTTCCAGGGAGCGCCGGCGTTCACCCACAATCGGCGGCCCGTGACGCGGACATGGGCCCCGGCGGCGAGCACCTGTGCGTAGAGCACCTTGCCCTTCGCGGAGCCCTTCCGCACCTCGAGCCACGTACCGGCGGCGCCGGCCCGGAAGACGAAGCGCGCCGGCTTCGGTGCCTGCGTCGCCGGCGTCGGAGAGGTGGTCGCGGAGGCGAGGTCGGTGCCGGCGCTCTGGCCGACAGCGGCGCCGGCCGTCGCCCCGGACGACCCACCGCCGCCGAGGACGGAGTAGACGGCGAAGGCCAGGAGCGCCACGACGACCACCACCGCACCGCCGAGCGCGATCCGCTGCCCGCGGCCCAGGATCGGCGCGGGCCCGGCCACCCGCCGCGGCGCGAGCACGACGTCGTCCTCCGCGCCGACCACCTGGTTCAGACGATTCACGAGCTCCTGGGGGTCGAGCCCCAGCTGCTCGGCGTAGTCGCGCAGGAACGCGCGCGCATAGGCGGTGCCCGGCAGCGCCTCGAAGCGCTCGTCCTCGAGCGCCATCAGATACTTGGCGCGGATCTTGGTGTCAGCCTCTACCTGGTCGATGCCGAGGCCGAGCCTGATGCGTTCTTCGCGCAGCGTGGTGCCAATGCTTGCCATCGCCCCACGGGAGTCTACGGGATTTATCCGTTGCGCAGGGTGCTCGTGTCGACGACCACGAAGTCGCTGCCGGTGATCTCGTTCAAGTGGCGTAGCCCGTCGTCGTTGAAGTGCGCGTTGGACGCACCCTGGACGTACCACTCGGTGCCGTTGTCGGCCACGATGATCCCGTAGCGCTGCATCGCGATCGCGATGACGCGGGCCTGACGGGGCAGCCCCCCGACGGGGAAGTCCGACCGCAGCCGGAACCGCTCGCCCATCCTCGGATAGTTGGCGCAGTCGACGTTCGGGTCTCCCGCCCGGTGGCGCGCGGGGTAGACGAAGCTGTTGCAGGTCGTGGGCACGGTGAAGCGGAGGGCGTGGTCGATGACGCCCTTCTTCACCTCGTTCCAGCGAACGAGGCCCGGCGTGATCGGCAGGCCGGCGGCGTCTGCACTCGTCCACCCCTTCGGCCGCAGGTGGTTCGAGAGCAGGCTCCAGGTCGCCCCGGAGCCCGCATGCCAACCCGAGGCCGTCTTGTGCACGTGGTAGAGCTCGAAGAGCCGGCAGTGGCCGCGGTCGACGATCAGCATGTGCGCGTCGGAGCCGCGCTCGATCTTGGGGCTCTTCGGGATCGGGTAGCCGACGTGGTCGGACTCGGGGCCGTACCAGTCGAACGTGACGTGCTTTCGCCTCTGCGTCCCGGGGACGACGTTGATCGGGATGCCGTAGCCCTGGAACGAGCCGAAGTCGGGATGCACGCCGACGTTGGGCAGGTGGCTGATGATCGACCCGGAGTTCGCCGCCCTCGGGAGCCCGTCGACCCGCTTGTTCCATACGTTGGTCTTCGGGAACACCGGGCACCTGGGCGCGGTCTTGAGCGGCGAGGCGCCGGCGCCGGGTGCGAGTAGCGCCCATCCCCCGGCCCCGAGCGCGCCGGCCGAGAGCGCGGCGGCGATGAGGATGCGACCCCGCATACCCGGAAGGTATCGGGCTTCATGGCGTCCTTACACAACCCGCAAACGGGGGTTAAAGAGGCGGCGCAGCGCCGGCCCGAGCCCGGACCGCGTCGAGGACGCCGGACCGCAGGTGCTCTGCGGCGGCTTCCGAGACGCCGCCGTCGGTGAGGTCGAGCGCCCGCAGCGCCGCGCCGGCCACCGGCGCGGTGTCGAGCTGGACGAGCCGAGCTCCCGGCGCCTCGGCGTGCACGCAGGCCGCCAGCGTCTCGAGCAGCAGGGCGCTGTCGCCGCGGAAGAGGCCGCCTGCCAGAACGAGCGGGAACTCGGCGCCGGTCATCTCGAGCTTGTGCGCGGCGAGCAGGGCCGACTCGCCCAGCTCGCGCCCGGCCCAGCGCACGATCCCACGCGCCACCTCGTCGCCGCCCTCGGCGGCCCGCAGGACCGTCGGCGCGGCGCTGCGCGACCGCTCGTCGCCGCGGCTTGCCCGCTCGAGCAGCTCGGCCGCCGACCGGCAGCCGTAGAGCGTGCAGAGGAGCTCGGTCAGCTCCGTGGCGGGCCCGCGGCCCGTGTAGGCGTTCGCGACCGCCAGGAGGGCGGCGTCCGAGACGTCGCTTGCGCTCCCGGTGTCGCCGAACTCGGCCCCCTGGCCGAGCGTGCGGAACGTGCGCCCGTCGCGCGCGCGCCCGGCCGAGATCGCGCCCGTCCCGGCGATGACCACCACGCCGACGCCGTCGGCAGTGCCGGCGCGCAGGGCGATGAACGAGTCGTTGGTCACCTCGACCGCGCCCGCCACCCCGAGCTGCTCGACCTCGGCGGTCATCCGGGGAAGGTCGGAGTCCCAGTCGATGCCCGCGAGCCCGAACACCGCCGCCGTCACGTCGCCGATCTCCGCGCCGGCCGCCTGGAGCGCGCGCCCGGCCGCCTCGCGCAACGACTCGCCGGCGCCGCGCAGGCCGACGACCTCCCAGTTGGCGGGGCCGCTGGTCGCAAAGCCGCGCAC
>Ga0070693_100001685_pt1 | contig 10022 bp, 14 predicted proteins | sample KBSK1103metaG_FD_65472 | JGI IMG/M metagenome (GOLD analysis project Ga0070693, IMG submission 65472) | Corn, switchgrass and miscanthus rhizosphere microbial communities from Kellogg Biological Station, Michigan, USA - KBS K1-10-3 metaG | ecosystem: Host-associated > Plants > Roots >... | reverse complement strand
GAAGAGGAAGTAGACCACGGTGAGCACGCGCGCCACCCACAACGCGATGTAGTCGCCCCCCACGATGGGAACGCCTTTGGAGAATTCGCCCCACACCGTCGTGGGCTCGACTCCAAGGTAGCCGAGGATCAGGAACGAGACCACGAAGAGCGTGAACCACGTGCGGTACTTGGTGCCGCGGTATCGGATGGATTTCACGCGCCCGCGATCGAGCCAGGGCAGCAGGAAGAGGATCAGCGTCGCCGCACCCATCACCGCCACGCCGGGAAACTGCGAACCGAACATCGGCGGGACGCCGCGCAGCATCGCGTAGAACGGCGTGAAGTACCACACGGGCGCGATATGCTCCGGCGTCTTGAGGGGGTCGGCCGGGATGAAGTTGTTGGCCTCGAGGAAATAGCCGCCGACCTCCGGCGAGAAGAACAAGATCACCGAGAACACGATGAGGAAGACCGCGACCCCGAAGGTATCCTTCACCGTGTAGTACGGGTGGAACGGGATGCCGTCGCGCGCATGCCCGCTCTTCGGGTCGATGTCCTTCTTGATCTCGACGCCATCCGGATTGTTCGAGCCGACCTCGTGCAGCGCCATGATGTGCGCGCCCACCAGTCCCAGCAGAACCAGCGGCAGCGCGATCACATGAAGCGCGAAGAAGCGATTGAGGGTTGCATCCGAGACGTTGTAATCGCCGCGGATCCACACCGCGAGCGCTTCCCCGATGAACGGGACCGTGCCGAACAAGTTGATGATCACCTGCGCGCCCCAGTAGGACATCTGTCCCCACGGGAGCAGGTAGCCGAAGAACGCCTCGCCCATGAGCGAGAGGTAGATCAGCACGCCGAAGATCCAGATGAGCTCGCGCGGCTTGCGGTAGCTGCCATACATCACGCCGCGAATCATGTGCAGGTACACGCAGATGAAGAACATCGAAGCGCCCGTGGAATGCACGTAGCGGATGAACCACCCGCCGGGCACGTCGCGCATGATGTACTCGACGGAGGCGAACGCGCTCGCCGCGTCCGGCTTGTAGTTCATGGTGAGGAAGATGCCAGAGGCGATCTGGATCACCAGCACGAGGGCCGCGAGAGACCCGAAGTAGTACCAGAAGTTGAAGTTCTTCGGGGCGTAGTACTCGGCGGCGTGCTCGTTCCACTGGGCCATCAGCGGGAAGCGCTGGTCGACCCAGGTGAGGATGCCGTTGAGGGGGCCGAATCCGGTGACCGGCGGCTTGGGAGTCGTCGCGGCCATGGCTCTAGCCTTTCTTCGCGTCTTCGCCGATGACCACCACCGTGTCGCGGCTGTAGTGGTGTGGCGGGATGACGAGGTTCTTCGGAGCGGGCGAACCCTTGAACACGCGCGCCGAAAGGTCGAAGCGGGAGTTGTGGCAGGGGCAGTAGTAGCCGCCGGGCCACTCGGCGCCCATGTCCGAGGCGGCGCCGATCTCCTTCTTGAGCGTCGGCGAGCATCCCAGGTGCGTGCAGACGCCGACCGCGACCAGCACTTCCGGCTTGATGGAGCGCGTCGGCCCCTTGATGTAGTCGGGTTGCTGGTCTTCCTTGGATTCAGGATCGGTGAGCACGGCGTCGTGCTTGGTGAGCAGGTCGAGCATCTCGGGCGTGCGCTTCAGCACCCAGACCGGCTTGCCGCGCCATTCGACCGTGACCTGTTGTCCGAGCTCCATCTTCGAGATGTCGAATTCCACCGGCGCTCCGGCCGCCAGCGCCCGGGCGCTGGGGAACCAGCTCGCGAGGAACGGCACGGCCACGCCGCCGGCAACGACGGCGCCGGTTGCGGAGGTCGCTACGAGGAGGAGTCTTCGTCTGTTTTCGTCGACGTCGTCTTTGACGATGGCGCTCATCGGCTTGTTTTGCTTGTTTTATTGCGAAGGGAAGGGGTGGAACGCGGTAAATTCAGCATTTTAGCGGATTTGACCCCCCCAATTAAAGAGGAGACGCGCGCCATGGGCATGATGTCGGAATTCCGCGAGTTCGCCGTGAAGGGCAATGTCGTCGACCTGGCCGTCGGCGTGATCATCGGCGCAGCCTTCGGCAAGATCGTCGATTCGCTGGTGGGCGACCTCATCATGCCGGTGGTGGGCAAGTTCACCGGCGGCCTGGATTTCACGCAGTACTACGTCGCGCTCGCGCCGGTCCCCGCCAACATCGCCCACACGCTCGCCGAGATCAAGAAGGCCGGCATCCCGGTGATCGCGTGGGGCAACTTCGTGAACATCCTGATGAACTTCGTGATCCTCGCCTTCATCGTCTTCCTCATGGTGAAGCAGATCAACCGCATGCGCAGCGCGAAGCCGGCCGCGCCCGCGGCCCCGCCCGAGGACGTCGTCCTGCTGCGCGAGATCCGCGATGCCCTCGTGAGAAAATAAGGGCCGAATGCGCAAGCTCTGGCTCCTCTTTGCCCAGGCGGTCACGCTCACGCTGGCCGTGCTTTTCGTCGTGAGCCTGGTCAAGCCGGACTGGCTCGCCTGGCGCTCGCAGGTGGTCGAGGTGCGCGAGTCGCTTCCCGCGCCGGTGCTGGCGCCGGCCACCGCTTCGCGGCTTTCCTTCAGCGATGCCGCGCGCCGGGCGATTCCCGCCGTGGTGAACATCTCGGCCACGCGCGAAGTGAAGAGGCGCAACCCCCTGCTGGAGGACCCCGCGTTCCAGCGCTTCTTCGGCGAGCGCTTCAGCCTGCCCAACGAGACGCAGCTCTCGCTGGGCTCCGGCGTGATCGTGAGCCGCGAAGGCTACATCCTGACCAACGACCACGTGGTCGAGGGCGTGAGCGACATCAAGGTCACCCTCTTCGACGGGCGCACGGTGCCGGGCAAGATCGTGGGCTCCGACCCGGACACGGATCTCGCGGTCGTGCGCGTCAACGCGAACGGGCTCACGCCCATCACCTTCGGGCTTTCGGACCAGGCGAAGGTGGGCGACATCGTGCTCGCGATCGGGGACCCCTTCAGCGTCGGCCAGACCGTGACCATGGGAATCATCAGCGCGGTCGGCCGCGAGCTGGGGCCCTCGACGCCCTTCAGCAACTTCATCCAGACCGACGCGGCGATCAATCCCGGCAATTCCGGCGGCGCGCTCGTGGACACGAACGGCAACCTCATCGGCGTGAACACCCTCATCTTCTCGCGCTCGGGCGGCTACCAGGGCATCGGCTTCGCGATTCCCGTGAGCCTTGCCAAGAAGGTGATGGAGCAGATCATCGAGACCGGCAGCGTGACGCGCGGGTGGTTCGGCGTGGAGGTGGCCGACATCACGCCGGAGCTCGCCGAATCGCTCGGGCTGAAGGGCACCGAGGGCGCCATCATCGGCGCGATCGAGCGGGGGAGCCCGGCGGAGCGCAGCGGCATGCGGCTGGGCGACGTGATCGTGGCGGTGAACGGGAAACCCGTCGCCAACTCGACCGCGACGCTGAACGCCATCGCCGGCGTCACGCCCGGCATGTCGATTCCCGTCAAGGTGATGCGCCGCAACCAGGCGCTCTCGCTCGACATCATGGTGGGCAAGCGCAAGCCCCGCCCGCGCACCGACGAGTAGCTAGTCCCTCGGCTCCGTGGACAGTCCCGCGGCCGCGGCCGCCGCCTTGCGCCGCGTGATGACCTGGGCGAAGACGATCCCGACCTCGTAGAGCAGGCACATGGGCAGAGCCAGCGCGATCTGCGAGACGACGTCCGGCGGCGTGACGATCGCCGCCACGACGAAGATCACCACCACCACGTAGCCCCGCCATTCGCGCAGCTGCTCGACGGTCACGATGTTCGCGAGCACGAGCACGACCACCACCACCGGCACCTCGAACGCGAGCCCGAATGCCATGAACATGCCGAGCACGAAGTTGAAGTAGGCCTCGATGTCCGGTGCGACAGAGATGCTCTTGGGCGCGAAGCTCGAGATGAACGCGAACACCTTCCCGAACACGATGAAGTAGCAGAAGAGCATGCCGGTGAGGAAGAGGAGCGTGCTCGAGACCACCAGCGGCAGCACCAGCTTCTTCTCGTGGGAATAGAGCCCGGGCGCAACGAAAGCCCACGCCTGGTAGAGGACCAGCGGCAGCGCGAGGAGGAACCCCGCCATGATCGAGATCTTCATCGGGATGAGGAACGGCGTGATGACGCCGGTGGCGATCATGCGCGAGCCCTGCGGCAGGCTCTGCATGAGCGGATAGGCGAGCACGTCGTAGAGCTCCGCGCTGAAGTAGAGCGTGGGGATGCAGCAGAGCGCCACGCCGAGCAGCGAGCGCACCAGCCGCTCGCGAAGCTCGATCAGGTGCGAGAGGAACGTTTCCTGGGAATCGGACTCGGCCATGGGCGCGCTAGCCTTCCTTCCCGGGTGGCGCGTGCGGCTCTTCGATGCCGAGCTCCAGCTGCGGCGAGGCTTCGCTCGCCGGGGCCCCCGCCTCCGGCGACTCGGGAGCCGCGTGCTCGATGGCCGACTGCGCATCGCGAACTTCGCGCTCGACGTCCGCCGCCTGCGACTTCACGTCCTCCTGGAAGGAACGCGCCGCGCTCTCGAACTCGGTCTTCACCTTGCCGAGGTCGGCCATGTCGATCTCGCGGTTGATGTCCGCCTTCACCGTCGCGACGTAGCGCTGCAGGCGGCCGAACAGGACTCCGAGGGTGCGGGCGACGCGTGGCAGGCGTTCGGGCCCGATGACGACCAGCGCCACGACGGCGCAGACCACCATCTCGGAAAAGCCGATATCGAACACCTAGGACTTCTGCTTTTCCTTCACTTCGCCTTCGATCGTGGTGCCCGAGGCGGTGATCTCTGCGGCGGGCTTCTTGTCCTCCTCGCCGCCCTTCACGCCGTCCTTGAAGCCCTTCACCGCGCCGCCCAGGTCGGCGCCGATGTTGCGCAGCTTCTTCGTTCCGAAGATCAGCAGCACGATGACCAGGACGATCAGCCAGTGCCAGATGCTGAATGAGCCCATCTCTATTCCTTTGCGATCATGCGCGGCAACGGGTTGGCGCCGCCGATGATGTGGATGTGAAGATGATACACGTCCTGCCGGCCGATCCTGCCGGTGTTGACGATGGTCCGGAAGCCGTCGGGCGAGCCCTGCTCGCGCGCGAGCTGGCCGGCCTTCGCCATCATCTTGCCGAGCACCTGGACATCGTCCGGGCCCACTTTCGCGAGCGAATCCACGTGCTTCTTCGGGATGATCATGAAGTGGACCGGCGCCAGCGGATTGATGTCGTGGAAGGCGAGCATGTCGTCGTCCTCGTAGACCTTGCGGCTCGGGATCTTGCCTTCGACGATCTTGCAGAAGATGCAGTCGGTCATGGGGTTCCTTTCGGGCGCGATGCTTTTTCCTCGATGCCGGAGCGGCCCTCGCGGCGTTCCAGCTCGCGCAGCACTTCCGCGAGCGGCACGCCATGCCACGACAGCATCACCAGGCAATGGAACCAGAGGTCGGCGGTCTCCCGCACCAGGTGCTCGCGGTCGCCACCCTTCGAGGCGAGGACCACTTCGACGGCCTCCTCCGCGACCTTGCGCAGGATCTCGTCGAGACCCTTCGCGTTCAGCGACGCGACATAGGAAGACTTCGGATCCGCGCCGCGGCGCGAATCGATCGTGGCCTGCAGCCGCTCGAGGAGGTCGCGATCAGGCATCGGAAGCATCCGCTTCGGATACGACCGGATCGGTCGCCACCCAGCGGCGCGATCCGCCCGCGCCTTCGAGGCGATTGAAGAAGCAGCGCCGCCGCCCGGTGTGGCACGCGATGCCCTTCACCGACTCGACGCGCAGCAATACGGCGTCGGCATCGCAGTCCAGGCGCACTTCCAGGACGCGCTGCGTGTGTCCCGACGTCTCGCCCTTGCGCCACAGCGCCTTGCGCGATCGCGACCAGTACACCGCCTCGCCGGATTCCACCGTGCGCGCGAGGGCCTCGCGATTCATCCACGCGAGCATCAGCACCTCGCCGGAGGCGGCGTCCTGCGCCACCGCGGGCACGAGGCCGTCGGGATTCCATGCAACGCCGTCGATCCAGTCGCTGTCGCTCAAGTCCGCATCTCGATGCCGCGCGAGGCGAGGTACCGCTTCGCCTCGCCGATGGTGATGTCGCCGAAGTGGAATACGGAGGCCGCGAGCACCGCGTCGGCGCGCCCCTCCTCGATGCCGGCCGCCAGGTGCTCCACCGATCCCACGCCGCCGCTCGCGATCACGGGAACGCCCACCGCTTCCGAGACCGCGCGCGTGAGCGCGAGGTCGAAGCCGCTGCGCGTGCCGTCCCGGTCCATGCTCGTGAGGAGGATCTCGCCGGCGCCGCGCTGCGCCATGGTGCGGGCCCATTCTACGGCATCGAGCCCGCGCGCCTTGCGCCCGCCGTGCGTGTACACCTCCCATTTTCCCGCGCCTGACGCGCGCGCGTCGATCGCCACCACGATCGCCTGCGAGCCGAAGCGGCATGCGGCGTCCTCGACGAGGTCGGGGTTCTCCACGGCGGACGTGTTGATGCTCACCTTGTCGGCGCCGGCGTTGAGGAGCTTCCTCACGTCCTCCACCGCGCGCACGCCTCCGCCCACGGTGAGCGGAATGAACACCTGGTCGGCCACGCGCTCGATCACGTCCACGATGGTGTCGCGCGCGTCGCTGGAAGCGGTGATGTCGAGGAATGCGATCTCGTCGGCGCCCGCTTCATCGTAGCGCCGGGCGATCTCGACCGGATCCCCGGCATCGCGCAGCTGCACGAAGTTCACGCCCTTCACCACGCGGCCGGCGTGGACGTCGAGGCAGGGAATGATTCGCTTCGCGAGCATCTCGCGCCTTGCCCGGGAGGATCGCCGCCTACGCCTGGCCGGAAGCGAGCTTCACCGCCGCCGCGAAGTCGAGCTTGTTCTCGTAGATGGCGCGCCCGGCGATGCAGCCGGAGATGCCTTCGTTCTCGACGGCCATCAGCGCCTTCACGTCGTCGAGGCTGTTCAGCCCGCCGCTCGCGATCACGGGCACCGTGAGCGCCTGCGCGAGGCGCACGGTGGCCTCGATGTTCACGCCGGTCAGCATCCCGTCGCGGCCGATGTCGGTGTAGATCACCGCTTCCACGCCGTAGTCCTGGAAGCGCTTGGCGAGATCCACCACGTCGTGGCCGGTGAGCTTGGACCAGCCGTCGGTGGCGACCTTCCCGTCCTTCGCATCGAGGCCCACGATGATGTGGCCCGGGAAGGCGTCGCATGCCTCGTGCAGGAAGCCCGGGTTCTTCACCGCGGCCGTACCGATCACGATGTACGACACGCCATCGTCGAGGTAGCGCTCGATCGTGTCCAGGTCGCGGATGCCGCCGCCCAGCTGCACCGGGATGTCCGAGTCGACGTTGCGCACGATGTCCCTGATGGCCGTCTCGTTGCGCGGCTTGCCGGCCCTGGCGCCGTCAAGGTCCACGACGTGGATGCGCCGAGCGCCCTTCGAAGTCCATTGCCTGGCCGTCTTCCCGGGCTCCTTCGAGAAGACCGTGGCCTTGTCCATGCGTCCCTGCTCGAGGCGAACGCAGGCGCCGTCCTTCAGGTCGATCGCGGGGATGATGATCATGGGATGCGGGGCGGGATCCTAGGGATCCCAGGTGGCGAAGTTGCGAAGTAGCGTGAGCCCCGCGTGGCTGCTTTTCTCGGGATGGAATTGCGTCGCGAAAATATTATCCCGCGCGATGGCAGAGGTAAAGGCATCGGGGTAGTCGGTCTGTCCCGCGGCGATGGCGCGCTCGGCGGGCTCGCAATAGAAGCTGTGCACGAAATAGAAGCGGCTCGCGTCCCCGATGCCCTTCCACAGGGGGTGGGGAGCGACCTGGCGCACCTCGTTCCAGCCCATGTGGGGAATCTTCAGTCCGGGCGTGCGCACGAATCCCTTCACCTCGCCCCGGATGAGCCCGAGGCCGGGCGTGTCGCCCTCGGCGCTGCGCTCGAAGAGCATCTGCTGGCCGATGCAAAGGCCGAGGAAGGGCTTGCCGCGGGCGGCCTCGCCGACGGCCTCTCCCAGGCCGGACTCGCGCAGCGATCGCATGCAGTCGGGCATCGCGCCCTGCCCCGGGAACACCACGCGGTCGGCCGCGCGGATGTCCGCGGGGTCCGACGTGATGCCCACCTCGGCTTCGGGCGCGACATGCTGCAGGGCCTTCTGCACGGAGCGCAGGTTGCCCATGCCGTAGTCGACGATGGAAATCCTTTGCGAGGCCCGGGGCACGATGCGCGGCGGATGCAAGGAAGTTAGAGGGAGCCCTTCGTCGAGGGGACGACGCCGGCGGCGCGCGGGTCGGGCTCGATGGCCATGCGCAGCGCGCGCGCGAACGCCTTGAACACCGTCTCGCACTGGTGGTGCGCGTTGTCGCCGCGCAGGTTGTCGATGTGCACCGTCGCCTGCGCGTGGTTCACGAACCCCTGGAAGAACTCGTGCGTGAGGTCCACGTCGAAATCGCCCACGCGGGCGCGCCTGTAATCGACGTGCCACTCGAGCCCGGGCCGCCCGGAGAAATCCACCACGGCGCGCGACAGGGCCTCGTCGAGCGGCACGTAAGCGTGGCCGTAGCGGCGAATTCCCTTCTTGTCGCCCAGCGCCTTGGCGATCGCCATTCCGAGCGTGATGCCGATGTCCTCGACCGTGTGGTGCGCGTCGATCTGCAGGTCGCCCTTGGCGTTCACTTCGAGGTCGAGCGCTCCGTGGCGCGCGATCTGGTCGAGCATGTGGTCGAGGAACGGGATGCCGGAGGAAAGGCGAGACTCGCCGCGGCCGTCGAGGTCCACGGCGACCTTCACCTGGGTCTCACGGGTGTCGCGCTGGATTTCGGCCTTGCGCATCGGGATTTTCAGCCCAGGGCGGTGGCGAGTGCCTCGAGCATTCGCGTGTTCTCGTCGGGTGTTCCGACAGTGAGCCTCAGGCAGTTGGCGAGCAGGGGATGCGAGCCGTGGAACGTGCGGACCAATATACCACGCTCCCTCAGGGCCTCGAAGGCGCGCGGCCCGTCGGGCACTCGCACGAGGATGAAGTTGGCGGCCGACGGAAAGCGGCGCGCCCGCGGCATCGCGTCGAGCGCGGCTTCCAGGCGCGCGCGTTCGGCGACGATCGCCGCCGTCTGGCGCTCGAAAACCTCGCGGTGCTCGAGCAGCAGGTCCGCGGCCGCGGCCGAGAGCGAGTTCACGTTGTACGGCATGCGCAGCTTCTCGAGCTCGTGGATCCATTCCCGCGACGCGATCGCCACGCCCACGCGAAGGCCCGCGAGCCCCAGCTTCGACACCGTGCGCACGAGCACGAGGTTCGGGTGCCGCCCCACTTCGTCGAGGAGCGATGCGCCACCCGAGAAAGCGTAGTACGCCTCGTCCACCGCGACCACGCCGGGCGATGCGCGTACGGCGGCGAGGATCGCCTCGCGCGGAAAGAGGTTTCCGGTCGGATTGTTGGGATACGCGATCCAGGTGAGCGCCGGGCGCTCGCGCGCGATGGCCGCCAGGAGCGCGTCGGCGTCCAGCGTGAAGTCCTCGCGCAGCTGCAGGCCCGCGTAGCGCATGCCGGCGGCGATGGCCGCGAGCCGATACACCACGAACGACGGCTCGGGCGCGAGGACCGTGGCGCCCGGCTTCGCCAGCACGAGCGAGAGCAGCTGCAGGATCTCGTCGGACCCGTTGCCGAGAAGGATCTCCAGCGACGCATCGATGCGCATCGTCTCGCGGATGCGCCGCTTGAGGCGATCGCCCGAGGGATCGGGATAGCGGTTCACGGCGACCTCGGCGAGCCGCTCGCCCATCTTCGCCGCGAGCTCGGGCGGCAGGCGATACGGGTTTTCCATGGCGTCCAACTTCACCATGCCCTCGGCAGGCGCCACATGGTAGGCGCTCAGCGCGCGAACCTCGTCGCGCACCAGCGACTCGGGTCCCTTGGCCATCAATCCTTCCCGCGGAATTCCGCGCTTCTCGCGTGCGCCTCGAGACCTTCGGCGCGGGCGAGCGTGGCCGCCTCGCGCCCCAGCCTTCGCGCCGCCGCGCTCGACACGCCGATCACGCTCGAGCGCTTCTGGAAGTCGTAGACGCC
>Ga0070693_100001677_pt1 | contig 10033 bp, 10 predicted proteins | sample KBSK1103metaG_FD_65472 | JGI IMG/M metagenome (GOLD analysis project Ga0070693, IMG submission 65472) | Corn, switchgrass and miscanthus rhizosphere microbial communities from Kellogg Biological Station, Michigan, USA - KBS K1-10-3 metaG | ecosystem: Host-associated > Plants > Roots >... | reverse complement strand
CACCGCCGGACGCGCCAACACGATGCGACGCACGCGCTTGCGCGCGAGAGCGTCGACCGCCGCCGCTACGGCGAGATATGTCTTGCCTGTGCCCGCCGGGCCGATGCCCACCACGATGTCGTTCTCGGCCATCAGCTTCATGTACTCGGCCTGGCCGGCCGTTTTGGCCTGGATGATCTTGCGAACACCGGGCAGAACGATGCGGGTACCGCCTTCGCTGCCGTTGCCATTGCCATCACGCGGGCCTTCGATGCTCATGCGAAGCACATCGTCGGCGGTGAGTGGCATCTGTTGTTTTGCGGTGTCGATCATGCGCTGCGCGATCGGGATGGCGCGCGCTACTGCTTCGGCGTTTCCGCTGACGGCGAGCGTCTCGCCGCGCAGCGCAATCTTGGCTCCTGTCTGCTTCGCCAGCTCGACCAGGTTCTCGTCGTTAACCCCGGCCAGCGTCAGCAGGTCCGCGCCTTCGGTGTTGAGGCGCTGAATCGTTGTCTCTTCGCTCACGTCAACTCGTCATTTTTTGAAGATGGAGTTCCCTCAGGTCCTCGGGTGGAACGGCCGATGGCGCGTCCTCGAAGAGCGCCCTCGCCGCAGTGGTTTTTGGAAATGCAATCACGTCGCGAAGCGACGACGCGCCCGACAGCATCATGGCTATGCGGTCAAAGCCGAGCGCTATTCCGCCGTGGGGCGGAGCGCCGGCGCTGAGAGCATCGAGTAGAAATCCGAAACGAGCCTGTGCGTGCGCTGCATCGATACCGAGCAGGGCCAGCACCCTGCGCTGCAGCGTAGGGTCGTTGATGCGGATGCTGCCGCCGCCGAGCTCGGTGCCGTTCAGCACGACGTCGTACGCAAGTGCGCGCACTTTTTCCGGCGCCGAATCAAGGAGCGCGAAATCCTCCGGATTCGGTGACGTGAACGGATGATGGACGGAGCTGAGCGCTCCGTTCGACTCACGGATGAACAACGGGAAATCAGTTACCCAAAGAAATGTCCTCTTCCCTTCGGACACCATTTGCATGCGCTGCGCAACATCCTGGCGGACCCGGTCCAACGCCGGGCTGGTCACGGTTTCGGCGCCGGCTACCAGCAGACACAGATCTCCTTCACCGATGGACAGACGCTGTGCCGCGCCTTCGGACAGAAACTTCGCGGCGGGTCCTTCGAGTCCGGTCGCGCCGCGCTTGAGCCGAATCAAACCACCGGCGCCCGCGGATTTTGCGATGGCCTCAATCTCGTCCACCTGCTTGCGCGACAGGCTGGCGCCGCCCGCAACCTTGAGCCCGCGCACGCGTCCGCCGCTCGCGAGTGCCGCGTTCGTGACGCCGAACTCGGAGCCACGGAACGCATCGCTGGCATCGAACAGCTCGAGGCCGTAACGCATATCAGGGCGGTCGCAGCCGAACCGCTCCATGGCGTCGGCGTAGGTCATTCGGTCAAATCGCGCTGGAATGTCGACGCCCGACTCCTTGAACAGGGCCGACAGCATCCCCTCGGTCAGCGCGATGATGTCCTCGACCTCGATGAATGACGCTTCGATATCTATCTGGGTGAATTCCGGCTGACGATCCGCGCGCAGATCCTCGTCGCGGAAACAGCGCGCGATCTGGAAGTAGCGGTCGAAGCCCGCCACCATCAACAGCTGCTTGTACAGCTGCGGAGACTGGGGGAGAGCGTAGAACTCGCCGGGGTGCACCCTGCTCGGCACGATGTAATCGCGCGCTCCCTCGGGGGTCGGCTTCGTCAGAATCGGCGTCTCGATCTCCAGATATCCGCGCTCGTCGAGATAGCGTCGCGTCGCCTGCATCAGGCGATGCCGCAGAATCAGATTCTTTTGCAGATCGCTGCGCCGCAGATCGAGATTGCGATGCTTGAGGCGCAGCTCTTCGGCGGGAAGCTTCTCGCCTTTCCCGCGCGCCACCGGTATGGCGGGAGTCTCGGCCGGGCCGACGATCTGAAAATCCTGGGCGCGGATTTCGATCTCCCCCGTCTCCATCTCGGCGTTTCGCATTTCCGTTGGCCGCGCCGCGACTTCGCCCTGGATCGTGACGACTGTCTCGAGACCAAGCTTGCCGGCGCGCTCGATCACTTCGGGCGGGGTCCATTTCGGGTCGAATGAAACCTGGACCAGACCGGCGCGATCACGCAGGTCGAGGAAGACGATGCCGCCGAGGTTCCGGGTGCGGTGCACCCAGCCGCCCAGTCTGACCTTGCTGCCAGCGTTTGACGCTCTGAGCTCGCCGCCCAAATGGGTGCGCTTGGCCGTGGCGAAGCGGGATGTAGAAGCTGTGTTGGTCAGCGCTGGATCGTGTGGGTCGAATAAGGCATCGAAGGGGTTAAATTTAGTAGTTACATAGACTTGTTGGAAGCTCGCGCCGTGGTGGCCATGAAACAAAACCTGCTCAATATCCTGCCGTCGGAGGCGGAAGCCGTGCTCCGTGACTTCTCCGTCGCACACGGGGAGAAGCCGTTTCGCGGGTCGCAGGTGGCCCGGCATCTGTGGCAGAGTCCGGTCGAGAGTTTTGCGGCGATGACCGACGTGCCTGTCGCGTTCAGAGATCTTCTAGACGAGCATTTTGCGATACCGCGGCTCACGCTCGCCACCCGGCAGACATCGAAGGACGGGACGGAGAAATTTCTTTTCCGGCTGGACGACGGCGAGTTTATCGAAACGGTCGCGATTCCCGAGGGATCCCGTCTCACGCTTTGCATTTCCTCCCAGGCCGGCTGCGCACTCCAGTGCGCCTTCTGCGCCACCGGTGCGATGGGATTCACCCGCAATCTTCAGATGTTCGAGATCGCTGGGCAGGTGCGCGAGATGCGGCTGCTCAATCCGCCCAAGCAGGTCACGAATATCGTTTTCATGGGGATGGGCGAGCCCTTGATGAACTGGAGAGCGGTCGATCCCACTCTCACTGTTCTAAACTCACCGGCGGGTCTCGGCATCGGGGCGAGGCACATCACCGTCTCGACCGTCGGCGTGCTGCCGGGGATCGTCGCACTCGGGGAGCGCCCGGAGCAGTTCCGGCTCGCCATCTCGATTCACGCACCGAATGACGAGCTGCGCCAATCGTTGATGCCGATCAATACCAAGTATCCACTCGCCAGCGTCATCGAGGCCGCGAAGGTGTTCGATCGTCGCGTAACGTTCGAGTACGTGATGCTCGGCGGATTGAACGATGGGGCCGAGCAAGTGGCTCAGCTCGCCGCTCTGGCTCGCGAGTGCAAGGCGTTCGTGAATCTCATACCGCTGCATCCAGGAGGAGCCGGCAATTTCACACCGAGCTCCGCCGAGCAGATTCACTGGTTCGCCCGGCGGCTGCGCGCAGAGGGAGTTGAAGTCGCGATTAGAAAGAGCCGCGGTATGGACATCGCCGCTGCCTGCGGACAATTACGGGTGGAACGGCTCCGGCGGCGGCCGCCAATCGTCTCCGATGAGGACGGTAGCATCCAGGTAGCGTGATGTGTCCGGCCGGGACACCACCGGCGCTTCCATAGCCTTCCCGACCAGCGCCGCCCAGTCGGCGTGACCCGACCGATCGTAGACGACGGTTTTGCTTCGCTGTTCGGTCACATTCCCGGACCCGACCACATCGAAGCCGCGATCCCGCAGATATAGCGTCGCCTTTCTGGCCAATCCTTTGGTCTGGGTCGCGTTGAGGACTTCGACCTTGATGCGAACGCCATCCGGAGCCCTCGCATCCTTCGGTGCCGCGACCGACGTCCGGTTCGGCCTCAGCGCGAGCATCTGCCAGACAATCCAGGCGACCCCGCACAGAATCAGAATGATGATGATGATTCTGGCGTCACGCCGACGCCGGGCTCGACGCTCGGGGCGGCTCACCGCAAGCTATTCCACAGCTCGACGGTTTCGGGGAAGATGTGATTCCCTTCCCTCACCGACCACTCCAGGCGAAAGCGGACGACCTGCCGGAATACTCCATCGAAATTGTGCGGGACCTGACTGGCCAGAAAGCCGCGGTCCTCGGCGAGGAATTTTCGCCCGGGCTCCAGGTAGTCAGCCATGTACAGGGCACGGCCGGTCTGACTCCAGTTCGCGTGTCCGACCGTGTGAAACCGGATCGCCTCGAGGAGGTCCTTTCTGCGCTCCCCTTCCTCCTGCAGTCTCTTCGCGACCGCCGGCCCATGCAGCAGGCCGTCGGGAGAAGTCCGGTCGCCGGTGATCTCGCGCAGCTCGGCGACCGGTGCGTCGCGCAACGCGTCGTGCCAGGTGCCGGCGTCGATCCAGGCATTCGCTTCGTCCGCGGGAATGCGCATCGCCGCACCCCATGCGCGCAGCAGCGACGTGACGCGCTGGATGTGGGCAAAGCGGCGCTCGGATACCTGCGCCCACGTGGGCAGACCCGATTCCTGAAGTTGAACCATCAGAAAAGGATGTTATCGATCAGTTTGGTTTCGCCAACCCGAATCGCGCCGATGGCAGCATCTCCGTGGCGAACGGTGTTGACGCGCTGAAAAGTGTCGGCGTTGACGACCGCCAGGTAGCGGGGCGTCAGGCCCACGACGCGCTCCAGCATTCTCCACCCGATCGCCTCCAGGGCGCTGGCGCGTCGCTCGCCCCGGCTAAAGGCATCTCGCATGGCGAATAATGCCTTGGAGAGCATCAGCGACAGCTCGCGCTCCCTCGGCGAGAGGTATCGATTGCGGCTCGACATCGCGAGGCCATCCGGATCCCTCACTGTCGGCGCGACGAGAATCCCAACTGGGAAGTTGAGATCGCGGACCATGGCCTTCACCACCGCGACCTGCTGTAGATCCTTCTGGCCGAACACAGCCACATCGGGCATCACGATGTGGAACAGCTTGGCGACGACGGTGAGAACGCCTTCGAAGTGATGCGGCCGAACCGCGCCTTCCCACTCTTTTCCGATGTTCCCTGGGTGAATCAGAATGACCGGCGCGTGTTCCGGATACATGTCGGCCTGCGTCGGCGTGAACATCAAATCCACCCCGCGCTCGGCGGCGAGCCGGGCATCGTCGTCGAGAGTCCGCGGATACCGCGCGAAGTCCTCCGTCGGTCCGAATTGCAGTGGATTGACGAAGACGCTCATCACCACGACGTCGGCTACACGCTTCGCTTCATCGATCAGCGTCAGGTGGCCTTCGTGGAGCGCGCCCATGGTCGGCACGAAGGCTATGCTCGAACCTTTTGCACGAGCATCGGCGACAGCATGTCGCATTTCTGAAATCGTATCGACCTGCTGCATTGCTAGAAGCTATGCTCGGCATCCGGGTAGGAGCCACTTCTTACATCGCGCGCCCATGCGCCAACCGCGCTCCGCACCTCCTCGGCCATCTCGGCGTAGCGTTTCAGGAATTTGGGTTGGAACGTGTCGTTCAGTCCCAGAACGTCGGGTAGCACCAGGACCTGGCCATCGCACTTCGCCCCGGCCCCGATTCCAATCGTCGGAATCTCTACCGCAGCCGTGATGCGCTCGGACACCGCGGCGGGGACGAGCTCCAGAACGATGCCGAATGCGCCTGCCTGCTCGAGTCCCTTCGCCTCCGCGATGAGCCGTTCGGCGCCGTCGGCTTCGCGTCCCTGAACACGCGCTCCACCGATCGTGTTGACGGACTGGGGGGTAAAACCGATGTGCGCCATCACAGGAATGCCGGTCCGTACCAGTGCGTGGACGGTAGCGAGCATTTCGGGACTCCCACCTTCGACCTTTACCGCGCCCGATCCGGTCTCCTGAATGGCGCGTCCACAATTGAGGACCGCGCTTTCAATGCTCGCCTGGTAAGAAAGGAAGGGCATGTCGAAGATGATCAGCGCGCGCTTCACACCGCGGCGCACCGCCGAGGCGTGATAGATCATGTGATCGAGCGTGACGGGCAGCGTGGACGGATATCCCATGATCGCGGTTCCCACCGAATCACCCACCAGGATGGCGTCCACGCCCGACTCGTCGACGAGGCGTCCGAAGAGTGCATCGTAAGCCGTCATCACCACGATCTTCTCACCTTTGCGCTTGTGCTCGGCGAAATCCCGAACGGTGACGGGTCGCTCACTGCGTGCGGTGCTGGATGCCGCGGTGCCGGAGTCTTTCTTAGCCAAGGCGCTCGTTCCTCAGGATCGCCAGCTCACGGAGCCAGAACGAGCGATTGGAGAGTTCAGGGTGCGGGACAGTGAGCTCGGGCTCGCGGACGCTCTGCTTTTCGAATAGCACGATGTCAAGGTCGAGGGTTCGCGGCCCCCATCGCGTGGTGCGGACGCGACCCGCCGCCTGCTCGATTTCCTTGAGTGCGGCAAGCAGGTCGTGCGGCGAGAGCTCCGTTTCGATGGCGACCATTTGGTTGAGAAAGGGTCCCTGCGCGACGGGGCCGATTGGTGCGGTCTCTTCGGCTTCGGTTTGTCCGAGAACTCTGGTATGGGCCAGGCCGGCGATCGCGCGTCGCGCCTCCGCCAAAAATACCTCACGCTGGCCGAGATTGGAGCCGAGCGCTATGTAGGCGACATCACGCACGCGCTCGCTCGAGGGCAACTTCTGCGTAGGCCAGGGGGCCGGGCAAGGCGACATTCGGCTTGCGAACGGCGATGCGGACTCGCTCGACCAATGGAAGCTGCAACGCGTGTTCGGCGATTCTCTCGCCGACCTCCTCCAGAAAATTGGTGTGGCCCCCGGTGACCACTTCGGCGACGATCTCGTAGACACGACGATAGTCCACGATGTCTTTGGAGGTCAGACGAGTCCCGCTGCGACGGACCCACAGCGATGCATCGACTTCGATGGACTGGGCAATCTCGGCCTCGTGGGGCAGAACACCGATTCGCGCGTGAAAGCGCATCCCCTTGAGAGTGACGATATCCGTCGCGCTGTCGCTAGCCATCGAGACCCTCTCGCAGAGTGCGGGTGAGCTTCAACACTTCCTGCGGACTCTGACCAGCCGCCTTTACCAGCGCGCTTCCGACAACCACTCCGTCGGCGAGCTTTCCAACTGACCGCGCCTGCGCCGGTGTGGAAATCCCGAACCCGACGCAGATCGGAAGCTCCGTCGCCGAGCGAAGCCGGTCGATCACATCGGGAAGTGTCGCGGCGGTCGACTCCTGGATGCCTGTGACACCCAACCGGCTGATAAGATAAACGAATCCGCTCCCGTGCCGCGCGATCTCGGCCATTCTATCGACGGGTGTAGTCGGCGCGACAAGACGAATGAAGGAGAGCGGACTGTTGCCGAGCCACTCTTCACGAACCGGATCCGCACCGACCGGGATGTCGGTCACGAGAATTCCACTGGCGCCTGCTTGAGCCGCCCGCGTCAGCGCGTCGGGGCCAGCCGCCAGAATCGGGTTGAGATAACTGAAAAGGACAACGGGGACCTGGAGACGCGCCCGCTCGATCAGCGACAGCACCCCGTCGTAGGTCATGCCCTTCTCCAGCGCGTGTTGTGAGCTGGCCTGAATTATGGGGCCGTCGGCGATCGGATCGGAGAACGGGACGCCGAGCTCGATGATATCCGCGCCGCCTTCTTCCAGCGCGGACAGAGTAGCAAGCGAGCGCTCGACGTCGGGATGGCCTGCCGTGACGTAGCAGACCAACGCCGTTCGTGATTTTTTGCGCAGCGCGTCGAAGCGGCGCGCGATCGAGTTAGATGAGGTAGTCGCCGGGGGTGATGCCATAGCGGTCGGGATCAGCCGTCTTGATAATCGTCCGGCCATATTGGCCTCCTGCCTCCGGGACGGCTAGGTCCACCTGCAACGGCGGAGCGATTCTGTTCCCTTGCGCATCGCTGATGATCTTGACTATGGGGCGTGAAAGCGATTCCGGATTCGGGTTGGCGGCCGAGACGACCGCGAGCTCGAAGGTGTCGAGCACCACCAGCGTTCCGACCGGATAGATCCCCAGCAGGTTGATGAATGCCTTCACCAGCACCTGATCGAGTCCGCGGCGCGGGTTATCGCGCATTTCCTCGAGCACCGCCGACGGCGCCAGCGCCTCGGTCTTGTAGACCCGTCGCGAAGTCGCAGCGTCGTATCCGTCAGCGATCGATACGATCTTGCTGAGCAGGCTGACCTGTCGAGGGCGGATGGACTTCGGGTAGCCCGTCAGGTCGATCTTCATGTGGTGTTCCTGACAGACGGTCATCGCGCGGTACGAGAGCTCCTCCTGTTGACGACGGAACTGGAAGAGCACCAGGACACCGAGCCACGGGTGCGCCGCCATCCACTTCCATTCTTCGTCGGTGAGCTCGCCGCTCTTCTGCAGAAGGTCGAGCGGCACGCGCGACTTGCCGATGTCGTGCATCAGTGCGGCGAGTCCAAGCTCGTACAGCTGAAGCTTGGTCATGCCAAGTCGCCTGCCCAGCGCGATGGAGAAGATGCAGACGTTGACCGAGTGCGTGAACGTGTATTCGTCGTAGTCGCGGATCGCCGTCAATCCGATGAGCGATGTCTCTTCGTTCAGTACCTGATCGACGATTCCCTGCACCACGCGCTTGATCTTCCGGATGTTCGGCGTCTTGCCGATCCTGACCGAATTTATGACGTCTTTCGTCACCGCCACCGACTGTGAGTAGGTACGGTTGGCGGCAGCCTTGGCTTCCTCGTTGAATTCCTTGTCGCTGGCAGTCTCGGCGGGAGGATCGAGCTGGAACGTCTCGACCTTGGCGTCCCGCAGACGTCCGAGTATCTCCTTCAATCGCTCCGCGGGGGCAGCCTTCGTCTCTCCGCCGAGCAGCGAGAGTAACAAGCTCCAGTCGCGAGCTGTTCCGTCGGTGCCTACGTGGATCGCGCCGATCCCGGCGAGCTTGCAAAGAGTGAGGATGTGCCCGAAGGTCGCGTAGTTGCTCAGATCGAGTCGCAACCGCGTTTCGTTGAGGAAGATGAACTCACCCGAGATCCTGAATTCCAGCTCGCCCTCTTCAGCGCGCAATTCCTCGGCGACCTTGGAGAGATCGTTGATGGTCTTCTGCACGGCGCTGTGCTCGAGCGGATAGAGCTTGATCGCCCGCAGAGCGGCGTAGAAGGCGATCATGAAGTTTCTTCCGCCGCGGCGGACGCTGGCACCCGCCTGTTTCTCGCCGTCGGTTCGCATCGGCCTCGCCGGGGTGGCGGTCACGCGTTGCCTCCGCGAATGGCCTTGCTCACCGCGTTTCTCACGATGACGTCTTTCTCGCCAGTGGCGCGCTGAAGCGCTTCCGTCGCCTTTGGCGAGTTGATCTTGCCGAGCGCCATCGCGGCGCAGGCGCGGATCTCCCCGTCGTCCTTCTTGCCCATGAAGCCCTTCGAGTTGAGCAAACTGTCGAGAAGCGGAACTCCGGCGTCGCCGCTCAACATGCCGTAGGCCTCGAAGAAAGCCATTTTCTCGGTGAGATTGCTTTCGCGCAGATCCCTGCCCTTGAGCGCTGCCTCGATCCTCGGCAACGATGCGCGTGCATTGCGGGCCCCCAGCGCGCGTACCGAGATGATGCGGACGTCGCGCTCTTCATCGACGAGTGCGCGCTCCAGCATCTGCATCGCTCCCGGCGAGCCGATCTCGTTGAGGGCGGTGACGGCGGCGACGCGCATCTCGGGCTCGCCGACGGTGAGCATTTTACCCAGCGCGGGGACGGCGGCCGGCGATTTGAGGGCGGCGGCGCGACGGATTGCTTCGAGAACGACAGCCTCATCGTCCGAGCCGATCAGACGAATCAGCTCGGCGCTGTTGTTTGAGGCGAGTCGTCCGGCAGCAACCTCGAGAAGCATCTTCAGCTGAGGATTCGCGCTGCGGCCGATCCAGCTGAGAATCGTTTCGAGCGCTCTCGGCTGAAGGATGCCGAAAAGCTCGTCGAGCTCGTGCTGCGGGGCGCGCAACGGAGAGTCTTCGAGCGCCTGGAGGAGCTGCCCGAGGGGCTTCGGATCGCTCATCAGCTCGTTGAGCTGCGTGAGCCGCTGCTTCTGGGGCTCGAGAACATCGGCGGCTCGATTCGCGGTGACGCCCGCCTCCCGCAGGAGATAAGCGGCATTCCGGTACTGGGCCGTCGAAAGAAGAATGAGGAGGAAGTAGTCCAGCAGACCGCAGATCTCCTCACGCAC
>Ga0070693_100001674_pt1 | contig 10044 bp, 11 predicted proteins | sample KBSK1103metaG_FD_65472 | JGI IMG/M metagenome (GOLD analysis project Ga0070693, IMG submission 65472) | Corn, switchgrass and miscanthus rhizosphere microbial communities from Kellogg Biological Station, Michigan, USA - KBS K1-10-3 metaG | ecosystem: Host-associated > Plants > Roots >... | reverse complement strand
GGATCGCCGTGGCGCTCGCGTTCGCCGGGCTCGTGCTCATCGTCTCGCCGTGGAACCTCACGTCGCTGCGCGCGAGCCTGCTGTCGATCGCCGCCGGCGCGGTCTGGGCCATCTCGGCCGTGTTCTCGAAGAAGTGGACCACGCCCGGCGCCGATCCGCTGGTGTTCACCGCGTGGCAGCTGCTCTTCGGTTTCGCGTGGCTCACGGTGCTCGCGCTCGCCATCCCGCACGATCCGGTGCGGTGGAACGGCGAGTTCATCGCCGCGCTCCTTTTCTCGGCGCTCATCGCCACCGCCATCGGCTGGTGGCTCTGGATGTATGTCCTGTCGCACACGCCCGCCGGGATCGCGGGTCTCAACGCGCTGGGGATTCCCGTCGTCGCCGTGGTGAGCTCGGCGATCCAGCTCGGTGAACGCCCGCCGGCGCCGGAGCTTTTCGGGATGCTGATGATCGGATCGGCGCTGGGCCTTCTCGCGTGGCTGGGCGTGCGCAAGGCCGCGCCCGTGGAGGGCGCGGCAACGCCGGTCGACTAACCCGCCCTTCTAGGCGTGCGCGAGCTCCGTCATCTCGAGACCCGAGCCGCCCATCTCCTTCGGCAGGTCCTTCAGCTTCGGCTTGCCGTCACGGATGGGAAGCTTCGACTCCTGGTAGTTCACGTGCACCGCCGCTTCGTACGGGAAGTCGGGGATGACGGCGGCGTACACGTCCGTGAGCTGCCAATGCGGATGCTCGGTGAACAGGTGGCCGCCGCAGCTCTTGCACCACTTGCGCAGGCTTTTCGGGGTCTTGGCGAAGCCCGCGATCTGGTCGGCGCCCCGTGTGACGCGCAAAGCTTCCGGCTTCCACAGCGTGAACGCGTTCACCGGTCCCGCGGACCAGCGGCGGCACGACTCGCAGTGGCAATAGCCCATGGCGGCGGGCTCTCCGGTGACGGTGAATTCCACCGCGCCGCAGAAGCAGGCGCCCTTGTAGGACTTGGCGGGGTTCGACATGACGATCCTTTCGAAACGGTTGCTGGAGCGATCCGAGTATCCGCCTGGCCCCCCGCGCGCGTCTTGACCGAAAAGCCGCTTTCCTTGATCGTCCCGCCGCCCGCCTTGACCGCGACCCCGCATTCATTGATCGTTCCACCGTGGACGCGTTATCCGAGATCCTGAAATCGGTGCGCCTGGAAGGCGCGGTGTACAAGGACGCGGAATTCACGGCGCCCTGGTGCATCCATGCGCGGCACGGCCTGGACGCCGTGCGCGAGCGCCTGCCGCGCGCCGAATCGGTGCTCTTCTTCCATTTCGTCGCCGAGGGAACGTGCCGCATGCACGCCGGCGGCCACGAGGAGGTCGCGAGCGCGGGCGACCTCATCGTATTCCTGCAGGACGAGCACCAGCTGATGGGCAGCGACCTCAAGCTGCCGCCCACGGAGGTCGAGCCCACGGTGCCGCGCGGCGCCGTCGGCACGCATCTGGGCGGCGGCGGCGAGCGCACGCGATTCATCTGCGGCTACATGGGGTACAGCCGCAGCCTGTGCCGCCATCTCTTCGATGTGTTGCCCCCGGCGCTGCGGGTTCCAAAGGCCGAAGGCCTCGCGCCCTACCTGCTCACGGAATTGCTGCGCACGGGGCTCGCCGAATCCGAGGACTCGCGCCCGGGCGGCGTTTCGATGCTCGCCAAGCTCGCGGAGCTGATGTTCGTGGACGCGATGCGACGCTACGTGGAAGCGCTTCCGACACGCGGCTGGATCGCGGGCCTGCGCGACCCGCACATCGGCCGGGCGCTGGCGCTGATCCACGGCGCGCCCGATCGGGCATGGACGGTGGACGACCTCGCCCGTGAAGTAGCCTTGTCGCGCTCCGCGTTCGCCGAGCGCTTCTCGGAGCTGGTCGGCGAGCCGCCGATGCAATACCTGGTTCGCTGGCGCCTCGCGCTGGCGGCCCAGGCGCTGCGCGCGGGCAGCGAGGCGATCACTCGAATCGCCGAGCGCAGCGGATACGATTCGGACGCGGCGTTCAGCCGCGCCTTCAAGCGCGAGTTCGGTGTGCCGCCCGCGGCGTGGCGCAAGGCGGCGACGAAGGCCGACAGCCTATAGGCGGCAGGCCGGCGCCGAGAGCGCCTGCAGCACGCGTCCCGAGCGCGGATCCTGCACGTACGCGACCACGGACATGCGATCGGGATTCCAGTTGGCCCCGGGCGCGAAGCGGAAGTCGCCCGCGAGCGCCGCGCCGCTGCCGCGGAATTCGGCCACGTCGCGCACCACGAAGTTCTGCGCCAGCGTCTCGCCCTTGTTCTCGCCGGCGCTGGGCTTGCTCGTCACGCCGTCCTGCGTGACCGCGACGACCAGCGTGAGCGGCGATTTCGCCGCCTCGGCGAGGGCCGCGCTCGCGTGGCCCTCGATGGTGCCGTCGGCGGCGCGCAGCGAGCGGATCTCGATCGTGGCCGCGGGCTTGCGCGACTGTCCCTGCTTCACCGCCTCGCCGAAAGCGCGTTCGCTCGACCACAGGCGAAAGTCGTTCCCCGCCACGATCACTTGCGGCGTGTAGACCGAGCGCGCGCCGGTCGCGACGGCGAAAGCCTGCTGGCGTTGCGTGTTGCGGGGATCGGCATAGAGGTCCTTCCAGCCGATGTAGTCCCAGTAGTGCACGTGGAAGGCGATGGGGATGATGCCCGCCTTGGGCTCGCGCGCGAACTGCGAGAGCCACTTCTCCGCGGGCGGGCAGCTCGAGCAGCCTTCCGAGGTGTAGAGCTCGACGAGCGTATTCGTGGTGGCGCCCGAACGGACGGTGCAGTCGGCGGAAAAGGCGGCGGTCGAAACCATGGCGGCGAGGATGGCGAGGAGTTTCATGCCCATGAGTCGCGGTCTCCTGCGAGGCCTTACTTCTTCTTCGAGGTCTTCTTGAAGAGCTTCACCGCATCCCGGATCGCCTTGCGCGCCTCGTCGGGGCCGGCCCAACCCTCGACCTTCACCCATTTGCCCGGCTCCAGGTCCTTGTAGTGGGCGAAGAAGTGCGTGATCTGCGACAGCGTCACCTCGGGCAGGTCGCGCGGCGTCTCGATCGAGCGATAGATGGGCGTGAGCTTTTCGATGGGCACGGCGAGGAGCTTCGTGTCCCCGCCCGCCTCGTCGGTCATCTTGAGCATTCCGATGGGACGGCAGCGAACCACGACCCCCGGGACCAGGGCGAAAGGCGTGATCACGAGCACGTCCACGGGGTCGCCGTCGTCGGCGAGAGTGTCGGGGATATACCCGTAATTGCACGGGTAGTGCATCGCCGTGGACACGAAACGGTCCACGAAAAGGGCACCCGTCGCCTTGTCCACCTCGTACTTGATCGGGTCGGCATTCATGGGGATCTCGACGATGACGTTGAAGTCGTTGGCGAGGTCGCGCCCGGCGGTGACCCGGTCCAGGTTCATAAGTGGTTCCTACATATGGTAAATTTGTCGCGAGGCCACATTATGAACCGCAGCCTTCCCTTAATCCTCACGCTCGACCAACACGGCGTTCCTCACCGCTGGGTCACGTGGCAACAGGCGGTCTGGTACTACGCGAAGGAGCGAATCGCGTGGGAGCTCGGCAGAGAAGCCTTCACCGTCTACGGTGGGCGATGCCAGCGCACGGGCGAACGCTCCCAGATCACGGCCAACTCCATCATCGCGATCCGCGGCAAGGCGCTCGCGATCAAGGGCTTCAACCAGGTCCCGCCCCTGAACAACCGGGAGCTCTTCAACCGCGACCGTTTCACGTGCGCGTTCTGCGCCGGAAACTTCTCGCCGCTTCGCCTCACCTGCGACCACATCATGCCGATGTCGCGCGGGGGGCGTGACACGTGGATGAACGTCGTCACCGCGTGCCGCGCCTGCAACCAGAAGAAAGGCAGCCGCACTCCCGAAGAGGCGCACATGCAGCTCATCTACGCGCCCTACGTCCCGAACCGCGCCGAGTTCCTGATCCTCGCGAACAGACGCATCCTGGCCGACCAGATGGAGTTCCTGCGCCAGCACGTGTCCGCGAATTCACGCATCAACGAGAAGAACGCACCGGCGCACAAAAAACCCGCGCTGAACTAGCTGCAAGGGAGCGGGACGCCATGTCCCCGAAGTCGGAGCAGGTCGAGCGGGAGTTGCTCGCGATCGGTTTTCGCGCGTATCCGCGCGGCCTGCTGAACGGTTTCGTCTTCGCGTGCCTCACGATCTGGCTCGTGTGGCCGCGCATGCCCCACCAGCTCCTCGGAGGCTGGTTCGCGGGATTCGCGACGATCGCCATGTGCCGGCTCGCCATCGCGCGCGCCTTCGCGGCCACCGCGCCCGGGGCCATCGACACCAGGCTGTGGAAGCGCCGCGCCGCCTTCAGCTATGGAGCCACCGGTTTCGCCTGGGGCCTGCTCGCCTGTTGCGCGATCCATTTCGCGCCCGGGGTCCACATCTTCGTTCTCTGGGTCGGGTTCCTGATCGCGCTCTTCGGCGTGCTCCAGGCGCAATCCACCGGCGCGCTGCCGATCATCTTCCGCAGCTACTTCCTCAGCGCCACGATTCCGCTCGTGGTGGTCTCGATCATCGAGCCCGGCCAGTTCTACTGGCTGCGCCTCGCCGCCGAGGCCTCCATCATCACCATATGCCTGCTTGCCGGGCGCTCGGGCAACGCCAACGCCGCGGCCTCCGTCGCGATGCGCTTCGAGAACATGGAGCTGCTGCAGAAGCTCACCGAGCAGAAGGAGGAGCTCGCGCGCGCCAACTCCGCCAAGACGCGCTTCCTTGCCGCGGCTTCGCACGACCTTCGCCAGCCGATGCAGGCCATGGTGCTGCTGGTCGAAAGCCTGCAGGAGCGCGTGCAGGAACCGGCCACGCAACGCATCGTCGACAACATCCGCTCGTCGGTGGTGGGCATGTCGGCGCTGCTGAACGAGATCCTCGACATCTCGAAGTTCGACGCGGGCACCGTGAAGCCGCAGCGCGCATCGTTCCCGGTGTCCGACGTGCTGGACCGCATGCGCAGCTCCTTCACCGAGCCGGCCCAGCGCCAGGGCCTCGTGCTGCGCATCCGCCCCTGCGCCGCCGTGATCGAGACCGACCCGATCCTTCTCGCGCGCATCGTCGCCAACTTCGTGGACAACGCGCTTCGCTACACCGCGCGCGGCGGCAGCGTGCTGGTGGGATGCCGGCGGCGCGCCAACGGCATGCTGATCGAGGTGTGGGACAACGGCATGGGCATCGACGCGGCACAGCTGGGCGAGATATTCCGCGAGTTCTACCAGGTCGAGAACCCGCAGCGCGACCGCGGCCAGGGCCTGGGGCTCGGGCTCGCGATCGTCGAGCGCACCGCCAAGCTCCTCGATCATCCGATCGCGGTCCGCTCCCGCCCCGACCGCGGCTCGGTGTTCTCGATTCTCGTGCCCCACGGCGATCCGGCGCAGGTGCGCGCCGCCGAACGCGCGCGCGCGGCGGAGATGCTGACCGGATGCTGCGTGCTGGTGGTCGAGGACGATCGGGAGATCCGCGCGGCGATGTCGGTGCTGCTCGAGGGCTGGGGATGCCACGTCGTCGCGGCCGGCTCCGCGGAGGAAGCCGAGACGCTCCTCGCCCATGGGGCCCCCGCGCCGGATGCGATCCTCGCCGACTACCGCCTGGGCGGCGCGGAGAACGGCATGCAGTTCCTGCGCCGGCTGGCCGCGCGGTATCCGGGTGCGGCGCCCGTGCTGATCTCGGGAGACATCGCTCCCGAGGTGCTGAAGGAGGCGGAGATGTCGCGCATCCCGATGCTGCACAAGCCGCTTCGTCCGGCGCGGTTGCGCGCGATGCTCGGCTCGATCTGGCGCGAGCGAAGCGCACTGGCCGCCGAATGAAGCTGCTCATCGTCGACGACCACCACCTGATCCGCGAGGGCCTGAGGCCCATCCTCAAGCGACTGGGCGACGGCGGGGAGGCCGAAGTGCTCGAGGCCGCGAGCTTCGAGGCCGCCGTCGAGTACGCCGACCGCCATCCCGACCTCGACCTGCTGGTCCTCGACCTGCGCCTGCCCAACGTCGCGGGATTCGCGGCGCTGTGCGACCTGCAGGAGCGCCACCCGTCGCTGCCGATCGTGATCATGTCGGGCGAGGACGATCCGCAGCTCATGCGCGAGGCGATCGAGCACGGCGCGCTCGGCTTCATCCCGAAGTCGTCGAGCGCCGACGTGATCCTGAATGCGTTGCGCCTGGTGCTGTCCGGCGGTACCTACCTGCCGCGCCAGATCATGGGAGCGTCGCACGAGAGCGCGCCGGCGGCCGCGAGGCCCGCGCCCGCGCGCCTCGTGGGCCTGGGCCTCACGCCGCGACAGGCCGACGTGCTGGAGCTGCTGGTGGCGGGCAAGTCCAACAAGGCCATCTGCCGCGAGCTCAACCTCGCGGAAGGCACCGTGAAGACGCACATCGCCGCCGTCTTCAGGGCGCTGAACGTCACTTCCCGCGTGCAGGCGGTCCTCGCCGTCTCGCGCCTGCGCGAGCAGGCGTAGCGCCCCGCCTCATCCGAACGGATTAGGCCGCAAGGCCGGCCGTTCTCCCCGTTTCCGTCCATCGAGCCGATACCGCGGCGGCGCCCGCGCGCCTATCGTGGCCACGCTCAACCAACTTTCATGCACGGGAGGCTTCAAATGTCCTTGCGCAACATGTCCATCCGCACGCGCCTCACGGCGCTGCTGATGTTCGTCAACACGCTCCTCGTCGTCGCGACCGGATACGCGTGGTACGCCATCGCGACGCTCAACACGCGCATCAACGACATGGCCGAAGTCCAGAACCACGTCGAGGAGGCCGCAGACGTTGCCCGCCAGGCGCAGCTGCACTTCAAGGTGCAGGTGCAGGAATGGAAGAACATGCTGCTGCGCGGCTACGACCTGAAGCTCCTCGACAAGCACACCCGGGGCTTCGAGGAGGAATCCGCGGCGGTGAAGTCCAGGCTGAAGGCGCTGAACGCCATCGCGCCCAGGATCGAGCTCGCCCCGACCCTCGCCGACCTCGCGATCCTGGAGCACGACGACCTGGGCCGGCGCTACACGGACGCGTTCAAGGCGTTCCGCTCGGTGGAGGAAGGCACGTCGCGCGACGTGGACGAGGCCGTTCGCGGCATCGACCGCGCCGCCACCGACCACATCGACGCCATCGTGAAGCAGGTGCGCGAGCATGGGGATGCGCTGGCCGCCCAGTCGCTGAAGGCCGCCGTGGACGAGAAGAACGCGCTCATCGCCGGCCTCATGGCGCTCGTGCTCATCGCCGTCGGCGTGAGCGCAGCCGCGGGGACCTTCACGATCATCGCGATCACACGCCGGCTTCGCACCGCCGCCGAGGCCGCCAGCTCCGTGGCCGAAGGCGACCTGTCCCGGGACATCCAGTCCGGCCGCGCGGACGAGCTGGGCCGCGTGCTCCGCTCGATGCGCGAGATGAATTCGTCGCTGGCCGGAATCGTCGGTCGCGTTCGCGACTCGGCGCAGAAGGTGAGCGCGGCCGCCACGCAGATCGCCGCGGGCAACATGGATCTGTCGTCGCGTACCGAAGAGCAGGCCTCCAGCCTCGAAGAGACGGCGGCGTCGATCGAGGAGCTCACGGCGACCGTGAACCAGAACGCCAACAACGCCGCGCAGGCGAACGACGCGGCCGCCTTCGCGGCCAACGTCGCTCGCAAGGGTGGCGACGCGGTGGGCGACGTGGTGAAGACGATGGACGGCATCCAGCAGAGCTCGCGCCGCATCGCCGACATCACCGGCCTCATCGACTCGATCGCGTTCCAGACCAACATCCTCGCCCTCAACGCCGCGGTGGAAGCCGCGCGCGCGGGCGACCAGGGCCGCGGCTTCGCGGTCGTCGCGGGCGAGGTTCGCAGCCTCGCGCAGCGCTCCGCCGAGGCGGCGCGCGAGATCAAGACGCTCATCGGCGAATCGGTCGAGAAGGTGAACACGGGCGCGCAGGTGGCCCGCGGCGCCGGCGAGACCATGCAGGAGATCGTCGCCAACGTGACCAAGGTATCGCAGCTGATCGCCGAGATCGCTTCGGCCACGACGCAGCAAAGCTCCGGCATCGCGCAGGCGAGCCAGGCCGTCTGCGAGCTCGACAAGGCCACGCAGCAGAATGCGGCGCTCGTCGAGGAATCCACGGCGGCGTCCGAGTCGCTGCGCCGCCTGGCGGTCGAGATGGCCGAAGCCGTCTCGGTCTTCCGCCTCGGTGACGCCGGCACCGCCGCCATCGCGGCGCCCGGAAAGTCGAAGCTCGCGCCGCTTGCGCGCGTGCCCAGCCCCACCGTCGCACGCATCGCCAAGCCCCTGCCGGGCACGGCGACCCGGGCCTCCACGACGACGACCGTCGAAGAATGGAAGGAATTCTGATGGGCGCCCCCGATATCGGCGTGCGCGACGAGTTCCTCTCGTTCGGCCTGGGAGCCGAGCAGTACGCGATCGACATCCTGCGTGTGCGCGAGATCCGCGCCTACATGCCGGTCACCCGGATCGCGAACTCGGCCCCCGCCATGAAAGGCATCTTCGACCTGCGCGGCTCCATCGTTCCCGTGTTCGACATGCGCGTGCTGCTGGGCCTGCCGCCGGCGGACGTGGCCAACCCGGTGGTCATCATCCTCGACATCGACGGGCGTCCGGCCGGCATCGTGGTCGACGAAGTTTGCCAGGTCGTCGCCCTCGATCGCGACGCGGTGAAGCCGGTTCCCTCGGCGAGCTGCAACCTGGACGCGGCCTGCATCCGGGGCGCCACGTCGATCGACAGCGGCATGCTCATCGTGCTGGACATCGCGCGCCTCATGCTGACGCTCGAAGCGCCGGCGCCGGCGGAGGCCGCGTGAAAGCGCGCCTCCAACCCGAGCTCGGCGTGGCGATGGCGATCGCGCTCGAATCGAGCGAGGCCGACATCCGCACCGCGTCGGCCCTGCTCGAGGACACCGCCAATCCGAATGCGGCCCGGGAGCTCGCGCAACAGCTCCTGTGCCGCGCGCGGCGCCGCGTCGAGACCGTTCGCATCGCCCTGGGCGGTGCCTCCGAAACCCATCCCCTGAGGGAGGAAGCATGAGCGCGTCCCTGTGCCACGTGGTCGAGCTTGCGCTCGCGCCGGACGACTTCCCCGACCGCGCGTCGTGGGCGTCGTTGTTCACCCGCCTTCCGGCGCTCGGCACGCTGAAGTGCGTGGAATTCGCGATCGCGCCCGGCGGAGGAGGTCACCTCTCCTTCGTCGTGCACGATGCCGAGTCGAACGCCGCGTTGCGCGATGAGCTGCGCGCGCTGGTGGGCGACGGCGCCATCATGCTCTGCACCGCGAGGCCTGCGTGAAAGCCTTCGCCCTCCTTCTCGCCGCCCTGGCGCTGGCGTGGACGGTCGCGCTCTCCGCGCGCGCCGCCCAGCCGCCGACGCACATCGTGGTGGTGACCGACGATCGCTACCCGCCGTATCTCTTCCGCGGGGACGACGGCGAGCTGCAGGGCCACACGAAGGAGAAGTGGGACGCGTGGTCGCGCGAGACGGGCGTGCGCGTGGAGTTGCGCGGCACTCGCTGGGCCATCGCGCAGCAGGAGATGATCGAGAGGGAAGCCGACGTGATCGACCTCCTCGCCTACACGCCGGCGCGCGATCGCGACTATGAATTCTCGCCGGACGGCCGGACGGTAGAAGCGCGCCTCTATTTCCACAAATCGCTGGGCGGCATCCACGACGCGGGCAGCCTGCGCGGCCTGGTGGTGGGCGCCAAGCAGGCAAGCGCCTGCGCCGACTGGCTTCGCTCCCACGGCGCGCGCAACCTGCGCGCCTATCCCGATTCCGACACGCTCGTCGCCGCCGCGGTCGAAGGCGAGGTGCGCGTCTTCTGCATGGATGCGCCGGCGGCCAACTATCTCCTCTTCCACCAGGGCGTGTCCGAGCAGTTCCACGAGTCTCCGGCCCTCTACTCCGTGCCCATCCATTGGGCCGTGCGCCAGGGCAACGAGGAGCTGCGCGACTTCATCCAGCGCGGCTTCGACCGCGTGCCGCGCGCGGAGCTCTCACGCATCGACGAGAAGTGGCTCGGCGGCCCGGTGCCCACGCCTTTC
>Ga0070693_100001673_pt1 | contig 10048 bp, 5 predicted proteins | sample KBSK1103metaG_FD_65472 | JGI IMG/M metagenome (GOLD analysis project Ga0070693, IMG submission 65472) | Corn, switchgrass and miscanthus rhizosphere microbial communities from Kellogg Biological Station, Michigan, USA - KBS K1-10-3 metaG | ecosystem: Host-associated > Plants > Roots >... | reverse complement strand
CTGCGTAAAACAGGCCTGACACTTTCGGAGAACATCAAGGTCCCACTCTTCATTCAGTTCGGCCTTGAGATCGTCGACGTGGCCCGCTTCACCGAGATGTTGCGCGGACTCAGGACTTCATTGTTCGCCCGCTTCCAGGGTGGTCCAACCTTGCCCCATCAGACAAACAGCGTGCTAAATGAAAACGTCTTGATTCTTGCGCTTCAGAATCTCATGCAAAGGGCGCAAACCGGTGAAGTGCAATGCGCGTCCCGAAACATGGACAACGCGGATGCACTCGGTTTCATGAAGACGCTGTACACGGCGCAAAAGGATTGGGTCGGCGTCCTGTCCAGCATCGGCAATGAAGGCAATACCGCTAAACCCTTCATCGACGACTATACGAAGTGGCTCGACGGCAACGCCGCGCAACTGATCAAGGGTCTCAAAGTCGCGGTTGATAATAACGACCTTGTCGGCGCGGTGCTGGCCCAGGAATTAATCAACGTCTTCCTGTCGGCCATCGTCGATAACCTTCCCGAAGGCGACGTCTTTGCGACCTACAAGTCGGTCATTCCGTTCGAGAATCTTCAACTCGGTGTGCCGTACGATTTCACTTTCACGATACGGAGTGAGGTCACATTACCCGCGGCCGATACAGAGGACTTCAGCATTCAAGTCCTGACCTCGCCGGCTTCCTGGACCGCGGTGCCGGATCACAACACGCTGACGCTTCACAACCAGGGCGGGGAAGGCAACGTCGTCGTTCGGGTCACGCCTGGCGCGCCGGACAATCAATCGACACTGACGGTCACCGCGAGGTCGGTGCGCAATCCGGCGCTGGCTTCGACCCAACCCGGATTGCCATTGCAAATCGGCGCGCAGCCGCCGGTCGGCGCGTTCCTGTTCTACGCCGGGCCGCGTCCGAATGCGCAAGGCATTCTCGAGATCCCGAAAGCCATCATCAGCGGTGGCGGAGGCGTGCTAATCCGTTTCGCGATTTCCAACAGCAGTCCTGTTCAGGCACGCACCTACGACACGACTCATTTCATCACGCTCGATGGCGGCGCCAGTACTGCCGGCTGGACACCGCTGCAAGCGGCGCCGAAGCTGCAAACATTCAATCTTCTACCAGCGCAGCCGCCGTTTCTGTTTGACGGGCAGGTCACGGCGCCGGCTGCGGTGGCCCTTGGTACAACGGGCACGCTGTCGATGACAGCGAAGCTGACAAAGATAGACGGTGTCGCTGTTCCAAATGGCGAATCGCTCACTGTCTTGATTCCTTTCATCATCGTGTAGTTCGCAAAACCAAAAGGAGGCAACCATGCCAAGAGCCGCTATCCTCACGCTGATTTTCATCGCCTGTGTTGCGTTTTATTCACCCCTTGATACGTTCGCACACGCCGGCGACGTCGTCGCTGTCAAGACTACCACCGCGATTACTGTTAACGGACAGGACGACGCCATCCCCAGTGGGCATGAATACGACGGAGCTGCCTCGGTTGTGCCCATCGGTGGTGTGTCTGCCACTGTCAAAGTGAAGACATTTCACGATCCAGTGACGCAGCAAGAACGCATTTACATGCTCATCTCCGTGACCGACAACACTAACAACGGCACGAGCGACAAGGTGCGTATCTGGTTCGACATGCTGCACGACGGTGGACCAACCGCGGACGACATCGGCTTTGAGATCTTGCGAAATGGCACGATGAATAAGTTGACCGGCGCGGCAGGAGCGCCGGTGACCGATCCGAGCTGGATGCCGGTGGCCCAGCAGGTGGCTGTTGTTAGCAATGCCGCAAGCTGGACGGCGGAAGTGATGGTCACCGCCTCAGCGCCCGATCTAAACGTTGCCTTCCTGCCGTCGGTCATAGGCATGTTGATCTTTGTCAGAGATGAGACCGGTGGCTTTCCTCTCGTCAGTTATTTTCCCGACGTGCCTGACAAGGTGAACCTGCCGTCTAACCAGTGGGCGGATCTCAAGTCGCGTTATCCGATCGAGTACATGATGGTGCTGGACCAGTCCGGCAGCATGCTCAGCTTTGATCGCTGGGTCAGTGCGAAGAAGGCGGCGAACGTTCTGGCTAATACGCTCTTCGCTCTGAAGGATGCCGGCTTCATAGACCAGCTCGGGATGGTCACATTCAAATCCGACTGCACGACCAACGCAGACACGACAACTCTTCCGCAAGGCCTCGCTAATCTTCCTAATGCTTTCCCCGGCGATTATCTGGCCGGCACGCCGGATCCCGGAATTAACAACTGCACGCCAATCGGGAAAGGTCTCGCCAAAGCGTTTGAGGGCGGCGCGGGTTCGCTACAGGTCAACAGTCAGCCGAATAAACAAGCCGAGCGCATCGTGCTGCTGCTGAGTGACGGTTTTCACAATAGTCCACCGGCGGACGTGCCACTGACGCCCGCAGCGACTACCTACGATCCATGTCCGGGCACCATGAGCTGGAATCCCTGCCCGGCGGATATTGTTCAGCGCGTGCAGGTCAACACGATCGGCCTCGGGAGCGATACGAGCGTTGACACTTCACGGCTCACGGATATCAAGAACCGGTACAACGGCTCCATCTTCGGCGCGACCTACAATCTCGCCGATCTTACCCAGACGGAAGCGCTGAAACAGTTCTTCATCAGCTCACTCGACGACGTCTTCCAGGTGAACTCAATCCCGCTGGTTGGCAATGAGTTCACGCTCAACACCGCCGAGCGCAAACTCATCGTCATTCTCTCGTGGAAGACTCCCGCGAACGCATCGGCTTTGACTCTGGAACGCAAACCAACGGCGGGAGATCCATTCGCTCCAGTAGCTTGCACAACATCGAGCGTGGAAAGCACGGCCGCCGGTTTCGCTCTCTGCACGGTTAACAGCCCGCAAGCGGGAATCTATCGCGCTACCGTCGGCGGAGCTGGACCAGATAGTCAGTTCAATCTCGTCGATCTGAATCTTGCTGCCAGCTTTGCTATCAACAGGCAGTTACATGGCACCGGTCAGGATCTGATCCTGACTGCGCGCTTGAATGAAGCGGGTGTTCCTGTTACCGATTCCGCCGCGCATCCAGCCAAAGTGACGATCGACATCAGACGGCCCACCGAAGGTTTCGGCACTTACGTCTCAACCCACGAACCGGGTGACTGTAAAGCCAGACCGCCGCAACTGCCGCCAGTCGGCCGTGGCACACAAACCGCTGGCGGTTTTTCGCTGCCGAAAGTTCCGCCCGCTTTCGTTACCACGTCCGGTAACGAGCCCAAGCCCGCACGCTTCGCCAAGGTCGATCAGCTCTTCGCCCAATGCGGCAAGAACTCACTCAGCGTAACCGAAGAACCGGGAACGCCGATGTTCGACGATGGCACGCATGGCGACGTCACGGCAAACGACGGCATTTACACGCTGCGCATAGAAAACGCGACGACACAGTTCGAAGGCAGTTACATCTTTCGCTTTCGCGCTTCGGGCAAGTCGCCTTCCGGCAGCGACTTCGCGCGCAGCAAGACGATGGCCGAGTATGTGCGAGTTGAAGTCGATCCCGCCGCGACGCCGATCAACTTCCGCAACCTGCAGCAGAACGGCACGATCATTACGCGCGAGTATTACATCACTCCGAAGGATCGTTTCGGCGGTTATCTTGGACCAGGCCACGCAGACCAAATTACTCTGGATACGACGGCCGGGACTTTCATCACCCCGATCAACGACTACAACAACGGCATCTACTCTCGCGTGTTGCGGTTCGACAGCCAGACTGACAAACCCGTCGTGAGTGGTACGGTGCAAGGCAAGCCGTTGGTCCCGTCCTCGGGAGGTTCGGGTTCATTCGGCGGAGGAGGTCAGGGTTTTGAGTTCTTCCCGTACGTCGGAGGCTCGTTCTATGAAAACTCGCTGGGCGTGAAGAACGGTTTCACGACCGGCGCTCGCTTCGGCTATCGCTTCCCCAATCAACTCGCGCTCGAGTTTGAAAGTGGTGTTACTTTTTCCCGGTTCAAGTTCGGACCATTCACCGGACAAAGAGCTCATCTGATTCAGGTGCTCGGCAACGTGCGCTACGACATCGACCAGTGGAGCGTTGGTAACTGGACGCCTTACGTTATTACGGGCGCTGGCGGAATTTTCCTGCAAGGCGGCGTCAACGAGTCGGCTTTCGCCTTTCACGGTGGCTTCGGATCGACGTGGCGGCTCACGAATCACGTCGGGATCAGAGCCGATGGACGCATATTCCATTTCGGCAATCTCAACGGCGCGTCGTCAACGACCAGCTTCCAGGTGAACGGAGGCGTGGTCTTCCGGTTCTGACCGCGAGAGGTTCAAACGGCACGATGTGTGACGAGCGAACATGGAGTACGCAAGCGCAACTAAAACGAAGCAGCCAGACCGGCAGAGTCAAACGGCGTGTTGCGGAAAGTCCAGCTCGAGTTCGTTCGTCTCAAGCAATGTACTTCACGGCCTTCATCAGCGTATCGGCAATCGCGCGATCAGTCAGGTCGTCGATCACATCACACGAATGCCGAGTACGCCGGTTGTGCAAAGGCAAACGGCCGCGGACGAACAGGAGTTTGCAAACGTCTTTGAGGAACCAACAGCGGAACCCGAACCCGAAGCGCAGTTGACTCCGCCAAATCCGACGGCGACAACGCCGCCGACGCCTGCGCCGGTGCCGACAGCAGCCGGCACGTTTGATCCGTTGACGGGTTCCGCGCTTACCGACCGTCAGACTCACGGGTTGAGCACCGACACTGGTCCAATGACCGCCGAGATCGAGAGCACTCTCTTTCCCACCGGCGGCGCGAACCCACCGTGCAATGCGATTCCGGCTGGTTTCGAAACGACGGTCGCAGGCTCTCTCAGCGCACACCTGCGCACCAGTTTGCCCACGCTCACGCCGACCGCCCAACCGGATCCGATGGCGCTCGCCAATGAAACGGCGACCGAAGCGATGCCGATCATTGCGTCACACTATGCGCCACACGCTCCGACCGTCAGCGCTGCGTCGTTCATGACTCACGTCAGCCGCAAGACCATGGGCTTTGGCGATCCCATCCGCAACGACCTGGACCGGTTTGCGAGTTTTGTCTCGTGGTTCGCCGGCACGCGGCCGGCACTTCGCACGCTGGTTGGAGACAAGTGCAATCTCGACCTCGCGTGGTGGCGCAGTTTTGTCGGCTGGCTTGATGGACCAGGAGCGTCGTGGAATGCGAGCCCGCACAACATTCGCGAACGATGTGCGCTCTACAACACGTTCTTTACCTCAACGACGCGTGGTGGGCAGATCACGTTTGGTCTGGGTTTCACCCGACCGTTCATTCCCCACACCGTCGTCCACGAAGCGATGCATCTGTTTCAGCATGCTGATCTACGGACACAGATAAATCGCATGCAGCAAGTGCGCGCTTCGACCGACATCATCATTGAAGGTTTTGCTGAATATCTCGCGCGCGGTGTCCGCGATCAGGTGGTCACTGCGCTTCAGGCACACGTTCCCGCGCCGCTGTCCGCCGCCGACGAAACGAGAGCGCGCGCGGCCGCGGGTTATCCCGAATACTTCAGACAGGCGGTCGCGTTGCGCGACGTTCTTTATAGTCACGGCCAGGACGGTGAGGAGTCTCTGCGCCGTGCGTTCTTCCTGGGCGAGGGATGGCGCTTCGGGTTACTCGAGAGTGCCGGTGCCGGCAGCCCGATCGAAACAGATCGCGCGGTGCCGGCGGCAGTGGACGTTCTCTTCAACAACAACAGCGATGCGATGCTGAATGCGGCGGCGTTGAATGCGAGCGTCGCTTACGTAAAGACGCGCAGCATCGCGACCGTGGAAATTGTCGGGCGTACTGATACGGCCGGAACCACAACAGACAATCTGACGCTTGGGCAAACGCGCGCCGATAGTGTGCAGGCGTATCTGGTCGCTCAGGGAATCGATGCCAGCCGTATTACCACGACCAGTCATGGCGAAGCGGATCAAATACCAGGTGGCAGGGCTGCGAACCGCCGGGCGACAGTCACGGTGATCGATCCGCGCAATCAGTTTCCGGGAACACCGGCGGCGGGCAGGCCTTGAGAATGTTCAGGCTGGACCATCGAGATCGAGATGGCGGTGTAAGAGCAAGCGGGCGGGTTGCGTATTCGAACCAGGGAGGAGCAGACATTCGGTTGCACCGCGAGAGAATTTCGCGACGCCTGGTTCGTTGGCAGCTTCGGCTTCGAAGTCACGCGCGAGGACGGCGCGTATTTGGTCGAGCCAGTCGCTCGGTGACGCAGCGGAGGGTTGAAGTTCGAGACCGTTGACCCAGGACTTTTCGTGGCGCGCTTCAGCTCGTGTGATCTCGACGATCAAGCGAGAGACGATCGCGTCGACAGTTATCGGGTCGACGAGAAAATGGTTGTACTCGAGTCCGCCTGACAAGGGGCGCCAAGGTTCCTGCGACGGAACGGCGATGTAACCATGTTTGCCGAGAAGCGCGAGAACGAGTTGCGGAGTATCAGCGATTGCATATTCCGACAACGCGACCAGGGATAAAGCTGATTGGCCGTTCGAAGTTTTTTCCTCAGCGCTGTTCATGAGTATTCGCGATCGAGATTGACAGTTTACATGGGCCGCAAAACAGCCATCAAGACCGAGCAACGCTACGCTCAACCGCAAGCGGCGAGTTACGTGCGCCGGCCGGAATCAGTCCATCCGTTGCACGAGTTTCAGCAGCGCTTCGGTAACCACACACTGGGCCAGCACCTTCAGACGAAACTAAACATCAGCCGGCAAACCGGCCCCGCCCTGATTCAGCGGAGTCCTATCTCCGACGACATTCAGAAAGTTTTTGATGCCACTCCGACTCTCAACGCGCTGCTGACGCGATTGAGTCAATCCGACGTGCAGGCCGCGCAGAATGACGCCGATATCGACGCGAAGATCGCCACGCTGCTCGCGGGCCGCGCGGATGATTTGTTTGTCGCACAGAAGATCCGGCAAGGACAACTCGGTACGAGCGCCAAAGCGCGACCGATCGAAGCGCATTTCATCCAAGGATCTACCGACCGAAAAGCGCTGGTCATTGCCGGTGTTCACGGCAGCGAGGTGCAGGGTATCGAAGTCGCGCAGATGTTGCTTGCCGATCTCGCGAAGACTCAGCCCGTGTTTACGGTCATCCTCGTCCCTTCGCTTTTTCCCGACAATGCTGCGAAGCGTAAAAGAGAAGGCGCGACACCCACCAATCGAAATTTTCCACTTCCAACTGAAGATCTGGCGGCGGCCACAGCGGCCGGGAAAGGAACTCCAGTCGATGCAAGCCTGACGGGCAAGAAGCGAACGCGCGCGATCCTTCCGGAGAACGTGATGTTGCTCCAGCTCATCGAGCATTTCAGTCCCGAACGAATCATCAGTATTCACGGAACCCGTCACTCGGGCGCCGGTGGTGTGTTCTACGATCCCGTAAAACTTTCTTCAGCCGACATCGCCCAGGCACGGAAGGATGCACAAGGGTTGGCCTTCATGCAGGTGCCGTTCGATGAACAATCGACCCCTGAGGGACAGGAGCGCTTGCGTCAGCTCGAAGAGCGAAACTTCCGGATAGCGTTATACCAGATGGCCCATCGCGATCGCGCTCCGGCCTTGGCTGCGGCGGCGGCGATCGACGCCGCGACGACCTCCATCACGGGACGCGAAAAACGCCCGTTGGAACGTGAGGGTGAGAAGACGGTGAGTTCCGCCGATTTGAAAAATCGTCGTGCTCACCCGTCGGTGGCCGGAAATGTTGGTGCCAGTGGTGCTCTCGATGTCGCGTTCTTTAGTGGCTCAGTGCCGGGTGGTGTATCGCTCGGCACCTATGCGTCGCAACGAGGAATCAGCATTTTCACAGTCGAGCCGCCGCTCAACCTGACCACGTCTGACTATCCGGCGTCTGTCGACAAGGACGTTGATGCTGCCGAACGGCGCGTCGAGCTACAAGCTTATGCCGACGCCGTTCGTACTGTTTTACTCGGCAAGTAGGACTGAACCTCATGGAACACCAGACCGCAGTCCAGACCACGCAAGCCGATCGTCAGGCGCAGGCGACGTGTTGTTCGAAGCCTGACTCGAGCTCGCCGGAACAGACTTATTTCTTCCGCGATCTGCATCAGCTCATCGGCAATCGCGCGGTCGGCCGCATCGTTCAGGCGAAGCTGAACATCAGCGAGACTGGTCTGCCGCAAGTTCAGCGAAAGTGTGACGCGTGTGCTGAAGAGGACGACAAGATACAGCGCAAGGCCGACGAAGAGCTCATTCAGAAAAAGTCAGTCGACGATACCGCGGCCGAAGCAGATGGTGCGGTCAACAACATCAGTGGCGGTGAGCCTTTGCCTGCGTCTGTGCGCAACTTCTTTGAGCCGCGCTTCGGCTACGACTTCAGTGGAGTCCGCATTCACACCGGCTCGCGGGCGGCTGAGTCAGCCCACGCGCTCAATGCGCGCGCTTACACGAGAGGAAAGGACATTGTTTTTGCCGAAGGGCAGTTTGCCGCCGACTCGAGCGCCGGCCAGAAATTGTTGGCTCACGAGTTGACGCACGTTGTGCAACAGTCTGCGGGGAGAGTTCAACCGAGCAGCGTCCAGCGAGCTGTGCTCGTGGACCCGGAAGACGCGCGGAGCGAGATGCTCGATCTTTTCAAGTTCCTGTGTCCCAGCGGCGGTTTTAGTCTCGCGAAGAATCTCATCATGAGCACTTGTCCCAACATGAGTGGTCCAAGTTGCGAATGCCTGTGCAATGTTACGCGAGACCAAAACAGGGTTTACAGCATCAACGTGCAAAATGCCGATCGTAATAACCGCCTTGAGGTCATGCACGACGGTGTCAGCAAGCGAATTCCGGACGCGAGTATTTCCCCGCAGACTCTCGGCGGCACCAATCCGCAAATCACCATGACGCGGGCATCGTCGGCTATGGAGTTTGCCGGTTTCTCGCCCGGCTGCACGCCTGTCTGGTTACCCAACTGGAGAATTCTCGGGCACGAGTTATGCGGTCACGGTCGTCTCAATCAAACGTATTCAGGCGACCGGGGAGACCGGAAGGAACATGACGCGACGATCGAAACCGAGAACAGGATAGCGGCCGAACATGGCGGCGCAGCCCGGGGTAAATACGATGATCCGAGACAAGGAGAAGTGGGGACCAACCCGGTTGGGGATCGGTCCATGCTGGTGTTCAAGTTAAAAGACGGCTGGTACTATGAAGCGGCGAATGCGTGCGTGGCAGCACCGCCAGCCCCTGGTCCACCAGGACCGAAGGCGGCAGCAGCCACTCCCGAATCCGGTAACGCGGACGAGCAGCAAGCGGAGGAGGGAACTCCGGCGACACCTTAATCAGCCGCTGTCTTGTTGTTTGGGCAAGCTTCTCAAATCGCAAAGCGAAGTCATGGAACACTACACACCCACCGCGACGAATCAATCCGAGCCTCAGAGTCAAACGACGTGTTGCCCGAAACCGCCTGCAAGCCAGCCGGAAGCGGTCCATTCCTTTCGCCACTTTCAACAACGCATCGGCAACAACGCGCTTGGCCGGCTGATTCAGGCAAAGCTCGAAATCAGCAAACCTGGCGACGCATACGAACAGGAAGCTGATCGTGTCGCCGATCAAGTGATGCGAATGCCGGAACCCGGCGCCGACACGGCCACGGTTGAGCAGCCGTCGCTTCCGCAAATCCAGCGCATGTGCAACGAGTGTGAAGAAGAAGAGCATGCGATGCGCAAGACGGCGGAAGAAGAGAAAGAGGAAGAGCACGGGCATGTGCAGATGAAGGAGAGTGAGAGCCACATTGGCGCAGAAAATTCGACTGCGCTGTCAGACGTGCACAGTGTCACGGGTGGCGGGCAATCTCTTTCCGAGTCAACCCGGGCTTTCTTCGAACCGCGTTTCGGCCACGACTTCGGCGAAGTGCGCATACATAACGACGGAGCAGCCGCGAGTTCTGCGCGCGCGTTGAATGCGCTCGCTTTTACCACCGGACGCGACATCGTCTTTGCCGCCGGACAGTATTCTCCCGATTCTTCCGCAGGCAAAAAATTACTCGCTCACGAACTCACGCATGTAGTCCAGCAAAC
>Ga0070693_100001671_pt1 | contig 10058 bp, 7 predicted proteins | sample KBSK1103metaG_FD_65472 | JGI IMG/M metagenome (GOLD analysis project Ga0070693, IMG submission 65472) | Corn, switchgrass and miscanthus rhizosphere microbial communities from Kellogg Biological Station, Michigan, USA - KBS K1-10-3 metaG | ecosystem: Host-associated > Plants > Roots >... | reverse complement strand
TGTCGATCTTCATGAACGTCTTCAACGTGCACGTCAACCGATATCCGGTCGACGGCGCCGTCGAGTACATCCACTACAACAAGGGCAAGTTCCTCAATGCCGCCAGCGACAAGTCGAGCCTCGAAAACGAGCAGATGTCGGTTGGCGTCGATACGGGGCGCTACCGAATACTCGTTCGCCAGATCGCCGGCCTGATTGCGCGCCGCATCGTCACCTACAGCAAACTCGGCCAACAGGTCAAGCAGGGCGACAGGATGGGGATCATACGGTTCGGGTCGCGCGTCGACGTCTTTGTTCCAGTAGACTCGAAGATTCTCGGCAAGCTCGGCGATGTCACAACCGCCGGCGTCTCGATCCTCGCGGAGCTCCCCAGGTGATCATCGCCCCCGATCGTAGCCAGCGACCCAGAAGCGAGTCGGGACCGAGACGCGGCGTAATAATCCTGCCAAACGGCTTCACACTCGCATCTCTTTTCTTCGGAATGTTCGCCGTGGTGTCGGCGTCGCGGAGTGAATTCGACACCGCGGGCTTGTACATAGTGTTCGGCGGACTCTGCGATGCCCTCGACGGACGCGTTGCACGAGCCACCGGAACCGGCTCGCGTTTCGGATCCGAGCTCGACTCGCTCGTCGATGCCATCACCTTCGGTTTCGCGCCGGCGATGATCATGTACTTCGCCGTTCTCAACCGAAACGGCTGGGACTGGATCTTCGCCTTCATCTTCACGGCCTGCGCGGTGATCAGACTGGCGCGATTCAACGTCGAGCAGGCGGGACGCGCCAAGAAATATTTTCATGGGCTACCGAGTCCGGCCGCGGGCATGACGCTGGCCACCTACTACTGGTTCAGTCAGACGCCCCTCTACAATCAAACCGTTCTTGGCGATCTCAACTGGACGACAGGATTGCGTGGGCTGATGATGGTGCTGGCGTTCCTGATGATCAGCAACGTTTCGTACCCCGCGGTGCCAACCGTCGGTTTCAGAAAGATCAGCGAGATACTCGGCACGCTGGCGGTCGTCGGCACTTTCATCGGTGTCTTGTTCCTCCGCAAGGAATTTTACTTCCCGGCTCTGATCTGCTACGTGCTCTACGGATTGGCGAAGACCGTGATCTTCGGATTGCTCGATCGACGTCCGCGCGGCGACTCGCCGGTAATTGACGACGAGGAGCCGTTGCTGCTGGCGGCCGCCGGTGTCGTTGAGCCGGCCAACGAGCTCGCCCGCCAGCAGCGCCACCGCCGGCGGAGAAGACGCCGTCCGCCTGGCCCCGGCGACCCCGGTCGCGGACCGAGTGGATTTACCCCGCCGGGCGGACCCAACGGAGGAACGTCGTGATGGCGAAGTTCCGCATTGCGGTTCACATCACTCCGCGCAAAGGCTTGCTCGATCCGCAGGGCAACGCGGTCAGAGACGCACTGCGCACGCTTGGCTTCAAAGCGGTGAAAGACGTCCACGTCGGCCGCTACATCATCGTAGAAACCGACGCCTACGACGCCATCGAAGCCGAAGAGACCGTCACCGACATGTGTCGCAAGCTGCTGGCGAATCCCGTCACTGAAGATTTCGAGATCGAATCGGCGGTAACCGCATGAAGCTGCGCACACTGCTAACGCCTTCTCCCGAGTTCCCGAGATGAAGTTCGGAATCGTGACGTTCCCCGCGTCGAACTGCGACTACGACGCTTATCACGCGGTGACCGAGATACTCGGCGAAGAGGCCGTTTACCTCTGGCACAAGGATCACGATCTTCAGGGCTCGGACGTCATCATCCTGCCGGGCGGGTTCAGCTACGGCGACTATCTGCGCGTCGGCGCCATCGCGCGCTTCAGTCCGATCATGCAGGAAGTCACGGCGCACGCGAAGGCCGGCGGACCCGTCCTCGGCATCTGCAACGGATTCCAGATCGCGTGCGAGGCCGGTCTGTTGCCAGGCGCTCTGATGCGCAATTCGCATCTCCAGTTCGTGTCCGCCGACGTACGAATTCGCGTCGAGAATGCCGACACGTTGTTCACCAATCGCTACGATCGGGGCGAGGTGCTGAAGATTCCCGTGGCCCACGGTGACGGACGGTTCGTGGCACCAGACGAGGTTCTCGACCGGATCGAGGGCGAGGGCCAGGTTATCTTCAGATATGCGGACGCCGACGGCAACATCAGCGCGGACGCGAATCCGAACGGGTCCGAGCGGAACATCGCCGGGATCATCAACGACGCTGGAAACGTGCTCGGCATGATGCCCCATCCGGAGCGGGCGTGCAGCCTTCTGCTCGGTTCGAATGACGGGGTGCGCCTGCTCGAGTCCATCCTCAGCAGAGTGGCTGCCTGATGTCGGAAGTGACGCCCCGCGCCGGCGACCCGGTGATAACTCCCGCCCTCGTCGCCGAACACGGTCTGACGAAGGGCGAGTACGAGCGGCTGGTCGCGATGCTGGGACGCACACCGACCTTCACCGAGCTGGGCGTCGTCAGCGCGCTGTGGAGCGAGCACTGCTCGTACAAGCACTCTCGCGGGGTTCTCAAGACGCTGCCCACGACAGCGCCTTACGTGTTGCAGGGTCCGGGTGAAAATGCGGGCGTGATTTCGATCGGCGATGGCCTGGCGGTCGCTTTCAAGATCGAATCACACAATCATCCCTCTGCAGTCGAGCCTTATCAGGGCGCCGCCACGGGCGTTGGTGGAATCCTTCGCGACGTGTTCACGATGGGAGCGCGTCCGATCGCAATGCTCAACTCCCTTCGCTTCGGCTCCCTGGACGATAGTCGGGTTCGATATCTCTTTTCCGGCGTCGTGAAGGGCATCGGCGATTACGGCAACTGCGTCGGCATCCCGACCGTCGCCGGTGAGATCGTGTTTGACCGGGCATACGAGAGCAATCCGCTCGTCAATGCGATGTGCGTCGGCTTGATGCACGAAGACGATCTGATTCGCGCCAAGGCAGAGGGTGTAGGCAATCCCATCATGGCGGTGGGTGCGCGCACTGGGCGCGACGGAATTCACGGGGCGTCCTTTGCATCCGAGGATCTCTCTGAGGCGAGCGACGCCAAACGTCCGCGCATCCAGGTCGGCGATCCGTTCACCGAGAAGCTCCTCCTCGAGGCGAGCCTCGAGCTGATCAAGAGTGGGCACATCGTCGCCATCCAGGACATGGGCGCCGCTGGCCTGACTTCCTCCTCGGCGGAAATGGCCGAGCGCGGTGATGTCGGCGTGACGATTGACACGACAAAAGTGCCCACGCGCGAGAGCGGGATGACTCCCTACGAGATCCTGCTCAGCGAATCGCAGGAGCGGATGCTCGTCGTCGCCAGGAAGGGTCACGAGGACGACGTTAGCGCGATTCTCACCAAGTGGGACCTCACCGCCGCCGTGATTGGTGAAGTCATCGCCGAGCCGGTCTACCGGGTGACTGAAGGAAGCAAAGTGGTCGCGGAGTTCCCGGGGTCGAGACTCGTCACGGATTGTCCGAGCTATTCGCCCGAGGCGCGCGAGTCGACGGCAATCATCGAGCGGCGAAACACTGCTCCCGACGCGGTCGCTCGGCTCCCCGAAGAAGCGAACCACTCCTGGACTCTGGATAAACTTCTTTCGGCTCCCACCATCGCCAGCAAGGCCTGGGCGTACCGCCAGTACGATTCGACCGTGCGCACCAACACGGTGGTCGGACCAGGGGGCGACGCGGCCGTGCTGCGCATCCGTGGAACCAACAAGGCAATCGCCGTGAAGACCGACGGCAATGGCCGGTACGTGTATCTGGATCCGCGAGTGGGCGGACGGATTGCCGTTGCTGAGGCTGCCCGCAACGTTGCGTGCACGGGGGCCCGGCCGATGGCGATCACCAATTGCCTGAACTTCGGCAACCCAACCCGCCCCGAGGTTTTCTTCCAGTTCAAGGAAGCCGTCGCCGGGATGGGCGAAGCCTGTCGCGCGCTGGGAACGCCAGTGACCGGCGGCAACGTCTCGCTCTATAACGAGAGTCCCTCGGGCGCGGTGTATCCGACGCCCGTGATCGGAATGGTGGGATTGATCGACGACATCTCGCGGGTCACCCGCTCCACCTTCCGGGACGATGGGGATGCGATTCTTCTCCTCGGTGAGATGGGCGGAGAGCTCGGCGGCAGTGAGTATCTATCGACGATCCATGGCAAAGTCATCGGACCGCCACCTGCCTGCGACCCAGCCCGTGAGAAAATCGTGATCGATGCTCTTCTCGAAGCGATCGGATCGGGCGTCGTAAGCTCGGCGCACGACTGCAGTGATGGCGGCCTCGCCGTCGCGCTGGCCGAGTGCTGCATCGCCAATCAGGAGCACGAGAGCGGCGCCGAGATCGATCTCTCTTCATACTCGGGGGTTGCTGACCGGGCGATCCTTTTCGGCGAGACGCAAGGCCGCATCGTGATTTCCAGTTCTGCTCCCGCACGCGTTCTGGCAATCGCCGCGAAGGCGGGTGTTGCCTGCAGCGAGATCGGCCGTGTTCGCCGCTCTTCCGATGTTCTCAGCATCGCTTTGCCAAACGGTTCATTGCGCAGCTCGCTCGCCGATCTTCGGCGCGCGTATCACTCGACCATCCCGACGTATATGTCGATGACAGTCGAGCACACCACCTTCGACGAGCTCTCCCCCGTGGCGGCCCACTGACATGTGCGGAATCTTCGGCATCTTCGGTAACGACCACGCGGCGGCGATGACCCACCTCGGTCTCTACTCCCTGCAGCATCGCGGGCAGGAATCGGCCGGTATTGTCGCCGTCGATCGTGAGTTCGGCGCCAAGTCGATCAAACGCATGGGACTGGTGTCCGAAGGGTTTGCGCCGCCCGACGTTGCGACCCTGCGCGGCGACATCGCCATCGGTCACACGCGATACAGTACGGCCGGCTCCTCCACTATCGAGAACGCCCAGCCGGTGGTGGCTCGTTTCCGCGATGGGCACCTCGCTCTTGCCCACAACGGCAACCTCACCAATGCATCGGAGCTGCGACGCGAGCTGGAGGACGCTGGATCGATCTTCACATCGACCATGGACTCCGAGGTGCTGGTCCATAGAATGGCCCGCTCTGCTTCGGAGAAACCGGAGGAGCGTCTCGCCGATGCGTTGAGGGGAGTGGAGGGAGCGTACTGCCTCGTCGTCATCGTGGGCAACACACTCCTCGCCGCGCGGGACCCGCGTGGCTGGCGGCCGCTCGTCATGGGCAGGCTTGGTGACGCCACGGTTTTCGCATCCGAGAGCTGTGCGCTCGATCTGCTGGGCGCCACCCTCGAGCGCGAAGTCGAGAGAGGCGAAATCATTGCCGTCGATCTCGACGGGACGCGCTCTTTCTTCCCGCTCGAGAAGATGGAATCGAGAAAGTGCGTCTTCGAGTACGTGTATTTCTCTCGTCCGGACAGCCAGGTCTTCGGCGGCTCGGTCGATCGCGCGCGACGCGAGCTCGGCAGGCGGCTGGCGCGCGACTTCCCTGCTCCGACGGCCGATCTCGTTTTCAGCGTCCCCGATTCCTCGAACTCCGCCGCGCTCGGCTTCGCGGAAGAATCCGGCCTGCCATTGGAGCTGGCGTTGATCCGCAATCACTATGTCGGGCGGACCTTCCTCCAGCCGACTCAGGCCGGGCGCGATGCCAAAGTCCGCGTGAAGTACAACGCGGTGCGCGAGGTTCTTCATGGCAAGAGCGTCGTGATGGTCGACGATTCGATCGTTCGCGGTACGACCACGCGCGGGCTCGTCAACATGGTGCGCGCCGCCGGCGCGCGCGAAGTGCACCTGCGCGTCAGCTCATCCCCGGTCACGGGCCCATGCTACTATGGTATCGACACGCCGACTCGCGAAGAGCTGATCGCGGCAAACATGTCGATCGAAGAGATCACACAGGAAGTCGGCGCTGACACGCTGGGATATCTCACACTCGACGGTATGCTCGAGTCGGTGCCCGGCGGGCCGGCAGGATTCTGCCACGCCTGCTTCTCCGGCGACTACCCGACGCCGCCACCCGCCGACCCGGAGAAGCTCCGCTTCGGCTGCGGCTGCTGACGCCAATGGCGCAGTCAGTCTATTTCTTCGGCGACGGAGCTGCCGAAGGGACCCGCGACATGACGAGCGTTCTCGGCGGCAAGGGAGCAAACCTCGCCGAGATGACGAACCTCGGCGTGCCGGTTCCCCCGGGATTCACGATCGCCACCAGTGAGTGCGTCGAGTACCTGAAGACCGGTAAATACTCGGACCGGCTGCGCGCGGAAGTCGAAGGCAACGTCGCGCGCCTCGAGAAGACGACGGGCAAGAAGCTTGGCGATCCGAAGAATCCCCTGCTCGTCTCTGTTCGGTCAGGTGCGCCCATCTCCATGCCGGGGATGATGGAGACGATTCTCAACCTGGGGTTGAACGATCGCGCGGTGACGGCGTTGGCGGAGCAGAGCCAGAACCCGCGTTTCGCTTACGACTCGTTCCGCAGATTCATTCAGATGTACTCGAGCGTAGTGCTTGGTGTTTCAATCCACGACTTCGAGCATCTGTTGAAAGCCAAGCGGATGACGGCGGGCGCGCAATCGGACGCCGAGCTCGGCGAGAACGACCTGCGCAATCTCGTCGAGGAGTACAAGGCCCTTGTCCGCAATCGCACCGGCGCTGATTTCCCGCGCGATCCGATCGTACAGCTGTGGGGGGCGATCGAAGCGGTCTGGAAATCGTGGACGCTCAAGAAGGCCAGGGACTACAGGAAAGTGAACGCCATTCCCGAAGACCTTGGCACCGCCGTGAGTGTGGTGTCGATGGTATTCGGCAATCTCGGAAGCGACTCGGGAACCGGTGTGGCCTTCACCAGGAATCCGTCCACGGGTGAAAAGCGGTTCTACGGTGAGTTCCTGGTAAATGCGCAAGGCGAGGACGTCGTCGCGGGCCTGCGCACTCCGCTGGACATCGACGACATGGCGAAGGAGCTGCCCGAGGCGTACAAGGAGTTGATGGGGACGCAGGACCGGCTCGAGAAGCATTACCGCGATATGCAGGATCTCGAGTTCACCGTCGAGCGCGGAAAGCTGTACCTGCTCCAGACGCGCAACGGCAAGCGAACTGCCGCAGCGGCGGTGCGTATTGCGCGAGACATGGTGAGCGAGGGCCTGGTCGATGAAGTCGAGGCTGTGCGTCGGGTTCCCGCCGGCCAGCTCGATCAGCTTCTGCATCCGATCATCGATCCTTCGATCCGCGCGACGCCGCTGTGCCAGGGACTGCCGGCGAGTCCGGGTGCCGCCAGCGGCCGTGCGGTCTTCGACCCGGACACCGCCGAGCAGCGGGCGCAGGCTGGAGAAAACGTAATTCTCGTGCGCGATGAGACGACGCCGGAGGATTTCCACGGGATCGTCGCCGCACGCGCCGTTCTCACAGCACGCGGCGGGATGACGAGCCACGCCGCCGTCGTCGCGCGGGGGATGGGCAAGTGCGCGGTGGTCGGGTGCAAGGAGATCGAGGTCGACGTCGAGCACCGATCGTTCAGCGTCAACGGCACGCAAATCAACGAAGGCGATTGGCTGACGCTCGACGGAGCAACCGGGCGCGTGTTCGTCGGCGATCTATCGACCATTCCGAGCGAAGTCGTTCGCGTGACCAACGGATCGCTCCCCGCTTCGCAGGCGCCGCTGTACCAGTCGTACGCGCAGCTTCTGGCGTGGGCGGACAAGGCGCGCAAGCTTCGCGTCCGCGCGAATGCGGACACTCCGCGCGATGCGCGCATCGCCCGGAGCTTCGGCGCTGAAGGCATCGGGCTCTGCCGAACGGAGCACATGTTCTTCGAGGGCGATCGCATCACCGCGATGCGCGAGATGATCGTGGCGCGCGAAGAGGGTGGCCGCCGCCGCGCACTCGCCAAGCTCCTCCCGATGCAGCGCGCGGACTTCGAGGGAATCTTCGAGGCGATGGACGGCTTGCCGGTGACGATCCGCCTCCTCGACCCGCCGCTCCACGAGTTCCTCCCCCACGGCGGCGAGGAGTCGAAGCTGCTGGCGCGCACACTCGACATGCCGCGCGCCGATCTCAATCGCATCATTGAATCGCTGCGTGAGACAAATCCAATGCTCGGCCATCGCGGCTGCCGGCTGGGGATTTCTTACCCGGAGATTACAGAAATGCAGGCCCGGGCCATCCTGGAAGCCGCCGTTCGTGCCATGCGTCGCGGAATAGTCGTCAAACCGGAGATCATGATTCCGCTGGTGTCGACGGTGAAGGAATTCGACAACCAGCGCGCGATCATCGAGGACGTCGCGGCCCGCGTTTTGGGGGGTATGGGAGAAAAGGTTTCTTATTTGATCGGCACGATGATCGAATTACCACGTGCTGCGCTCACAGCGGCACAGATCGCGCAGTCAGCCGAATTCTTCTCTTTCGGAACAAATGACCTGACGCAGACTACACTGGGGCTGAGCCGCGATGATGCGGGACGATTCCTTCCGTCTTACATTGATCGGGGTATTTTTGCCGACGATCCGTTTCAGATTCTTGACACCGAAGGGGTGGGTAGACTCGTAAGGATAGCCGTTGAGGATGGGCGTAAAGTTCGTCCGGACATAAAACTGGGGATATGCGGGGAGCACGGCGGCGAGCCGCGCTCCATCAATTTCTGCCATCAACTCGGTCTCGATTACGTATCTTGCTCACCGTTCAGAATCCCGATCGCGCGCCTAGCCGCCGCACATGCCGCTCTTAACGCGTAAGCTCGCGCATTCGCGCAGAATCGAGCTGATGCCGGCGGGCTCGCTGCCGATGGCGCAGTATCAGCACGCGCGTCCGCTCCGAATCGCCCTCGTCACCGAGTACTACTATCCCCACCTCGGTGGCATCTGCGAGCACGTGCATTTCTTCGCGCGCGAAGCGCGGCGCTACGGACATCAGGTCGACATCATCACGTCGAACATTCCGGGCGCGCGACCCGAGCCACACGTCGTTCGCATTGGAAAGAGCCAGCCCGTTTACGCCAACGGATCGCAGGCTCGATTTACGTGGGGCTTCGAGCTGCGCAAAGACCTGAAGCGGGTTTTCAGCCTCGGCCAGTACGACATCATTCACGTCCACTCGCCACTGAGCCCGGTGCTGCCGGTGATGGCGATCGAAGAAGCCAACTGTCCGGTGGTGGGAACGTTCCACACTTACTTTGACCGCTCGTTCGCTTACGCCCTCGGGAACCGGTACTTCCAGAAGCGACTCGATCAGCTCGACGCGGCGATCGCTGTGTCGCACTCGACGACCATCGCTCTCAACCGCTACTTCGAGGCGAACTGGACGATCGTACCGAATGGTATCGATACCGACGTGTTCAACCCCCACGTCCCCCGCCCCGCCGCACTGCGCACCGATGTGCCGGTGATTCTTTTTCTGGGGCGGTTCGATCCCCGCAACGGACTCACCACACTCATCGAGTCGTTCAGAAAAGTTCGCGGCAGAAACCGGCAGGCCCAGCTGGTGGTAGTTGGCGATGGGCCGCTGCGCAAACATTACTATCGCGCGGCCGGCGGCGATCCGGACATCACCTTCGTCGGCTCGGTCCTCCATGAACGGCCCGGCTACTACGCCCATAGTGCTATGTACGCCTGCCCGACCACCAAGGCATCGTTTGGAATAACGCTCCTGGAATCCATGGCGTGCGAGACGCCGGTGGTCTGCTCCGACATCTACGGCTTCCGCGACGTGGTCAAGCACGAGCGCGAGGCACTAATGGTGCATTGTGGAGACACGGACGCTCTCGCCGATTCGCTGGTCCGGCTGATCGACGACGAGACGCTCCGGGCCAGACTTGGAAAGCGTGGACGCCAGGAGGCTTTACAATATTCCTGGGCGAAGGTGACCGAAGCAGTGCTCGACATTTATACGGCGGTTCTCGGACGGGCGACTCACGAATGATTGGCTTGGCGGCTCTTGGGATTTCAGTGATCGGTGGCGCGGTGCACGGCGCCTTCCACCGCAATAGTCCGCTGTTCGGACCCGCGCTGGGCAAAATCGAAAGCGATCGAAAAGTCGTCGCCCTCACTTTCGATGACGGCCCCAACCCGGTCGCCACGCCGAAGATCCTCGACACCCTCCGGCAGAAAGG
>Ga0070693_100001668_pt1 | contig 10062 bp, 10 predicted proteins | sample KBSK1103metaG_FD_65472 | JGI IMG/M metagenome (GOLD analysis project Ga0070693, IMG submission 65472) | Corn, switchgrass and miscanthus rhizosphere microbial communities from Kellogg Biological Station, Michigan, USA - KBS K1-10-3 metaG | ecosystem: Host-associated > Plants > Roots >... | reverse complement strand
ACCGCACCACGCCCGAAGGAGCCGGGGGCCACACGCTGGCGCGGCTGATGGTCATCGGCGAGGGCATAACCAAGCAACGAGCCGGCGAGATCGTCAACGAAACCACTGGCGGCGACCTGCGGCCCCTTGAGGCCGAAGATTTGGGATTACAGTTACCCAGCCGCGATTTCAGCTTCGATTCCATCGCCGCCCCGGCCGGGCTGGCAACCCTCTCCTGGTAGACAGGAAGACACGGAGAAAGGGAGAGGGGAGACGCGGTGACGCGGAGATGGGTCGCCCCGTCTCACGGTCGCCGTGTCTCCGTGTCAGGCAGTGAAACAATTCTGCTAAGGCCAACGTAACACCCCTTTTATATGACTCTAGCTGCATTGTCTCTTGTGACCGACCGCGAGCTGGTCGCGACCGCCGTCAGCGGCGTCGAGGGAAGCTTCGAGGAACTGGTCCGCCGTTATCAGCGACCGATTTCCGCCTACGTCTACCGCATGGTCGGTAACTACGAATCCGCCCTCGATCTGACCCAGGAGATCTTCATCAAGGTTTACAGCTCGCTGAGCCGCTACCGCCCAGAGTTCAAATTCTCGACCTGGATCTACAAGATCGCGCATAACTCAGCCGTCGATCACCTGCGCCGCAACACCACGCGCGAACAGTCTCTGATGGTGGGACCCGAAGGCGATCAATTCGATCTACCCCTCGAGAGCGGCCGCTTGAGTCCCGAACAGGAGAGCGAACGCAAAGAACGGCGCGGCGAGATCGAGTCAGTGGTGCGAGCACTCCCGGCCAACTATCGTGAGCTCATTATCCTCCGCCATTCACAAGACCTCAGCTACGAAGAGATCGTCGAAGTCACCGGCTTGCCGCTGGGCACAGTCAAGAACCGCCTCTTTCGCGCACGCGAGATGATGCGGCAGCAATTTGTCGAGAAGGGAATCACCGGCATCTGATGAGCGCGACAGCTCAGGAAAAGATCTGCGAGAGGAATCTAATCGCCGCATACGTCGACGGCGAGTTGGATGAGAACCTCACGAAGCTCTTCGAGGATCACCTCGAAGGCTGTGCACCTTGTCGCGCAGAATTGAGAGCACACCGTCTCTTCGTTTGCGAGCTCGATGCAGCTTTGACAGACAGTGGCGCCATTCCGGTCCCCGCTGAGTTTTCCCGCATGGTTGCAGCGCGCGCAAGCACCGACATGCGAGGCGTTCGCAATCGATCGGAACACAGAAAAGCACTCGGCATCTCGATGGTCCTGGCGCTCGGCGCGTTTGCGCTTCTCGGCGCGACAGCGCGCGATTCGGTGTTCCTCGTAGCCGGAAAGTTTCTTGCGACTTGTTTCCGTGTCGCGGGTTTTGTTTCGACTGCTGTTTACGAAACCATCGCCGGACTCGCAGTGATATTCAGAGTCTTGAGCAGGAAAGTCATCGTCGAATCGGGTTCGCTTGGTCCAGTGTTGGTCCTGCTCGCGGTTGCCATTCTGATTCTCTCCCGCCTGATCTCCCATTATCATCGCACGGGTGCAACCGAGTAAGGGGGTTGCGCGTGGGACAAGCCGGTTTCAACTCACTTCCACTCTCACTCAACAAGCTGGATCTGAATCGCATCTTCGCGCTATTGATGTGGGTGCTGTTGCTGGTCGGCGTTGCCAGTGCGCAAAGCACAAACGACGAAAAGGTAGTGCTGATCGAAGGCGCCAACGACACCACAGTGTTTGGGCTGGGAAACTCGGTCAAGATCACCGGTCATGTGAAACAGGGCGCGATGGGCCTGGGCGGCGACGTGATCGTCGAAGGGGTGGTTGACGGCGACGTGGCGACGATAGGGGGTTCGGTGATCCAACGACGCGGAGCGCGCATTGGTGGCGACGTCATCGTGCTGGGTGGCACTTATCGCGCGGAGGATAACCCTCCGAATCGCAATCCCACCGCGAAGACCATGATGTACGCCGGCTACGAGCAGGAGCTCCGCGACATGATGCGGAATCCCACCGGTCTGTTCAGTCCGAAATGGACGCCGACTTATCTGGGAACGCGATTGCTCGTGGTGCTGTTCTGGTTCATCGTGTCGCTGGCGTTCACTGCGGCGATGCCTCGAACGATCAGTCGCGGCGTCGCGCGATTGCAGACAACGAGTTTGCGTGTTGCGGCCATTGGTCTAATCGGCGTCGTCGTGCTTTTTATCCTTGTGCTGCTTTGTCTTTGGATCATGCCGGAACCAATCCGCGTGCTCGTGGGTTTGCTGGCGCTGCTGCTGTGGCTGGTGGCGGGATTGTTCGGAAGAGTGATTCTTTACGCGGCGACGGGTCGTTGGCTGCAAAGAAAGTATGTGCCCTGCGGAAAAAGCTCAGAGGCGGTGGCGTTATTACTTGGGACTGGTTTTTGGGTTTTGTTGACTTCGTTGCCGTACGTTTGGCCGTTTATGGCCGCTTTCATACTGATCATCAGTTTCGGACTAGCTCTGACCGCTCGTTATCGGGTGAATTGGTCTGTGTAAATCTGTATCGTTTCAGTCATAATTCCGCGGCTCACGGTGTTCACCTAACAGAAAGGAAAGATAATGAGGACGTTCTTTTTCGCAGCCGCGATAGGACTAATCACACTATTCACTTCCTCCCCAGCTTCGATGGCACAGAGCGCCGATCCAGGCATCGCTGCGAAACACGCGATCGGCGAAGTGAAGTCTATTGACTCGGCAGCCAGGACGTTGACCATCAAGACCGACGCCGGTTCGATGGTCACCGTTTTGCTCAACGATAAGACGTCGTACAAAAAACTCAATCCTGGTGAACAGAGCCTGACCAACGCCACTGACGTGACCTTTGCCGATCTGGCGGAAGGCGATCGCGTTATGGCGCGTGGAACTGTTTCGGAAGATCGCAAGACGGTTCCCGCGGCGATGGTCATCGTCATGACCAAGGGCGATCTCGCCAAGAAGCAGGAGACGGAAAGAGCAGAATGGCGGCGGCGTGGGATTCTCGGAGTCATAACCGCGCTCAAGCCGGAGACAAACGAGATCACGATCACGAACCGGACCATGGCGGGAACACAAACGGTCGTCATTCCGGTCAGTGAAAAGACTGAACTTCGCCGTTACGCACCCGACTCGATAAAGTTTGGCGATGCGAAGCCGAGTAAGTTCAACGAGCTGAAAGTCGGCGACCAGTTACGCGCGCTCGGCGATCGAGGACAAGATCCCACGCACTTTACTCCGGAGAAGATCGTGACGGGGAGTTTCAGGACTGTCGGCGGTGTCGTTACGGAGGTAGACGCGGCCACGGGCGAGATCAAGATCAAAGAGTTGGAAAAGAAAACTCCGCTGACGATTGTCATCAAGCAGGATGCGGTATTGCGCAGATTCCCTCAGGAAATGGGCGCAATGGGCGGCATGCGTGCCGGGGCTGGTGGCCCGGGTGGACCAGGTGGACCAGGCGGTCCCGGTGGACCAGGTAGCCCAGGCGCACAGGGTGCGAGACCCGCAGGTCCTGGAGGTGGCGGACCGGGTGGCGGTCGAAACATCAACGACATGCTCGAGCGACTGCCAACTATTTCAATCGCCGATGTTAAGGTGGGTGACACAATCATCGTTTCCAGTACGCAGGGCGTGGATCCGTCTCGCTTGACCGCGATTTCACTGGTCACCGGAGCCGACACCCTGCTCGCAATGCTGGCGCCGCGGCCGCAACCCGGACAGACAGCACCCAACCCCGCTGCCGGTTTGGGCAGCGGCATTTCATTCGGCATCGGCTTGCCGTAGGTAGTCAGGCCACAGATCCCTAACCCCAAGGATCTCAAGATGAACTTCATTCAAAATCTCCCCCGCAAGATCCTCGTCGCCACCCTGCTTCTTTTCATCGCGGCCGCACTCGCCGCCGCCCAGCAAACACGCGGCACACTGCGCGGCCTGATCACCGACGAACTCGGCGCCGCCATCGTCGGCGCGAACGTTACTCTCACCGACGCCAGCGGCACGCAGAAGAAGACCACAACGAACGGCGAGGGCATCTACAATTTCGCAGGACTCGCACCCGGCAAGTATTCCATCGTCGTCGCTGCGCCAGGCTTCGCGCCATCAGACGCCAAAGAAGTCGACGTAACCACGGCGCGTCAAAACGTCGACATCACTCTGAAAGTCACGATCGAAGAAAAAGTCACGATTGCCGAAACTGCTCTCAGCACCGAAGCCACAAACAACGCGAACCAGACCGTCATCTCGGGAAAAGATCTGGATGCGTTGCCTGACGATCCCGCCGAGCTCGCGGCAGCGTTGCAGGCACTGGCTGGTCCATCCGTTGGACCAAACGGCGGCCAGATTTTTATCGACGGATTCACCGGCAGCAATCTTCCATCGAAGGACGCGATTCGAGAGATTCGCATCAACCAGAATCCATTTGCCGCCGAGAACGATCAGCCGTCCGCGCGCATCGACATTCTCACTCGCCCCGGCACAGACAAATTCCGCGGTGGCGCCTCGTTTAACTTCAACGACGAGAGTCTGAATTCACGAAACCCGTTTGCCATCAGCTCGAGCACGCGAGCGCCGTTTCAGATTCGCCAGTACGACGCGAATTTTAGTGGTCCACTGGTGGCTAAGAAGGCTTCGTTCTTTTTCAATCTCACGCGGATCGAGGCAGACGACAACGAACTGATTAGAGCGACCGTGCTCGACGACGATTTCAACATCGTACAGGTGGGTGAGGGCTTCCTGGTGCCACGACGTAACTTGTTCTTGAGCCCGAGAATCGACTACGCCATAAATCCCAGTCACACGCTGGTCCTTCGTTACAACTTCCAGCGTGCTACCACGGATAACGACGGCGTCCGGGGTTTCACGCTGCCGGAGCGAGGCTTCGATACAGTTTCGACAAACCAGAATCTTCAGTTGACTGAAACCGCGATCCTGAACAGCACCACCATCAACGAAACGCGCTTTCAGTTTACTCACGGGCGAAACGAGCAAAGCGGCAACAACTCGGTGCCCGCGCTCGACGTGAGCGGATCGTTCAGTTCCGGTGGCTCGCAAGTCGGCGAGTCATTCAATAAGCGTACAACGTGGGAGATCAACAACTTCACGGCCAAGCAAAAGGGTTCGCATGCGATCAAGTTTGGCGGCCGCGTCAGACACATCAACGTCGACGACACGAACGAAGGTAACTTCGGCGGTTCGTGGACCTTTAGCGGTGGTTTCGGTCTCACGAGTATTCAGCGTTATCAACGGACGCTCCAGATGGAGAAGCTGGGCTTCACACCTGAGGCAATCCGAGCAGCCGGCGGTGGCGCAACTTCTTTTGTGCTCAACGCGGGAAACCCGTTCGCCGATGTTACCCGAACTGACTACGGAGTTTTCCTCCAGGATGATTGGAGAGTCAGGCCAAACATTACGTTGAGTTACGGCCTGCGTTACGAGATCCAGACAAACGCCCACAGCAAATACGATTTCGCTCCGCGCATCGCAGTCGCGTGGTCACCCGGTGCTGCGAACAGCGCGCGCCCACCGAAGATGGTGATTCGATTCGGCACGGGTTTCTTTTACAACCGTTTCAGTGAGAACAATACTCTCCAGTCAATCAGGTTCAATGGCGACAACGTGCTGCAAACCGCGATCATAGAACCTTTCGATCCTGACAATCCGCTTCCGCCGACAGTTGACGAGCAAGACGCGCTTGGCGTTCGTGGTATCTATTCGCTCCTGAACCAATGGAGCCCGACGAGTGTTCCGGACGTATCGAATATTCCTCCAACGCAACAGACAGTCTGGCAAGTGGATCCCAACCTGCAAATTCCCACGGTCTACGTGATCGGCACGCAGGTGGAGCGACAACTGCCGCGCAACATCACGATGTTCGCCGGGTTCTACAACATTCGCATCGTTCACGTGATCCGCGCGCGCGACGTCAATGCGCCGTTGCCGGGAACGATCACGGAGCTCACGAAGAATGGAATTCGACCCGATCCGACCAAAGGTGAAATCTATCGCTACGAGGCGAGCGCTCAGTTCAACCAGCGGCAGTTCTTCATCGGCTTCAACAGCAGGTTCAGCAGAATGTTTCAGCTCAATGGGAATTATTCGTTGAGCAAGAGTACGAACGATGCTGATGGTCAGGGTGGGCAGTTGTTTCCGATGAACTCGTATGACTTGACGGGCGAGTTTGGGCGCAGCTCTTTCGATATTCGCCAGCGTTTCACGCTCTTCGGCACCATCAATCTCCCGTGGTGGAAAGTGGTGTTGAATCCATTTGTCGTTGCGAACACCGGGCCCGGATTCAACATCACGACCGGCCAGGATCAGAACCTCGATCGCCAGTTTGTCGAACGGCCGAGCCTCGCAGGTCCAAACGCCGACTGCTCCGCACGAACGATCAGGTGTACGCGCTTTGGTAATTTCAATCTCACGCCGTTGCCTGGTGAAACGATCATTCCGCGAAACTTCGGACAGGCTCCAGGCGGGTTTGTGGTGAACCTGCGCGTCAGCCGCACATTTACTTTCGGAACCATTAACCGAGGAAATGCCGCCGCGCCCGCGAAACCGGCTCCTGCGGCTGGTGGTAGCGCCAAGGTTGCGGCCATTGGAGCAGGTCCGAAGGGTGGCAGTGCCGCTGTGCCGAGCGAAAAACGATACACACTGAACGTCGGCCTTAACTTCCAGAATATTTTGAACCACGTGAATCTCGCGCCGCCGGTCGGCAACTTGTCTTCACCTAACTTTGGTCAATCGCTCGCGTTGAGTGGCACGTTTGGAGGATTCGGCGGCGGCGCGCCTGGCAGCACGGGCGCCGGTAATCGCCGAATCTATGCTCAGGTGCGATTAAACTTCTGAAAGGTTTTTTAGATGTACCTTCATAAATTATCTTTAGCTTTTTTTGCCTCTTTGTGCCTTCTGTGCACTACGCTCTGCGCGCAGGACCAGACTCCGGCAGTCACGATCACTGCTGAAAGCAGTCCGCTCGATCTCGCGCGCGCTGCCTTTGCGGCGCAGGGCGGTGAGAAGTTTCGAGCGGTGCAGAATACGATCATGAGAGGGTCAGCACAGCTCTACCCCCCGAACAGTGTCCAGTCAATTCCCGGCTCGTTTTCCCTTGTGACTGCTGGCTCAAAGTTGCGGATGGAAATCGATGCGCGGCCGGCCTTCGTTTTCAGGCAGATCTACGATGGCCAACAGTCCTACACCTCAATGCCTAATGTCGAGATGCCGCCGCTCACGAAGTATGGCCTGCATGCGCTCGCTAAGTTCGATCAGCCGGGATACAAGGTAACAGCCATAGCGGATAAGAAGAAAGAACGCGGATTTCGTCTTGTAGATCCGGAGGGTTACACAACAGATTTCTATGTCGATCCCAAGACAGGAAGAGTGATGAGCTTCTTCATGTACTATGGCGCGCTCACGCTTGGAACCGAGCACACGAAATTCAAAGAAGTCGAAGGGATACTCGTACCTTCGAGTTTTTCACAAAGATTTGAAATGTCATTAGGAGCGTTTTTCGCTGAGTTCAGCGTGAAGGAAGTGAAGTTTAATCAGCAACTCCCGGACGACGCCTTCGCGATCCCGCGGTAGGGGCTTACAGATCGCCTGGTTTCAGACCTGTATGCTTAGCGATCCGCGCTAACATTTTTGGACCAATTTCATCATTGTCATGAAAGGCGAAGACAACATCAGACCAGCCAGATCGTGAGAGAATCTTTGAGAACCGGATTCGCGCTTGATATGCCAGCCAATTCGCAGCAACGCGGCGAGGACGCGCTTTGCTTTAGCGGACGACCACTGGCTCATGCCGCGGCGAACTGGATGCTGACAAATTCGGGTTTACCTTCACCGTGCTCCAGACGGTCTGCAAGCACCCGCAATGCAAGTGCCTGAGCTTTTGCAATCGCCTCGTCAGAGTTAGTGCCATAAGCAAGTACGCCTGGCAACTCAATTACCTCTGCTAACCAGCGTCCGTCCTCTTCTCGCTCGTACTCTACTGTGAAGGTCATAATGATTCACCTCGAGCGAATAGTATCACTACATGCAGGAGATAGGCACTAAACGCTCATGATCTCTTGCTCTTTGCTCTTTGAGAGTTCGTCGATTTTGCCTATGTAGGTGTTTGTGAGCTTTTGGATTTCGTCGAGGGCGTCGCGTTCTGCGTCTTCGGAGATGAGTTTGTCCTTGAGCATCTTTTTCAATCGATCGTTGGCGTCGCGGCGCACGTTGCGAGTAGCGGTGCGATGATCTTCGGCAATGTCATGCACCTGTTTGGCCAGTTGCCGCCGGCGTTCTTCCGTGAGTGGGGGGACCGGGATGCGGACGAGTTTGCCGTCGTTCGAGGGATTCAAACCGAGATCCGCTGCGCGAATCGCTTTCTCAACCGCACCGATTTGACTTTGATCCCAGGGCTGCACGGTCAGCAACTGTGGCTCCGGTGCGTGGACCGAGGCCATCTGGCTCAGCGGCGTCATGGTGCCGTAGTAGTCAACCATCACGGTATCCAAAAGACTCACGGCGGCACGACCCGTTCGCACGGTCGCAAGTTTGCGCCGGAAATCCTCGATGACAGTTTCCATTCGTGGTCGCGTTTCTTTGATTACGTCCTTTTCACTCATCTCCCAACTCCGCTGAATGATTGGCGCAGGTTGCGCCGTTAACCAACTTTAGTGCCGACGCCGCTCACACCCGTGACTACTCGTCTGATGTTGCCCGGCTCTCTCATGTTGAAGACGATGATAGGCAGGTCGTTGTCCATGCACAAAGAGATGGCAGAGGCATCCATGACTCTGAGCTGCCGCTCGAGCACCTGGCGATAGGTAATCTCGTTGAAGAGCTCAGCAGTCGCGTCAGTCATCGGGTCGGCAGAATAGACGCCGTCGACTTTCGTAGCTTTCAGGATGATGTCGGCCTTGATCTCCAGAGCTCGAAGCGCAGCGGCTGAGTCGGTCGTGAAGTAAGGGTTGCCGGTGCCGGCGGCGAAGATCACGACTCGTCCTTTTTCGAGGTGCCTGATGGCGCGGCGACGGATGAATGGCTCAGCCAACTGCGGTATATCGATCGCCGACATCACGCGTGTATGAACGTCGACTTTCTCGAGCGCATCCTGCAAGACGACGGCATTCATCACGGTTGCAAGCATACCGATGTAGTCTGCGGAGGACCGATCCATGTTGCCCGCGCTCTTGGACACGCCGCGGAAGATGTTGCCGCCACCGACCACGACTGCTACCTGGACGCCGAGCTCGTGAACTGCTTTCAACTCTTCGGCAACGCTGCGGGCGACGTTGACGTCGATGCCGTAGGTCTGCTCGCCCATCAACGCTTCACCGGAGACCTTCAGCAAAACGCGGCGGTAGGTTGAATCGGATTGGATTTCGCTGGTCATTGAAATAGGTCTAACAGGTCCTATTAGTCGAGCATCGAAGCGACTTCGCTGCCAAAATCGTCAACGCGACGCTCGAGTCCCTCGCCCATTTTGTAACGCGTGAACCGCCGGATCGCGATTCGCTCACCGGTCTTCGCCACCTTTTCAGTCACGAGTTCGCCAACAGTCTTCTCCGGCGCTTTCACGAACGGCTGATCGACAAGCACTGTCTCTTCGTAGAATTTATTCATTCGGCCGTCGACGATCTTCTCGATCACCTGTTCGGGTTTGTTTGCGTTCTTCGGCTCGTTCATGGCTTGCGCTCTTGCGATCTCGCGCTCCTTCTCGAGCACGGCCGCGGGCACTTCTTCACGCGAAACATACTTCGGTTCGGCCGCGGCGACGTGCATCGCGATGTCTTTCACCAGTTGTTGAAACTCCTCGCCACGCGCGACGAAGTCTGTTTCACAATTCAACTCTACGAGCACGCCGACCTTTCCACCCATGTGGATGTACGAGCCCACGATTCCTTCGGCTGCGATCCGGCCTTCGCGCTTTTTCGCCGACGCCAATCCACGCTCGCGCAAAATGTCGATCGCCTTCTCCTCGACGCCACCTGCTTCGACGAGTGCATTCTTGCACTCCATCATTCCGGCTCCGGTTTTCTCGCGAAGCTGTTTGACTGCTGTTGCTGTAATATCAGGCATGATTCCCAAATTCTCCGACTACTGGATTATGCGCGC
>Ga0070693_100001665_pt1 | contig 10067 bp, 4 predicted proteins | sample KBSK1103metaG_FD_65472 | JGI IMG/M metagenome (GOLD analysis project Ga0070693, IMG submission 65472) | Corn, switchgrass and miscanthus rhizosphere microbial communities from Kellogg Biological Station, Michigan, USA - KBS K1-10-3 metaG | ecosystem: Host-associated > Plants > Roots >... | reverse complement strand
ATCGCATCGTTACGAAGATGACGCCGGTCCGCGGCAACCGAAAGATCCAGCGAACGATGATCGTCTTCGACCCACCGGCACTCAGTCGTGATGGGATAGTCTCCGGGACGAGTACACGCGGTGAGAGCAAGGCCGAGGATTATAAGGAATGCAAGTCTCATGGGCTTTTAGACACCCTTCGCACAATTTTAGACCATCCGGGTGCGCCAGCCGTCTAAAAGATTGATCGGCGGCGAGTCGATGGTGGTATAGTGATTTCCACCTGGTGACTAGCCCGGTGGCCCCTCGATTAGTGCAGTACCTCACCTGAAGACCAACAAGTCATTCGGAATCGCGACGGAGCCCGTCCTATGAAAACCAGCTTGTCCTGCTGCGCGGCAAAAGGCTTTTTCTATCCGTTTGTCATCCTGCTAGCCGCGTTCCTCGGTAGCGGCTTGATTCCCGCACACGCAGCTACCAACAAAAAGCCGGTCCTCATTAGCCAGGCCGCCAACACGCGAGCCATCGCCTTTGAGTCGGTGACGATGAGAGCTGAGCCGTTCGCACCCACGACGGACGTTCCCTTCAGCTCCGATGTCCGCACGCGCCTTTGTATTTTCGCAATGAACCTGGAACTGCTGCCCGGCGAAGGCGCCAACGCGTTTACGGCCGACGTTCAGGACGGCAGTGGCACCCTCTACCCGCTGCGGGTCGAGTACGTGGGACAGGTGCCAAACTTCCCCGGCATCACCATGGTCATCGTGCGACTCGCCGACGAGCTCGGCGATGTCGGCGACGTTCTGTTGCGCCTCAACCTGCACGGCATAGCGAGTAATCGAGTGCGCGTAGCGATCGGACATTCCGGTGGTGGTCCAACCGACGATGCCGGTTCCGTGCCCACTCCGGCGCCCGACACACCACCTCCCGCGGATCCGCCGCTGACGCTGGATTCCTTCAATGGACCAGCCACGGATGCAGACACGGTTCGTTTTCTCGAACAAGCGAGTTGGGGACCGACACCCGCCGAAGTCGCGCGCGTCAAGGCTATGGGCTTCATGGCCTGGCTCAACGAACAGTTCAATCTTCCGGTCAGCAACCCGGCCAAGGGCTCAAACTATCCGGACCTGTCGTTTCCGCTCGACGACTCGACGCAGCAATGTCCGACCACGAATCCGGCGGATCCGAACTACAACCAGACTGTCTGCCTGCGTGATAACTTCACGATGTATCCACTACAGCGCACGTTCTTCAGCAACGCGCTCTACGGTAACGATCAGTTACGCCAGCGCGTCGCATTTGCGCTGCACCAGATTCTCGTCGTCTCCGGCAACAGCGAAGTCAATCGTCCAAGCTGGATGACTGTGTATTTGCAAGCGCTCGACCGCAACGCGTTTGGTAATTACAAGACGCTGCTCAACGAGATCACACTCACGCCCGCAATGGGCGAGTTTCTCGACATGCGTCTCAGCACGCGCACGAGTCCAAACGAGAACTTCGCCCGCGAAGTGCTACAGCTTTTTTCCATCGGCACGGTGAAACTCAATCCTGACGGTACGCCGCAACTCGACGCGCAAGGAAATCCGATCCCGACCTACACGCAACCGGATATAGTCGAGTTTACGCGCGTGTTCACGGGCTGGAACTTCGCGACGGCGATCGGCCCCGGGATTACAAATTATCGCGACCCGATGGTTCCGCGTGGCGGCCAGAATCACGACGCCGGCGCGAAGACGCTCCTGAACGGCTTCACAATCGCCGTGTGCTCGAGTCCTACCAGCGCCGCCAACGTTGCTTGCGCGCAGTCAGACATGGCGGCCGTCATGCAGCACCTCGCCGATCATCCGAACGTTGGTCCATTCCTGAGCAAGCAACTCATTCAGCATCTCGTGACGAGCAATCCGAGTCCGGCTTACGTCGAACGCGTAGCAAAGGTCTTCAATAACGACTGTAGCGGCCTTTATCCGCAAGGCTGCACCAACGTGCGCGGCAATCTGAAACTCGTCGTGCAAGCAATCCTGCTGGATCCGGAAGCGCGCGGCGACGTGAAGACCGATCCAGACTACGGCAAGCTGCGCGAACCGGCCCAATACATCAACGGCTTCCTCCGTGCATTCAATCCGAAGTCGTTTGACAAGCTTTCCACCAGCGACGGCGTTCTGGGCAACCGATCGACGACCGATTTCACCGGCAGTCTGGACCAGCCGATCTTTCAACCGCCGACGGTGTTCAGTTACTACCAACCCGGTTACGAAGTCCCGGGCACGAAGCTACTCGGTCCGGCGTTCGGCATTCTTTCCACCACGACCACGTTGCGCCGGGCCAACAACATCAACACGCTCGTCTACACGGGCGTGAGTAGCAATTCGTCGCCGACGGCCGCAAGTCCCGACCGGCCGCGCGGCACGTCGATCGACATCAGCAATCTCGAAAGCATGGCCGGGAACCCGATCGACGTCGTCAACGCGCTCGACGCGCTGCTGCTGCACGGCACGATGAACGCACAGATGCGCACTTCGATCGTCACCGCGATGAATACCATCAACGACGCAAACGTCACCACGCGTAATCAGAAACGCGCGCGCGCCGCGGTCTATCTCGTGGCCACTTCTTCGCAGTACGACATTCAGAGATAACATCATGGCAATCACTCGCAGAGATTTTCTCCGTAACAGCGCTTGCGCGTTTGGCAGCATGGCGCTCGCGTCGAGTATCGACACTTTCGGCGTCGTCCACGCGCTCACTCCGCAAGCAGCGGCTGACTATCGCGCGCTGGTTTGCGTTTTTCTGAACGGCGGCAATGACGGCAACAACATGTTCGTCTCGCTCGATCAATACGATGGTCCGGCAGGTAGTCTCGTCGAGGGTTATGCGAACGTGCGCAACGCCGCGGGGCTGGCGATCGCGAAAGCGAGCCTCTTGCCGGTTTCACCCGCCAGCGGCGGCTCTTACGGTTTTCATCCGAACATGCCGGAGATGCAGAATCTGTTCAATCAGGGGAAGCTGAGCGTGCTCTGTAACAATGGTCCTTTGGTTGAGCCGCTGACGCGCACCACTTATCAAAACGGCACGGGAAAGAAGCCTTTACAACTGTTCTCTCATTCCGATCAGGTGGGCCTGTTTCAGACGGCGATTGCCAACACCGTGAGTCAAACAGGCTGGGGCGGACGGCTCGCGGATGTGACTGATGGATTCAATGGTTCAGCGACGTTTCCGAGCAACATCTCCATCGCGGGCATCAATCTTTTACTGAGCGGCGCCAATACGCGGCAACTCGCCGTGGCCGACTCGAACACTTCACTCGCCAACGTGCTGCAACTCACGATGTCCGGCACGACGGCCGAGCAAAACTCCCGACTCGCTTCGTTCAACGAGCTGCGCACGCTCGACAATGAGTTCAAACTCATCAAAGCCAGCAGCGACACGCGCTCGAGCGCGATCCAGACTGATAATGCGCTGAGCAGCGTGAGCCCGACGCTCGCTACGGTCTTCCCGAACACCACACTGGGCCGGCAGTTGAAACAAGTGGCGCTCTTGATCAAAGCGTGTACGGATCCAACAGCCGGCATTAACATGAAACGCCAGATCTTCTTTACGCAGCTCGGAGGCTTCGACACACACTCCCAGGAGATCGGCGGCCAAGGTGGTTTGCTTACGCAAGTGAGTCAGGCCATAAATGCATTCTTCGCGGCGACTGTCGAACTCGGCGTCCAGGACAAAGTGACGACGTTCACGATGTCAGACTTCGGCCGCACCTTGCAGCCGGCCGGTTCGGGCGTGGCCACGGTCGGTACCGATCACGCGTGGGGCAATCACCAACTGATCGTCGGCGGCTCAGTGCTCGGCGGTACGCTTTACGGCACTTACCCAACGCTGCGGCTCGGAGGACCAGACGATACGGACGGCGGAACGAATCCGCGCGGACGATGGATACCGACGACTTCCGTCGAACAATATGCCGCGACGCTCGCGACGTGGTACGGCCTGTCCAGTGCGGATCTGACGACGGTATTTCCTTTAATCGGCCACTTCCCAACTGCCAATCTGGGTTTCATGGCTTAAGCGCAAGATGCTCGAACGGCTCCGCCTCATCGTCTTACCCTGTCTGCTCGTCGGGTTCGTCGGTTTCCTGCTGTCTCACAATTTCGGGACGCGTCCCGTACAAGCGTTCTCCGCTGGACCACCGGCCGGTTACACCGGCGCGCCGCAAGAGGAACCCGAGGCTTGCGCCGAGTGTCACGTCCCGCCCGATGCGGGCACCGGCCGCATCTCGATCACGGCGCCGCAAACCTACGTTCCCGGCCAGACTTATCCGATCACCGTCACTCATACCAATGCCGATCTTACGCGGCTGCGTTGGGGCTTCGAGTTGACCGTGCTCGACAACGCTTCGGATGAAAAAGCGGGTGAGTTGCAGAATCCCGACGGGCTGACGCAGATCCTGAACAACGCTGGTCCAAACTCCGCGCGGCAATACATCGAGCACACCGCCGCCGGAACGTTTGTGGGCCAACAGCACGGCGCAAGCTGGACCTTCAACTGGACTGCACCCGCGATTGACGTCGGTCCGGTGACTTTCTATGCGGCCGGTAATCAGGCCAACAACGACGGCAATACGTCCGGTGATTACATCTACAAAACTTTTGTCGTCTCCGCTCCGGCTTCGACGACGCCCGATTTTGCGTTAGCCGTGAGTCCGCCGGCGAGAAGCGTCGTGCCGAGCGGTAGTGCGCTTTACACGGTAACTGTTACCCCGCTCGCCGGATTCACCGGCCAGGTTAATCTGGGCCCGACCAGCCTTCCTACAGGAGCTACGGCTGTTTTCAATCCCACTTCCGTCAACCTCACCGACGCGGATTCTAAAACAGCAACTCTTACCGTCACCACCAGCGCAAACACGCCGATCGGTAATCACTCATTCAACATCGAGGCCCAAGCCGGCTCAATTTCGCATTCATTCTCCGCGAGCTTGAATGTCATTGATCCATCGAGCGCCGATCTGTCTTTAACGAACACCGCCTCGCCAAATCCGGGCCAGTCCGGTGTGCCGCTTTCGTATCGCCTGGTCGTTACGAATAACGGACCCGCGAACGCCACGAACGTGCAACTCGCAGACACACTGCCAGGCGGTGTCGCATTTGGATCGACGTCCACAACTCAAGGCAGTTGCAGCGGTAGTGGACCAGTGAATTGCAATCTCGGCAGCCTCGCCGCCGGTGGTAGTGCGATCGTCACAATCACTGTCACGCCTTCGTCAGCCGGTCAGATTGTGAACTCCGCAACGGTAAGTGGCGCCGAAGCGGATCCCGATGCGAGTAACAACAGCGCGAGCGCCACGACGCTCATTCAGCCAGCGGCGCCCGCGCCCGTTATGCTCGACGATAATCTCACCGTGAGCACCGTCATCACCGGTCTCGATCAACCGACGAGCCTCGCGTTCATTGGCCCCAACGATTTCCTCGTGCTGGAAAAAGCGACCGGCAAGGTGCGGCGCATCGTCAACGGGGCGCTCCAGAGCACGCCGCTCGATCTGCCCGTCAATAATGCTTCAGAGCGCGGACTACTCGGCATCGCGCTGCATCCGGAGTTTCAGCAAAACGGTTTCGTGTATCTCTACTGGACCGAAAGCAGCACGGGCGCGGACACAGCCAACATCGATCAGGTGCCGTTGCTCGGCAATCGCGTCGATCGTTATCACTGGAATGGCTCGACACTTACCTTTGATCGAAATCTGATCCGGCTGCGAGCTTTCCAGCAGGACGCGGGTCAGCCGTCGCGCGGCAATCACAACGGCGGCGTTTTGCGCATCGGTCCCGACGGCAAGGTATACTTAATCATCGGCGACAACGGACGTCGCGGCTTATTGCAGAACCTCGCGAACGGTGGGCCAGTTCCCGACGATCAGTTTGGTGGACCAGAACCCGATAACGCGCACCTTACCGGCGTCATCCTGCGGCTCAACGACGACGGCTCAACACCCGTCGACAATCCCTTCTTCAACGCGCCCACTACGCTGACCGGGGAAGCAGCCGCCAACATCAAAAAGATCTTCGCTTACGGCATCCGCAACAGTTTCGGTGTGGACTTCGATCCGTTGAGCGGCGCCTTGTGGACCCAGGAAAACGGCGACGATGCCTTTGACGAGATCAATCGCGTGACGCCCGGTTTTAACGGCGGCTGGATTCAAACGATGGGACCGATAAATCGTGTCGACGAGTTTCGCTCGATCGAGATGAGCTATGGCGCGGGTAATCTGCAGCAACTCCGCTGGCCTCCGAGTAATACCGCGACCACCGCACAGCAGGCGCTCGCGCGCATGTTTCTGTTGCCCGGCGCGCAATACAGCGATCCGGAGTTCAGTTGGAAGTATGCGCTGGCGCCGTCGCCCATCGGCTTCGTGAAAGGCCGCGGCCTTGGACCACAGTTTGAGGGGGATCTATTCGTCGGCGCGTCACGCACGACTTTGCTCAACGGTTTCCTGTTCCGTTTCAAGCTCACCGCCGACCGCCAGCATTTCTCGTTTACCGATCCGCGGCTGGTGGATCGCGTCGCTGATAACGTCGACAAGTTTGATGTGACTGAGAGTGAAAGCCTCGTAATCGGCCGCGACTTCGGCATCACTACTGACATTCAAACCGGACCAAACGGAAACGTGTTTGTCGTTTCGCTTTCGAACGGCGCCGTCTACGAGATCAAATCGAAACCGAGTTTGTTGTTTACGGCGACTCTGAACGGCGCGCAGGAAACGCCGCCGAACAACTCGACTGGTACGGGGACGGCTGCGGTGTTACTCAGTCCGGATGAAAAGAGCGCGCGGCTCTCGTTAAGCTTCAATGGACTTTCGAGCGGCGAGACCGTGGCGCATGTTCATGGTCCAGCGTCACTCGGCGTGAGCGCGCCGCCGCTCGTGGATTTGCCGTCCGGGCAAGTCAGCGATTTTCCGATCACACTCAGCGCGGCGCAGGTGCAGGATCTGAAGAATGGTCTACTTTACATCAACGTTCACAGTGTGAACTTTCCGAGCGGCGAGATTAGAGGACAGTTCGTTACGTCTCTATCGTCGATGAGCGCGCAGTTCAGCGCCGCCGGTTATGTTGTGAGCGAGAATGCGGGTAGTGTGATGATTGGCGTCACGCGCAGCGGCAACGTGACAAATTCCGTGACGATCAACTATGCGACCAGCAACGGCGCCGCCGAAACAGCTACTGACTACGTCGCGACCTCGGGTTCACTTCAGTTCGCGCCCGGTGAGACGATCAAGTATTTCAGCGTGCCGATCGTCGACGATAATCTGGTCGAGCATACAGAGAATATCAATCTGCTGTTGAATGCGCCGAGCGGCACGGTTTTAGGCAGTCCGTTCACGAGCACGATCACGATCCTCGACGACGACAAGCCTTTGCTGGCGATGGAGGAAAACAGTTTCCACGCGGCGGCGCTGGACTCGGTAACTCTCGTGCGCGATCCGTTCCCACTCACCAACATTAACAACTTCAGCCTCGATCAACGCACGCGCATCATGTTGTTTGTTACGGGAATCGAACTACTGCCAACCGAAGGCCTTTCAGCCGTGCAGGTGCAACTCGAAGACAGCCAGCATCGCGTCTATCCGCTCGTGGTCGAAGACATCCGCAAACTACCCGCCTTTGCCGACACCGCCCCGACCCTTTCGCAGCTCGTCGTCCGTCTCCCCGACTCCATCCAGGCCGAAGGCGACTTCAACGTCAGCGTCACCTTCCGCGGCGCCACGGGCAACCGACCGCTCGTGACGATAACTCGCTGACACGCGTTCACTCCGGATGAATCTCCCACCAACCTTCTCTATCCGTGTCCCAACGAAGCCGGCCACACATTCGCACTTCTTCGCCGCATCCAGGTACACGCCGACGTTTATGCCGGTACTCGATCCGTAAGTAACGTCTGTTGACTGCGTCGAGATCCTTCACGACTGCCTCATCACAACGACCCTCCGCACAAAACTCAATCTTGCTCACTTCGAGATCGATCGTCGCGAAGCCATCAGTCGACTTGCCCACTGCCCGCACGCGTCCCTTCGCGCAAACGTTCGCCGGAACATTTCCGCATCGCTTCACGCGTTTTCCGCTTTGACACTCGATGGCGTCAGGGCAGTGAAGCCATCCCGAGATTCCGTTCTTCTTGAACACCGTTGTCGTCGCAAACCCGATGAATCTCGAAAACGGACCGAGTTCGCGTTGTGGCTGTAGTCGCAGCGCTCTGACAAAACTCGCAGCATTCGCATACGACTCTCGCGGCTGCATTGCGACCGCGTGACTCCAAAACCAGCACCGCGAATTTAGCGGCTCGGTTATGTTTGCCGTTCGCCACGGTGCTCCATTCACGATCAGAACGACTTTCTCCGGATGCCAGGCGCCCGCGAAGCCATCGCCCGTGCCGGTGACGCCGCCGAGTCCTTTCTTATGCAGGCGCAGCCAGAGAATGTCGTCGGTGGTGAGGATCAGGCCACTGGGTGGCGAGATGTCAAACTCATCAGTGTTTCCGGCTTCAAAGTCGTTGCGGCCGGGTTTGTTCAGAAGCCAGGAGAGTGGACCGATGTCAAAGTAAACGGCGTTGTCAGTGCCGGCGCCGCCGTTTTTTGCGGTAGTGATTTGAACCGCGAGCGTGCAGATGCGCTTGCCTGTCGGTACGCAAGTATTGGCCGCACTCTTTGACTGGGGAGACTGCGCGGTCGCAGTCAAGAACGCGGCCAATACGAGACAGAGCAACCCACCGCAACTTAAAAGCGTTCTTCTCACGGACTTTTAATGCGAACCCTTGTTGCGATTAAACAGGTCCGTGAGATTAATACCCACGCCGATCTTGTAATAATCCCGATCGGGTTGTTGCAACTTCAGCACGCTCGTCGGCGGCATGAAAACGGCTGGATCACTGATTTGGACGGTCGTACCCGGATTGTCCAAAAACAGCGGCGTCGTGATGTTCAATTTCCCTCCAATCTTCATGAGGGCCGTGCCGTAGAAGTAGAGGAAACTCGCCTCCTTGATAGGAAACGGATAGAAGCCATCGATGCGCAGGACGTAGGCTTGTTTCTGCCCGATTAGTTTGCTCGGGTCCTTTGGATCAAGCGTTCCGCCTCGTTTCCGGCTGCCGCCGGTGACCGCCTCGTTCTGTCCGAACATGAAATCAACGATCGCCGGGAAAACGTTTTTCAAGTGCTTGCAGTCGGAGTCCTCGCAATAGAATGTCTTCAGCCGAAAGCCCGCGTACCACTGCCGCAGAAAACGATCGCGATCCACCGGCGTCAGCGCGATGTATTTCTTTTCCGCAGCCGGATCTCCGAACGTGGGCGGTTTGCCGTAACGATTTTCGAATTCAGCGCGGCGCGCATCGTCCTTGCCGGGGATGTTGAAGATCTGAATCGATTCTTTTCTGGTGGTCAGTGGACTGATCGCGCCGCCGCCGGCCGCGAAGTACAGGCTGGTTCTTTGGTGAACGCCGGGCAGGAGACTCAAGAGAGTTCCGTTGGCCGTACCCAGCCGAAATTCTCCGCCAGCAAGAAAATCAAAACTCTGGACCAAATCAACGGCGCTTGTTGCTTTATCGACTTGATTCACCAGAGTCGCGGGAAACACCTGCGCGGCGGCGATCTGATCCGGCGTAGCTGCGAGGCGAATGTCCCCCCAAAAACCAAAGCGAGCCAAGTTCTTGGCCTCCCTTTGCTTCTCCAGGCATTTCTCGTGTGCCCGTATGTCGTCCGCGTCTGCATCTTCCTCGAGTTCGGGGCACTTGTGGCGGTCGTACAGGAAGGGTGTCATGAAAAAGAAATCCAGCATCGGCTTGGTCTCACTCTTTGCCGAGCTTCCCCCCGCCTGCTCCATACCTGCGATCACGCGCGTGAACCGGGTCGCTCCCGAATTCTTCACCAGCAAGAAGTCAGACGCGCAGTGTTCGCCTTTGCAGTTCACGTCGAGTGCCACTCGTTGCTTGAGATCAGCGCGTTCCTCGTCGTTGTAGAAATAAATGGTGTTTGTATCTTTAACTAGCGGTACCTTGACCGGGAAGTTCGTCCTCTCCGCGTCGCTCTTGTTTGCCAGGTCGATTGTGTCATCCGT
>Ga0070693_100001660_pt1 | contig 10080 bp, 8 predicted proteins | sample KBSK1103metaG_FD_65472 | JGI IMG/M metagenome (GOLD analysis project Ga0070693, IMG submission 65472) | Corn, switchgrass and miscanthus rhizosphere microbial communities from Kellogg Biological Station, Michigan, USA - KBS K1-10-3 metaG | ecosystem: Host-associated > Plants > Roots >... | reverse complement strand
CGTCACCGAGGTTCCACTCGACGCGAGCCGGGCGCTCGCCCAATTGGCCGGCCGCTCGATGCGGCTGCAGGTCACGATCCAGGAAGGGCACGTCCTGGTCGTCGACGGGGCGACCTCGATTTCGACCGATTTGCGGCCGCTGAAGGCCGCGCCGGTCCCGCATTGACCAACGCTCGCGGCCGGTCGTTCACCCGGCTCGCCCCGCGTCACCGGCACCAGGAGAGGTCACGCCGGCCGCCAGAAGAGCGCAATGGGCGGACGAATAGCCCTGTCCGGAATGCTCGCGTCATGAAATACTGTCGCGCGCCAGAGACTAGAGCGACCCTTCCGATCGATGCCTACCCGCCGAACATTCGCGTCCCTGCTTGCCTTGCTGCTTGCATTTGGTGTGCTCGAGGCCCATGCGGGCAAGAGCACCGTCTGCACGGTCACCGTGAACTCGCCCAACGAAAAGGAAACGTTGCGCCGGGTCCTGCCGGAGGACAAATTTCAGTTTGTCGAGCTGGTCGAGCGGGGTCGCCCCGATTGGCTGGCATCGGCTTGCCGCCAGTCCCTGCGTTGCGACGTTCTGGTCATTTCCGGTCATTTCGACGGGGGAACCGAGTTCTATTCCGATCGCCTGGACGCGCGCGAATCGCTGCCGGTCGCCGAACTGGAACGCGCGTCCTGCAGTGCATCCTGCGGCGGCCTGTTTTCGCAGCTGAAAGAAGTCTACCTGTTCGGCTGTAACACGCTGAATGCGGCGACACCCGACAGCACCGCGGCGGAAGTCGCGCGCAGCCTCGTGCGTTCCGGATATTCGAGTGCCGACGCCGAGCGCGTCTCGCGCGCCTTGAACGAGCGCCACGGCGAAAGCAATCGCGAGGGCATGCGCCGCATCTTCGCCAACGTTCCCGTCATTTACGGCTTTTCGGCAATGGCGCCGCTGGGCGCAGCGGCAGCGCCGCTTCTCGGCCGCCACCTGCTGTCGTCCGGTAGCAGCGAATTCAGCAGCGGTCGCGCCAGCTCGAGCCTGCTGGGCCAGTTCGCCGGAAGCTCGATGACCGCCACCGCAGGGATGGGGGACGCCGATCCGCGCGCGAACTACCGTCGCGAAGTCTGCCAATTCTTCGACGAGCAGCGTTCGCCGGCGCAGAAACTCGCCTTCATCCATCAAATCCTGGGCCGCGACATGGCCGAGGTGCGTATGTTCTTCGAGCGCATCGAGGCGTTTTACGCGTCGTTGACCGAAGAGGATCGGCAGGCTCCCGCGTTCATCCAGCAACGAGACGAGATCGCCCGGGATCAGCTGGCGCGGGATCGGTACATGACGTTCGCACGCGACGTCGATCGCCCGCAGGTCCGGAGCCGCATGGTTCACGTGGCTCGGACGCTTGGCTGGCTTTCACCCGAGGACGAAAAGGCCGAGATCGCACGCATGCTGAGCGAGCTGCTGGCGGGAAGGTCGATCGGCTCGGCCGAGGTCGATCTGGTTTGCTCGCTGAACAAGGATCGAAGCCTGGATGATCAGGTACAGCGCCTCGAGCGGTCGCCGCTGCGCAATGAAAGCGTTTCCGACGCGGCGCTGCTCGCCTGCCTGGGCAGTGCGAAAGACCGCGAACGGGTCTTGCAGGCGCTGACCGCTCGCGGCGATGCCGATGTCGAGATCGCGCGGGTTTACCTGCATCACCACCCAATCACCGACGTGAACGAGCTGCGCGACGTGGCCACGCGAATTGCACGGATGCCCGGATCGGACGCACAGGTTCGTGCCCTCGATACGCTGGCGCATTACTATCTGGCCGACCGCGAAAGCCTGGAGCAGCTGGCGCGCCTGTTCCCCGTCGCGACGTCGGTGAACGTCCAGCGGGCGCTCGCCGGCGTCTTTATCCGCTCAGACTATCGCTCGCTCCCCCGGCAGGACCTCGTGCGCATGTTGCGCCAGCACCGCATCAAGTCTCCGGACGGCGAGGACCTGATCGACGTCCTCATCCGCCGCCTCCAGGCCTAAGCTTCGCAGTACCGCAGGATGAACGACAGCAGGTTTCAAAGGCGCCGGTTGCATCGCGGGCCGCGCCGGCGTCTGCCGCGTAGTTAGGGTCTGATCCCGCAACTCAGTCCGTCCTACACGCGCTTCAGCGCGGCTCCGATACCGCCCACGCGCCAGTTTCGATACGGTGTGCACTGCGAAGGCGCGCACTGCTGCGAGTCTTCGCGCGCATCGGGCCCTTTGTTCGCATCGCTGCGATGAACGTGGGCCACCGTACAGAACTTTACAGCTAATTGCGGCGATCATGTCAATTGCCAAAGCGAGCTTCGCGAAACCGTCGCGTTGCCTGACGCAACGGCGAATTCATCTGCTGGCTTCTGCAACGTCTGCTCTCGTTGTCGCGGCATGCGGTGTCAAGAGGTAGAGCATGCCGATGGCCAGGAATTTTGCTCTTCTGCTCACACTGCTGACCACGCTCTGCGTTTTTCCTCAGGCGCGCGCGGCCAAAAGCACCGTCTGCACGATCACCGTCAATTCCCCCGATGAGAAGCAAACCTTCCGGCGCTATCTCCCCGAAGACAAATATCAGTTCGTCGAGCTGGTGGAGCGCGGCCGGCCCGACTGGCTCGCTTCGGCCTGCCGGCAGCGGGTCCGCTGCGACGTTCTGATCATCTCCGGCCATTTCAACGGCGAGGAATTCTTCTCCGAGCACCTGGACTCGAATGAATTCCTGCCGGTCGCCGAGATGGAGCGCGCCTCCTGCAGCAACTCCTGCCCGGGACTATTCTCGCAGCTGAAGGAAGTCTACATGTTCGGGTGCAATACCCTGAACCCCGAAGCCGGCATAAGCGCGTCGGCCGAAATCGCGCGCACGATGATTCGCGCCGGCCGCTCCAAAGCCGATGCCGAGCGCGTCGCGCGTGCCTTGAATGCACGGCACAGCGAAAGCAATCGGGACGGCATGCGCCGCATCTTCGTCAACGTCCCGGTGATTTACGGATTTTCGTCGGTTGCTCCGGTCGGCGCGACCGCCGCGAGCACCTTGAACCGTTACTTTCACTCCGCCTCCAGTGCTGAAGTCGGCAGCGGCCGGGTCAATGCGAGACTTCTCGGTCAGTTTTCCACCAACGGGATGACAGCCGCCGCGGGCATGCGCGCGTCGGATCCGCGCGCCGGATATCGCCAGGAGGTCTGCCAGTTCGTCGACGATAGGCTTTCGCCGGCGCAGACGCTGGCATTCATTCATCAGATCCTCGGCCGCGACATGGCCGAAGTGCGGATGTTTCTCGACCGCATCGAAAGCTTTGCCGCATCGTTGACCGAAAGCGAGCGCCAGACGCCGTCTTTCACTGCGGCCTTCGACAAGCTTGCCAACGATCAGCCGGCGCGCGAGCGCTTCCTCAGCTTTGCCCGCGACGCCGACGAGCCGCCGCTCAGGGCGCGCATGATCAAGCTGGCGCGAAAGCTCGGATGGCTTTCCGCGGACGGTGAGCGGGACGAGCTGGTGCGTCTGGCGCAGGATCTGCTGACGGGTGGCAGGATAGGTTCCGCGGACGTCGATCTCGTCTGTTCGTTGAACCGGGATCACGCGCTGGATCCCGAGCTTGGCCGGATCCGCGTGTCGCCGGGAGCCGCCGATAATGCACCGCAAGCTGCAATCCTGGCCTGCCTGGGAAGCGTCGACGGCCGTACTCGCGTTTTGCAGGCGTTGACGGGCGCCAACAACGAAGAGGTCCAGATCGCGCAGGTTTACCTTCAGCACAGGCCGATCGGCGATGTCGGTGAGCTGCGCTCGGTCGCGACGCGCGTCGCGGGCATGACGGATCCCGATGCGCAGGTCCGGGCGCTCAATACGCTCGCAGGCCAGTACGTGTCCGATCGCGAGAGCCTCGATGAGCTGATGCGGCTGTTTCCCAATGCAAGGTCGATAAGCGTGCAGCGAGCCATCGCCGGTATTTTCATCCGCGCCGACTATAAGGCGATCGACAGGGACGAGCTGGCCGGCGTCCTGCGCCAGCACCGGTTGAGATCGATCGACCGGGACGACATCATCGACGCATTGCTCCGGCGCCTTCAGGCCTGATTCCCCCGCCCGTCGGGTCCGCTGCAGCGGAGGTGCGCGCGCACTCGATCCGGCATATGCTGATGGCGGGGGAATCGAGTCGCGCGGAAATGCCGCGACGATGGCGCCCGCGCGTGGCGCGGGGATCGGACCAACCAAAGGAACTCAACATGCTGACTTTTGTGAACAACGACAGCGGGCAAACCGTGTCGTGGAGCGTCGGACAGCCGCGTCCATCGATCAATACCGCCGGCAACTTCAGCTGCGCAGCGGATAGCGCGGAGCGCAAGTTCATCAAGGACAATTTCACCGGCCTGCCCTTTCGGCTGAACAGCACGGGAGCCACCATATGGCGCGGCGATTGCGCCCGATTTATCGCCGATAACCTCTAGGCCGGCAATCGCGCTGCGGAGGCGAGCCCCATCCGCAGGCCCGCCCCAGCGCGTCCGAAAGGCTCGTCGTGCGCGCCGCAAGTTACAATGCGGGCGCGTCCCCCCTGATTCTTTCCGGAACTTTCGATGCGAGTGTTCAATTTCAGCGCGGGGCCCGCCGTGCTCCCCGAGGCTGTGCTGCGCCAGGCGGCCGCCGAGATGCTCGACTGGCATGGCAGCGGCATGTCGGTGATGGAGATGAGCCATCGGGGCAAGGAGTTCATCGGCATCGCCGCGAAGGCCGAAGCCGACCTGCGCACGCTGCTGTCGATTCCCGCGAATTACAAGGTGCTGTTCCTGCAGGGCGGGGCAATCGCGGAAAACGCGCTCGTCCCGATGAATCTGCTGGCCGGCAGGACTGCCGCCGACTACATCAACACCGGCGAGTGGTCGAAAAAATCGATCAAGGAGGCGAAAAAATACTGCACGGTCAATGTCGCCGCCTCCGCCGAGGACCGGAACTTCACCTATATTCCGCCGCGCGAAACGTGGAAGCTCGACGCCGCAGCGGCGTACGTGCACGTCTGCACCAACGAGACGATAGGCGGGGTCGAGTACCAGTGGACCCCCGACACTGGTGCCGTTCCGCTTGTGGCGGACATGTCGTCGCACATCCTGTCACGAACGGTCGACGTGGCGAAATATGGAGTGATATACGGCGGCGCGCAGAAGAACGCGGGACCAGCGGGCCTGACCCTGGTCATCGTGCGCGATGATTTGCTCGATCGTGCGCTGCCGATCATCCCGTCGGCTTTCCACTGGAAAGAGCAGGCTGCGAACGATTCGATGGTCAACACGCCGCCGACCTATGCCATCTACGTCGCCGGTCTGGTCTTCGAATGGCTGCTGCGCGAAGGCGGTATCGCGGCGATCGAGAGCAGGAATGTCGCCAAGGCGAAACTCGTTTACGACTGCCTCGACCGCAGCGAGTTCTACCTGACGGCGGTGCGCAAGGAGGACCGGTCGCGGATGAACGTGCCGTTCAAGCTGCGGGACGCTTCGCTGGACGAGGCGTTCCTGAAGGGTGCGAAGGAGCGCGGCATGGTCCAGCTGAAAGGACACCGCGCCGTCGGCGGCATGCGCGCGTCGATTTACAACGCGATGCCGATCGAGGGAGTGCAGACGCTGGTCAGCTACCTCGAGGACTTCGAGCGCGAGCATGGCTAGGGCCGGAGTCAACAGGCGCTCACGATGAGCCACTACCGGATCCTGACGCTCAACCAGATCTCGACGCACGGGTTGCATCGCTTCCCGTCGACGCGTTATACGGTCGGCAAGACGGTCGACAAGCCGGATGCGATCATCGTGCGCTCGCACGATATGCATGCGATGGTCGTTCCTGCCAGCGTCAAGGCGATCGGCCGGGCCGGCGCGGGAACGAACAACATTCCGGTCGCGGAGATGTCCGCCCGAGGCGTGCCGGTGTTCAATGCGCCCGGGGCCAACGCGAACGCGGTCAAGGAGCTGGTGCTCACCGCGTTGCTTCTGGCGGCGCGCAACGTCGTCCCGGCGCTTCGCTATGTCGACTCGCTCGATTCCGGCGCGCCGGATCTCGAGGCGCGCGTCGAGGAAGGAAAAAAACAATTCGCCGGCGTCGAGCTCCCGCAACGCACGCTCGGCATCATCGGCCTGGGCGCGATCGGCAGCCTGGTGGCTGACACCGCGATCAAGCTCGGCATGAAGGTCATCGGCTTCGATCCGGAAATCACCGTCGACGCGGCCTGGCGCCTGCCATCCAGCGTGCGCAAGGCCAACAGTATCGAAGAGGTGCTCAAGCATTCCGATTTCGTCACCCTGCATGTGCCGCTGTTGCCGTCGACGCGACAGTTGATCGACGACAAGCGTCTCGCCGTCACCAAGCCCGGTGCGGTATTGCTCAACTTCGCGCGCGACGGGATAGTGGACGAACCTGCGGTCGTCGCGGCGCTGCGCACTCACCGGCTCAAATACTATCTGTGCGATTTTCCCAGCGCGGCGCTGAAGGACGAGCCCAACGTGGTCGCGTTGCCCCATCTGGGCGCATCGACCGCCGAGGCCGAGGAGAACTGCGCGGTGATGGTCGTCGACCACGTCCGTGAATATCTGGAGCATGGAACGATCGCCAGCGCGGTCAACTTTCCCGATGTCGAGATGCCGCGCGAGGCGCCGCACCGGGTGGCCATCGCGAATGCCAACGTGCCCAACATGCTGGGCCAGATCTCGTCGACGATGGCCAAGGCGGGCCTGAACATCCACACGATGGTCAACAAGTCGCGCGGCGAAATGGCGTACACGCTGGTCGACGTCGACAGCCCGGTCGACGAGTCGCTGGTGCGATCGATCGCGGCGATCAAGGGCGTGCTGTCGGTGCGAGCGATTCCCGTCGACGCCGACGGGTAGGAGTCCGGCGATCTGCCGAGGCGTGAGCTACATGATCACGCGATGCCTTCCCCAACCGCGTTCCAGCATCGGGCAGTTCTCGCATTCCATCGAGCGGATGTCGCAGAACGGTATGTCGCAGCGCACGCTGCGGCCCTGCAGGATCATGCGGACTCGATCGAGTTTTTGCGGCCGCCGGCCCTTGAGCAGCAGCACGTCGCCCGGCTGCAGGATTTTTTGCAGCACTGCCGCGGCCTCCTGCACGGTGCGTCCGCCGTCGACGACCGCCGAACGCGGCATGCCGGCGCGCCGTGCCCCTGCCCAGTAGCGCCGGAAGCCCCGCCCGATGACGACCAGCCGCGAGGCGACCCGCGCCGCGCGTATGCCCAGCGCGAGGTAGATCGGCCGCTCGTGGCCCTGCGGCTCCGATAGATCGCCGAATAGCACGACACGGCGAGGCGCTGGAATCTCCGCCAGCACCTCGAGCGCGGCGTGAATGGTTTCGAGCGTCGACTTGTAATCGTCGCGAAGGACGATAGCGCCGTTGGCCAGCGGAACGGGCTCCATGCGGCCGGGGGTCGGCGGGAGCGGGCGGACGCGCGCCAAGGCCTCGTCCAGATCGACGCCTTCAGCCAGCGCAACCGAGATGGCGGCGAGAACCGGATAAACCATCTGGCGGCCGACCAGGCGAATCGCCACTTCCCGGCGCTGGCCGAACGCCTCGAGCTGAAAGCGCGTTCCATGGGGCCAATCGAGGCGGATATGCTCGGCGCGAACATCGCAGCCGGGGCCGAAGCCGAACGCGATCACCCGGCCCGGGGCATGCGCCTTCATCGCAAGCACGTTGCGATCGTCGCCGTTGAGCACGGCGATGCCGGCATCCGTCATCGCCGCTATCATCCGTGACTTTTCCTCACGCGTCACATCGAGCGAGCCCAGACTGCCGTGATGCTCGCTTCCTATCGACGTAACCACGGTCAAGTCGGGACGCACCAGCCGCGCATACTGCTCCATCTGACCGCGGCCCCCGATGCCGACCTCGATCGCCGCATGCCGCTGCGAGGGCCGGATACGGAGAATGGCCATCGCGACCGAAGTCCACGCGTTGGCGGTCATCGAAGTCGGTTGTGGCGCCGCCAGAGTCGCCGCAACCGCGCGCGTGGTCGTCGATTTGCCGAACGACCCGACGACCGCGACGACACGGGTCCTGCGCGCGATCGTGCGGCGGTACAGCCTCGCCAGGCGCGACATCACCGGCCAGAGCCGATAAGCGACGCCGTCGGCGACCTGCCGCCGGCCGGCCGGCGTCCCAAGCATTGCCGGGATATCTGTCAGGCGGTAGCGCATCGAGGCGATCATAACTCCGCCGGCGCGCTTTCCCGGGCTTGTGAAACCCCGCCTCGGAACCCATCTACGCAGCACGACTTCACCCATGGCCGCGCCGTGAATCCCGCCTTGAACATCGTGTGCCCCCACTGCAATACCATCAACCGGTTGCCGGAAGCCCGCCTTGCCGACGCGCCGGTCTGCGGCCATTGCAAGCGGCAGCTCTTCGTCGGCCAACCGGCCGACCTGACCGCGGCCAATTTCGACCGTCATGCCGGTAAAAACGACATTCCGGTCGCGGTCGATTTCTGGGCCGCGTGGTGCGGCCCCTGCCGAATGATGGCGCCCCACTTCGCGCAAGCGGCGGGCAAGCTCGAGCCGCGGATGCGGCTCGCGAAGCTCGACACCGAAGCCGCGCAGGATATCGCCGCCCGCCATGCCATCCGGAGCATTCCTACGCTGATCGTGTTCGACCACGGCCGCGAAATCGCACGGCAGTCGGGCGCGATGGATTCGCGGGCGCTGCTCGCCTGGCTGTCCCCGCTCGCGCGTGCACCGCAGCCTCGGACCGGCGCGCAAGCCTGAAGCGTCGGCGGTTGCGCTAGATCCGCTCCGCGCCGCGATTCCAGACGCGGATCATCCCGTAGTCCTGGCAGCGGGGAGGCGAAACGTTCCGCTGACCGCTTCGACGAAGCTTCGCTCTTCACGGAGGATCAACCGCTTCGCCTGGGCCAGCGCAAAATTGGCTCTCCCGTCGGGGTCGGCCTTGAGGCGCGTGCGGTACGCTTCGTAAGCGGCGAGGCTGTCGAACGCAATCAGGCCCCAGGCGACGTTGTTGGTGCCCTCGTGCGGCATGAAATAGCCGACCAAGTCGCCGCCACAGCGCGGAATGATGGTCGCCCAGCGCGCCGCGTATTCGCGGAATGCCTCGCATTGGAACGGATCGATCTCGTAGCGGATGAAGCATGTGATCGTCATCGATTGCTCGCAGGAGACTTGGCGACGATCATTCTATCGCTTGCAACGCTGCGATGGTTCGTTTAGCATCGAACCATGAAAGACGGCCCGAACATCGTCGGCATCGCCGCTTTGATCGGCGATCATGCGCGCGCCGAAGTGCTTACCGCGCTGATGGCCGATCGGGCGCTGACGGCGACCGAGCTTGCCGCCGTCGCCGGCGTGACCAAGCAGACGATCAGCGCCCACCTCGCCAAGCTGCTGGATGCCGGGCTCCTCGCCGTCGAGCGCCAGGGACGGCATCGCTATTTCCGCCTGGCCGACCGCGATGTCGCCCAGTTGCTGGAGTCCTTGATGGGCGTCGCTTTCCGGACCGGTGCGCTGCGGCACCGGCTGAGTCCGCGCGAACCGGCGCTGCGCCAGGCCCGCGTGTGCTACGACCACCTCGCCGGCGAACTGGGCGTTGCAATCCATGATCGCCTGCTGGCCCGGCGTGCGCTCGCGCCGGCGAGCGACGGCCTGGTTCTCACCGCCCACGGCCACCGCTTATTGCGGCAGCTGGGGATCGACACGGCCGCGCTGGCCTTGCAGCGGCGAAAGTTTTGCCAAGCCTGTCTGGATTGGAGCGAGCGTCGCCATCATCTCGGCGGCGCCGTCGGCGCAGCGTTGCTTGGCCGGATGATCGAGCTCGGCTGGATCAGGCGCGGGAAGGGCTCGCGGGTTGTCTTGGTTGCCGCGCATGGCCGTCTGGCGTTACAGCATTGGATCGGCCCGCTCACGGCGGAACCTAGCGAGCGGGGCGCGTCTCCACCACCGCGCAATCAACTGCAGCAACGAACGCCGGTGACGCGCGCGTCCGGCGCCTAGCCGGGCTTCCGATTCAGCCGTTCGATGAATCGCCCGAGCTCGATGACCATGCGCTCGTGGGTGCCTGTGCCTATGCGCTGTATGCCGTCGGTCGCGTCGATGCGAAACGC
>Ga0070693_100001654_pt1 | contig 10088 bp, 11 predicted proteins | sample KBSK1103metaG_FD_65472 | JGI IMG/M metagenome (GOLD analysis project Ga0070693, IMG submission 65472) | Corn, switchgrass and miscanthus rhizosphere microbial communities from Kellogg Biological Station, Michigan, USA - KBS K1-10-3 metaG | ecosystem: Host-associated > Plants > Roots >... | reverse complement strand
GGGAAGCTCGTGGGCTTGTAGCGGCGGCATTCACGCGTCGCCGCCTCGAAGACGAGGATCGGGGCCTGCCCGCCGCTCTGGAACCGCAGCATGTTCGCCGCCGGATCCAGCAGGCCGATGAAAGCCGTCACGAACCGGTCGTCCGGGAGGTAGTCCTCGAGCTGGTTGTTGACCTGCAGGAACGCGTGCTCCAGGTCGGCGCCCATGCGGAAAGCCATGCGAAGCATCGCCTGCATCTGCGTGACCGAAAGGGCCGGCCCGATGCCGTGACCGGTGGCGTCACCGAGGACCACCAGGAGGCCCTGCTCGATCATGGCGAGCTCGAACGTGTCGCCGCCGCACAGGTCCGCGGGCCGGAAGGTCCCGTACACGTCGTACCCCGGAACGGAAGGCATCGTCGAGGGCAGCAAGCTCATCTGCACCACGCGCGCCATCTCGAGCTGCTGGCGCATCTTCTCGCCTTCGATGAGCGCCTCGGTCATCTTCACGCGCTGCAGGGCGATCGCGCATTGCGCCGCCAGCACCGTGGCCAGGTTCTCGTCGGCGGATTCGAAGACGCCGCCGTCGGCCTTGTTGAGGACCTGCATCACGCCCACGAGCACGCCCTTGTGGTCCACCAGCGGCAGGGTGAGCATGCAGCGCGTGCGGTATCCGGTCCGCTTGTCGGTGCTGGGATCGAATCGCGGATCCGAATAGCAGTCGCGCACATTGATGAGCGCGCGGCTGCGCGCGCAGCTTCCGACCAGCCCCGTTCCCGCCGGGATGCGCACGGGGTCGACGTCGGTGGCCACCTCGAGCACCAGCTCGTCGGCCCTGGCGTCGTACAGCCAGACCGTGCCGCGCTCCGCGCGCAGGACGAGCTTGGCCGCCTCGACCACCTCGCGCAGCATGGTGCGCAGGTCGAAGGGCGCAGCGAGCTTCGCGGCGACCGCGAGGATCGGTGCGAGGTCGGGGGAAGCGGTTCGCGTGGGGGTGGGCGCTATTTCCACCCCGCCAGTCTAGACAAAAACGGCGGAATCAGCCCGGTTTACCGGTATCGACGCCCACGCCGGCCTCGAAGACCATCTTGCCGCCCAGCCATCCGGACACGAGCAACATGAGGACGGTGATCAACGACAGGAGCATGGGCAGCTTGAGCGACTGCGGGTTTCCGCTGCGAAGCCAGGCGTTGCACACGTAGATCGCGACCACGAGCAGGTTGATCGACATGTGCTTCACCGCCACGCTCTTCGTGTAGCCCGCGGGCAGCGACAGCAGGTCGATCAGTCCGGGGATCGCCGCGGCGAGCGCCCCGAGGATGCCGCCGATCATGGCGTAGTAGGCGAACATGTTCCACGGATTGCCGTTGCCGGTGGCGAGGCAGATGAGGTCGGCGGCGAAGGAGAGCACGAAGCCGCCGATCGCGATCGGCACGAGCATCGGATGGATCGGATGCCCGGCAATGCTTGCTGGGGTTTTCATGGGGCCTCCAGGTGCGCGAGTGTTGTCCAGCGCGTTAGAGGCTTGCACTGCAATCCTCGTTCCCTAATCGGCGGCCGCATGGAGGCGGCCATGCTCCAGTCGGCGCAACTCCGGTCCGGGAATTGTTCATGACAGTTGGCTCTTCAGGAAGGCGCGGACCTGCTTGGCGAGCTCGGGTGAGATCTCGCCGAGGATGCCGCGCCGCGCCTTCGGCACGTGGCTCGCGACACCCTCTCCTTCCGTGAAGACGTAATGGTCGAATATCTTCCGCCATGCCTCGCGCTGCGCGGGGGGCAAGTGGCGCAGGTCGAGGATCGCGAGCAGCAGGCTGTTCAGCGCCGAGTTGGCCTTTCCCGAGGGCTCGTGCGCCTCGCGCCACCAGTAGTTCACCAGCGCGTTCACCTTGTCGAGGGATTCCACGTGGTGCCACCACAGTGCCGGGATGTAGATCGCGTCGCCCGGCTCGAGCTCGGCCACCCAGGCGTTGTCGAGCGCCTGCCGGAAGAGCGGAAAGCGCTCGAAGTCCGGGTGACGGAAATCGACGAGGCTGATGGGCGTCCCCGTAGGCGCGAAGCCCAGCGGGCCTATATAAAGGTTGGCGATCTGCTCCGGGGGGAAGAGCGTGAAGCGCCGGCGTCCCGCCACCACGCACGCCACGTTGTGCGATTCGTCGAAGTGCGCGGGTGTCACCACCGCGTTGCCGAACCAGAGACGCGGCGCAACCGAGGGCTCGAGGATCGTGAGCGCATTCTCGGCCGCGAACCGCGGCACGCACTCCGCGATCGGCGCGCTCTGCACCACGACGGCGGACGGCTTGTCGAAGCGCGCCTCGCGCGCGAGGTTCTTGATCACGGTGGTGATGGCGCCGCGATCGCGCGCGAAGTTGAAGCCGTCGATCGCGTCGTTGTAGAAGATGCGCCCGTTCGCGCTGGGCGGCATGCGCAGGATGTCCACGGGCTTGCCGCCGTCGAGGCTGGCGAGATACGAGCAGAACGCCTCGGACGACCTTCGTCCATGGGACACCGCGGGCCAGTCCTTCACGAGGCCGCGCAGGACCGCGGGCCGGTACTGCGAGGAAACTTCAGCGCGAAACCGATCCGCGTCGACCTCGCGCCACTCCGCGATGGTGTTCATCGCACGCCGTGAAGCTTGAACGCGCCCGGATCGAGCTCCGACTCGAAGCGGTCGAGCCAGCGCCCGGCCGCTTCCTCGGACATGTCCAGCACGCGCTCGAAGCCTTCCCCTGCCCCGTAGTACGGGTCGGGGACGTCCTCGCCTTTCCACCTTCCGCTCGCCTCGAGGAAGAGTCCCAGCTTCGCCTTCGATCCCTGCGGCTGCATGGACTTCAGGATGCGCAGGTGGCCACGGTCCATCGCGAGAATGTAGTCGAAGTCGTGGAAGTCGTCCGCGCTTACCTGCGCGGCGCGCTGGGACGAGAAGTCGTAGCCCCGCTTCGATGCGTGCTCGAGCGTGCGTGGGTCCGGAGGTTCGCCCACGTGATAGTCGTGCGTGCCGGCCGAAGCCACGTGCACGCGATCGGCCAGGCCGCGCTTTTCGGCCAGATGTCGCAGCACGCCCTCGCCCGTGGGCGAGCGGCAGATGTTGCCGGTGCAGACCACGAGGACCGAGATGCGCGTCATCCCTCTCCTCCCACGAACATCAAGCGGTCGCGCAGCATCTTCAATTCATCCCGCAGGCTCGCCGCGCGCTCGAACTCGAGGTTCTTCGCGCTCTCCAGCATCTCCTTCTCGAGCTTGCGGATGCGCTGGTCGAGCTGTTTTTCAGAGAGGGAGTCGAACTTCGCTTCCTCCCTTTCCGCGTCGCGCGCCTCCTTCGCCTCATCCGCGTCGTAGGCGCCCTCGATCATGTCCTTGATGCGCTTGGAGATGCCCTTGGGCTCGATGCCGTGCGCAAGGTTGAAGGCGATCTGCTTCGCGCGCCGGCGCTCGGTCTCGCCGATCGCGGTGCGCATCGAGTCGGTGGTGCGGTCGGCGTAGAGGATCGCCGTGCCGTTGATGTGGCGCGCGGCGCGGCCGATGGTCTGGATGAGGGAGCGTCCCGAGCGCAGGAACCCTTCCTTGTCCGCGTCGAGCACCGCCACCAGCGACACCTCGGGAATATCGAGGCCTTCGCGCAGCAGGTTGATGCCGACCAGCACGTCGAACAGGCCCTTGCGCAGGTCGCGGATGATCTCGACGCGCTCCACCGTGTCGATGTCGGAGTGCAGGTAGCGCACCTTCACGCCGTGCTCCGCGAGGTAGTCGGTCAGGTCCTCGGCCATGCGCTTGGTGAGCGTGGTCACCAGCACGCGCTCGTTCACCTTCACGCGCTTGGTCACTTCCGAGAGCAGGTCGTCCACCTGCGAGGAGGCCGGCCGCTGAATCAGCACCGGGTCGATGAGGCCCGTGGGCCGCACCACCTGTTCCACCGTCTGGCCGGCGTGCGCCCTCTCGTAGTCGGCGGGCGTGGCGGAGACGAAGATCGCCTGGCGCACCTGGCGCTCGAACTCCTCGAACTTGAGCGGCCGGTTGTCGAGCGCCGACGGCAGGCGGAAGCCGTACTCGACCAGCACTTCCTTGCGGGAGCGGTCGCCGTTGTACATGCCGCCGATCTGCGGGACGGTCACGTGGCTTTCGTCGATCACGATGAGCGAATCCGGTGGCAGGTAGTCGATGAGCGTGGGCGGCGGCTCGCCCGGCGAGCGGCCCGAGAGGTGGCGCGTGTAGTTCTCGATGCCCTTGCAGAAGCCCAGCTCGTTCATCATCTCCAGGTCGAACTGCGTGCGCTGCTGCAGGCGCTGCAGCTCGAGGAGCTTGCCCTGCTCCTGGAATTGCGTGAGGCGCTCGCGCAGCTCCGCCTTGATGGTCTCGATCGCGCGCAACACCGTCGAGCGCGGGGTGACGTAATGGCTCTTCGCGTAGAGCGTGAAGCGCGGCAGCCGGTGCAGCAGCTCGCCGGTGAGCGGGTCGAAGAGCGTGAGCGACTCGATCACGTCGTCGTAGAGCGAGATGCGCAGCGCCTGCTCGCTGTTCTCGGCCGGGAAGACGTCGATCGTGTCGCCGCGCACGCGGAACGTGCCGCGGCGAAAGTCGATGTCGTTGCGCGTGTACTGCATCCCGGCCAGCCGCGCGAGCAGGTCGCGTTGCGGGACCGGATCGCGCTCGCGCAGCACCTGGCGCATGTCGGAGTAGTCCTCGGGGTCGCCGATGCCGTAGATGCACGAGACGGTGGCGACGATGACCACGTCCTTGCGTTCGATGAGGCTCTTGGTCGCCGACAGGCGCATCTGCTCGATGTGCTCGTTGATCGAGGAGTCCTTCTCGATGTACAGGTCGCGCGACGGGACGTACGCTTCTGGCTGGTAATAGTCGTAGTACGAGACGAAATACTCCACCGCGTTCTCGGGGAAGAATTCGCGGAATTCGGAATAGAGCTGCGCGGCGAGCGTCTTGTTCGGCGCGATGACGAGCGTGGGCCGGCCGGTGCGTGCGATGACGTTGGCCATCGTGTAGGTCTTGCCGGAACCGGTCACTCCCAACAGCGTCTGGTAGGCGAGCCCGTCATCCAGGCCCGCGACGAGCTTCTCGATCGCTTGGGGCTGATCACCGGCGGGCTGGAACGGCTGGTGCAGCCGGAAGGGGCTGCCGGGATAGGTCACGACTTCCATCGGGATTTCTGTTTTCGCGGGGGAACCTGTAATTTTATCCATTCGAGGGGGGAAAACGCCATGCCTTTCCTGGCCGAGGTCACTCTGGAATACGGTGATGTCGAGACGAAGGGGGTGACCCGGGAGGAGATCGTCCGCGCCGCCCGCGACAAGCCCCGCGACACCCGCGACTGGTACCTCACGCTGCGTCGCGGCGATGACGACAACGAGGAATTCATGGACGCCACCATGGAGGACGACTCCACGTTCGGCGTGCGCGTGTTCGAGGACGGAAAGAAATACCGGAGCGCCGCATCCATCCAGGAGGAGCTCCTCGAGCCGCTCTTCGTCAGCTTCTACGAGCACGACCGCGCGTGGAAGACGCTCTGCACCTGGGAAGAGATGCCCGGGAAACGCAAATTCAGCCTGAGAGACCTCTTCAAACGGTAAAATGGAGTCTCCAACCGGAGAAATCAATGTCCTTCATCGCCCGCCGGCTCGCCGCCATCAAGCCCTCCCCCACCCTCGCCGTGTCCGCTCGCGCGGCCAAGCTGAAGGCGGAGGGGAAGGACGTGATCGCGATGGGCGCGGGAGAGCCCGACTTCGACACGCCCCAGCACATCAAGGACGCGGCGATCGCGGCGATGAACAAGGGGCTCACGAAGTACACGCCCGCCGGCGGCACGCCGTCGCTGAAGAAGGCGATCGTCGCCAAGTTCAAGCGCGAGAACAGCCTCGACTACACCGACAGGCAGATCCTCGTCTCCTGCGGCGGCAAGCAGACATCGTTCAACCTGTGCATGGCGCTGCTCAATTCCGGCGACGAGGCGATCATTCCCGCGCCCTTCTGGGTTTCGTACCCGGACATGGCGATGATGGCCGACGCGAGGCCCGTGTTCGTCCAGGCCGGCATCGAGCAGGGCTTCAAGATCACCGCGCAGCAGCTCGAGCGCGCGATCACGCCGCGCTCGCGCCTCATCTGGATCAACAGCCCGTCGAACCCGACAGGCGCCGTGTACACCGCGGACGAGCTGCGCTCGCTCGGCGAGGTGCTGCGCAAGCACCCCAACATCGTGATCGCGACCGACGACATGTACGAGCACATCCTGCTCGACGGCTCGAAGTTCGTGAACATCCTCAACGTCTGCCCCGACCTCTACGGCCGCACCGTCACGATGAACGGCGTCTCGAAGGCGTACTCGATGACGGGCTGGCGCATCGGTTACTGCGGCGGGCCGCAGGAGCTGATCGAGGCGATGGAGAACGTGCAGTCCCACAGCACCTCGAACCCGACCTCGATCTCGCAGTACGCGGCGGAGGCGGCGCTGAACGGCGACCAGCAATGCATCGAGCCCATGGTGGCGGCGTTCAAGGAGCGCGGCCGCTTCGTCGCCGATGGCCTCAACAAGATTCCGGGCGTGAAGTGCCTCAATCCCACCGGCGCCTTCTACGCGTTCCCGGATTGCCGCGAGGCGATCCGCAACCTCCACAAGGCCGGCCGCATCGCGTCGCCCAACGATCTCGCGCTCTGCGATTACCTTCTCACGCAGGAAAGGGGCGTTGCGGCCGTCCCCGGCTCCGCGTTCGGTGCGGAAGGCTACCTGCGCATCTCTTTCGCGACGTCGATGGAGAACATCAAGAAGGCGGTCGATCGGATGGCGCAAGCCCTGGCGGCGCAGCGCGTCCCGGCATGACCACGGGCGGCGCGAAGTCGCGTCGCGGTCTCAAACGCTGAACCCGCGCGCGGGCGTGGGAGAAAAAATCGTGCACCGCGCGAAATCCGAGGGAGCGCGTGCCGCTCGCGCCGAGCATTCCCTGGCGGTCGAGCCGCTGTGACCAATGGAGCACGTCTTCCTGCGTAGCGACCCGCCGCGGGCGGCAATCCGGCGCCAACTCGTCCAGACGCTCTTGCGGCAGCTCCTGCAGGAATAGCGCCACCGCGGCGAGCGCGGCCTCGATGGACTGCGCCTCGGCGAGCCGCTGGTGCGCGCGCCCGACGAAATCGGGCTTGCGGGTCATCGAGCCTCGGGAACGTCGATCGTGTAGAGGCAACCCTTCCCGGGGACCGCCTGCACGGACAGCGTGCCCGAATTCGCCTCCACCGCCTTGCGCGCGGACTCGAGGGCCGCTCCCGGTGCCGGGGACTTGATGCCATCGCGCCGCTCGAATGTCTCGACCATCTGGCGCAGCGCTTCAGGCGCAACGCCGGTGCAAGCATCCTCGATGTCGATGATGACGCGCCCGTCGCGGGCCCGGGCGGTGAGGAAGACCTCGCCGTCGCGCTGGGTACTCGTCACGCCGCAGTGCAGGAGGTTCGCAACCGCGGAGGCGAGGAGATGCCGATCGCCTCGCATGAAAATGTCGGGCTGCACCACGACGGTGAGCTCGCATTGCGTGCTCGCCGCCTCGAACACCGCCGCGAGCTGCACTTCGGCTATGAATGGCCCGACCTCGATCACCTCCGCGGCGTCCACGGGGCTCGTTTCGAGCCTCACATCGGCCAGGGTGCGGTCGATCAGGCCACGCATTGCGATAAGGCTTCGATCCAGCGCCGCGGACGTCGCGCCGCCAGGTCCCACGCTGCCGCGCTTGATCGCGGAGGCCGCGAGGATCGCCGTGTTCAACAGGTTGCGCATCGCGTTGGCGAGAACGCCGAGCCTCTCCCTCGCCTTGAGCTGGCCCATCTCGGCAAACTGCGTTTCGTGCTGGGCGCTGTAGGAAGCGACCGCGCTCGCGATCGCGTTGTCCAGCGTGATGTTGAGACTGCCGAACTCACGCACGGTGATGGGAGCCGCACGTTCGACCGCGAGCTCCGTGATCGATTGGCACAGGTCACCGTAGTCGTGGACGACCTGCTCGATCGTGAAGTCGTGGCTGGCGAGCTCCTGTCCGTGACGCGTCGCCGTCTCCGCAATGCCGTGGTCGGTCTGCGGGCCGCCGGCCGGGTCCTTGCCCTCCTCGAGCCGCGCCGCATGCGGGAACACCTCCATCAGCTGGTCGAGGAACAGCGGCACGCCGTGGGACAGCTCACGCGGGGTCGCACGAGGCGCGCGTCTCATCTTCACCTTGAAACGGCAGCGTTCGATCAGCTCTTCGCGGTTCTCATTCAGGAATTCACGCAACATCGTCGTTCTCCAATACAGCTACATCGTCACTTTGACGTCGCGAGCGGCGTGCGTCTGTTCGTAAACGCACACAGCCCGCAATGCGGGCTATTGGGGGGCGTGATGCCGAGTGGGGACGCTGCGGGCGTGCAGGGAAACTAGGCGCGATCTCCCGCGTTCAATCGCATGGGCGGCGGTGTCGCGTCTTCCCTTTGGCGGGCGGCTCGCACAACGAGCCATCCCAGCCATGCGTGGCGTAGCCCTTCAAGACGATCTCGGTGAGGACGAACCGCGCAAAGGGCGCGCAGCGCTCGTCCTCGGTGAATTCGTACTCGCGTCGCACGGGATCGAGTTGCAGCGCCGTCAGGTCGTCGAGCAGGTCGATGGTCGACTTCGCGCTCGTGCTGGGCAGCGTGACGAAGATGCCATCGAGGATCGTGCTTCGGTACGTGTCCATGTTCATTGCTCATGATGGACCGGTCGCCCCGCATTGGATACGCTCCATCGGGCACGGGTGAGGAGCCTCACCCGGTTCAGCCCCTGATCGGTCAGCACGTAACCCGGTTCCGATACCGGACTGAGATCGCCTTCCGCCACGAGACGCGCGAGCACGACATCGAGCATCGCGCGCTCCTTGGGAGCGAACACATTCATCATCACCTGCAGGTTGATGTCACGCAGGGTAAATACATGTCCACGCAACGGGCCCAGCGCAACGAAGTAGTTCATCAGGTTGCGCGTGAGATTCTCCAGGCAGAGCGCCCTGGGGGATCGATGGGCCGCGGGGGTGGCGGCGCGGACATTGGTTTCAGGCATGCCTCAGTCTGGCCCTGCCGCCCCGGAAAGTCTGTTCGTTAACGCACCTTCAGTCGACCGGCTTCCACTGGTAGCCGAAGTCCGGCAGGTTCTGCCGGTCGGCTTCGGTGATCGGCTCGTGGATCTTCGGTTGCACCTGCCAGCCCGGATGGCCGTGCGCCACCTTGTACGGATCGTTGTGCTTCGTGTTGTAGCAGCCGAGTAACCCGATGCGCGATTCCGCCGAGTGGTTGTCGGCAGATGAATGCAGCGTGTTGCAGTGGAAGATCGCGACGTCGCCGATCTCCAGCTCGATCGGAACGTCCGGCATGTTCTTCTTGATCTCGGCCAGCCGCTCGGGATCGACGCCGCTGTCGGAGACACCGTCGCGGTAGACGTGCTCGATGCGCCCCAGCTTGTGCGAGCCTTCGACGAGCGAGAGACAACCGTTCGATTGCGTGTGCCGGTCCACCGCGATCATCGCCGTGGCCATGTCGGGGTAGAGGTTGCCCATCTGGTACCAGTACCAGTAGTCCTGGTGATGGGAGAAGCCGACCACGCCGGGATACTTGAGCGCGATCTTGTTGTGATAGACGTACACCTCGTCGCCGAAGATCGCTTCCAGCCGGTCGATGATCTTGCTCGAGCGCGTGGCCTTGGCAAAGGCGTCGCTGCGCGCCGTGTCGTTCCACACGAAGATGGTCTCGAACGAGGGCCGCGTCTTGCCGGCGCTGCGCTCCTTCGCGCGCGCGGCGAACGCCTGCATGTCCGCGTGCTGCGTGATGATGTCCTTGAGGATCGCCATTTCCGCGCGGGTAAACACGCCGCGCAGGACGACGAAGCCGCGCTTCCAGAAGGTGTCGGCATCCTCGCGCAACTGCGCACGGCTGACGGAATTCTTCAGGGCCGTCGAGAAGAGATTCATCCCGACATTCTATCGTGCGGGTAGCGCAGCCCCGCGCGCGCTGCGGTGGTACCCGGGGCCGGACTCGAACCGGCACGGCCTTGCGGCCAGGGGATTTTCTTGCCACTTCGGCTTTCGCCGCCCCTCGCGGGTTCGTGGTCTGGAGCACGCCTTCACC
>Ga0070693_100001652_pt1 | contig 10092 bp, 4 predicted proteins | sample KBSK1103metaG_FD_65472 | JGI IMG/M metagenome (GOLD analysis project Ga0070693, IMG submission 65472) | Corn, switchgrass and miscanthus rhizosphere microbial communities from Kellogg Biological Station, Michigan, USA - KBS K1-10-3 metaG | ecosystem: Host-associated > Plants > Roots >... | reverse complement strand
CCGTGGCGATCCGTACGTCGGCGAGCGAGCCGTGGGCGAGTGCCGCCACGTCGAGGGGCAGCGTCGCGAGGCCGGCCCTGCCTAACGGGATCGAGCGTGCGTACCGGAACTGCTGGGGATCGATGCTGGCGCCCGCGGTCGGCATCGCCACGGCCGCGCCGCCGGCGGCAACAGGCACCTCGCGCGACGCTCCCCAGTGCGCGGTCGAGAGTGCGAGCGACGGTACCCGGTCTCGCTCTGCCTCCAGATCGTACCGCGGCGCGGCGAGCCGCTCATCGCCGAAGCGCGCGGTGAGTGTGTCGCCCGTGCTCTCGAAGAAGATGAACGGCAGCGTCGCGAAAACGGCCGTCGCTCCGGTAACGTCGAGCGGCGGATTGTTGCCGTCGTCCACCGCCAGCTCGAGCTGCGACTCGCTCGGCGGTGCGATAGGAATCCGCAGTTCGGCGGCGGCGAGCCCGTCGCGTACTGATCGGCGAAGCGTTGCGTTGCCGAGCTCCGTGGGCACGACGGTGCTTCCCTCCAATCGACCTTCGGTGATCCGCGCCGTGCGCAGCACGTTGCCACCGCCGACGGTCAGCTCGATCGCGACGATCGGCAGATGGGCGCCGGGAAGTCGAATGCGGAAGCGACTCCTTCCCGGCTCGCTCGGCCGCCGCTCGACGGTGACGGCGGTGCGCAGCGGCGCCGGTCCACGCGTCGCGGAGGCGACGCGCACTTCGACCTGCCTTGGCAGCGGCATGCGTCGGCTCGCGCGATCGTCCCAGGTCACCCGGAGATAACGATAGGCGCCGGCCGGCAGATCGAGTCCCGTGAGCTCGAGGCCGTCGTTAGGCAGGTCGAAGAGTGTGCCGTCGGGAACGAGGAGCGTCCAGTGCGCACGGTCGCCGCTCCCCTCGATCTGCACGCGCTTGAGGAACGGGGCGGGCAGCCCTTCGACCCGCACGCGGTCCACGGGCAGCGCTGTCTCGAAATCGGCCTCGAAACCGCTCGTGAACTTCGTCGCCGCGATCGGCAGGAGGCGCGCGGCGCGCCACTGAGCTTCGACGCGCGGCGTGATGAGCAGATACGGAACTTCGCGGTTGGCCTTGTCGAAGAGTCGCAGGTCGCTCGCACCACCGCCGGCGACCGCGACACGTCCTTCGGAGGCCGCGACTTCCGTTACGCGGAATGGCTGCACGCCGGCGAGCACGGCCGCGTCGAAGGAGAGCTTGTTCGGCCCGGTGCCACTCGGGACAACGACCCGCTCGGCGCGCTGCGCCGCAAGCGGGACCGCAGCGGCGACGCCTAACGCGAGCGCAGTGAGCAGGCGTCTCATGAGAGTGCCTCGGAGGGCTCGGGAGGAGGCGCGAGGACGAACTTCTGCACCGCCACGGTAATCAGGAGCGCACACGCCGCGATCCCGACGAGTGAGCCGACGCGATAGAGGCCGCCGAGACGCCAGAGATCGTGGAAGGCACACTTGAGCATCGCGATGATGAGGAGTGCGATTGCCGCGATCCGCCCCGGCTTGCTGTGCGTGACGATGCCCGCAGCGAGCAGAGCGACGGCGAAGAGCGCCCACCCGAGCGTGTAGCTGAGATCCTGCGCCAACACCGACGAGAGGAAATTGAAGGTGATCGTCGGGCCGGTGGCAAAAAAGTCAGCGATCTCGATGTTGAGCAGCAGGAAGAGCAGGATCACCGCGCCGCCCGGAAGCAGCGACGACACGCGCGGTACCTCCGGACGCACGCGATCATCGGTCTTCACGAGCACGCGGCCTGCCATGAGGAACGCTGCGGCGCAAACGACATACGTATAGAGATACCAGTTCCAGATTCGCAGCGCGCCGCGGGGCTCGTACTGCAGCACTTCGGGATTGAGTGCGAGCCGGACGAAGACGGCGCCGCAGAGCCCGACCGTGAACAGCAGCAATCCCTTGTGGGGGATGCGCGAGTAGAGCCACGCGAGCGCCGCCCCTTCCAAAGCCCAGCCGATGGTGATCCAGTTGCGTTCGAGCTGAAGCGGAATGGCCAGGGTCACGAAGCCGAGCGCCGCGCCGGCGATGAGCGCCAGCCGCGCGACCTCCGCTGGTGTGCGCGGCACCCCGCGACGCTCGAGCCTGACGAGACTGGCGAGGACGAGCGCGAGGAGCGCGGCCTCGACGACAGGGAGCGCCCCGATGATGGAGCCGTAGCCGCCGGCGACGATGCTCGCGCGTGCCTGGAAGAAGTACAGCGCGCTCGCCAGGACTGTCGCGAGATACGGCGCTCGCGCACTTCCCGCGCGTTGACCGAGGATGAGCGGATAGGCAACGAACGCGAGATAAATCGGCGTCGTGAGCGCAAGCTGCGACGTCCAGAGAGCAGCGTCGGTGTGTTGACTCATCCAGAGAAAACCAGCGCCCGTCGCGGGGAGCACCGCGAGCACCGTCATCGCCTCGAGCCGCGCGAGGTCGAGCGTGGCGAAGCCTAACGTCGCGCCGACGAAGAGGAGCTGCGCACCGACGAGGAGCGCGAGCGGCGGCGCGGGCGTCTCACTCGCCGCAATCATGGCGATGACCTGCGCGCCGAAACCAGCGACGGCGGCCGCGGAGAGGAAGTGCCGTTCCTCGGCGCCGACGCGTCGTGCGAGAAGGAGCCAGACGCCCGCGAGCATGACGAAGGCTGCCGCCGCGCCTATGGCAACGGACGACCAGGGCTCCGCAGGCGCGGTGATCTGCCAGACGAAGAGCACGGCGGGCGTCGCGATCACGGCACCGAGGAAGAGCTCACCGCGCTTCAGATAGAGCCCACCGACGCCGGCTGCTGCCGTCAACACGGCGAGTACCGCGAGCAGCGGCCACGGTGGGACTGCCAGCGTGGGCTGCGATGCGACGAAGAGCAGGAACAGATGCCCGACGAGTCCGACGAACGCGCCATTGCGGAAGAGTCCACGCGTCTCGTCGTCGTTCGCGGCTGCCTGACGATGCGTCGCCCAGACGCTGCCGCCGATGGTCAGCAGCGCATAGCCGCCGATGATGATGAGGGCGGGAATGAGCGCGACGCTCACCGTCGCGGTGAACCACCAGGCCGCGAGGACCATCCATGCGAGCAGCGTACCGGCAATCGCGAGAATCGGATTGCGCGAGGCACTCGCCTCGGTGAAAAGCCCGAGCGTGAGAATCGCGAGGAGCACCGCGATGCCCCAAAGTGCTGCCTGCGCCACCGCGCCCGCGGCGAGGAAGAAGAGCAGGGCAATACTCACCAGCGCGAGGGCCGATCCCGCGCCCTGCGGCGCGAGCGGCGCGTTGCGACGGCGCGCGACGACCGGCACGCCGATGAAGAAGAGCCCGAAAACGCCGTAGATCGCGAGCGCGGCGAGAAGCCGCGACGGCGCGAGATACTCCGCCGACCAGACGGCTTCCGCGGCGATCGTGAAGAACGCCGCGATGAAGTGGACGATGCCCTCGCGCCGCGCGACCGCGTAGGTCGAGCATGCGGCGAGGAGGGCGAGCAGCACCGCGAACAGCAGCGCTGGAGCCGCGGTGCGCGGCTCGAGTGCCGCCAGGGCGGGGAAGACGAAGAACAGGAGCGGCGCCGCGAGCACGGCGCGCGACGCGAGCGGCCCGAGATCGACCTCACCGGCACGTCGCCTAACGAACTGCGACCGTGTGATGAGCGGCGCCGCGAGATAGAAGAGCGTGAACGCGGCGACGGCGACGAGGATGCCGGGCCACGCTGCCGGCTGGTAGGACCCACCGAGCCAGATCCCGAAGACCATCAATGTCGAGACCGCGCCGACGAGGTGCAGCAAGCTCGGGCCCTGGAAGACGGCGACGGCGAAGAGCCCGACGTTGACGCAGAAGAGAAAGCCGAAGAGCACGCCATATCGCGCGCCGTATGCGGGAACAGCAGCGAGATAGATGGAGAAGAGCAGCGGGAGCGCCGCGCCGACGCGTGCGGCATGACCGAAGAGCGAGCTTCCCGTGCGCGACTCGCCGTTCTCGGGCCGATTCAGCGCCATCGCGACGAAGCTCATGATCGGGAAGATCAGGAAGATCGCCGCGGCGAGCGGCAGCTGGCCCTCCGTGAGGAACTTTGAAACCCAGCCCCATTGATACAGCGTCGTTAGGCCGAGGCTGATGGCGGTGAGGAGAGGCCAGCGCTGGCGGTAGGCGACCCACGCGAGGCCGGCGTTGAGAAGGAGGAGATAGCCGAAGAGACCGATCGGATTGTTCTGGCCCGTGGCGACGATCGCCGGCGAGGCGAAGCCGCCGATGAGTCCGAGCAGGGCGATGAGCATCGACGCGCGCCGGATCGCGAGCAGCACCGCGACGACCGTGGCGAGAATGAAGAGCACGAACGCGACGGTCGCGCCGACGAGGTGCCAGCGAGCGAACGACGCGAAGAAGACGACGTAGAGGATCGCGATGCCGGCGGCGTCGAGCGCGTCGGCCGTCCATGCATAACGACGCGAGCCCTTCAGCTCGCCGAGCACGAGGCACGTGACGCCGGCGACGATCCCGATCGCGAACTGGATCGTCGGCGTGAGCCAGCCGTGCTCCATGGAGTAGCTGACGAAGAATCCGCCGGCGAGGAAGAGCGCGAGCGAGGCGACGATGGCGAAGAGCTTGACCCCGATGAGCGCCTCCCAATTCACCGATCGCTTCGGGCGGGCCGGCTCCGGCGGGAGGGGGCGCGGGACGGGGGACGCGGGGGGCGGGGGCGCCGGCGGAACGACAGGCGGTGCTTCGGCAGGCGGTGCCTCGGCAGACGGAGGCGTCGAGAGATGCGCGAGTCCGGCGAGGAGCGCGGGATCGAGCTCCGTTATCGGCTCATCTTCCTGCAGCTCTTCCTGGAACGCCTCCTCTTCGACGACTTGCGGGGGCGGAACGACAGGGGGCCGCTCGTACCGCGCAACCGGCTTCGGCGCGGCAGCCGGCGCGCGTGCGGCGACCGGAGTGGTGCCCTCGTCGAGACGTCTGGTGAGACGGTCGATGGTGCGACGCAGATCCTCCGCCGTCTGCTCGAGCCGGCGCAGGCGATCGAGCACCTGCACGAGCCCAACGAATGCGATGATGACGGCGATCCAGAGGAGGAACATCCACGGCTCCAGGGAGAGAAAACGCTCACGTCGCTCGCTGCCGCGCGGGTCGGAGGACGTCTCATCAAGACGCCCCGGCCGCTACCCCCGTCACCCCTCACTCCACCCTCGACTGTCGGCGTCGCGCCGACGTTAGGCGGGAGCGACCGTCAAGCAAAAGTATAGCTGAGCCCCCGGGTATTCCGGGGCGCGATCCCAGACCGACTGCGCCTTACGAATGTTGTCCAGTGTCACCGCCGCGGCCCGCGCACCGTCCGCGGGCAGCACGAACGAGCCGGGATGGCGTAGCGAGTGCGTACGGCTGCCGTCGGCGAACTTCACCCACCCTTCCCACGCCTCCAGCCGGCGGCCCGACTTACCAAGATGCTCGATGGCCCGCTCGGCGTCGGCGAGTGTGAGGACGATCTCACGCGCGGAGAGCGAACGTTCGGCGATGTCGTCGGGAAGGAAAGCGAGGTCACGCGTCATACGCTTGATATCTAAATGGTGTGCGGCGCGGAGGGGGCTCTATGTCATCCTTCGCTTCGCTCAGGATGACAACGCATCGATAGCCAGGTCTCGTCGTTGGAGATCGAGTTTGTACTTTGTGCCGACTATTCCGACGCGCAGGTGGCTCAGTGTCAGCTGGCGGCCTTTCTCGATTTCGTCGGCGTTGTCGAAGCGGACCGTCTCTCGGCCATCCACGAAGGTGACGCCGCCCGCGCCGACGACCTCGCCGACGTGACCGCGGACGATGAGCGCGGTGTCCTCGTCGATGCCGAGACCGAGTAGCTCCTTGTTCTGGGCGATGACGACGAAGAGACGCTGCAGCCGGCGCCGCTGCTGGAAATGCGTGTCGACGATCGTCTCGAAGCCGAGCAGGCCGAGACCAGGGCCGATGTACTGCTCGACGAGATTGCCCTCCTCGTCGATCTCACCGCCCGCCATCGTCAGCTCGGTGAGCGCGGCCGCGCCGGCGCTCGTTCCGCAGATCACGCCGCCGCGCTTGTATAGCGCTTTGATCTCCGACAACGTGCACGATCCACCGAGCGCGGCGACGAGCTTTACCTGATCGCCACCGCCCAGAAACACCGCGGCCGCATTCCGTATCGACGACGCGATCTCGCGATCTCGATCGTCGCACGCCTTCCCGAAGATCGGGAACTTCACATCGGTCGCGCCGGCGCGGCGGAAGTCACCGAGCCAGGCGCGGGCTGCTTCGTCCGGCTCCGCCGACGCCGTCGTCAGGCCGACAATCGGTGCGCCGGTGTGCGCGTCGACGAGGCGGAGAAATTGTTGAAAGGCTTCGTTGCGCGGCTCGACCGCACCGCCCATCAGGACCAGCGTTCCCGACGCCCCATCGGACATCCCCACGTGTGCAACGGGGGCGTCGACACGCGGTGCAGGGGACCGCTCGCTCTCCAACATCGCCTAACGAGACGCGGACGCGCCGCGCAGCACGTAGGCTGCCAGTGCGGCAGCGACCTGTGGCTGTCCTGGCTCGCCCGACCGCAACGGCCACGCGCCTTCGCCATCGTCACAGTGCTCGACCCAGATTTCCCCGTCGCGAAGAAAGCCCACCGCGCTCGCGATCTCCAGTGTCTCGGCCTTGATCTCCCGCTCGTCCGCGGCGAAGACGCCGACGCGGCAGCCGGCGTCGCGCGCTTCGTCCTGCAACTCGGCCTCGGCCGCCGGACAAACGACAAAACCCCCGCGCGGCACGGCGTCGATGAGTGTGGCGACGAGCCTCCGTGCGCGGTCGCGCTCCTGGTAGCGCGGTGGGACGTCGCCGAGCGTCGTGTCGAGAATGACGGCGATGCGTGACCGCGCGTACGGGAGACCAGCGTAGAGCACGAACGAGGGCGCGACGTCGATGAGCAGGTCGTCGCTGGCGCCATCGCCTAACGAGTCGTGGAGCGCGGCGATGCACTCGGCACGGCCGGTGCCACCGGTGACGCCGGCGACGACGCGCTGGGTGATCGGCGGCGCGTCGGGCGTCCGTGCGAGGGCAGCGAGCTCGCGGACCGCGACCGCGACATGCGACGGCTCGAGCGAGCCGTCGAAGGCGCGCTGCACGATCTCCAGCGCGAGCGCCGCCGCGCGGAGTCCCACCTGCTCGTGCCTGTGCTCGAAGACGATCGTGTACTCTCCCTCGACGTCGCCGCCGCGGGTGCGGCCGAAGCCGACGTCGTGCCCAACCATGGTCTGCAGCTCGAGCGCGACGTGCTCGATGATGTGCGGCGCGTACGTACCGCGTCGGAGCCGAGTGATGAAACCACCTGGCTCGCCGATCGAACACTGGTGCTCGGCCAGTCCGGGGAGCGCCGCGACCAAGCGGTCAGTGACACCAGGCGCGTCGGCCGAGGAGAAGTGGTCGTACGCGCCGACGGCTACGTCCATGCGCGTGACCGGGCTCGTCGACCAGAAGTTCGCTCCGCGCGTGGCGTGAAGTGTCGTCAAACGAATCTCGGACGTTGCCGGGGGCGCGGCCGCGCTCATGGCGCACCCCGCTCGCCCGAGACCCGCTCGCGCACGAGGGCGAGTGTCTTCGGCACCTTGTCGGCGAGGATGAAGACGAGGTCCTCTTCGCCAGCCATGTCAATGGCGGCGGTGACGGCGTCGCTCTCGCTCGGTATCTGCACGATTTTGTCGGGCGGCAGGCCCGCGGCGCGCAGCCCTTCCGTGATGAGTCGCGCGACCTCGCCGGGGTCGCGGCCGCGAAGATCCTGATCCTCCTTCACGATCGCGACGTCCAGATGGCCCCTGCCGGCGGCGGTGCGGCCCGCGGCGCGAATGTCTTCATCCCGGCGATCGCCCGGAACGGCGATGACGCCGATCCGTCGGCGAGCCGGAAAGTGCGACACCATCTCCATCAATCCGTCAATGGCCGCCTCGTTATGCGCATAATCGACGAGGACGCGCCCGCCGTTGCGGAGACGCAAGACGTTGAGACGGCCCGGCGTGAGCGACGGCGACGGGAAGAAAGAGAGGAGCCCCGCACGAATGTCGTCGTAGCGCATTCCCTGAACGTACGCGGCGGCGATCGCGGCGAGAATGTTCTGCCGCTGAAAGCGCGCCGCGCCGCCTAACGTCAGCGGAACCTCGCGCTCGGTCGCGATCGGGATGCGGAGCTTTCCGCGCCTGACGACGAAGCTTCCCGCCTCCATCCGCGCCGCAATTCCGCCGCGCGCGATGTGATCCTCGAGCGCCTCGTTCTCACCATCGGCAGCGGTCGAGAAGAGCACGACGTCCGCCATCGTCTTCTCACGCATCGCGTAAACGAGGCGATCATCGGCGTTGAGTACGGCGTGGCCTTCTCGCTTCACCACCGACGCAATGACGCTCTTCACGTCCGCGAGCTGCTCGACGGTATTGATCCCGCGCAGACCGAGGTGGTCGCCGGAGACGTTGAGCACCACGCCAACGTCGGACTCCTCGAAGCCGAGGCCGGCGCGGAGGATCCCGCCGCGCGCCGTTTCGAGCACCGCGACGTCGATCGTCGGATTCGAGAGGATGATGTTCGCCGCGAAGGGGCCGGTCATGTCCCCTTCCATGACCATGCGGTTCTGCACGTACACGCCGTCCGTCGTCGTGAAGCCGACGAGCCGCCCCATGTTACGGAAGAAATGCGCGATCAGCCTGACGGTCGTGGTCTTTCCATTCGTTCCCGTGACGGCGATGATCGGGATGGTCGCATCCGCCCCCGGGGGATAGAGCATGTCCAGGATCGGCGCGCCGACGTTGCGCGGCTTCCCTTCCGTCGGGTGGGTGTGCATGCGGATCCCCGGCGCGGCGTTGACCTCGAGGATGACCGCGTCGTTCTCGCGAAAGGGAACGGAGATGTCGCGTGTCAGCACGTCGATCCCGGCGATGTCGAGACCGACGATGCCCGCGGCCATCTCGCACGCCGTCACGTTGTCGGGATGCATCTCGTCCGACCGGTCGATCGACGTGCCCCCCGTCGAGAGATTCGCCGTCCCGCGCAGGAGCACCTGCTCGCCGGTCGCAGGCACCGTGTCGAGCGTGCGGCCGCTGCGCGCGAGGAACTGCTCGGTGTTTCCGTCGTTAGGCAGTCGCGTCAGGATCTTCGTGTGGCCGACGCCGCGGCGCGGATCCCGATTCGCCTCGTCGATCAGCTCCCGGATCGTCCGCCGGCCATCGCCGACGACGTGCGCGGGCACCCGCTCGGCGCAGGCGACGACCTTGCCGTTCACGACGAGCACGCGATGATCCAGACCCTCGTAGTAGTGCTCGACGACGACGCGGCTCGAGACCTCGTACGCCGCCTCCCACGCTCCGCGCACGGCCGCCTCGTCGTCCAGGCGCGCGCTGATTCCGCGCCCGTGGCTCGCGTCGACGGGCTTGAGAATCACCGGGAAGCCGAGCTCCTCGGCAATTTCCACGGCTTCGTCGGGCGTACGCGCGGTCTCGCCCTGCGGCACCGGCAGCCCGATGTTGCTGAGCACACGCTTCGTGTCTTCCTTGTCCTGCGCGATCTCGACGCCGATCGCACTCGTGAAGTCCGTCATCGTCGCCTGGATGCGGCGCAGATTGCGGCCGTGGCCCAGCTGGATGAGCGATCGCGAGTTGAGCCGCCTAACGGGAATACCACGCCGGCGCGCCTCCTCGACGATCGCCGCCGTCGACGGCCCGAGTCTCACCGACTCGTAGAGCTCCTGCAGGCTCGCGACGAGCGCATGCACATCATACGGCTCGCCGCTGATGCACGCGCGGATGAACGCCGCGCCTTCGCGGACGCTCGCGAGGCCGACCTCCTCCTCCTCGTACGCGACGATCACCCACCACACACCTTCGTCGCCTGACGGAACGACGCGGCCGAAGCTCACGTCGCTGCCGGCGACCGTCTGGAGCTCCAGCGCGACGTGCTCGAGGATGTGCGGCCAGTGCGTTCCCGCCCGTAGCCGGTCGACGAATCCGCCGGCAGTGCCTCGGCTACACGGATGTTCGCTCAACGACGGGAGCCCTTCGATGAGACGGTCGGTGAATCCCGGGACGTCGACGCTCGTCAGCTCCTCGAACTCACCAAGCCGA
>Ga0070693_100001650_pt1 | contig 10097 bp, 9 predicted proteins | sample KBSK1103metaG_FD_65472 | JGI IMG/M metagenome (GOLD analysis project Ga0070693, IMG submission 65472) | Corn, switchgrass and miscanthus rhizosphere microbial communities from Kellogg Biological Station, Michigan, USA - KBS K1-10-3 metaG | ecosystem: Host-associated > Plants > Roots >... | reverse complement strand
ACTTCGACGGCTTCGCGCTGGTGAGATAGGCCTGCTCCTGGATGTCGGCGATCCCCCCGGATTGACGACCGTTGGGAAGCGGCACGCTCGTGAACGGCACGATCGTGCGCGACACGATCAACCAACGCTTGCCGATCGGCAGCGGAAGGACCGGCTCGAGGTTGAGCACCATCTCGCTCGCCGAATCGAGGCCGCCGCCGGTGTAGTAGTTGTACTGCAGCGGCAGCGACACCATGTTCGCCACCGGGTTCTGTGCCGCCTTCGCCAAGCTCGCTTCGGTCTTCGCGTGGCGTTCCGACCGCGCAGAATCCGTTTCCGGTTGCTGTGCTTGTAGCGCGCCGGCGACGGCGATGAGAAGCACAAGCACGGGACGCTATTTCGCGTTTTTGTACTTGCTCTTGTCGAGGTTCGTGAGCTTCACTGGATCGAGCAAGTCCGCGATCTGCTGTTCGGTGAGCACCTTCTTGTCGCGGATGACCTCGAGAATCCCCTTGCCGCTCGCATAGGCCTCGTTCGCCAGCTCGGTGGCCTTCTCATATCCGATCACCGGATTCAATGCCGTGACGATGCCGACCGTTGTTTCCATGTAGTGCGCCAGCACTTTCTCGTTGACCTTGATGCTGTCCACGCACTTTGTGCGGAGCAGCCGAGATGCGTTGTTGAGCAGATGCTGGGACTCGATCATCGCCAGACCCTCGACCGGCTCGTAGGCGTTGAGCTGAAGCTGCCCCGAATGCGCCGCCAGTGTGACCGTGTAATCGTTGCCCATCACGCGAAACGCGACGAGGTTGACCAGCTCGGGCACAACGGGATTCACCTTCCCCGGCATGATCGAGGAGCCGGGCTGCAACGCGGGCAGATCGATCTCCGCGAGACCGGCGCGTGGTCCCGACGACAGCAGAATGAGGTCGTTCGCGATCTTGGACAGCTTGATCGCTACGCTGTTGAGCGCGGCCGAGTAGGCGACGAATCCCTGCTGATCCCAAGTCGCCGCCAGCATGTCCTTCGCCGCAACCATCGGTTTCCCTGTGAGCTTGGCGAGATGGGCGGCCGTCTTTTCAGCGTAGCCTTTCGGAGCGTTGATGCCGGTGCCGATCGCGGTCGCGCCCATGTTGACCGCGTACAGGTACTTCTCGGCGTCACGCAAAACCTGGATCTCACCGTCGAGCGACGAGCCGAATGCGTGGAACTCCTGGCCCACCGTCATGGGCACCGCGTCCTGGAGCTCCGTGCGGCCCATCTTCACGATGTTGATGAACTCGTCGCCCTTCGTGTGAAACGACTTCGACAGCTGCTGCAGCTCGGCGATCAGTTTGTCATTGCGAAGCAGGAGCGCGACCTTGATCGCCGTCGGATAGGAGTCGTTCGTCGACTGCGACATGTTCAGGTCGTCGTGCGGCTCGAGCGCGGTGTATTCGCCTTTCTTGTGACCCGTCAGCTCGAGCCCGATGTTCGCCAGCACCTCATTGGCGTTCATGTTGGTCGACGTGCCGGCTCCGCCCTGGAACCAGTCGACCTGGAACTGATCGTGGTATCCGCCCTTCATGACGGTGTCGACGGCTTTCTGGATCGCCGCAAGACGTTCTGTCTTCATGGCGCCGACATCGGTGTTCGCTTGCGCCGCCGCGAGCTTCACGATCGCCCACGCCTCGACGAATCCGGGATAATGATTGATGTTGACGCCCGAGATCTGAAAGTTCTCCAGGGCGCGCGCCGTCTGAACGCCGTAGTAGGCGTCTGCCGGCACGGCCTTCTCACCGAGCAGATCCTTTTCCATCCGCGTCGGTCCGGCAGGCGCCGGAGGAGCGACAGACCCCGCCTCCGAGGCGGGCGGCTTCTGCGAATCACGTGGCGAACAAGCGGCGGCGAGCACGAGCGCGACGGCGAGCGTGCCCCATCGGCCGCTCAGACGTGGATGGCGCATCATCAGACCCCCATAAGGAGAAGGGGAGATTACTGCGACGACTCACCGCCACCGGATTGGATCAAGGCCCCATGCATGGAAAACCACGCAGCCCGGATCGATTTTGCCGGTCTACCACGGTTCACTCACGTGGTTGGACGTAGCTTAGGTGTCGTCACTCAGGGACTTCGCACCCAACCTTCAAGGGCATGACATGAGCGACACACCCCGCTGGCGACGTTATCTGCGATTCTTCGGGCCCCACATCGAGGCTGATGCGCGGCTCGCCATGCGTGGCTTCCGGCGCACACCCGGATTCTTCGTGACGGCCGTGATCATCCTCGGCACCGGCATTGGCGCATCGGTGGCGATGTTCGCCGTCTTCCGAACGGTGCTCGTCAAGCAACTGCCCGTGCGCGACCAGGACCGGATTGTCGTGATGTGGACGTACCGTACTCCCGGATCGGACTACGCGCCGGACCCGCACCTATTGGCGCCGTTCCGCCGCACGTCTCGCACGCTCAGCGAGCTCGCCGGCGTGGCGCACTGGGGCGCCACAACGGCTCCGTTCACCATCGGCGATCGCACGTTCGCCATGAAGCAAGGCATGGTGACCGCGAACTTCTTCGACGTCCTCGGCGCACGTCCCCTGCTCGGAGATTTCTTCCATCGCGGCGATGAAGAAACCGCGTTCGCACCACTTGGCGTCGATGGCGGCATGACGCGACGCAAGATCGTCCTCGCCTATGACGCATGGCGCAAGCAGTTGGGCGGCGATTCGAGCGTCATCGGCAAACGGGTCGTCGATCCTACCACCAAGTGGACGTACACGATCGTCGGCGTCGCACCGCCGGGACTGGCGTATCCCGCCGGCGTCGACTTCTGGTTGCCGATGCGCGGCGGATGGACGGCGACAACCTCAGTGTTCGTCGTCGGTCGTCTCGCGCCCGGAGCGACCGTCGCCGGCGCTCGCGCCGAGTACGTCGCGTTCACGAACCGCGCCGATCCGGCCTACAAGATCACCGGCGCTCACGCCGCGACGTTCACTGAAACCGTCGTCGGCGACGTACGGCCTGTCCTCGGCATACTGACGGCGGCCGTTGCCCTGCTCCTCCTGATCGCGTGTCTCAACGTCGGCAACCTCCTGCTCTTCCGTGCCTCGGGTCGGGCGCGTGAGCTCGCGGTGCGTCGAGCGCTCGGCGCACAGTTCGGCGACATTGCTCGGCAACTCCTCGTCGAATCGGCGCTGCTCGCCGTCGCGGGTGGATTACTTGGACTCGTCGTCGCGACGGCATTGATTCGCAATGTTGGTCTCATCGCGCCGCACAATCTTCCGCGACTCGATGAGGTTCGGCTCGCGAGCGCACCGATCGTTCCGGCCGTCGGCATCACCGCGCTCACGGTTCTGCTGTTCGGTGTCCTCCCGACGCTCTTGATCGCGCAGGGCAACGTCGCCTCCTCACTTCGGCTGGGCGCGCGAACAGGGCACGAGTCGCGACGACGCCGGCTCGTTCGACAGACGCTCGTCGCGTCGCAGGTGGCGCTGGCGCTCGTAATGCTCGCAAGCGCGGCGCTGCTTGCGCGCAGCCTCGGGCGTTTGCAAGGCGACGACATCGGCTTCGACCGCCAGCAGGTGCTGGCCGTGTCGTTCACGCCCGACTGGGTGCGCGACACGACCCCGCAGATGCTCACGGACGTCGCGCAGCGCATGCAGCGACGGATGGCGTCGATCCCGGGAATCGTCGCGTCGACGCCGCTCGTCGTTCCGCCGATGGTCGGCACGGGCGTATGGACGGTCCGCTTCACGAAGCCCGGCCAGTCCAATGATCAGGCGGCGTCGAACGCGACGACCTCCGGGGACGTCATCGGACCCGGATATTTCCGCACCTTCGGGATTCCGATCGTTCGCGGCCGAGGCTTCACCGACGCCGACGACGGCTCGGCACCGCTGGTCATGATCGTGAACGAATCGTTCGCGCGCCGTTACTGGCCGGGTGAAGACGCGCTCGGAAAGCAATTGCGGATGTCATGGGCGGGGATCGTCGGCGGTATCGGATGGCGGACCGTCGTTGGCGTGGCGAGGGACGCGCACATTCGGGTGCTCCGAGAATCGACGCCGATCGCCTATCTCCCAGTGGGGCAAGGATTCTGGCAAGGCTATTTCGCGATTCGCGCGACGGAATCCCCCGCGGTACTGGCGCCGATGCTCCGTGCCGCGCTCGCGGAAGTGGCTCCAACGACCCAACTGTATGATGTCCGCTCGATGGACGAGGTGCTTGCGCCATCACTGGCTGAGCCACGACTTGGCACACTGTTGATGACGAGCTTCGGCCTTGTGGCGCTGCTGCTCGCGGCGATCGGACTGTACGGCGTGATGGCGTCGCTTGTGCGGGATCAGACGCGCGAGATTGGTATTCGGATGGCGCTCGGCGCTTCAGTTGGTCGCGTGCGCGCCGAAGTGCTTGGCCGCGCCGGCATTGTCGCGGGGGCGGGAGCGATCGCAGGCCTGGCAGGAGCGTTGGCGACGTCTCGCGTACTATCGGCGCTGCTCTTTCAGGTCAGTCCGTGGGATCCGGTATCCCTCGGTGGAGCATGTCTGGTGCTCCTCCTCGTCGGCGGGCTCGCTGCGTATGTCCCCGCACGCCGCGCAACGCGCATCGATCCGGTTCAAGCGTTGCGAGCCGAGTGATGACGACGGTTCGACCGGATGATCGACAATGCAAGTGCCGCATCGCACATTGTTTCGTCGAACGCGCGACCGCGCTCGAGGGTTCTCATGCCAAAACTCTGTCTGATTCTCGCGGCGTCGGTCCCACTCTTTGCCTACCCGATTCGCGGCGGCACACAACAGCCCTTTCACGATCGGCCCAGTCTTGCCACCACCCTAGGGTTCTCGTCCCTTCCCGACGGCTTGAGCACGCAGTGCGGCAACAGAGGTGGGCCCAGCGGCGCCGGCGGCGGACTGGAGTTCGGTGCTGCCCTCATGCTGCGGGTCCGGCGTTGGCTCGTGCTGCAGGGTGATACTCGCGCGACCGACGACATGCTGGAGGGCCTCGGCTGCTTGCAAGTCGGTGCGGGCGTCGACACTGCGTATGCACGGAACCTCCAACACCACGTGCTCACGACGTCGACGCTGCGTGGCGGCGTCGAGACGCCGCCGGGGTGGTTGCTCGTGCGACTGACGGCCGGCGGTGGCCTGGTGTGGGGATCGCGGATGGTTCCCCTTGGCGTCCTCGCGGTCGGCACCGGCACTCGCGGTCGCGGGAAGCGATTCCTGATCGAATTCGAGCGATTGCAGACTCGCCTTCATGCGACCGAGGTGCACGATAACGGGGAGCCAGCACAGCCCGGGGCGCAAATCCCCATTGTCGTACATCAAGAGTGGTACGCGCTGCGCCTCGGGGTCGAATTCCCGCTCCACTCCGAGCGGGCGGAACACCGCTGATGACCGGATCCGTCTGACCCGTGGCCATTTCCGGGAGCTCGAGGCGGACAACTGATTGAAGGTACGTGCGGATATCACGGTGCAGCTCGTCCGCCGGCGGCGACAGAAGGGTGCTCACCGCTCGATCGAGCGCGGCGAGCGATCCTACCTCTGCCGTCATCGACTGCCGCAACGAGACGGATCCCGATCGCGCCAACAATCGTCGCGATAACCAAAACGCCGGCGATGATGTACGGATTCACGACTGCCTCTAGTCCTTGCGCGTTGTCCGCCGCAACATGACTCGCAACGAGTCCGGACTCGGCCCACCGCGGCGCGTGAAGTCGACGTCGCCGGCAAGTTACAACGTCCAACTCAACACGACGACGAACACAGCCAATTTCTGGATGTTTCTCATCGGATTCGCGATGAGGCCATGGTACTGATAACGACGTGGTCTTTGCATTGCGATGGTGGTCGTCGTCGCACAATTACAATCAGGTCTTGTCGCCATGAAAGTCGTTCTCGTCAGCGGCCTCTTGTTCGCGATCGCCGGCTGTGGCCACGACGCCACCAGCATACCGATTGCTGTGCCCAATTGCGGCGTGTTCAGCCCAACCGTCTCGCCATCGACTGCTACGCTGCGCGTTGGAGAAACGGTACGCGTCAGTGGGATGGTCAAACCATGTGAGGGCCTACCGAGGGCGACGCGGTTTCGTTGGCAGTCGAGCGACGTACTCACCGCGAGCGTGGACTCGATCACCGGCCTCGTGCAGGCACGGCTTCCTGGAACTGCGACCATTGTCGGCACCCTCGTCGTCGATCCCGACTTGAAGGGTGCTATGGTAGTCTCCGTCGTCCGGTAACGGCCGCGCCGGTCGGGTCGCTCAGTCGCGGAGTAGGCGGCTCACACCGGCGTCGTCGAACGGCGACGCCGTCCGCGCACAGGTGGAGTCCATGGCGAGGTCAGTTCCGCCTGGCACGGTCACGTGCCAACCCGGAGCACGATTTGGGACGAAGAGTCCCGTGATCCGCGTGGTGTGTGAGTATCCGGTCGATTCGGGAAAGATGCCGATCGCGACGGAATCGCCGAGGTACCATAGGAGATGTTCGACGACTCCCTGCTGATCCTGGAAAGTGAACGTCTCCGAGAACGGAAACGAAAAGCAGGCGGTTCGCGAACGGATCGTACCGAGCAGGATGAACCACGGGTACGGTCCGTCGGGCAGGACCGGCTGATACTTGGGAAGGCCGACGATCGACAGTGGCGCGCACGCCGTAGCGTCGCACGCCGTGTTCTCGATGCGGATGCTGACGTGAGTGAAGAGCGGCTCGCTCGGCGCCGGCGAGCACGCGAGGATGAACAGCGAAAGCCCGATGCTGATGGGAAGGGTCTTCGGCACTCCGGTAAACTTCACCGAGTGCCAACAATCCTCAACTCATGAAGAAGATCGGCTTCCTATCGTTCGGCCATTGGAACGCATCGCGCCAGTCCGCCGCGCGGTCGGCGCGCGACGTTCTGCAGCAGTCGATCGAGTTGGCTGTGGCGGCAGAGCAACTCGGCGCCGACGGCGCATACTTTCGCGTGCACCATTTTGCCCAGCAGCTCGCGTCGCCCTTCCCTCTTCTCGCCGCCGTCGGCGCGAGGACGAGCCGCATCGAGATCGGAACGGCTGTCATCGACATGCGGTACGAGAACCCGTTCTACATGGTCGAAGATGCCGGAGCGGCGGACTTGATCAGCAATGGCCGGCTCCAGCTCGGGATCAGCCGCGGCTCGCCGGAGCAGGTCATCGACGGTTGGCGTCACTTTGGTTACGCACCGCCAGACGGTGGCACCGACGCGGACATGGGTCGGCGCCATGGCGAGGTTTTTCTCGAGCTGCTGAATGGAGAGGGGTTCGCTCAGCCGAATCCACGGCCGATGTTTCCGAACCCACCCGGGCTGCTTCGACTGGAGCCGCATTCGGCGGGACTGCGCGATCGGATATGGTGGGGCTCAGCGTCGAATGCGACTGCGATTTGGACCGCTCAGCGGGGAATGAACCTGCAAAGTTCCACGCTCAAGGCAGACGAGTCGGGCGAGCCCTTTCACATCCAACAGGCTCGCCAGATCCGGCTCTTCCGGGAGGCATGGACCGAGTCGGGCCACACACGAGAGCCGCGCGTCTCGGTCTCTCGCTCCATCTTTGCGTTGATGGACGATCGCGACCGCGCCTACTTCGGCTACGACAAGAGCGGAGATCACATCGGAGTGATCGACAACATGCGGGCCGTGTTTGGTCGGACCTATGCAGCTGAACCAGACGCGTTGATCGAAGAATTGAGAGGCGACGAGGCCATCGCCGAAGCCGATACGCTGCTGTTGACCGTGCCTAACACGCTCGGCGTCGAATACAACGCGCACGTGATTGAATCAATCCTCACGCACGTCGCGCCCGGCCTGGGCTGGCGGTAACGTCGACTCCGGACTTCTCGAGAAAGTTACGAACTGACGGTCAGACACCGATCTCGCGAAAGCCCACCAGCCGCCCACGCGCTTCATCCCACAGAGTCAATCGGAGTGTGCGCACGCTCTGCGTGAGCGTGATGATCGTGACGTCATGAAACACATCGTTCTCGTCATGGCATCGCTGCAATTCGTAGTTCGGAATACGCGGGCCGAGGTGGTGGACGTGATGCAGGCCGATGCTGCCGGTGAACCAGCGCAACACGCCGGGCAGCTTGAGATAGGAGCTGCCGCGAATGGCGGCGGCCGCATAGTCCCAGGTTTTGCTGTCCTGCCAGTACGTATCCTCGAACTGATGCTGCACGTAGAAGAGCCAGATCCCGGCGGCCGCGGCGAGATACATCGCCGGCCCATACACGAGCGGGATGACGCTCCAGCCGAGCCACATCGAGACGCCCACATAGATCGTGGCGATCGCAATGTTGGCGGACCAGACGCTGGCCCGTTGGCGCCTCGTGGCCCCGTCGCCTCGCGGCGGAATGCGATTCGTGAGCACGAAGTGAATCGGGCCGAGGCCGAACAGCACGAGGGGATTGCGCTTCAGCCGGTATTGCAGGCGCGCCAGGCGCGGCAACGCCAGGTATTCCCGCACGGTCAGCGTGTCGACGTCACCATGTCCGCGCCGCGACAGGTCCCCCGACGACGCATGATGCAGCGCGTGCGCGTGCCGCCACTGGCCAAAGGCAGTCATCGTCAGCACCCCGGTGATCCATCCGACGAGTGCGTTGATTCGTTTCCAGGGAAGAAACGACCCGTGCGCGCAATCATGCATGATGATGAACGTGCGCACGAGAAAGCCCGCCGCAGGTACTGCCAACACCAGCGTGATCCAGTAGGACCACGAGAGCGAGCGATACATCAGATAGAACACGGCGGCGAGTGGGACGAGCGTCGTCGCGATCTGCGCGATCGAGCGCGCGCGGCTCGACTGCTGGTAGCGCGCAATGATGGCGCGCCATTCATTCGGCGCGGTCGGCGCCGTTCCATCAACCATGGGTCACGGCTCCTCACCGAAACAAAAAGGGCCCGGACCGCGCCGGACCCTTGAGCTTTCTTGTCTTGTCGAAAGATACCTCCGGACCACGCAGAAACAAGCGAAGGCGGGCGGTGGGAGCTATAGCACCGCGCTCATGCGACCGCCGCGATAAACCCGCAGGCTGTTATCGGAGTCGTAGAGCAACAATAGGGCATCGGACCGGCCATATCGCTGCATCACGTCCAACATCACGGCTTCCTCGCCACCCCATGGGTAGCCGAACACGACGTCGAAGTGTTCGAGCGGGAGCCCCAGCTCGAGATATCCCGACGGCCCGTTCGCGATGGTACCCGTGCGCCCGTCGCCGTCCCGAGGGCGAAAGCGGTATCCCGCCGGCAGGAAGCTGCCGACGATGAAGCGGGCGGCCGACCGATGGCGGCTCGCCACTTCATGCGCCGTCGCGACCAGTGCAGCATCGATCTCGATGCCGCAGGCATCGAAGCCCATCATGTCGGCCATGATGGTGATGATACCCGTAGCCGAGCCCCATTCGAGGAACCGGCGCCCGGGAACGCGCAGAGACGAGAGCAGATTCCGTGCGATATCGTAGTCGGCGGGGACGAACGGATGGAAGTCGCGGCGTCGGAACGTGTCATCGAATCGCTGCCAAATCTCCCACCCATCCGCGCACAGCGCGTCGAGACGGCTGTCGAGGCCGCCGTCCACCTTCAATAGCGTCGCCCGCCACCACCGCCGCGCCCGCCGCGGTCGCCGCGGTCGCCGCCTCTGTCGTTCGATGGCGTTCCGCCCCCCAACCGCGTCACGTTCTCGGCAGCCGGCCCCTTCTGCCCCTGCACCACGTCGAATTCTACGCTCTCTCCCTCGTCCAGGCTCTTGAATCCGCCGCCTTGAATGGCAGAGTGGTGCACGAACAGATCCTTGCCGCCGTCCTCGGGCGTGATGAAGCCGAAGCCCTTGTCATTGTTGAACCACTTCACGGTTCCTTTAGCCACAGTCTCATCCTCGCTCTGGAGATACGCGGTCTTTGCACGATTGCATCGTCCGCCGGCCGACGGTTCGCGTCAATATGATGCAGTTTTCGCTCCGGTAACATAGCCGGGGCCGATCGCATTGCACTCGGAACGTCCAGCTTCATTTTTCGCGAGGACTCGCACATCGTCACCCGCCACCGCGTGAAGCGCGCGCACGCTAACCTGGTCTGGTTGCAGCAAATCCGGTCTGAGGTCCCAGGTGTAACGGCGGTTGTCGTTCACCTGAGACCAGG
>Ga0070693_100001638_pt1 | contig 10126 bp, 8 predicted proteins | sample KBSK1103metaG_FD_65472 | JGI IMG/M metagenome (GOLD analysis project Ga0070693, IMG submission 65472) | Corn, switchgrass and miscanthus rhizosphere microbial communities from Kellogg Biological Station, Michigan, USA - KBS K1-10-3 metaG | ecosystem: Host-associated > Plants > Roots >... | reverse complement strand
AGGTACGTGTTGTGCGCCACCTTCGGGTTGTCGACGACGAGGTCGACGCGCTGCAGGTTGATCGTCCGCACCGCGTAGCGCGGCTCTACGATCGTGAAGTTGCCGGTTCCGATGCCGGCGAACGGGTGGTCGCGCCACATCTCGATCGCGACCCGCCAGAGGTCGGTCCGCCCGGTGCCGCCGCCGGCAGAGAAGCTCGTCACGTGCTGGATCGCCGCCGGCGGCGCGACGAGGGAGTAGTAGCCGATCCCGATCGCGGCGATGGTCAGGATCACCGCGATCGCGCGGAGCCGGACCGGTCCCGCGAGGAACGGTGTCACCACCGCGACAACCGCCAGCGCGAGCAGGCCGCCGCGCGACTGCGTCAGGAAGAGCGCCACGGCGAGGACGACCACGACGGAGCCGAGCAGCCACTTCATCAGCGGCACGGTCACGACGGCGAGCAGGAAGGCCGCGACCACGAGCGCCGGGATCAAGATCGCGGCCAGCTCGTTCGGGTCGCCGATCCCGCCCGAGAGCCGGCTCGCGTCGGAGTACGGTCCGAACTGCTCGGACGACGACCCGCCGGCGATGCCGACGATCGCGGTCAGGAACGCGCCGCCGAGGTAGGCGCCCAAGACCCAGATCAGGTGCTGGCGCTTGGCGATCGCCGTGAAGACGATCACGAAGAGCAGCGCGTTCTGGGCCAGGCGGATGGACTCGACGCGCGCCGAGACCGGGTCGGTGGCCCAGAGGATCGAGGCGAACGACCACGCGATGAAGAAGATCGTCGCGTATGCGATCAGCGGGTGGTCGCGGAAGATCAGCGGCGTTCCGGCCTCGCGGTTGGCGAGGTTGGCGAGCCACGCGAGCGCGAGGACGAACCCCGCCGCCCGGACGAAGGTCAGGCCGGTCGTCGGCGACCCCGGCAGCGTCTCGAAGAACGTGACGACGACGAAGAACGCGAGGCCGCCGGCGAGGTTGCGGAACGCGACGAGGACGAAGGCGAGCGCAGCGACGGCCCCGATCGCGAACAGCGGCCTGACGGTCGCGAGGGCGCCGATCGCGAGCCCGCCTGCGATCACGCCGGCGAGGACGGGGCTGCTGCGCAGCGCGTCGCCGGGCGGCGGAAGGGCTGCGAGGGCGCCGCGTGCGCTCATCTGCTCGGGCTGCGGCTACTCGCCGCGGCCGGGCGCGACCTCGACCTGCGGCTCGACGACCTCGTCGAGCGTCGGCCGGCGGCGGTCGACGTTCTGGTACGAGTAGCCGTAGGTCTTCTTCTTGGCCCGCCGGCGCGTGGTGACGACGAAGCCGGCCGGCGAGACGCCCCGCTGGGCGAGCGCGCGCCGCAGCTCGTCGAGCTTGTCGCGGCGGCTGCGGCCGAGGCGGACGGCGACGAGCACCGTGTCGACGACGTCGGCGAGCGGCAGCGCGTCCGCGACCTCGGTCAGCGGCGGCGAGTCGACCACGATCACGTCCGCGTAGTCGCCGAGCTGCTCGAGCACCGCCTCGAGGCGTTCGTGCTGCAGCAGGTCGACGAGGTGCGCGTGCTCGGGGTTCGAGAGCAGGAGCTGGAGGTTCGGCGTGCCCGGCGCGTCGAGCAGCGCGAGCTCGGGCGTCGCGTTGCCGAGCAGCAGCAGCCCGAAGCCGTTCGACCGTGCGGCCGCGCCGAAGACGGTCGCGATCATCGGCCGGCGCAAGTCGGCGTCGACCAGGATCACCTTCACGCCCGAGAGCGCGAGCGTGATCGCGAGGTTCACGGACGTCATCGTCTTCGCCTCGCCGGGGATCGCGCTCGTGACGAGGATCCGGCGCGGGAAGCCGCCCTTGGGCCCAGCGCCTGTGAGCGAGGCGCGCAGGGTGCGGTAGGCCTCCCAGACGTTGGCCGGCAGCCGTCCGCGGTGGGTCAGGTAGCGCGAGGCGACCGACGAGCCGACCCGCGGCACGCGGGCGAGAATCGGCAGGCGGTGGCCTAGCAGCAGCTCGTCCTCACGGCTGATGCGCGGGTTGAAGAGCTCGAGCGCAAGCGCTGCGCCCGCGCCGAGCAGCAGCGCGACGAGGAATGCGACGGCGATGCTCAGCTTCGGCCGCGGCCACGACTGGCTCGACGGCGGCACCGCGTTGCTGGCGACGCCGATCGACGGGTCTGGGCCGCCGGCCGCGGTCTCGAGCGAGGCGAGCTGGGCACGCAGATCGCTCGCGGCAGGAGAGTTCTGCTGCGCCGCCGGCAGCGAGTTGACCTGCGCGCGCAGACGCGAGCGTGACTGGTCGAGAGCGGCGTTGAACTGCTGCGCGCGCAGCGAGGTGAACTCGTTCGCGAAGGCGTTGGCGATGTTGGCGGCGCGGTCGGCGCTTCGTGCGGTCGAGACGATCGCGATCACGTTGCTCTGACTCAGCGGGTCGACGCTGATCGAGCCGAGGAGGCCGTCGCGGCTGAGCCCGAACTCGGGGTGCCGCGCGCGCACGCGGTCGGCCACCTGCGGCGTCTGGATCAGGCGCGCGGCCGTGAGCACGCCGCTCGTCAGGCCGTTCGTGTCGCGGATCACCGGCAGGCCGGGGTAGATGTCGGAGCCCTGCGGGGTCACGAGCACGTCGGCGTCGGCCTTGAACTTCTTCTTCGCCGTGTACGAGTAGGCCGCGGCGCTGCCGACGGCGACGATCACGAGCATCAGGATCAGCAGCCAGTGCTCGCGGAGCGCGCCCACATAGCGGGAGGCGCCTTCGCGTTGGGTCCCGAAGGAGGAGAGAGTCGGATCGGACATTGAGGTCTGAGACTGGACGAATGCCTCGCCGGTTAGGCGCCCGCCAGCCTTTTCGGATTGTAGTGAAGGTCTAGTTCGATTCCAGATGCCGCTAGCCTCCGCTGCTGCGATGGCCTCGCAAGGAGACGAGCAGGAGCGCCTGCGCGAGCATTACCTCGTCGAGCGCGAGCTCGCAGACCGGCTCAGGTCGGCGGGGCCGGAGGAGCGCCGGACGCTCTACAGCGAGGCCTACGACGAGCTCTTCCGGCGGGTCCCGCACCACCCGCAGCTGCAGTGGAAGGAGGACGAGGGGCAGGCTCGGGCCCGCGTCGAGCGGCAGCTCCGCCTCCTGCAGCGCTTCCTGCGGCCAGGCGAGACCTTCCTCGAGATCGGCGCCGGCGACTGCAGCCTTTCGAAGGTGGTCGCCACCCAGACGCGGACGGTCTACGCCGTCGAGGTCTCCGACGAGATCACGCGCGGGCTCGAGCTGCCGGCGAACCTCCAGATCGTGATCTCCGATGGCGCGAGCATCCCGGTGCCGCCCGGCAGTGTCGACCTGGCGTACAGCAACTCGCTGATGGAGCACCTCCACCCCGACGACGCGCGTGAGCAGCTGGCCAACGTCTTCGAGGCGCTCGCTCCGGGCGGTCGCTACCTCTGCGTGACGCAGGACCGGCTCGCCGGGCCGCACGACGTCTCGCGGCACTTCGACCGTGTCGCGACCGGGTTCCACCTGAAGGAGTACACGGTCGGCGAGCTCGCGCGGCTCTTCTCGCAGGTGGGTTTCCGGCGGCTGCGGCTCTACGTCGGCGGCCGCGGCCGGTATGTCGGCACCCCGCTCGCGCCCGTCACGGCGACGGAGGCCGGGCTGTCCGCGCTGCCCTACGCGCCAAGGCGCAAGGTTGCGACCTTGATGCCCTTCCGCTTCATCCGCCTGCTCGGCGAGAAGCCGCTAACGGCGTAGGAGAAAGCGCCTGAGGCCGGCGTTCTTGGCGCGGTGCAGCGAGAGCGCGCTCTTGCGACTCTTCGACTGCACGACACCGCTGACCGAGCTAGTCGCGCTCGCCGAGCCGGCGGCGTTGGTCGCGGTCACGACGACCCGCAGCGTGGAGCCGACGTCGTCCGTGCCGAGCGTGTAGCTCGACGTGGTCGCGCCGGTCGGGGCGCAGGTCGCGCCGGTGCGGTCACAGCGCTGCCACGAGTAGGCGACCGTGAGCGGCGTGGTGACGCTCCAGGTTCCCGCCGAGGCGTCGAGGCGGAAGCCCGAGCGTGCCGTGCCCGAGAGCACCGGAACCTTGACGTTCGCAGGTGCAGCAGGGGCCGCGGGCGATGGCGGGGTCTGCGGCGCGCTGCCGGTCGTGCCGCCGCTCGGCACGTCGGCGGCGCACGCGCTGCCGGACGGGACCGAGAAGTTCTTCGCAGTCCGGTCGGCGAAGAGCGGGTTCGTCACCGAGTTGCCGGTCGCCGTGAAGCCGACCTGGTCGCCGACGTTCCCCTGCGAGCCGTTCCAGAGGCAGTTGCTCGAGGCGACGTTGCCGGTGCCGACCGGGTTGCCGGACGGCCACCAGGACTCGACGTTGTAACGGACGCGCGAGTTACTGATCACGTTGCGGCTGGCGACGTTGTCGCTCGAGGCCAGGCCGCTGTCGCCGGCGAAGAAGACGCCCTCGCCGTTCCCATCGATCACGTTGTTCGAGATGGTCGTGCCCTGCGCATCGGGGTAGAGCTGGATCCCGCGGTCGGCGTTGTCGTAGATGTAGTTGTTCGTGATAACGACCTGCCGGGCGGACTCTATGTAGATGCCGTGGTCGTGGTTCGTCGAGCCGTAGGGGAGTCGGCCGCAGTCGTGGATGCGGTTCCGGTCCACGACCACGTCGTGGGCGGTGCCCCAGTCGACCGAGCCGATCGAGAGGCAGATCGCGGTGTGGCCGTTCGTGATGTCGTCGCCCGTGAGCGTGACGCGGTCGGCGTTGACGGTGGGGCTCGGCAGGTCGCTCGCGTTGGCGCCGTTCAGGTTGAGGTCGGCGAGGACGACGTCGTTCGAGCCGGCCGGGACGTAGAGGCGACCGGCGACCGTGGCGCGCTGACCGGGGGCACTGGTCAGGCGGATCGGTGAGCCCTGAGAGCCGCCGTGGTTGACCCGGACGTCCTCGCTGTACGTGCCCGAGGCGAGGCAGCCGGTCTGCCCGGCGCTCAGGCTGTCGAGGAGCTTCTGGGCGGTGCGGAACGGCGCGCTCGCGCTGCCGTAGGCCGTGTCGCTGCCGCTCGTGGCCGCATACCGGTCGCAGGAGACCGTGGCTGCTCCGGGACCTGCGCCGAAGCCGAGGACGGTGACGCCGAGCGCGATTGCGACGGCGGTCAGCACGAGTTTCTTGGACATGAACCCATCGACCCCTTGATCGAGTGAGCGCGACACCCGTTTCAATCGGCCTGGAGGCGAAAGGCCGTTCCCTCGAAGGAGTGAACTCCGCCTCTCGGGCTAGACTCGGCCCGCGCTGATGGCGGCCATCGACCCCCAGACGCTGCCGGACGCGGAGCAGGTGGGCGCCGAGCTGCACGACCTCGTGCGCCAGCTCTTTCCGCTCTGCCGCAGCATCACCGGGAACGGCCTGCGGCAGACGCTGGCGCTCATCGGCGAGCGCATCCCGCTCGAGGTGACCGAGGTGCCGACCGGCACGCAGGTGTTCGACTGGACCGTCCCGCAGGAGTGGAACATCGAGGGCGCCTGGATCGACGGGCCCGACGGCACGCGGGTCGTCGACTTCGCCGACTCGAACCTGCACGTGCTCGGCTACAGCGTCCCCGTGCGCGAGCGGCTGCGGCTGGCGGAGCTGAAGCGCCACCTGTACTCGCTGCCCGAGCATCCCGACTGGATTCCCTACCGCACGTCGTACTACGAACCCAACTGGGGCTTCTGCCTCACGCACCGGCAGCTCGAGTCGCTGCCGGAAGGCGAGTACGACGTCCGGATCGACTCGACGCTGGAGGACGGCTCGCTCACCTACGCCGAGGCGTTCGTCCCAGGCGAGAGCGAGGAGGAGGTGCTCGTCTCGACGTATGCCTGCCACCCGTCGCTCGCGAACGAGAACTGCTCCGGCCTCGCACTGCTGACGCTGCTCGCGCGCGAGCTGGCGGGGCGCAAGCTGCGCTACTCGTACCGCTTCCTGTTCGCGCCCGCGACGATCGGCGCGCTCGCGTGGCTGGCGCGCAACGAGGAGCGGCTCGACCGGGTCACGCACGGGCTCGTGTGCAACTGCGTCGGTGACCCCGGGCCGCTGACCTACAAGCAGAGCCGCGGCGGCGCCACCGACGTCGACCGGGCCGCCCAGCTCGTGCTGCGCGAGTCGGGAGCGCCGTTCCAGGTGCGCGAATGGGAGCCGTGGGGCAGCGACGAGCGGCAGTTCAACTCGCCGGGGATCGACCTCGACGTCGGGGCGCTCACCCGCTCAGGGCACGGCTCGTTCCCCGAGTACCACAGCTCGGCGGACGATCTCGAGCTCGTGCGGCCCGAGGCGCTCGCCGGCAGCTTCCACGCGTACATGAGCGTCTTCGACGTGCTCGAGACGAACGACGCCTACCTGAACCTGAGCCCGAAGGGTGAGCCGCAGCTCGGCCGGCGCGGGCTCTACCGAGCGATCGGCTCGGGCGCCTTGCCGGCGGGTGAGCTCGCGCTGCTCTGGGTGCTGAACCTCTCAGACGGCCGCAACACGCTGGTCGACATCGCCGAGACATCGGGCCTGCCGTATGCCCAGCTGCGCACGGCCGCGCAGCTACTCGAAGAGCACGAGCTGCTACGCGTCGCGCCGTGACCAGTCATATGGGATCGCGTCGCCGTGCGGGTCGAGCCGCTCGCCGCGCGACGGGTCGTGCGGGTGCGTGGCGCAGTTCGCGACCAGCGCAGGCGGCGTGGTGAGGCCCTTCATCCCGCTCCAGACCTCCGGCGGGATCACCGCGAGCGCATAGTTGTCGGCGCCGAGGAAGGCCTCGACGAGCGTGCTGCGAGTCGGCGAGCCTTCGCGGTCGTCATAGAGCACGAGCTTGATCGCGCCGACCGGGACGGCGTAGTTGAGCGTCATCTCGCGGTGCCGGTGCCAACCCTTGACCGCGCCCTCGTAGACGGTCGTGAAGTAGATCTCGCCGAACTCCGCGAAGTGCGGGTCGTCGCGGCGGAGCATGTGCATGATCGTCCCGCGCTCGTCGGGGATCCGTCCGAGTGGCAGGAACGAGGCTCCCTCGATCATCCGCACGCCCTGCACGATCGAGACGCCGTCCATCAGGCAGTGGTCCGCTCGAGGACGAGGTCCTTGATCTGCACGATCGGCCGCAGCGAGAGCAGCCAGCGCACCGCGTCGGCGATGTCCTGGGGCGCGAGCAGGTCGGGATCCTGCTCGTCGTGGCCGAGCATCGGCGTCGCGACGCGGCCGGGCAGGATCGCGGTTGCCCGCACGCCCTCGCCGCGGACCTCCTGCAGCACCGACTGCGTCAGGCCGCGGATCGCCCACTTCGAGGCGTTGTAGGCGCCGCCCCCCGCCTGGCCCATCTGCCCGGAGACCGACGAGAGCGTGATCAAGTAGCCCTTGCTCGCACGCAGATGCGGCAGCGCGGCGCGGGCGACGAGGTACGTGCCTTTGACGTTGACGTCCATCGTCTCGTCCCAGGTCGCCTCGTCGAGCTGCTCGAGCGGCGACGAGTGCAGGACGCCTGCCGCCGTCACGACCGCGTCGAGCCGTCCGAACCGCTCGACCGCACGCTCGACGAGAGCCTCGACCTGGTCGCGCTGGGTTACGTCGGTCGGCACCGGGAGTCCGTCGAGCTCCTGCGCGAGCTCCTCCAGCCGGTCGGCGCGCCGCGCCGCAAGCGTGACGCCGAACCCGTCCTCGGCCAGCGCACGCGCGACGGCGAGGCCGATCCCGCTCGAGGCTCCGGTGACCAGTGCTGCCTTCAAGGGTGCACCTCGACGTGCGGCACCGGCGTGACGAAGCGCGTGCCGTAGTCACTGACGTGCGCGAGCTGGCGCATGATCTCGTCCTTAAGGTTCCAGGCCAGGATCAGCACGTAATCGGGCCTGGTCGCGTCGACCTGGGCGGGCGGTACGACCGGGATCCGGCTGCCGGGCATGTAGAGGCCCTGCTTGTGCTCGGAGAGGTCGGCGACGTAGGCGAGCAGGTCGGAGCGCACGCCGCAGTAGTTCACCATCGTCACGCCCTTCGCTGCGGCGCCGTACCCCACGACGACCATGCCGTCGCGCTTGGCCTGGAGCAGGAACTCGAGCAGCTCCCGCTTCAGGACCTGCACGCGCGTGCCGAACGACGTGTACGTGTCGAGCTCGCGTAGGCCGGCTGCGTCCTCGCGCGCCCGCAGCTCGACCAACTGCTCGCTCGCCTCGAAGGAGGAGTCTTCGTGGCACGCGTAGATGCGGAGCGAGCCGCCGTGCGAGCGCAGTTCTTCGACGTCGTAGAGGCGGAGCCCGTGCTCGCCGAAAAACCGCTCGACTGAGACGAGCGAGAGGTACGAGAAATGCTCGTGGTAGATCGTGTCGAACTGCGTTTCCTGGATCAGGCGCAGGAGGTGGGGGAACTCCATCGTGATCGTCCCGCCCGGCGCGAGCAGGATGCGCAGCCCTTCGACGAAGTCGTTCAGCGCCGGCGTGTGCGCCAGGACGTTGTTCCCGATGATCAGGTCCGGTCGCTCGCGCGCAGCCGCCAGCCGCGTCGCCAGCTCGCTCCCGAAGAACTCGACCAGAGACGGGATGCTCTTTTCCTCGGCGACGACGGCGACGTTCGCGGCCGGCTCGATCCCGAGCACGGGGACGCCCGCCTCGACGAACCACTGCAGCAGGTACCCGTCGTTGCTCGCGATCTCGACGACCGAGCTGTCCGCCCCGAGTCCGAGCCGCGGGATCACGCCCTCGACGTATGTCCTCGCGTGCTGCACCCAGCTCTCCGAGACGGACGAGAAATAGACGTAGTCGGAGAAGATCCCGGCCGGCGTCTCGTACTCCTCGAGCTGCACGAGGAAGCAGCGCTCGCAGACGAAGGCGTGGAGCGGGAGGAAGAGCTCGCCCTCGCGCAGTTGCTCCTCGGTGAGGAACGAATTCGCGAGCGGTGACGTGCCGAGGTCGACGAACGTGTGCCGCAGCGGGGCGGCACAGGAGCGACAGGCAGGCTCAGCCACGGCCCACCGGAGCTGTCTGCGCCCACTCGAGCGTCTCCGTCACGAGACCGGCGCGGCGCAGGTCGTCGAGCACACGCAGCCTGACGAGCGGCGAGTCGCGGAAGTTCGGGTCGTCGAAGCCCATCCGCGCGAGCCCGGCGGAGAGGTCCTCGATCGCTTCCTGAAGGCCGACCTGGGGTTGATGGTCGGGCGCGAGCTCCCGGAAGCGGCCGAAGCCGACGCGATAGGAACGTGAGTCCGGCGCGGCGTCCTCCCGCACGCTCACCGTCACGCCGGGGACGATCTCGGCGACCGCGTCCGCCAGCTCACGGATCTGGTAGTTCCACTCGTCCGAGCCGGTGTTGAGCGCGAGGAACGCACCGCCAGGTGATGCCGGGCGGTCGAGCGCCCAGTCGATCGCGCGCGCCATGTCGCGCACGTGGATCAGCGGTCGCCAGGGCGTGCCGTCGCTCAGGAGCGTGATCTCGCGGAAGGCGTAGGCGCCGGCGACGAAGTCGTTCAGGACGAGGTCGAGCCGCAGGCGGTCGCTCATCCCGCACGCGGTGGCGAAGCGGAGGCTCGTCACCGCGAAGCCGTCGTCGGCCAGTTCGGCGAGGCCCTCCTCCGCGAGCAGCTTCGATCGCGCGTAGGCCGTCAGCGGCCCGGTCTCCGACTCCTCGGTGCGCAGGCCCTCCTCGGCAAGGCCGTAGATGCTGCAGCTGGACGCGAACACGAAGGCGCGCGCTCCCGCCGCTCGTGCTGCCTGCGCCAGTTCGACCGTCGCGCGGGCATTGACGTCGAGCGTCACGTCCTCGTAGGTCGTCCCGATCGGGTCGTTCGAGACGCCCGCCAGGTGCACGACAGCGTCGATGCCCTCGAGCGCGCCGGCGGGCGGCCGCCGGACGTCGCCGAACCACTGGCAGTCGAGCCGGTGCTCAGGCAGGACGGTCGTCCCGGTCAGGCAGTGCGCGAAGAAGCCGGTGTCGAGCCCGGCCAGCTGCGTGTCGGGCCGCGCGTCGCGCAGGTACCCGACGACGGCGGGGCCGATGTAGCCCATGTTGCCCGTGACGAGGATCCGCACCGCCGGTCGAAGTTTCACGACGCAGCGGCTCCCGTCAATTCCGGACGTGGACGCGGACGTGCTTGCGCAGGACGAGGTGGCGCAGGCGCCGGAGCGCCTTCCGGCCGTGGCGGCCGAGCGCGAGCGCGACGAGGGCGGTAGGCGTGCGCGGGTCGACCGCGGACGGCGGGTA
>Ga0070693_100001636_pt1 | contig 10131 bp, 8 predicted proteins | sample KBSK1103metaG_FD_65472 | JGI IMG/M metagenome (GOLD analysis project Ga0070693, IMG submission 65472) | Corn, switchgrass and miscanthus rhizosphere microbial communities from Kellogg Biological Station, Michigan, USA - KBS K1-10-3 metaG | ecosystem: Host-associated > Plants > Roots >... | reverse complement strand
AACGGCTCGGGCAACACCGCGCAACTGGTCGCGAATGGTCGTTCCGAGATTGCCTACGCCGATGCGGTCGCGGTGAGTCAGCTGATCGCGAAGGGTGCCCCGATGAAGGTGCTTTCCACAGTGTATCAATCGAATCCGAACGAAGTCTCGGCGCTGAAAAAAACCGGAATCAAGTCGGTCAAGGATCTTGCCGGCAAAAAGGTGGGCGTTCCGTCCGGTTCGTCGCAGACAACCATGCTGCCTCTGCTTCTGAAAGCCAACAACCTGAAGGAATCGGACGTAAATCTTATCAACATGCCTCCCACAGCGATGGTGCCTTCCTTGTTGCAGGGGCAGGTCGACGCGATTCTCGGATCGGTCGATTCGTATCAAATCCAATTGGAAGCGCAAGGTGCGCAAACAGACAACTTCATGTTTGCCGATCATGGCGTCCCGACCGTGAGCACCTCGATCTTCGCCAGCGACAGTTACATCAAGAACAATCCGGAGGTTATCAAAAAGTTCATCGCGGCAAGCCTCAAGGGCTGGTACTTCGCTCTGGACAATCCCGAAAAGGCGGTGAAGGACCTTAAGAGCGTCTTCCCAGAAATGAATGAAAAGCTGGCTACCGCCGAGCTGGCGTCGATCAAGCCGTTGCTCTGCAGCGGCGGAGCGAAATACATCGGTAAGGCAGAAGATGCTCTGTGGGTGAAGACCCAGGATCTCCTCTCGGAGGTGAAGCTTCTGCCCGCCGGCCAGGATCCGAAGACCTATTACACCAACGCGTATCTGCCGCCCGCATCGGAGATGCGTGCCTGCAAGGCTTGACGTGACGACGTTGTCTGACGTGCAGCGCCGGGGATAACCGGAATCTGACATGGCCAACGAACGACGGACTGGCTACCGATATGCCGACCTTCATGTCGGCATGGCGTTCCGCAGTCCCGGACGCACCATTACGGACGCCGATCTCGTGGGCTTTGCCGGTCTCACGGGGGACTTCTCGGAGCTGCACACCAGCGACGTCTACGCCAAGAGCAGCCAGTTCGGACGCAGGGTCGCTCACGGACTGTTGGGCCTTGCCTATGCTCACGGCCTGATGTGGCCCAGGACCGGCGAACTGCGCGAAACGGCGATCGCTTTCCTTGGAATAAGCGATTGGAAATTCGTGGGGCCGATATTCATCGGCGACACGATCTTCGTGAACTACCAGATCAGCGAGCTCCGGGACAGCCAGTCCAGACCGACGCAGGCGATTGCGGTGTTCGACGTATCGGTCGTGAACCAGGACGACACAATCGTGCAGCGCGGCCGCAAGGCGCTACTGCTCTCGAAGGTTCCCCTCGAAGCGATCTCGGCGTCGGCTGATGTCGAGACCAGGGAATAGAGGCGGCGTCCGATGAATGTCGCCCATGCAACGGAAGCGAGGTCCGGTGTCCCGATCCGAATCAGCAACGTGTCCAAGACCTTTGGCGAAGACGAAGATCACCCGTTTCTCGCGCTCAAGGAAGTCAGCGTCGACATCGAAGCGGGAGAGTTTATCTCGGTAGTCGGCCCGTCTGGATGTGGAAAGAGCACCTTGATGCTCATGGTGGCGGGGCTGTTGAAGCGTAGCCGGGGCGACATTGTGGTGGCGGGAAAGAGCGTAACAAAACCCATCACCGACATCGGGATCGCCTTCCAGGACCACTTGCTCCTCGAGTTCCGCAGTGCCATAGCGAACGTTACGCTACAGGCCGAGATTCGCGGGCTGCCGAAGAAGAAGATCGAGACCCGGGCCAAAGAGCTTTTTCAGCAGCTTCGCCTGACTGAGGCCATGAACAAATATCCCCGTCAACTTTCTGGGGGTATGCGCCAGCGTGTTTCTCTCGTTCGCACGCTCGTTCACGACCCGTCGGTGCTTCTGATGGACGAGCCGTTCGGGGCGTTGGACGCCTTGACCCGTCTGCAGGTCCGTATGGATTTGGAAGCGCTATGGCTTCGCCGGAGGCCGACGGTGCTTTTCATCACGCATAGCGTGGAGGAGGCAGTGGGTCTCTCCGACCGCGTATTGGTGATGAGTCCCAGCCCTGGCGAGGTTGTGGAACAGATCAAAGTGGATCTGCCCCGTCCTCGCCCCATCGTTCTCGGCGACGCTCCGGAATTCGGTGCCTATGTGGACAAGATTCATAGACATTTCGAACGAATGGGAGTGCTTCATGGAGTCGACGGTCCCGTGGCCGCTGAAGACTAGGAGCGCTTCGCCATGACGACCAGTGAGCCGAGCAACGCTACGTCGCAGGAGGATTCCCCGCCCCTTGTTTCAGTGGCACTCAACGGCATGATCGCCGAAGTGGCGATCAACAACGGTCCGATCAATCTTGTGACCAAGGCAATGCTCCGTGCGTTCAATGGCGTCTTGATCGAGGTTGCCGCAAGCACGGAAGTCCGATGTCTGATTCTGCATGGCGGAGAGGGACGCGCCTTCTGTGCCGGGAGTGACATCAAGGAGTTTTCTCATCTCCGGAAGGATGCCAGCGAACATAAAATCTTGTTTGAGGACATGGTACTCAGGCATTTGGCGCACATGCCTATGCCAACGATCGCGGCGATCGACGGCCCGGCGTTGGGGGGCGGACTGGAACTCGCTCTCGCGTGTGACCTTCGCGTATCCAAGCGCGGAGCCGTAATGGGCCTTACCGAGTCCCGGCTGGGCGGGCTGGCGGGAAACGGATCTTTGCGATTGACGCGTCTCGTAGGGCCTGCGCGAGCCAAGCAGATGCTCTTTACGGGAGAAACGGTTTCCGATGACCAGGCGCTGGCCTGGGGGCTTGTGAACCGCGTGGTCACCGATGGATCGGCGCTGGATGGCGCCCGGGAACTTGCGGCCACCATCGTTTTGCGCGGGCCGGTCTCTAACCGGCTCGCCAAGGAGCTCGTCGACGCAGCCCAAGACCTTCCCCTTGACGCTGGGCTGTCGATGTCGACAAAGGCTCAGCAGCAGATATTTGACAGCAGCGATCTCCACGAAGGTGTAACAGCGTTCTTTGCCAAACGCCAACCAGAATTCAAGGGCCGATAAGTTTGCAGACGCGATCAGCGGGCAATCAGACGCAGGGCTAGAGCACGCGTTACCGTCGAGCAGGACGCTTGAGCCGCAAGGCAGTTGGGATTAAAGAAAAGGTCATGGAAAAAATTACAGCGGACGAAGCGGCTCGACTTGTTGAGGATGGCGACGCGATCCTGATCAGTGGTTCTGGTGGCGGTCATTCCGTGCCCGAAACCTTGCTCGCCGCGGTCGAGCGGCGCTTCCAAGCGGAAGGCAAGCCGCGAGGACTTACATCGGTCAGCGTTGTTGGCGTCGGCGATCGGGCGGCTCTGGGTGCCAGCCATCTCGCGCACGAGGGTCTGCTCAAGCGGGCGATCACGAGCGCTCTCGTCGATTCGCCTGGCCTCGTTCGCTTGGCAGCCGAGAACAAGATCGAAGCGTACACTTTTCCCCAAGGTGTGCTGTCGCAGCTCATGCGCGATATGGCCGCTGGGAGACCCGGCCTGTTAACCAAGACGGGACTCCACAGTTTCGTCGATCCACGACAGCAGGGCGCCAGGCAAAGCCCGTGTACCCCGCTGGATTTCGTAGAAGTCGTTACTCTCGCCGAGGAGGAGTGGCTGCTCTTCAAGCCGGTGCCGGTCAGCGTCGCATTTCTGCGCGGTACGACCGCCGACGAAGATGGCAACGTGACGATGGAACAGGAGGCCGTGTTTGGCGAGATGCTCGCGATGGCGCAAGCGACCCGGCGCGTCGGGGGCATCGTGATCGTTCAAGTCAAGCGGATGGCTTCTCGTGGTACGTTACCCGCTCAGCAAGTGAAGATTCCAGGAATCCTGGTCGACTTTGTCGTCGTCGATGCCGAGCAGCGCCAGACCTATGCGACGGATTACGATCCCAGCTATTCCGGGGAACTGCGCATCCCGGTTGACCATATCAAACCGCTCCCGTTCGGCCCACGCAAGGTGATCGTTCGTCGCGCCGCGATGGAGCTTTTTCCAGGTGCAATCTGCAATCTTGGCGCGGGCGTTTCGACAGGCTTATCGACGATCGCCGCCGAAGAAGGTTTGCTCGACGCAGTGCATCTAACCAACGAACAGGGCCTGATTGGGGGAGCTCCGATCACCGGCCGCGACTCGGGCGGAGCCCAAAATTTTTGGGCGATGATCGATCAGCCGGCGCAATTCGATTTCTACGATGGCGGGGGACTCGATCTGGCCTTTCTTTCTTTCGCCGAGGTCGACCCGCAAGGCAATGTCAACGTCAGCCGTTTCGGCGACAGGATCATTGGCGTCGGCGGGTTCATCAACATCAGCCAGAATGCGAGATGCGTCGTATTCGGCGGAACGCTCACCGCCGGCGATCTCGACGTCACCTGGGAGCAAGGCAAGACCGTCATCCGCAAGGAAGGTCGCCATCAGAAGTTCGTTCCGAAACTCGAGCAGATCTGCTACAGCGCAGAGATCGGACGCGAGCGAGGTCAGGTGGCCTTTTTCGTCACGGAGCGCGCGGTCTTCCGGATTGGAGCTGACGCGCTGGAGTTGATCGAGATCGCGCCCGGGCTCGACCCCGAGCGCGATGTCATTTCGAACATGGGATTCAGACCACGGGTTGCGCGCGACCTTAAACAGATGGATGCGCGCATTTTCGATCCTCGGCCGATGGGCCTTGCTGCGCATGTTCATGGCAAGGCACGTGGTTATCGATCGAAGCGCGTCGCGCAGTGGCACGAGGCTCGCAGAGCGGCTGCAAAGTGACGAGTCCAGTCAGGACATTCGGCGCTCACGGCAACCTTCGGCCGCGGCTAGCAAGCGCAGCGGTCGGATAATAACCATCGATCTGCTCGAGATGGCATGACGAATGTCCTTTTGGGCTGCATTGCCGATGACTTCACCGGCGCAACGGATCTGGCGAACAACCTCGTGCGCGCCGGGATGCGCGTTGTGCAGGTCATTGGTGTGCCGGGACGGCCGTTGGACACGGATACCGATGCGCTGGTGGTGACGCTGAAGTCGCGAACGGCGCCCAGGAATGAAGCCGTTGTCCAGTCGCTGGACGCATTGAAATGGTTGCAAGCGCAGGGTGCTCAGCAGATCTATTTCAAGTATTGCTCTACATTCGATAGTACTCCGCAAGGCAATATCGGGCCGGTGGCCGAAGCGCTTATGGATGCGTTGGCAGGGTTGGAAAGCGCCGATTTCACCATTGCTACGCCCGCATTCCCGGACAACCAGCGCACGGTATTCAAGGGACACCTGTTCGTGGGCGACGTGCCGCTCAATGAGAGTGGCATGCAGAACCATCCGCTTACGCCAATGACGGATTCCAATCTGGTGCGCGTGCTACAGGCGCAATGCCACCGCAAGGTAGGCTTGATTGACTACAAAGTCGTGGCACAGGGTGAAACGGCTATCCGTGCGCGCATCGGAGAGTTGCGGACTCAAGGCGTCAGTTTGGCCATCGTGGACGCGATCTCAAACGATGACTTGCTGCGGTTGGGCCCGGCACTCAAGGGCATGCCACTCGTGACGGCGGGCTCGGGTGTAGCGATTGGTCTGCCTTCCAATTTTGGGATTACTCCCTCGAACGCTGCAGCCACCTTGCCCGGAGCCGCCGGATTGCAGGCAGCCCTGTCGGGTAGTTGCTCTCCGGCTACCAATCGGCAGGTACAGGCTTTCATCCAAGCGGGTGGTCCGGCGTTCCGTATCGATCCCTTGCAGATCGCTGCCGGGGTGGATGTAACAACGCAGGCGTTGGCTTGGGCTGCGCCTCTGCTGAGTCAGCGACCGGTGCTGATCTACTCGACCGCTGATCCCGATGCAGTCAAGACGGTGCAAGGGAAACTCGGTGTGCATCAAGCCGGTACCTTGTTGGAGAATGCGCTGGCTGCGGTTGCACACGGTCTGGTGGAAGTCGGTGTTCGCCAGCTCGTTGTAGCTGGCGGCGAAACCGCTGGCGCCTGTGTACAAGCCTTGAACATCACGCAAATGAAAATCGGCCCGCAAATCGACCCCGGTGTCCCCTGGTGCTACGCCCGCGCCCGCACCGACGCCGTGCCGGAAGTGGACCTGCACTTGGCGCTGAAGTCCGGTAATTTCGGTGCCGACGATTTCTTCAGCAAAGCCTTTTCGATGCTGGCATGACCGAAGCTCAAGCCCGGGATGAAATCTGCCGCGTCGGGCGCAGTCTGTTCGAGCGAGGCTACGTGCACGCCACGGCGGGCAACATCAGCGTGCGACTGAACGAGTCCCAGGGTGGCGGCTATCTGATCACGCCGACCGACGCCTGCCTTGGTTTCCTCGATCCTGCGCGACTGGCGCGGGTGGACTCGAGTACGCGGCAACTCAGCGGTGATCTTGCCAGCAAAACAATGGCGCTGCACGCGCAGATCTACGCGGCTGCGAGCCATTTCGATCAGAAAACATGCTGCGTGATTCACACTCACAGTGCGCACTGTGTCGCGTTGACACTGAAGCGTGGCGACGCAGAATTGCTACCGGCCTTGACGCCTTACTTTGTAATGAAGGTCGGGCATGTCCCCGTGGTGCCGTACCATCGCCCGGGCGCCCCCGAGGCGGCGCAGCTGGTCGCGGAGATCATTCGTCGCTATGGCGAAGCCGGGACTCCGATTCGCGCGGTCATGCTCGAGCGCCTAGGGCCGAATGTCTGGCACGAGTCCCCTGCAGCGGCCATGGCCACACTCGAGGAGCTGGAACAAACCGCCCGGCTCATCATCCTTAGCGCATCCACCCTTGTCCCATTGACGGAAACGCAAATCGACGAGCTGCGCCGGGCCTTCGGCGCGCGCTGGTGAATGCCATGCCAAAATTTGCCGCCAATTTGTCCATGCTCTATCCGGAGCTCGAGTTTCTCGATCGTTTTGCGGCCGCCGCGCGTGACGGCTTCAAGGCGGTTGAGTTTCTGTTTCCGTATGCATTCGAATCCCGCGAAATCGCAGCCCGCCTACGAGCCAACGGCCTGCAACAGGCACTGTTCAACGCGCCGCCCGGCGATTGGGACGGGGGCGAGAGGGGACTGGCGTGCCTGCCGGAGCGCGGAGAAGAGTTCCGCGCGGGCATCATCAAGGCGCTCGACTATGCCGAAACGCTGCACTGCCCACGCGTTCATGTGATGGCTGGGCTTGTGCCAGCAGGCAGCGCGCGCGAGGCGCTGTATCCGATCTATATCGAACAACTGCGCTGGGCGGCCCTTGAGGCCGCCAAGCGGGGAATCGACGTATTGATCGAACCCATCAACACACGCGATATCCCGGGCTTCTTTCTGAATCGCCAGGACCAAGCGCACAAGGCTTGCGAAGATGTCGGGATGTCCAACCTCAAGGTGCAGATGGATCTTTATCACTGCCAGATTGTCGAGGGCGATGTCGCGGTGAAGTTGAGACGCTACGTGCCAACCGGCAAAGTCGGCCATATCCAAATCGCGGGCGTGCCGGAGCGGCACGAGCCCGATTCGGGTGAGCTGAACTACCCCTATCTATTCGCTTTGCTCGACGAGCTTGGCTACGGCGGCTGGATCGGTTGCGAGTACCGACCGCGCAAGGGAATGCAAGCCGGCGGCACTTCAGCCGGGCTGGCGTGGCTCAGGCCCTACCTATGACGTGAGAACCGCTCTTAGCCCGTGATTCGCGACAGAGCGCTGCGCGTCAGTCGACGCTATCGGTAGCACGCAGGCGTTGGCATTGGGCATGCGATGCCCACCGGCGCTGGCTGCATTGCGTTTTCATGCAGCGGTACAGCGAGAACTGCGTGCGCGCACCACAGACCTCGCGCGGGCTGGCCGGCGCGCGCGCGGTATGTTGCGGCGCGCTACGCGTTGAGGGTGGCATGGGGGTGGGGGGTGGGTGCGCGATTGCCGCCGGTTCGGTCGACGCAGCGGTAGCTGCGGCCGATTGCGTCGTACGGTCGGGATTGGCGAGAGATGGAGGCGCGGCAGCGTCCGCTGCGGCGGGCTCCGTCGGCACCGAGTCCGCGGCCCCTGCATCCAAAGCGATCGGGGCGCCGGTGGGAGACGCAGGCGCGGCGGAGCTTGCAGTTGATTCCGCGGCGGTGGACTCCGGCGGCATCGGATTCGGGCTCGCGGCGTCCGCGGCTATCGGCGGTGGCGCCGGGGCTGCAGGGCTCACGGACGGGGACACAGCGTCGCTTTGCCCGACGTCGGTGCCTACGGCTGGCGCGGACACAGCTGCGCTGTCCTCAACGGCAGTGCCACGGCTGACACCGAGGGCATCGAGCACGCGCCCAAAGCGCCCTTCCTGGCCAAACTCGAACACGCCGATAAGCAGCAGCACCAGCAGTGCGAGCACCGCGCCGCTCCATCTCGCGATGTGTCGAGGCTTGGACGCTCGGCGTGCGAAACCCGTCCGCGCCGACGGGTCACCGTCGATGCCAGCGAGGCCGGAAATCGCCAGCGGATCGGCATCGGGCACGACCGCCATCACAACGTCGAAATCCTGCGGCACGCGGTCCGCCGGTGCGGGCTGCGGCCCAGGTGCCGGCCACGATGGTATGGCGTCGTTCGCTACGGCATCGCTTGGTACGCCATCGCTTGGTACGCCATCGCTTGGTACGCCATCGCTTGGTGCGGCATCGCTTGGTACGGCATCGCTTGGTACGGCATCGCCTGGTACGGCATCGCCTGGTACGCCATCGCTTGGTACGACATTGCTTGCTATGGCAGCGTTTGGTCCAGCATCGTTCAGCGAAGGAACAGGGGCTATTGCCGCGATCGCTGGGCCAGCCGCGACCGCAGGTGCGGTACCTAACCGCGCCCGCATCTGCGCGACGCTCTGCGGCCGCTCGGCGGGATAGATCGACAACGCGCTGTCGAGCGCGTCCAGCAAGGCGGCACTGTAGTGCAGGCGCGGCCAGGTCAGGCGCAGCCGTTGCACGGTGTCTTCGAGTTTTTCACGCCGTGGGGAGTCGGGCGCGCCGAAGACTGGCCCCGGCAACTGCCCGCTGATCCAGTAGCGTGCGACGCCGGCCAACGCGTAGAGGTCGACCGAAGGACGCAGCGGAATGTCGGCCGATTCGACCATCTGCTCGATCGGCGCGAAGCAGGGATCGGCGCCGGTCATCAGCACGTCGATCCGGTCGCCAGCGATCGCCCGGCCCGCTGCACCGGGGGCCAGCAGCAGCGGCCGGCTGTCGGCCAGCAGCAGAATATTGGACGGCGTGACCTTGCCGTGACCTCCTCCCGCTTGGTGAAACACCCCCAGTGCGCCTAGCAGCGGGTCGAGCAGCGCGCGAACTGCCGCCTCTTCGGGAGGTTCGTTCATGCCCACGCGGACGTCGAGCAGGCGCCTGGCCTGGTAGCGCGGCATGACGCGGTAGGCTGTTCCGTTGGCTTCCCATAGACGCACGATCCGCACCAGCGAAGGATGGTTGCATCGGGCCAGCGTGCGGGTTTCATTGATGAAGGCCTTCAGCCCTTTCGCGAATGCATCGGCCTGTGCGGAAGTGCGCGGGGTGATCTGCGCTTCGTGATTGCGCTGCGCAAGCCGCGCCGGCATGTACTCCGCGATCGTCACCGGGACCGCGCGAGCGCGGTCCGTGGCCGCGTAGACGATCGTGGTGCTGCCTTCGCCGATGATTTCCCCAAGCTCGAACTCGTCGAGCCAGGCACCCGCGGGCAAGGCGCGGGCAACGGACGCCATGGGGCTGTCAGGCACCTCCTCATTCAATGCAGAGGGTGTCGGCTCTAGAGGCTTCATGTGAATCGACTCGGTACAAGACTTGGATTCAGGTTGGTCCAGCTTGGTTCGGCAAATCTTACAAGTTCCCGGTCCGCCACTCCGCGCTTTCCAGTAAAAGGTGCGTCACGGAACAAATTAGAAGTTTGGCATGTTGACCATTCAAGCGCTGTTGCTGTCGTTGGTCAATGTCTGAGGTCTCAAAAAGAGGACATCGCCCTGGGGAATCGTTGGCGAGCCAAGATACTCTACGACGACAGCCCAGAGCGTTTCGGGCCGCAGCCAATTAGGAAACGGCCCCGGAACAAGTAGGGTAGTGCCGCTGTCCCTGTAACAACGCTCACCTCCATTTCGGCAAAATACATGTGGCAGGCGGAGTTTTCGTGTTCTTGTGCAGTAACTTGGGCAATGGCCC
>Ga0070693_100001633_pt1 | contig 10132 bp, 9 predicted proteins | sample KBSK1103metaG_FD_65472 | JGI IMG/M metagenome (GOLD analysis project Ga0070693, IMG submission 65472) | Corn, switchgrass and miscanthus rhizosphere microbial communities from Kellogg Biological Station, Michigan, USA - KBS K1-10-3 metaG | ecosystem: Host-associated > Plants > Roots >... | reverse complement strand
GTGTGTACGAGGACATCGAGATCCCGCTGGTGCCGGTGCTGGCCGCGATGGAGCAGCGCGGCGTGCTGATCGACGGTGACGAGCTGCGCCGGCAGAGCCAGCAACTGGGCAAGCGCATGCTGGAACTGCAGCAGCAGTCGTATGCGCTGGCCGGGCGCGAGTTCAATCTCGACTCGCCGAAGCAACTGCAGGCGGTGCTGTTCGACGAACTCGGCCTGGAAGCGAGACTGAAGACGCCGACCGGCCAGCCGTCGACCAACGAGGAAGCGCTGGAAGCGATCGCCGACAGCCACGAACTGCCGCGGCTGATCCTCGACTACCGCGGCCTGGCCAAGCTGCGTTCCACCTACACCGACAAGCTGTCCGCCATCGTCAACCCGCGCACCGGCCGCGTGCACACCAGTTATCACCAGGGCTCGGTGGCCACCGGGCGGATCTCCTCGTCCGATCCGAACCTGCAGAACATCCCGGTGCGCACCGAGGAAGGCCGGCGCATCCGCCAGGCGTTCATCGCGCCGCCGGGCTGGCGGGTGCTGGCGGCGGACTATTCGCAGATCGAGTTGCGCATCATGGCGCACCTGTCCGCCGACGAAGGCCTGCTGAAAGCCTTCCACGAAGGCGGCGACGTGCACCGCGCCACCGCCGCCGAGGTGTTCGGGCTGAAACCCGAGGAGGTCAGCGCCAACCAGCGCCGCGCCGCCAAGGCGATCAACTTCGGCCTGATGTACGGCATGAGCGCGTTCGGCCTGGCGCGCCAGCTCGGCGTCGACCGCGGCGAGGCCGGCGACTACATGGCGCGTTATTTTTCCCGCTATCCCGGCGTGCACGCGTTCATGGAAGCGACCCGCGAACAGGCCCATCGCGACGGCTACGTCGAGACCATCTTCGGCCGCCGGCTGTACCTGGAGAACCTCAACGCGCGCAACCAGGCGCTGCGCCAGGGCGCCGAGCGCGCCGCGGTGAACGCGCCGATGCAGGGCAGCGCCGCCGACATCATCAAGCGCGCGATGATCGCGGTGGCGGCATGGCTGAACGACCGCGACGACGCCCACATGCTGATGCAGGTGCACGACGAGCTGGTGTTCGAGGTGCGTGCGGATGCAGTCGATGCGGTGCGCGCCGCGGTGGTCGAGCGGATGTCCGGCGCGGCGGAACTGGCGGTGCCGCTGCTGGTCGATGTGGGCGTGGGGGCGAACTGGGACGAGGCGCACTGAGCTCACCGCGCCGCATACCCTCATGCGCAACAACGACTTGCTGGTTAATGTTTCATGAGAATGAATCGTTTTTAAATTTCTTCGGAAACCCTGCAACTTTTTCGGCAAACCGCGCACTAACTCCATGGATGCACGCAACGGCATCCGCGGCGCGCTCACCTCCCTGAGCCGCCACAGGCGCGAACCTCTCCCCTGGGTCTTCGCGCCTGCCCTGCCCCGGAGGCTCCCCCTAGCCTCCGGGGCTTTTTTTCGCCCGCGATCCGGTCCTGCCTGTACATTGCGTGCACACCCGCACCCGGCATACTCGACCCACCTTCGAGGGGAACACCATGCGCGCAGGCCTGATCATCGTCGGCATCATCCTCATAGCGGCCGGCATCTGGGTGGTGGCAGGCCATGCCTTCTACCAGGACACCGATACCTTGCTGCAGATCGGGTCAGCCAAGATCACCGCCACGCACGACAAGGGCGTGCCGCAGTGGATCGGCATCGCCGGCATCGTGATCGGCGCGCTGCTGGCCATCGGCGGCTTCCTGCAGAAGCGCTGAGCCACACCCGCACTTCGCGGCCACGGAAAACGCCGGCTGCGCGGCGGTTTTCGCCGGCGCCCACTACAATGGGCGCGATGGATGTCTCGGACCTGATCGACCCGCTCAACGACGCGCAGCGCGAAGCCGTCTGCGCTCCGCCCGGCCACTACCTCGTCCTCGCCGGCGCCGGTTCCGGCAAGACCCGCGTGCTCACCCACCGCATCGGCTGGCTGATGCGGGTGGAGCACGTACCGCCGTGGGCGATCCTCGCCGTCACCTTCACCAACAAGGCCGCCGGCGAGATGCGCGCGCGGCTGGAAAGCCTGATTCCCGGCGGCACCCAGGGACTCACCGTGGGCACCTTCCACGGCATCGCGCACCGGCTGCTGCGCCGGCACTGGCGCGAGGCGGGGCTGCCGGAGGCGTTCCAGATCCTCGACGCCGACGACCAGCAGCGGCTGGTCAAGCGTGTGGTCGCCGGACTCGGCCTGGACGAGGCGAAATTCCCGCCGCGCCAGGCCGCCTGGACCATCAACGGCTGGAAGGACGAGGGCAAGCGGCCTGACGCCATCGAGCACCGCGACCATCCGGTCACGCATGCCTTCGTGCGCATCTACCAGGCTTACGAGGAAGCCTGCCGCCGCGCCGGCCTGGTCGACTTCGCCGAGCTGCTGCTGCGCGCGCACGAGTTGTGGCTGAAGAACCCGGCCGTGCTGGAGCATTACCAGCAGCGCTGGCGCCACCTGCTGATCGACGAATTCCAGGACACCAACACGCTGCAGTACGCGTGGATCCGCGTGCTCGCCGGCAGCACCGGCCAGGTCTTCGCGGTCGGCGACGACGACCAGTCGATCTACGGCTGGCGCGGCGCCAAGGTGGAGAACATGGCGCAGTTCCTGCGCGACTTCCCCGGCGCGCGCACGATCAAGCTGGAACAGAACTACCGCTCCACCTCGACCATCCTGAAGGCCGCCAACAGCGTGATCCAGCGCAACGGCAGCCGCCTCGGCAAGCAGTTGTGGACGGCCGGCGAGGAAGGCGAGCGCATTGCGCTGTACGCCGCCTACAACGAGCAGGACGAGGCGCGCTTCGTGGTCGAGCGCATCCGCGAATACATCGCCGAGCACGGCAGCGCGAAGGATTGCGCGATCCTGTACCGCTCCAACGCGCAGTCGCGCAACTTCGAGGAGCAGCTGGCCCAGCGCAGCATCGGCTACCGCGTCTACGGCGGCCAGCGCTTCTTCGAGCGCGCCGAGGTGAAGGACGCGCTGGCCTATCTGCGGCTCACCGCCAACCGCCACGACGACGCCGCGTTCGAGCGCGCGGTGAACACCCCGCCGCGCGGTATCGGCGATCGCACGCTCGACGCGCTGCGCCGGCGCGCGCGCCGCGACAACGTCTCGATGTGGGAAGCGGCGCTGGGCGAACTGACCGGCAGCGAACTGGCCGGCCGGGCGAAAAATGCGGTGAAGGGGTTTCTGGCGTTGATCGACGGGATGGCACGCACTTTCAAGCCCCTCTCCCCTTGGGAGAGGGGTGGGGGTGAGGGTACGAGCTTGCCGGACCCTTCCGCCCCGACCGAACCCTTACCCCCGACCCCTCTCCCAGAGGGAGAGGGGAGCGGCGACGCGCTCACCCTCGCCGAACAGATCGACCACGCCATCACCCACGCCGGCCTGCGCGACTTCTACGAAAAGGACTCACGCGGCAACGCCGAGTCGCGGGTGGAGAACCTGGACGAGCTGGTCAACGTGGCCAGCCGCTTCGAGCGCACCGCCGAGGACATCGACGCCGGCCTCAGCGAACTCTCCGCGTTCCTGTCGCACGCCACCCTGGAAGCCGGCGAGAACCAGGGCGAGGCGTGGGACGACTGCGTGCAGCTGATGACCTTGCACTCGGCCAAGGGGCTGGAGTTTCCGGTGGTGTTCCTGGTCGGCATGGAAGAAGGCCTGTTCCCCAGCCAGCGCTCGGTCGACGACGGGGGCCGGCTGGAAGAGGAACGCCGACTCGCCTACGTCGGCATCACCCGCGCCCGCGAGAAACTCGTCGTCACCCATGCCGAATCGCGCCGCATGCACGGCGCCGAGATGTTGGCGCGGCCGTCGCGCTTCCTCGGCGAGATGCCGGCCGAACTGATCGACGAAGTGCGTCCGCGCGTCCACGTCACCCGCCCGCTGTACGCCGGCCGGCCACACGAGATCTCGCCATCGCTGGAGGAATCGCTACCGGTGAAACTCGGCCAGCGCGTCAGCCACCCCAGCTTCGGCGAAGGCGTGGTGATCAGCGCCGAAGGCAGCGGCGCGCATACCCGCCTGCAGGTGAACTTCGAAGCCGCCGGCAGCAAGTGGCTGGTCGCGGCGTACGCGAACCTGACGGCGTTGTAGCAACGCCGCACCGCCATCGAAGATCGAGTCTCTCGAAGCCTGCTTGCAGCCGCGGGCTCAACCGGTCAACACAACGCATCGTCAATACCGCTCGGCCCCATGAAGGCAGGCGGGGCATCGCACCTCGCTCGTTACTGTTCGTAGCGAACAATATGGAAACCTTCGTCACTGGATGGCGGAACGAAGTACCGTGTGATTTCATCGAACTCAGCATCGGTTGGTGCAAAAGGGTGAGAGCCCGAGGCGTTGCGGTTTCGTAACCGCATCTTGCAAACCTCATTGGAGACATCAAGATAGTGCAATGCGTGGGAGGCACCAGTACCTTCGATGATGTCTTTCATCCAACGGCGGTTGCTGAGCGTATTCGCCGGGAAATCGAGCACCACAGAGAGCCCGGCCAGCAGCAGCGACTCGATGTGCGGGGCGAGTGCCTTGCGCAGCTGACCCGCTCGACGAACGTAGTCACCCAATACAAGGATCTCGTCGGTATAGAGCAGCGATAACCAAACATCCTCGCTAATCAGCACAGTGTTTGGACGCGCTGCGAGCTGCTGCGCCAGCGTTGACTTTCCTGCAGCAATCTTCCCGCACACCAAGTGAAGAACCGGCGGCTGAAGGCTATCGAGATTCATAAAGGACTCCTGTTGACTTCGGATGCCCAGGAGCCTGATAAAAAAAACCGCCTCGAGGGCGGGTTGTTTCAGCTGCTTCAGAACGCGCGCTAACCCACCATTTCTCGTGTGGTGCTAATAATCAGCGAGGTATGGGCATGCGTGCAGTTCATGGCTTGAACCATAAGCGACGAAATCTCCTGCGTCAATTCCAGAAACGATAGCAACGTCGCCTATGCCGCTCCGAGGTCGAAGAGAGCTGCTGTGGCAACGCGGATCGCGTCCCTGAGAGTTACTCGCGCAAGCGCGGCACGCCATGCTGGTCGCGCTCCTCGACCGCGATCGGCTGGGTGTCGGGTTGCATCGTGCGGGGTCCCTGCGCCAGTGGCGTGACTGCCTCGCCGCGGCCGAATGACAGCGCGTTGCGGTAGCAGCGTTGGGCCTGTGCGGCATCGCCCTGCCCGTCAAACGTGTCGCCCAACGCTTCCCACGCCGCCGCAGCAGGTGCCAGCGCGAGTGCACGGCCGAGGTACTGCCGCGCCTTGCCCCACAGCCTCAGCCGCACGCACATGCGGCCGAGCGTGAGCAGCAGGTTCGCGTCGTTCGGGTGCGCGTCGAGCCAGCCTTCGGCGCGGCGCAGGCGCGCCTCGATGTCGTCGCCGGCCAGGGTGCCGTAGGTTTCGATCAAGAGCGGCGACCACTCGCGGCGCAGCGCGGATTCCACTTCGTCCATCGCCGGCAGGGTCAGTCCGAAAGCGGCCGCGCGGCGGGCGTAGGCGTCGATCACCGCGGGCACGCGGCGTTGCGCCTTCGGCAGTTGCGACCATAGCGCGTTGAGGCTGGCACCGTCCGCGGCGGCATGGATGGTGGCGGCCAGCACCTGGGCTTCCAGCGCGGCATAGGCGCGGTTGCCCAGTGCGCCGCTCTTCTGCAACGGCGCCAGGGCTTCGCGGGCGCGCCGGGTGTCACCGCTCGCCAGCGCGGCCAGCACCAGCTCGCGCCAACCGCCCGGGGTCAGCGTGCCCTTGTCCGATTCTGGCACCAGCAGCGCCAGCGCCTCGGCCGGCTTGTCTTCGCGGCGCAGCACGCGGGCGCGCAGCACGCGCGCCGCCTGCGGTGCGGATTGCGCGGCCTGGTCCAGTGCCTCCAGCGCACGGCCATGTTCACCGCGACGCGACGCGGCCTCGGCCGCGGCCAGCAGGGCCGGGCCGCGCAGGCTGTCCAGCCGCGAGGCGCGGTTGAGGTCGCGCTCGGCGTCGCCGTGGCGGCCTTCCATCAGGGCGATCAGGCCGGCGCCAAGACGCTGCTGGCTGAGCCGCCGGTGCCGCCGCGAGAATGCGCCGAATGGCCAGCGCGCCAGCCGCCACAACACGGTGAGCAGCGTCCATGTCAAGAGCAGGATGACCAGCGCCGCCACCACCGTGGTTTCCACCCGCCAACCGCGCAGGCGCAGCAGCACGTAGCCGGGATCCGCCGCCACCCAGTGCCAGCCGAATGCGGCCAGTGCAGCGGCGATCACCAGCAGCAAGATCCCGTACCAGAGCCTCATGGCCGGGCCTCGCCCGTCACCGCGGAACCGGCCGGCGCGGGACTGAGTGCATGCACCGCGCGCAGGTTGCGCAGTTCGGTCAGCGCGGCACCCAGCTGCACCGGCGCGTTCGCCGGCAACTGGCGGGCGAGTTGCTTCAATGTCGCGCGCGCCTGCTGCACTGCCGGCGCACTGCCATCGAATTGGCTGGCCAGCGCGGCATCCACCCGCTGCAACGCGGCCGCATAGCCCTCGCCGTCATAGGCCAGCAACGCAGCCTGGGCCTGGGCCAGGTCGAGCGCGGCCAGCTCGCGTGCGAAACGGGCGTCGGCGACCGCCAGCGGTGCGCCGTTGTCGCGCTGCACGCTGACCACGCCGGCCAGGGCGCGGCGGATGCGCGACCAGGCATCGGTGGCCTCGGCGACATGGCTGTCGAGCGGTTTCAAGGGCAGATCGGCCAGACCGCTGCGCAACGCCACCAGCTGCTGCAGCGCGTCGGCTTGGCTGGCCGGCCGGCTCTTGACCAGCGCCTCGCGCTCGGCGTTGACGCTCTGGCGCAGGCCGCTGAAGGCACCATCGTTGACCGCGGCCAGGGTCTGGTCGGCCAGCGCATACGCGGCGGCCGCGCCCTCCGCGTCATGGAACAACGTGTAGCGTTCGCCGGCCATGCGCAGCAGCGATTCGGTCTCGTCCAGCAACATGCCGTCGCGGCCGCTCAGGCTCTTTTCGGCGAGCTTGGCCACCGCGTCCTCGAGATGACGCGTGCGCTCGGCCTGACCGAGCAGTTCCTCGCGCAGCGAACGGTTGACCTGGGCCGCATCGTCCAGCCGCTGGTTCAGGCTGCTGCGCTGGTCGCCCAGGGTGGTCAGCGTGGTTTCCAGCGTGGCCACGCGCTGCTGCAGGCTGGCGACACTCTGGTTGTCGGCGGCGCTGCCCTGCTCCTGCTGCCACTGGCGCCAGCCGATGTAACCGGAAGCCCCCACCGCGATCAGCGCCAGCAACACCGCCAGCGCCAGACTGCCGCCACCGCGCGGGGAGCGCGGCGCGGGTCGCGCAGAGGCAGGACGCGAAGCGCGCACGGGCGGTTCGATCAGCACCGCATCCGGCGCAGCGGGATCGGGGCGGGCGCCCTCGGGCGCGGCGGACGCGTTCGGCTTGTCTACGTTGCTCATGCGCGCATGCTAGCAGCCCGTACGGGCGCGTTCGTAGCACGCGGATGTGAAAGGAACTCAGTGCGCCGACATGGCCGCGCCCAGCAAGTCCGCCGACAATGCCGAGGCGGCCGTGGCGATGCGCCGGAAACCTGCCGCACGCGCCGCCGCCGCCAGCCGTTCGCTGCTGACCACGGCGGTCGCCGCGCACAGTCGCGTCCACGCCGGTGCCGGCAGCAACTGCTGCAGGTTGTGCAGCGCCTCGGCGCTGGACAGCAACACCTGCGCCGAGGCCGGCAATTGCCGCAGCGCCTCGACATGGCGCCGGTCCAGCCGCGGCGGCACCCGCCGGTAGACATGCAGCTCGTGCAGTTGCGCGCCGCGTGTGGCGAGCTGTTCGCGCAGCACGCCGCGGCCGCCGGGCGCACCGACCAGCGCGACGCGGCGACCACGCAGCGCGTGCAGCGCGGGATGTTCAAGCAGGCCTTCGCTGTCCTGCCGCCGCGGCGCCAGCGGCGCGGCGATGCCATGCCGGCGCAACGCCCGCGCCGTACCCTGGCCCACCGCCAGCACGGTCGCCGCGGTCTGCAGCGGCAACAGCGCCGCGGCGTAACGCACCGCGGCAGGGCTGGTAAAGACGATCAGCTCAGCCATCAGTGCCGCATGCAAGCCCGCACGCGCGGCGGTGACGTCCGCCACGCCGCGCAAGGCCAGACCCGGCAGCAACAGCGGCACGCCGCCGAGCGTGCGCACCCGGCGCGCCAACGCCGACGCGGTACCGGCCGGGCGGGTGATCACCACGGTGCGGCCGCGCAGGTTCTGGTTGTCCCGAGGAGATTGTCGCTGCATCCGCGCACCGCATACGGCCACTGTCATGGCCCCAGTGTAGCGGTGGCCCTACACTGACGGACTTCCCTTCCCCGCGAATCTTTTATCCCGTGAGCACCAGCGACGACGCCACACCGCATGCGCAGCAACTGATCCAGTTCATCCGCGACGAAATCCCGCTGGCCCACGCAATGGACCTGCAACTGGACGGCTGCGACGACGACCGCCTGAGCCTGCGCGCGCCGCTGGCGCCGAACGTCAACGACAAGGGTTGCGCGTTCGGCGGCAGCCTGGTCAGCCTGATGACACTGAGCGGCTGGGCGCTGGTGGAACTGGCGCTGCGCCGCCGTGGCCTCGACTGCGACGTGTTCGTCGCCGAATCGACGGTGCGCTACCTGGCGCCGCTGTGGCAGGACTTCCACAGCAAGGCACGGCTGGCCGCGGACGCGGACTGGGACACGTTCTTCAACACGCTGGGCGCCCGCGGCAAGGCACGCATCGGCGTCGACTGCGTGGTGCCCGGCGAGCACGACAAGCCCGCCTGCACCTTGAACGCGCGCTTCGTCGCCAAACGCCGCGGCTGAGTCGCCCGCTCCCGCTTGAGGCAGAATGGGCGGGTATCCATCGGTGAGGAACCCCCATGCGCCGCATCCTGAGCACCCTTGTCGTGCTGTCCCTGCTGTTGCTGGCCGGCTGCGCCACCAAGACCCGCAGCGACGCGCTGACCACCACGCTCAAGGCCTACGGCAGCACCCTGCGCTGGGGCGATTTCCAGAGCGCCGCGCAGTTCATCGACCCGGCGGTGCGCGCCGCCCATCCGCTGAGTTCGCTGGAGCTGGCGCGCTACCAGCAGGTACGCGTGAGCGAGTACGACGACGGCGCCGGCCCGGTGCCGACCGGCGACTTCGACGTGCAGCAGACGGCGATGATCAGCCTGGTCAACATCCACACCCAGTCCGAGCGCAGCGTTGTCGACCACCAGACCTGGCACTATGACGAGAAGACCAAGCGCTGGTGGCTGACCAGCGGCCTGCCGGACATCACCCAGGACTGAGAGGTTGTGATTTTTTCAACCTCTCAGGCCGGCCACGGCGAGGGCATGGATGCCCGAGTTGAGGCAACGCAGGAGCGGTTGCCCGATGGCCGGACATGAAACAGTCGCGCCAGTGGCTGTTTCATGTGAGCGAGTCCGGGCGTGTACCGGACTCGCGACTGAAGAAAACCACAGGAAGTGGTTTTCTTCACAAGCTCTGAGCCGCGCGCGCCGCGACATATCCGTATAATCGCCGGTTTACCCGAACTGGTGCGGCCAAGGCACCTGTGGACTGACGATGAACGATTTCCTGCACAAGCTGCCCGAATTTATCGGCAACCATGTGGCCTTGTCGGCCCTGTTCGCGATCCTGCTGGTGGCGCTGATCGTCATGCAGCTCAGCACCCTGTTCAGCAAGGTCAAGGAGCTCAGCCCGACCGGCCTGACCCAGCTGATCAACCGCGAAAACCCGCTGCTGATCGACCTGTCGGCGATCGCCGAGTTCGAGAAGATGCACGTGCCCGGCGCAAGACACGTGGCGATGAGCCAGTTCGACCCCGAGCACAAGGACCTGGCCAAGGCGAAGGAACTGCCGGTGGTGGTGATGGACAAGGATGGCCGCGGCAATTCGCTGAAGGCTGCGCAGCGGCTGGTCAAGGCCGGCTTCGGCAAGGTCTATACGCTGGGCGGCGGCGTGCTGGCATGGCACGCGGCGCAATTGCCGGTGGCCAAGGGCAACAAATAGGCCGCCATCCCGACGGGCCCGCTCGCGCGGCGACGCTGTTCCGAATCCCGAATCGCGCGTCAAGAGCATCGCCCGCGAGCGGCTCTACGGAGAGCGGTCGTGGATGCC
>Ga0070693_100001631_pt1 | contig 10137 bp, 7 predicted proteins | sample KBSK1103metaG_FD_65472 | JGI IMG/M metagenome (GOLD analysis project Ga0070693, IMG submission 65472) | Corn, switchgrass and miscanthus rhizosphere microbial communities from Kellogg Biological Station, Michigan, USA - KBS K1-10-3 metaG | ecosystem: Host-associated > Plants > Roots >... | reverse complement strand
CATCTTCTCCATCATGAACATCGTGTTGCCGAGCACGACCGCTTTCCCGTCGACTATCCCGCTCACGCCCTGCCCGGTGCTCGACTCGAAATCCTCCGCCTTCGACAGCGCGAAGCCGCGGCGGCGGGCCTCGGCGACGATCGCGTCGGCGAGCGGATGCTCGCTTCCCTGGTCGAGGCTCGCGGCGATGCGCAGCACCTCCGCGTCGTCGAATCCTGCGGCGGACACCACCGCGCGAAAAGAGGGCTTCCCGATCGTGAGCGTGCCCGTCTTGTCCACGACGAGCGTATCGATTCGGCGCAACGCCTCGATCGCTTCCGCGTCGCGGAAGAGCACGCCGTTCGTGGCGCCACGGCCCATGGCGACCATGATCGACATGGGCGTGGCGAGTCCCAGCGCGCACGGGCACGCGATGATGAGCACGGACACCGCGTTCACGAGTGCGTAGAGCCAGCGCGGCTCCGGGCCGAGGAATCCCCAGGCGAGGAACGCGAGGACTGCAACCGCGATCACGCCGAGGACGAACCAGTACGAGACGGCATCGGCCATGCGCTGCATGGGTGCGCGCGAGCGCTGCGCCTGCGCGACCATCTGCACGATCCGGGCAAGGACCGTCTCGGAGCCGATCTTCTCCGCCCGCATGACGAGGCTGCCCGAGGTGTTGATGGTGGCGCCGATCGTCCTGTCGCCCGGCCCTTTTTCGACCGGCATCGGCTCGCCGGTGATCATCGACTCGTCGATGCTCGAGCCCCCCTCGACGACGACGCCGTCGACCGGCACTTTCTCTCCGGGCCGCACGCGAAGCTTGTCGCCCACGTGCACGTGCGCGAGCTCCACGTCCTCCTCGCTGCCGTCGTCGCGGATGCGCCGCGCGGTGCGCGGGGCGAGGCCGAGCAGCGCGCGAATGGCCGTCGAGGTCTGCGAGCGCGCGCGCAGCTCGAGCAGCTGCCCCATCAGCGTGAGCGACACGATCACCGCCGCCGCCTCGAAATACACCGCCACGCGGCCGTGCTGCGCGAACTGCGCCGGAAACGCCTCGGGAGCGATGGTGGCGGCGACGCTATACAGGTAGGAGGCGGCGACGCCCATCCCGATGAGCGTCCACATGTTGGGGTTGCCCGTGGCGATCGACGACACGCACCGCTCGAAGAAAGGCCAACCCGCCCAAAGCACGACCGGCGTGGCGAGCACGAGCTGCCACCCGTTGGGCCCCGTGTGCGTCATGCCCAGCGCGAACGTCGCGAGCGTGAGCGGCAGCGTCCACCAGAAGCGCCGCCGGAAATCGGTGAGCTCCGGGTTTTCGCCTTCGTCCATCGAGGGCATCTGCGGCTCGAGCGCCATGCCGCACTTGGGGCACGTGCCGGGACCGACCTGCCGGATCTCGGGATGCATCGGACATGTGTAGGTCGCGGAGGAATCCACGCTCCGCTCCGGCCCCTGGATTCCTGCCTTCGCAGGAATGACATAGGCCTCGGGATCGGCTGAGAACTTCCGCAGGCAATGATCGCTGCAGAAGAAGTACGTCTTGCCGTCGAAGTCGAAGCGGCGCGGCGAGCTCTCGTCGACGGTCATGCCGCAGATCGGGTCGATGTGCCCGTGGAGGTCGCGGCCCTCGTGATGCCGGTGCTCGTTCACGCGTTCGTGCCGGCGAGGCTCGGGGCGATGCGCTAGCCGTGCGACCGGTCGGACCCGAACAGCTTCACGAGCGGGTAGTACATCTTCACGATGGGTGACTTGATCACGATGTAGCTGAAGTACTTCGTGATGCCCAGGTCGCTTTCCAGGATCGTCTCGATCAGGCTCTGGTAATGCGCGATGCCACGCGTCATGAACTTGAGGAGGTAGTCGTAGCCCCCGCTGATGAGGTGGCATTCGATCACCTCGTCCACCTTCCGGATGCCGGTCTCGAAGCGCGCGAAGTCCTCCATGTGGTGGTCGCTCAGGGTGACCTGCGTGAAGACCGTGACGGTCTCGCCGAGCTTCGCGATGTCGACGTGCGCGTTGTACCCGATGATGTAGCCCGCCTTCTCGAGGCGCTTCACGCGGATGAGGCAGGGGCTCGGCGACAGGCTCACGGCCTCCGCCAGCTCGACGTTCGTGATGCGCCCGTTGCGCTGCAGGTGCGCCAGGATGTTGATGTCGATGCGATCGAGCTTGACGGCTTCAGGCATGGGCACCTCGAAAAATTCTGATTCGACCCGCCTTTTCGACGCAATCCTGCGGGAACGGGAGGGCAAGCGGCAGAATAACCTACCGCACCGGGATTATCTTGGGCCTCATGACCGACTCCACTTCCGTCGCGGCCGAATCCCTGCCCTACGCCGCTCCCCGCGCGGCAACGTCGACGGCACGCGCCCGCATCGAGGTGATCGACGTGATGCGGGGCCTGGTGATGGTCATCATGCTGCTCGACCACGTGCGCGAGACGTTCTACCTGCACAAGCAGGTGACCGACCCCATGGACGTGGCGGCGACCGAGCCGTCGCTCTTCTTCAGCCGCCTCGCGGCCCATTTCTGCGCGCCGATGTTCGTCTTCCTCACCGGGATGGGCGCATGGCTCTACGCGAATCCCTCGTCGGGACCGCGCTCGCCCACCGGATTCCTGGTGAAGCGCGGCCTGCTGCTCATCTTCCTCGAGCTCACGCTCGTCACTTTCGCCTGGAACGGCAAGTTCCCCCCGCCCACGATCTGGCTGCAGGTGATCTGGGTGATCGGCGTCTGCATGATCATCCTCGGGCTGGTCCACGCCCTGCCGCGCTGGCTGCTCGCGGCGGCGGCGGCGGCGCTCGTCTTCGGCCACAACGCGCTCAGCGGGATCCACGTCGAGCCCGGCCACGCGGGATACGCGCTCTGGACCATCCTGCACGACCGCGGCTTCCTCATCCCGGACGGTTTCATCAAGCTGAAGGTGAGCTATCCGTTGTTGCCGTGGATCGGGGTGATCCTCTTCGGCTGGCTCGCCGGCCCGCTCTATGCGCGCTCGATGGAGGTGGCGAAGCGCGATCGCATCCTGACCCTGGCGGGCGCAGCGTGCCTTGCGCTGCTCGCGCTGCTGCGTGGGTTCAACATCTACGGCGAAACGCTGCCGTGGACCGTCCAGCAGGACGCCGTGCACACGGCGATGTCCTTCCTCAACTACACGAAGTACCCGCCGTCGCTCGACTTCCTGCTCCTCACGCTCGGCGTGGGCTTCGTCGCCTTCCCCCGGCTCGAGGCGCTCAGCAACGGCTTCACGCGCATGCTGGCCACGTTCGGCGGCGCGCCGATGTTCTACTACCTCTTCCACCTTTACCTGCTGCTCGCGCTGCAGCTCCTGCTCGTGGCGCTCCTGGGCGCCAACCATGGCGACCGGTTCGGCCTCGACGAATTCTGGCCGGTGTGGCTCATCTCCATCGCGCTCGTCCCGGTGCTGTATTTCCCCTGCCGCGCGTTCGCGCGATTCAAGCGCACGTCGGGCCAGGCCTGGGTGCGCTACTTCTAGCCTCCAGAAGATTCCGCGGCGGGCGGCCAATTCCGAATATTCACGCCGTTGCGGGACGCAAAGCAGCACAATCCTTCTCGCTTCCTCGCTAGTCTTGCCGGATGGCGGCCCCCAATGCAGGCCGCGTCCAGGAGGCAACAAGTGACTCGTCCCCGCAATATCGTCGCCGCCGTCGCGCTGTCTGCCGCAACGGCATTCTCCACGCTCGCCGATGCGCACGGATTCTGGTTCGCCGAGCGCTCCAAGCAGTTCGCGATGGTGTTCGGCGTCGGCGCCGACGACCTCGACATGGTGAAGCGCATGCCGAAGGTCACGAGCTTCGCCGCGTACGACGCCGATGGGAAGGAAGTCGCGAGCAAGCTCACGCCCACCGGACCCATCGTCCTGGTCGACGTGAGCGCAAACCCTGCGTTCCTCGCGGCGACGATGGACTACGGCACCTGGAGCAAGGCGCCCGACGGCGAGTGGTACGAGAAGGGCAAGGACGAGGTGCCCGGCGCCACCGTGAGCGAGAAGAACTACAAGTACGGCGTGAACATCCGCGGCAAGCTCACCAAGCCCGTGCCGCTGCTGCCCAAGCAGAAGCTGCAGATCGTGCCGGTGAACGCCAGCATCCCGGAAAAGATGGGGCAGCCGATCAAGCTGAAGGTGTACTTCGACGGCAAGCCCGCGGCGGGCGCGCGCATCCTGCACGACTGGGTCAACGATCCGGACGACAAGGGCGTCAAGACCGCGAAGGATGGCACCGTGACGATCAAGGTGCGCAACCAGGGCCTCAACGTGATCGTCGCGGTCTTCAACACGGCGCCCGAGAATCCCGCCAAGACCAATACGGTCGAACACCTGGCGAGCTTGTCGTTCGTCCTTCCCCACGAGCCCGAGTGAGCTCGCGTTTCATTCCGATGGCAGGCGCCGCTCGGCGATCGAGGCGAGGAGCGCCGCACCGAGCGGCAGCACGTTGTCGTTGAAGTCATAGCCGGGCGTGTGCAGCGCCGAGGGGCGTTCGGCAGAGGCCTGGCCCAGCCAGACATAGGCGCCGGGCACCTTCTGGAGCATGAAAGCGAAGTCCTCGGAAGTGAACGCGGGCGCCTCGGCGAGCGTCGCTTCACCCAGCAGTTCCCGCGCGGCATCCAGGGCGTGGCGCGCGCACTCGGCGTCATTCACCGTCGCGGGGTAGTAGCGTTGATAGTCGAGCGTGGCGGTGCATCCGGCCGCGCGCGCGGTTCCCTCCACCAGCTCGCGCAAGGCCGCTTCGAGGCGATCCTGCACGGCGGGGTCGAACGATCGCACGGTACCGGTGATCGACACCTCGGCGGGCATGACGTTATGCGACGCGCCGCCCGAGATGCGCGTGAGCGAAAGCACCGCCGTGGCGTTCGGATCGATGCGCCGCGCGACCAGCGTGTGCGCCGCGGTGACGATCTGCGCCGCGCAGAGGATCGCGTCGGCCGACAGGTGCGGCTGCGCCGCGTGCCCGCCGCGCGCGCTCACGCGGATTTCGACGCGGTCGGCCGCGGCCATGATGGGACCGGGGCGCGTGGCGACAATGCCCGCGGGCAACGAGGGCCAGTTGTGCAGCGCGTAAACCTCGTCGCATGGAAAACGCGTGAAGAGCCCGGCATCGATCATCGCCCGCGCCCCCGCCTTGCCTTCCTCGGCCGGCTGGAAGATGAGGTGGATGCGCCCGTCAAAGCGGCGCGACTCCGCCAGGTAGCGCGCGGCGGCGAGGAGCATCGCCGTATGGCCGTCGTGGCCGCAGCTGTGGGCGCATCCCCGGTGCACGCTTTCGTAGGGCAGTCCGCTCGCCTCCTGGATCGGCAGCGCGTCCATGTCCGCGCGAAGGCCGATGCGGCGCGAAGACTTTCCCGCCTCGAGCACGCCCACCACGCCGGTGCCCCCGATTGCCTCGTGCGCCTCGATGCCCCAGGCGCGCAAACGCTCCGCGACGATCGCGGCAGTGCGCTTTTCCTGGTACGCGAGCTCCGGATGGCGATGGATATCCTGGCGGATGGCGCGCATCTCGGGCGCAAGCTCGCGCATGCGGGCGAGCAACGGCGAGGGCGGCGCGGACAGCTCGTTCATGGCCTCGAGCATCGCATGTACCGACCGGCAGTCTGCGCTGTTTGCGCGCCCAGAACGAGCACACCGCGCTTCATGAAGGGCCCGATTCAGCGCAAACCGCCGCGGCGATTTCCTATCCTGTCACCATCCCCTTTTCCCTGTCGCGGAGCCCTACCATGATCATCGGCGTGCCCAAGGAAACCAAGGTCCACGAGTACCGGGTGGGTCTCACGCCCTTCTCGGTGCGCGAGCTCACGTCCCACGGCCACGAAGTGCTCGTGGAAACGGGCGCGGGCGCGGCGATCGACTTCAGCGACGCCGACTACCGCGGGGCCGGCGCGAAGATCGTCGCGAGCGCCGGCGAGGTGTTCGCCGGCGCGGGCATGATCGTGAAGGTGAAGGAGCCCCTCGAGGCCGAACGCAAGCGCCTGCGCGAGAACCAGGTGCTCTTCACCTACCTGCACCTCGCCCCGGATCCCGTGCAGGCGAAGGAGCTGCTCGCGAGCCGTGCGATCTGCATCGCCTACGAGACCGTGACCTCCAGCGCCGGAACGCTGCCGCTCCTCGCGCCCATGTCGGAAGTCGCCGGACGCATGTCGATCCAGGCGGGCGCGACGGCGCTCGAGAAATCGCACGGGGGCCGCGGCGTGCTGCTGCCGGGCGTGCCGGGCGTGGCCGCGGGCAAGGTCGTCATCATCGGTGGCGGCGTCGTGGGCGTGAACGCGGCGCAGATGGCGGTGGGCCTGGGCGCCGACGTGACCGTGCTCGATCGCTCCATCGACGTCCTGCGCCGCATCGACGCGCGCTTCGGCGCCACGGTGAGGACCGTGTACTCGACGCGCGCCGCGATCGAGGCCGCGGCCCTCGAGGCCGACCTGGTCATCGGGGCGGTGCTCGTGCCCGGCGCCGCGGCGCCCAAGCTCATCGACCGGCAGCTTCTCGCCCGCATGAAGCGCGGGGCGGTGCTGGTGGACGTCGCCATCGACCAGGGCGGCTGCTTCGAGACCTCGCGGCCGACCACCCACGACAAGCCCACCTACGAGGTGGACGGCATCGTCCATTACTGCGTGGCCAACATGCCCGGCGCCGTCGCGCGCACGTCGACCCTCGCGCTCAACAACGCGACGCTGCCCTTCGTGCTCGCGCTGGCCGAAAAGGGCTGGAAGCGCGCGCTGCACGACGACGCGCATTTCGGCGACGGCCTCAACATCGCCGCGGGGAAGGTCACCAACCGCGCGGTCGCCGAAGCGCTCGGCCTTCCCTACACGCCGGTCGACAACGCGATGCGCGAAGCCGCGTGATCTCGCCGGCGCTGGTCCGGGTCCATCGCTCGGTCGCGCTGGGTCTCGGGCTCCTCGTCGTGGCGCTCGGCCTCGCGGGCGCGGCGCTCGTCTTCCGCGACGAGCTCACCCCGCTTTTCACTCCCGCGGTCGCGGTCTCGCCCGCACCGGTGCCCCCGGGCCCATACGCGCGGATTCTCGCCGCCGCGCGCGGCGTCGACCCGGCCGCGCGTTCGCTGGACATCGCGCCCGCGGAGCGCGCCGATCGCGCCGCCGAGGTCATCATTCACGGCGATCGCGGGGAGCGCTACCTCCTCGTCGATCCGCATGACGGCGCCGTGGTCGCCGACGGCGATCGCGAGTGGCTGCCCTTCGCGACGCTCTACGAATTCCATCGCCGCTTCCTGCTGGGCGCTGCGGGCGAATACGCCGTCGGCTTCACGGGATTCGCGCTCGCCTTCCTCGCCGTGAGCGGCCTCGTGATGTGGTGGCCCCGCAAGCTCAAGCAGGCCTTCCGCATCCGCTGGCACGGCAACCGCCTCGCCGTGAGCTACGACCTGCACAAATGCGCGGGCGCGACCTTCGCGATCATCCTCATCACCAATGCCGTGATCGGCATCGCGATGACGTTCGACGAAGCTTGCGTCGCGCTGGTGAATCGCGTCGCGAACCGCGCGTCGCCGCCGATCCCCGCGGCCATGTCCAACGCGATGGAATCGCCGCGTTCCCTCGACGAAATCGTCGCGGCGGCGAACGCCGCCTTTCCCGCCGGGCGTGTTTCCCGCCTGGCGATTCGTCCCGGCCGCACGGCCGTGATGGTGCGCAAGCGCCTCGCGACCGACAACGACACGCACGGCATGAACCGTATCTACGTCGATGCCGCCTCGGCGAGCGTCCTGCACGTGAGCCCGGTACGCGATGCGACGCCCGGCAACGCCATGTTCGAATGGCTCTATCCGCTGCACACCGGCAAGCTCGTGGGCACGCCCTACCGAATGCTGCTCGTGCTGGCCGGCTGCGTACCGCTGCTGTCGCTCGTCACGGGGCTCATCGTGTGGCGCTCGAAGGCGGCGCGCGGCCGCGCTGCCCCGCGCTCGGACACCATGCCCGCACCGTCGCGGACCTCTCGAGGAATTCCATGAGCCTTACGTTCGATCCGGATACCGTGATGCTTCCCGCGGGCCATTTCATCGGCTCGCGCCTCATCGCGGCGCCGGGCGTGATCGACATGCGCCGGCCTTCCGACGGCAAGGCTTACGCGGGCTGCCCGCAGGCGGGCGAGGACCTCGTCGACGAAGCGGTCGCCACCGCGAAGAAGGCGCTGAAGGACAGCAACTGGGGCGGCGTGAGGCCGCGCGAGCGCACGAAGGCGCTGCAGGCGTGGGCCGACCTGATCGAAGCCGAGGCCGAGACGCTCGCGAAGATCGAAGCGGTGTCGTCGACGCGTCCCGTTTCGCAGCTTCGCAGCGGCGACATCCCGGTGACCGCGGAACAGATCCGCTTCTTCGCGGAATTCGCCGACAAGGAAGGCAGCGACGTCGTGCCGACCGACGACAAGAGCTTCGGCATGATCCTCACGGAGCCCTACGGCGTGGTCGGAGCCATCGTGCCCTGGAACGTGCCGATCTCGACGACGGGCTGGAAGCTCGGGCCCGCGCTCGCGGCAGGCAACGCGGTGGTGCTGAAGCCCTCGGAGATGACGCCCTTTTCGGCGGTGTTCCTCGCGCAGCTCGCCGTGCGCGCCGGAATTCCGGCGGGCCTCATCAACATCGTCCTGGGCGACGGGCTCACCACGGGCCGCGCCATCACGCGGCATCCGGACATCTCGAAGGTGAGCTTCACGGGCTCCACGCGCGCAGGCGCGGCGATCGCGGAGGACATCGCGCGCTCGGGCATCAAGCCGCTCACGCTGGAGCTGGGCGGCAAGAGCCCGCAGCTCGTCTTCGCCGATGCAGACCTCGAGAAGTCCGCGCAGGCCATCGCCACCAGCATCCTCGCCAACGCGGGCCAGGGCTGCGTGGCGGGCACTCGCCTGATCGTGGAGGAAAGCATCGCGGCGCGCTTGGCGCAGGCCGTCACCGCGCGCATGAAGGACGTCCGCGCGGGACCGACGTGGGACGAGGCCTCGCAGTTCTCGCCCATCATTTCCGAACGGCAGCTGCGCGGCATCGATGCCATCGTGCAGGCGGCGATCGGCGCGGGCGCCCGGGCCGTCATCGGCGGCGGACCCATGAAGCGCGAAGGCTATTTCTACGAGCCGACGTTCCTCGCCAATGTGCGCGGCGAATCGCCCGCGATCGCGCAGGAGATCTTCGGGCCGGTGCTCACGATGCAGACGTTCGCGACGGAAGAGGAAGCCCTCGCGCTCGCCGACCATCCGACTTACGGGCTGGCGGCGGGCCTCTATACGTCCGACGTGTCGCGCGCGATCCGCCTCTCCCGCAGGCTCCAGGCGGGCACCATCTGGGTCAACCGCTACAGCCGCTCCCGCGACCACATCCTGCCCACCGGAGGCTACAAGCAATCGGGCCTGGGCAAGGACCTCGGGCGCGAAGCCTACACCGCGAACCGCAAGAGCAAGAGCGTGCTGATCGGGTTATAGGCTCAACGCGGCGCGTGCTGCAGGGCTTCCAGCTCGGCGCGCGTGTGGTGGCAGAGGATCTCCTTGTCGCCGCCGATGTTGCGCCGCGGCGGCGCCACCTTGTCGCAGACACCGGCCACCCGCACCGGGCAACGATCGAGGAACGTGCAGAGTCCGGGCGGCGGCTTGTCCGCGCCGGGCTCCGGCGCTTCCACCGCAAGCCTCGCGGGCAATCCCTCGAGCCAACCGGTGCGCAGCTCGGGCACCGACGCGATGAGCAAGTCCGCGTAGGGGTGGTACGGCGGCGCGGATAGCGCCTGGCGGCTGCCCGAATCCACCTTGCATCCGGAATAAAGCACGACGACCTGGTCGCACACGGCGCGCACCGTCGAGATATCGTGGCTGATGAACATGAGCGAGACGCCCAGCTCGCGGCGCAGCTCGGCGAGGAGGTCCAGGACCGCGGCGCCCACGACCGTATCCAGCGCCGAAGTCACCTCGTCGCACAGGATGAGGTGGGGCTCGGCGGCGAGCGCGCGCGCGAGATTCACGCGCTGCTTCTGTCCGCCCGAGAGCTCCGCGGGCCTGCGCGCGGCGAGCGCCGCCGGCAGCTTCACGAGGTCGAGCAGCCGGGCGATGCGCTTGCCGGCTTCGTCGCCGCGCACGCCATGATAAAAGGCGAGCGGTCGCGCGAGGATGCGCTCGATGGTGTGCGCGGGATTGAGCACCGTGTC
>Ga0070693_100001629_pt1 | contig 10142 bp, 9 predicted proteins | sample KBSK1103metaG_FD_65472 | JGI IMG/M metagenome (GOLD analysis project Ga0070693, IMG submission 65472) | Corn, switchgrass and miscanthus rhizosphere microbial communities from Kellogg Biological Station, Michigan, USA - KBS K1-10-3 metaG | ecosystem: Host-associated > Plants > Roots >... | reverse complement strand
CGAACCCGCGTCAGCTACCAGAAGAGTCAGGGCCAGAATTTCGTCTTCAATCCCAACGTGTTCGGCGACGAGAGCAGGCTGACCGACAACGGACGCCACGCTTTCAGCATGAGCGCCGACACAGATGTAGCGGAAAATCTGTCGTCGAGCTTTGTCATCTCGCGCGTCGAGAGCTTCGACCATAACCTTAACCGTCGCTTTACACAGACCGTGCTCAGCGCCGTGATGCATTTGCAGTTTTACGCCGGGGATTTCAAGTGAGATCGATGCTGTTCCTTCTGACATTCTGCTTATTCGTCGGCTGCAAAGGCGACGCAAAGGAGGGAAGTGCTGCGCAAAGGAGCGCGGCGGCGACGTCGACCGGTTTCAGCGGGAGCGCTGCCTATGGCTACGCCAAGACCCAGTTCGATTTTGGTCCGCGGGTGCCGAATACACCGGCCGCCCAGAAGGCAGGGGACTGGATCATAGCACAGATGCGCGCCAGGGCCGACACGGTCATCGTTCAGAGTTTCACCCACACCACGGCCGATGGAAAGACGCTTCGTCTCCGCAATATCTTCGCGCGTTTCCGACCCGAGCTTTCAGAGCGCGTGCTCTACATGACACACTGGGATTCGCGGCCCATCGCTGAGTCGGCGGCGACCGAAGCCGAGAAGAAGTTGCCTACGCCTGGAGCCAACGATGGTGCCTCAGGGGTCGGTATGTTCATCGCCCTCGGCGATGTCCTGAAACGCTCGCCGCCCACTGTCGGCGTGGATCTGCTGTTCACCGACGGAGAGGATTACGGTCAGTTCGGCCCGCCGGAAGTCGATGTCCTGCTCGGCTCGAAGTACTTCGCCGCAAACCTTCCGTCGCCGGGTTACCGGCCGCTGTACGGGGTTTTGTGGGACATGATCGGCGACAACGATCTGCGCATTCCCTACGAGATGAATTCCTTTCAGGAGGCGCCCGAAGTCGTGTCGCGGGTCTGGCAGACGGCCGCCGAGCTCGGCTATGGAGACATCTTCGTCCAGGAGAGCGGTGGACTCATTACCGACGATCACATTCCGCTGCTCAACGTGGGAATCCACGTGATCGACGTCATCGACCTGGTCTACCCGCATCACCACACGCCGCAGGACACGATGGACAAGATCTCGGCGAAATCGCTGAGGATAGTTGGAGACGTCGCGACCGCGCTGGTGACGCGCAAGTAGAACAATGAAAGGGAAGCTGACGGTCCTCATGATCACGGCATTCGTGGACATGCTGGGACTGGCGATGATCATCCCGCTGCTTCCGTTCTATGCAACCAAAATGGGCGCGTCGGCGACGATCGTCGGCGTTCTCATCGCCGCGTTTTCCATCGCGCAGCTGGCCAGCGCTCCGGCGTGGGGCCGCTTTTCGGATCGCTACGGCCGGCGACCAGCGTTGCTCGTGGGACTCCTGGTTTCCGCGGTTGCGTACGTGTTCTTCGCGTATGCCAGCACGCTCTGGCTACTGCTGTTGTCGCGGATCATCCAGGGCTTCGGCGGCGGGACCATCGGCGTGGTCCAGGCCTACGTGGCTGACGCCAGCGATCCAAATGATCGCGCCAAGAGTCTCGGCTGGCTTTCCGCGGCCACCAGCCTCGGTGCCGTCGTTGGCCCGGCCATCGGGTCCGTGTTGATTCGGTGGGGGCACCACGCGCCGGGAATCGCCTCGGCGGTGTTCTGCGTCCTTGTCAGCGTTTTCGCCGCCATATACCTCCGCGAGTCGAAGGACGATACTCCGGTGACGAGCGAGCACGACATTGTCCCCCAGACCGGCTCCGGCGCGATCTGGAGCGTCATCACCCGTCCAAAGGAGCCGGCGCAGCGATTGATCTGGATCTACGCCATCGGAATCGGTGCGTTCTATGGTACCGCGCCCACGCTGCCACTGATTCTGGCGAACCGGTTGCCGATCACCGAAGCCAATGTCGGGTTTTTCGTCATGTACCTCGGTGGAATGGGCGTCATCGTTCGCGCCGGCATTCTCGGACGGATGATCGAATGGCTGGGTGAGGCGAGGCTCACCCGCCTCGGTTTGGTCTTGCTGGCGATGGGATTGGCTCTGGTGGCGGCGGTACATTCTTATCTAACACTCATCGTCGCACTGACGCTGATGCCGCTTGGCACCGCCTTCGTCTTCCCGTGCGTTACGGCGATGCTCTCACGTGTCGTTCCGAAGCGCCATCGAGGACTCTACATGGGGGTCCAACACACCTTCGGTGGGATTTCCCGGGTGGTTTTCCCGCTGGCAGCGGGAGTCGCGATGGATAATCTGGGACTGGGTTTCCCGTTCGTGGTTGCCGGGGTGCTGGTGCTCTCCACGCTGCTGTTGACTGCCTCCATGGAAGATTACGCTGCCACCCGCGCCTCTCCGGTGACGTAGCGGTTTCATTCGGCGATAGGGTCGGATCATGCCGACCCCCGCTGAACGTAAGGCTCTCCTCTTTTTCGCAGCCGTAGTTGCCCTCGGCGCGTCGACGCGGGCCTGTCGGGCATTCAGAGGCCGCTCACCAGCCGACGCCAGCACTCGTTCCGCCCTCGAGCTCCAGATTCAGGCAGCTGATTCCGCGCGTCGTGCCGGCTTTCGAAAAGGGAAGCGGGATCGGGCGACAAAGGAGCCGCCGAAGCCGGCCGGACCGGTCGATCTCGACGTTGCCGATGTGAGGCAGATCGAGTCCTTGAGACATATCGGGCCGGCGCTCGCGCGGCGAATTGTAGCCGACCGGGATTCGCTCGGACCATTCGGTTCCATGGAGGGATTTGCACGCGTAAAAGGGGTCGGCCCCTCTATGGTAGAAAAGCTCGGCTCAAGCGTAACCTTCTCGCTGGTCCCGCGTCCTACCAACACAGTCATATCCAGGCCATCCGAGGTGCCGAAAGCACGCAGGAAGCCTCACCGGAGGGACACTAGTCCTTGACAGCTCCTGCCGCTAAAACGCCGAGGCTTGGCGATCTTCTTCTGAGAGAAGGGCTGATCACGCAGGATCAGCTCAATAAGGCTCTCCAGGAGCAGAGACACAACGGCACTCGCGTTGGCTACAACCTGGTCAAGCTCGGTTTCGTCAAGGAAACCGACCTCACCAGGATGCTGGCGCGTCAGCACAAGATGCCCGCCGTCGACCTGACCAAATTCCAGGTCGATTCGCGCATCGCCAAGCTCATCCCCGGTGAGCTTGCACTCAAGCACAATGTCCTTCCGCTCAAGCGCGATGGACGCACGCTCACGATCGCCATGTCGGATCCGGCGACGATGTCCGTCCTCGACGACATCAAGTTCATCACGCGTCTCGACATCTTCCCGGTCATCGCTGGCGAGTTCACTCTGCGCAACGCGATCGAGAAGTTCTATTCGTCGGGCGAAGCGCAGATGGAGAACCTCCTCGCCGAGATCGACGACGACGACGATATCGAGATTCTCGAGAGCGAGAATGAAAACGAGCTGGCCGGCCAGGCGCTGGTCGACGAAGCGCCGGTCGTAAAACTCATCAACGCCATCATGACCGACGCGCTCAAGAAAGGCGCGTCGGATATTCACTTCGAGTGCTTCGAGAAGGAGCTTCGCGTGCGATACCGCATCGACGGAGCGCTGCAGGAGATCATGAAGCCGCCGATCAAAATGCGGCCCGCTCTCATCTCCCGCTTCAAGATCATGGCGAACCTGAACATCGCCGAGCGCCGCGTCCCCCAGGACGGGCGCATTAAGCTGAAAATAGGCACCAAAGTCATCGACTTCCGTGTCTCGACGCTGCCGACGCTGTTCGGCGAAAAGGTCGTGCTCCGTATTCTCGACAAGGGCAATCTGTCGCTCGACCTCGGCACCTTCGGCATCGAGCCGCGCGCCGAGCGCGAGCTGATGGAAGCGATCTCGAATCCTTACGGCATGGTGCTCGTCACCGGTCCGACGGGTTCCGGTAAGACGACGACTCTGTACTCGGCGCTGTCCAAGATCAACAACATCGACGTCAACATCATGACGGCCGAGGACCCGGTCGAATACAACCTCTTCGGTATCAATCAGGTGCTGGTGAGAACCGAGATCGGGATGACCTTCGCCGCCGCCCTTAAGGCCTTCCTTCGTCAGGACCCCAACATCATCATGTTGGGAGAAATTCGAGACCTGGAGACCGGTGGCATCGCCATCAAGGCCGCGCTAACGGGTCACCTCGTACTCTCGACCCTGCACACCAACTCGGCGCCCGAGACCGTCACTCGTCTGATGGACATGGGTATCGAGCCGTTCAACGTCGCCTCCGCGCTCAACCTGGTGCTGGCGCAGCGACTCGTCCGCCGCGTTTGCAAGAACTGCGCGGAGGCATACAAGATGGATGCAGCCGAAATCTCTGCGGCAAAGATCGAGGGACTGACGCTTCGTGACATGCATTTCACCGACATGGCGCTCAGTGATGCCAAGACGAGAGCAAGCGACGCAGCGAAGCCCTTTATGGACGAGATCACCCTCGATACCAAGATGGCGGACATCCCGACTTTCCGCGGCAAGGGATGCGAGCAATGCGAGGGATCGGGGCTCCGCGGCCGGCAGGGACTCTACGAAGTGCTTAACATGACACCACGTCTCCGGAAGCTGATTATGCAGAGCGCCGGCGCGGCGGAAATCCAGAAGGCGGCCATCGAGGAGGGCATGCTGACCCTTCGCATGGATGGCTGGCTCAAGGTCCTTAAAGGAATCACCACTCTCGACCAGGTTGTCCGTGAAACGGCGGCCGATGCCCAACACGCTCACTAATTAGCCGATGACCCTACCGTTCATAGACACCTCGTCACCGTCCGGAGGACCGCCGAAGCCGCAAGGTGGCTTCAACCTCCGCGCCTTGCTCGAGGAGATGGTATCCCGCAATGCGTCCGACCTTCACATCGTAGCCGGCGAGCGTCCCAAGCTCCGCGTCGATGGCGACATCACGAACTCGTCGGTCGATATGGAGATGACACCGAAGGACACGCTGCAGGTCGCCTACTCCGTTCTGACAGAGCAGCAGAAGAAACGCTTCGAGCTCGACGACGAGCTCGACTTCTCGTTCGGCATCCAGAACCTGGCGCGTTTCCGCGGCAACGTCTTCAAGCAGCGCGGCTGCGTCTCGATGGTCGTTCGTCAGATTCCGTTCGCGGTCAAGACCTTCGACCAGCTCGGCCTGCCCGGCTCGATCGCCAAGATGGCGGAAAAGCCCCGCGGCCTCGTGCTTGTCACCGGTCCGACGGGCTCCGGAAAATCGACGACCCTCGCCGCCATGATCGACAAGATCAACCGCGAGAGAAAAGGCCACATCATCACCGTCGAAGATCCGATCGAGTTCATCCACAAGCACCAGAGCTGCATCATCAACCAGCGCGAAATCGGCAGCGACACCAAGAGTTTCGCGAACGCCCTGAAGTACGCGCTTCGTGAAGACCCCGACATCATTCTGGTGGGTGAAATGCGCGACCTGGAGACGATCGCGGCTACGCTGACGATTGCCGAAACAGGTCACCTCGCTTTCGCGACGCTGCACACCAACTCAGCGGCAGAGGCCATCAACCGCATGATCGACGTGTTCCCGTCCCACCAGCAGTCACAGGTGAGAGCGCAGCTGGCATTCGTGCTCGAGGGAATCGTCACCCAGACACTGCTCCCCAAGGCTCAGGGGCGTGGACGCGTGATGGCGGCCGAGATCCTGGTGGTGACGCCGGCGATCCGCGCGCTCATCCGCGACGACAAGGTTCACCAGATCTACTCGTCGATGCAGGCCGGTAAGAAGTTCGGCATGCAGACGCTGAACGACGCGCTGTACCAACTGTATATGGCTCGGGAAGTCACCGCCGACGAGTGTCTTCGCGTCAGCGGCGACCCGACCGAATTTCAGCGCATGATAGGCCAGCTTCCGACTGAAGAGGATGGAAGCGGCAAGCCCGGCGCTCCCAAACCGGGAACCGGACGGCCCGCAACGGGCTCACCAGTGAGACGTTAGGAGAGGGTTAGTTAATGGCTACGTTTACTTATACGGCGAGAGCGTTCAACGGCGATCTTCGCACCGCGACTATCGACGCCGCCTCGCGCGATGACGTCATTGCACAGCTCAGAAAACAGCGGCTCAGCGTCGTCAAGATCGACCAGGACGCCGCCAAGAAAATCGGCCGCGGCTCGATCAAGACCCGCGACGTCGTCATCTTCACCCGTCAGTTCTCGACGATGATCAACTCGGGTCTGCCGCTGGTGCAGGCCCTGACGATTCTCGCCGATCAGACCGACAACAAGGCGTTGGCCGAAGTGACGAAGAAGGTCGTGTTCGACGTGGAGTCGGGTAACACGGTCGCCGACGCACTGTCGAAGCATCCGCGCGCGTTCACCAACCTCTACGTCAACATGGTCGCCGCCGGTGAAGCCGGTGGTATTCTCGACACCATTCTCATGCGTCTGGCGACGTTCCTCGAAAAGAACGACGCCCTGGTGAGAAAGGTGAAGGGCGCGATGATTTATCCCGCCGTCATCATGAGCGTAGCAGCGATTGCGATCGTGGTGCTCCTCATCTTCGTCATCCCGGTCTTCGAGAACATGTTCGCGTCAGTCGGACTGGCTCTGCCGCTCCCGACGCGCATCGTCATCGGCGCTTCGCGCTTCCTCAAGTCGTACTGGTGGATAGTCGGAGCCGCAATCATCGTCGGCGCATACTCCTTCAAGAAGTACTACGCGACCTCGAACGGTAAGCTCAACATCGATCGCCTGATGCTGAAGATGCCGGTGCTCGGCGACGTTCTCCGCAAATCCGCGGTCTCTCGCTTCACCCGTACGCTGGGTACCCTCATCAGCTCCGGTGTCAGCATTCTCGAAGGTCTGGAAATCACCGCCAAGACGGCCGGCAACCGCGTGATTCAGGACGCGATCATGCTGTCGCGCTCGTCGATCGCCGGCGGTGACACGATCGCCCAGCCGCTGCAGAAGTCGAAGGTGTTCCCGCCGATGGTCATCTCCATGATCGCCGTTGGTGAGCAGACCGGTGGTCTGGACGAGATGCTTTCCAAGATCGCCGACTTCTACGACGAAGAAGTCGATGCCGCGGTGAGCAACCTGCTCTCGCTGCTCGAGCCGATCATGATCGTGTTCCTCGGCGTCGTGGTCGGAGGCATGGTCGTCGCCATGTACCTGCCGATCTTCGACATGATCAATGCCGTTCAATAGGAACTACAAACTGAAGACTACCAGCGCTTAGCTGTCGGCTTTTCAGCATGCAGCGCCGAGCGTGGTTGGAACAATTCCGTAAGGCGAACGAGAAACGGCCAGCCGAAATTCGGCTGGCCGTTTTTTTGTTGTCCTTTTTCAAACCCAGCTCGGCGCTGCAAGCTGTGCCAGCTCGCAGCTACCGGCTGGTAGTCTTCAGTTGCAGCGGCCCTAGAACGTGATCCCGAAAGTTACCGGGATATACGTGAGCGTCCCATTATCAGCATTGACGCTATTGTAGCGCGCCTCGATGAATGTCGAGAAGCCCGACAAGGGCAGTCTGATGCCCCCGCCGACGTTCCAGCCAAAATCGTTGCTCCCATTGCTGCTCAGACCACCGATGTCAGCGCTGGTGTGGTAAAGCCCCGCGCCGCCGATCAGGTATGGAGAAAACGACATGCCGAGTGGCAGGCCGTATTCGATGTTGGCAGTGAAGGACGGGATGTTGATGTTGCCGTCTCCATTCTCGATGCCGAATTGGTTCCACGCTGCATCGAAGCGCAGCCCAGCCGGCGAAAGCTGCGGCCTGAATCCGAGCGCCACGCCGATGGTGTATCCCGTATTCGTGACTTGCCCGAGGTCGCCGGTTGGAAACGCCACGCCCCCGAAGCCGCCAATCTGAAATGGATTGTAGGTTTGAGCCTCCGCCGCCGGTGCGGCGGCAATCATTACCGCGACAGCAATAATCGAAATCTTGTTGGTTTTCACGGTCGCTCCGGTTTTCTCCTGAATGTGAACCAGCCGTTCTTACCTCAGCCGTTGGTGCGAGTGCCTCAACGACTTCCTGCCAATCTAGTCACGTGAAACGCCTGCATCCCTCTGGAGCAGCGTATCAATCTCGCCTAGCTCTGCAGTACCGAGCGGCCAGCCAGCGGCGTTGGCGTTCGCGCGCACCTGGACCGAAGAAGACGCGCCCGCGATCACCGAGGCTACCACACGATGGGCGAGCAGCCATGAGATCGCGAGTTCGAGAATTTTGTGGCCCCGCGAGTCGGCGTATTCGATCAAACGTTCGACCGCTGCGAGATTCTCAGCTGTCAGAAGTTTCCTGTAACGCTCGAACTTCGCGACGCGCGTGTCCTCGGGAATCGGTTCTCCCTGGCGATACTTCCCCGTCAGCAGTCCGCTCTTCAGCGGGAAAAAGGGAAGGAATGCAATGCCTTCCCGCTCGCACTCGTCCAGGACCTCTGCTTCCGGCTCTCTGTGCAGCAGGCTGTATTCGTTCTGGACGCTGACGAACCTCGCGTACCCGAGCCGAGCTGAAGTAGCCTGCGCCTCGCGCAGCTGCTCCGCGGAAAAGTTGGAGCAGCCGATCTCTCGTACGTTGCCGGACTTCACGAGGTCGTTGAGCGCGCCGAGGGTTTCGGCGATTGGCACATCGGAATCCGGCAGATGCAGCTGGTACAAATCGATGTAGTCCGTTCGCAGACGCTGGAGGCTCGCCGCGAAGGCTTGCTTCACGTACTCCGGCCGCGCACCGCGACCTTGTCCCGGCATATCCTGCCCGAATTTCGTGGCGATGATGACCTGCGACCGGCGACCGCCGAGGTATTGGCCGAGCAGCTCCTCGCTGCGCCCGTTGGCGTACATGTCCGCGGTATCGAAGAAATTGACGCCGGCTTCGAGCGCTCCCTCGATGACTTCTTTCGTCCGCTCTGCGTCGATCCGCATCCCGAAGTTGTTGCAGCCGACGCCGACGACCGACACCTCCAGGGAGCCGATCTTTCTTCTTTCCACGCCTAAACTCAGACGGCGGCCGTCTCGCCCGCCTCGACGCGAGTCGTTTCCTCGTCAGGACGCTCGCCGAGGAACTCGACCCACTGCTTCTTCAGGTGCGGGTAGTGCTTCGAGGCCTCCACCAGATCGATGAAGCATTCGATCGTCATCTCGAACCAGGACTGGAGTTTGTTGTCGGCGATGCGGCCCGCGTCATTGAAGGCGTGATGCGCCTGCGCCAGGGCAAACATGTCGGGATATGTTCTGGCGCCGAGGTGCTCGAGCGGTTGGCGCAGGGCCCACAGCCCGACTTTGCCACCGGTCATTGATGGCGAGGCGGCCATCAGATATGCCTGCTTGCCGTTGATGGGTTGGGGCCTGAATCGCGATACCCAATCGATGGTGTTCTTCAGCACGCCGGGCATCGACGCGTTGTACTCCGGTGATGCGATCATGAATCCGTCAACCGAGATCAGCTTGTCGTGCAGCGCCTGTGCGCCGGCGGGTATTCCCGCGGAGAGCTCGACATCCATGTCATAAGGCGGACACTCGAAATCCGTCATCGTCGCCCGCTCGACGGTTGCGCCTTTCTCGCTGGCAACGGTCGCCGCCAGTGAGGCGAGTCTGTCGTTCATCGACCCTTGACGCAGAGATGCGCCGAACACCAGCAGTCGTACCGAGCAGCGCTTTTCGCTATCCATGGCAGCAGCCTCCGTCTTCGCGGCACCGGCCGCGATCCCATTGATCCCGGCTATTGGTGAGGCAATTCGCGCACCTCACTCCGAGCGGTCGATGTTATTCCGGCACCCTCCGCGCAAGCAGCGAGATCGCTCGCATCGTCCGATTGACACGCCTGTTGTCTCGACGGCGCATCATTGAAGAACCCGCCGACCTGCAAGCCGATGCCGTCCCAGCAGCTGGCGCGATCTTTTCCCGGCGGGAAAGACTTGCAGAACGCGATGCCTCGAGGGAGCTCGCTCGGCGCGTATGCGAGATGGCGCACCGCTCCGCGATAGCAAAACGGTTTTCCCGCCGGCGAGGAGAGCTCGCATCTCTTGCGGATTCCGGCGAATTGGAACGCGGCCGCTCCGGATGCATTGCGACCGAGCCCAACGTAGCAGACGCTCACGAGCATCGGGCTTCCCGCGCCGTCGCAGACAGCGCTTGCCTTTGCGTAATCCTGTTTGACGGCAGGGAGAATGAGATCG
>Ga0070693_100001622_pt1 | contig 10156 bp, 6 predicted proteins | sample KBSK1103metaG_FD_65472 | JGI IMG/M metagenome (GOLD analysis project Ga0070693, IMG submission 65472) | Corn, switchgrass and miscanthus rhizosphere microbial communities from Kellogg Biological Station, Michigan, USA - KBS K1-10-3 metaG | ecosystem: Host-associated > Plants > Roots >... | reverse complement strand
GCGAAGGGCAGTTCCTGGCGCGGGGTGAAGATGCGCACGCGGTAGCTGGCCCCCGGGGCCGAGGGCGGCAGCAGGAAGGTCGTTTCGGACAGGTTGGTCCAGTGCGCGAAGGCCTGCATCGCCGCGTCGTCGATGCCTTCGGCGTCCAGCACCACCGCCAGCGCGTTTCCGGTGCCGGGCCGATGTGCGAAAACGTCGAGTTGGACAAACCGGCGGGTGTCGGCCATCGCGTATGATCCCGTGTCTGCGCGCCCTGCGCCGTCGAATCATACCGTTGCCCGTGAGACACGCCCCCCGATGACCGCCCCCTCCCGCGCCGACGACTGGATCGTCCTCAAGTTCGGCGGGACCAGCGTCTCGCAACGCCATCGCTGGAACACGGTCGGCCGCCTGATGCGCGAACGCGCGGATGAAACCGGCGCGCGCGTGCTTGTCGTGGTGTCGGCACTCAGCGGCATCACCAACGCACTGCAGGCGATGGTGGACAGCGACGAGGCCACGCTCGATGCGCGCGTGGAGGCGATCGCTGCCCGCCACCGCGACTTCGCGCAAACGCTCGGCCTGGACCCCGGCGTGCTCGACGACCGCCTCGAGGCGCTGGCCGCCCTCGCGTCCGACGCGCGCCGCACCGACGCGCCGCTGGCCTGGGCCGCCGAGGTGCTGGGCCAGGGCGAACTGCTGTCGTCCACGCTCGGCGTGGCCTACCTGCGCACGCAGGGCATGGACGTGGGCTGGCTGGACGCGCGCGACTGGCTGCACGCGCTCGCGCTGCCCAACCAGAACGCCTGGTCCCAGCGCCTGTCGGTGTCCTGCCGGCACGCGCACGACCCGGCGATGGTGGCCGCGCTGGCCGACGGCCCGCGCATGCGCATCACCCAGGGCTTCATCGCGCGCCACGACGATGGCGGCACCGCCATCCTGGGCCGGGGTGGCTCCGATACCTCGGCCGCCTACTTCGGTGCGCTGCTGCGCGCGCGCCGGGTCGAGATCTGGACCGACGTGCCGGGCATGTTCACCGCCAATCCGCGGCTGGTGCCCGACGCGCGCCTGCTCTCGCGCCTGGACTACGAGGAAGCGCAGGAAATCGCCTCAACCGGCGCCAAGGTGCTGCACCCGCGCTGCCTGTATCCCTGTCGCGAGGCGCGCGTGCCGATCTGGATCCGCGACACCGAGCGTCCGGCGATGGCCGGCACGGTGATCGACCATCGCGCGGTAACACTGCCCGGCGTGAAGGCGATCAGCACGCGCCGCGGCATCGTGCTGGTGTCGATGGAGACCATCGGCATGTGGCAGCAGGTCGGCTTCCTGGCCGACGTGTTCGAGCGCTTCAAGCGCCGCGGCCTGTCCATCGACCTGATCGGCTCGTCGGAGGCGAACGTCACGGTGTCGCTCGATCCCTCCGACAACCTGGTCAACTCCAACGTGCTCGACGCACTGTGCGCCGACCTGGCCGAGATCTGCCGGGTCAAGGTGATCACGCCCTGCAGCGCGGTGACTTTGGTCGGGCGCGGCATGCGCTCGCTGCTGCACAAGCTCACCGACGTGTGGAGCGAGTTCGGCCGCGAACGCGTGCACCTCATTTCGCAGAGCAGCAACGACCTCAACCTGACCTTCGTGGTGGACGAGGCCCTGGCCGAGGACCTGCTGCCGAAGTTGCATGCCCTGCTCGTGCATTCCGGCGCGATGCCGGTGGACGAGGCCGAGGTGTTCGGACCGAGCTGGCGCCAGCTCGACGATGCCGGTGGCGAGCGCGTGCAGGCCGAGGCCTGGTGGCGCGCGCCGGCGCAGCGCGCGCGGCTGCTCGCCATCGCCGACGCTGGCACGCCCGCCTATGCCTACCACCTGCCGACGGTGCGCGAGCGCGCCCGCGCGCTGGCGCAGCTCGGCGCGGTCGACCGCCGCTTTTACGCGCTCAAGGCCAACGCGCACCCGCAGGTGCTGCAGGCGCTGGAGCAGGAAGGCTTCGGCTTCGAATGCGTCTCGCGCGCCGAACTGACGCACCTGCGCGCGGTGCTGCCGGGCCTCGACCCGACCCGCATTCTTTTCACGCCGAGCTTCGCACCGCGCGACGAGTACGCCTTCGCGCTGGACTGCGATGCCTGGGTGACGGTGGACAGCGTGGTCCCGCTGCGCCAATGGCCGGAGCTGTTCCGCGGCCGCGACCTGGTGCTGCGCATCGACCCCGGCTACGGCCTGGGCCATCACCAGAAAGTGCGCACCGGCGGCAAGGATGCGAAGTTCGGCATGCCCGCCGACGCGCTGCCCGGCTTCCTGGCGGCGGCGCGCGAAGTCGGCTGCCGCATCACCGTGCTGCATGCGCACGTGGGCAGCGGCATCATCGACATCGCGCACTGGCCGCAGGTCTATGCGCAACTGGTGGCGATTGCCGAGCAGATCGGCACGGTGTCGGCGATCGACGTCGGCGGCGGATTGGGCATTCCCTACGAGCCGGGCGGCGACGCGCTCGACGTCGCGGCCTTCGGGCGTGCCATGGGCGAGGTCAAGGCGACCTGGCCGCAGTACGCGCTGTGGATCGAGCCGGGGCGCTACCTGGTGGCGGAATCCGGCGTACTGCTCACGCGCGTGACGCAGGTGGTCGAGAAGCTCGGGCTGCGCCGCGTCGGCCTCGACGGCGGCATGAACGCACTGATGCGGCCGGCGCTGTACGGCGCCTGGCACGAGATCGCCAACCTCAGCCGGCTCGACGCGCCGGCGGGAACACCCGCCGAGGTGGTCGGCCCGATTTGCGAATCGAGCGACGTGCTCGGCAAGCGCCGCGCCCTGCCGGATGCAACCGCGGAAGGCGACGTGGCCGTGGTGGCGACCGCCGGCGCCTATGGCTTCGTGATGGCCAACACCTACAACCAGCGCGCATTGCCGCGCGAGGTCGTGATCGATGACTGAGGCCGCCTTCGAGCCCGCGCGGATCGGCGCGTTCCGCTTCACCGGCTGCAGCTTCGACGCCGTGGCGGGCGAGGCGCGGCTGGGCTACGGCTTCGACGACTTGCCCGAGATGGTGGAGGTGATCCGCTTCCCGGGCGCGCCGTTCGCGCTCGAGGGCGCGCGCGCCGGCGCGGTCGAGCGCGCGCTGCGCCTGCTGCACCTTGTCGCGGGCATCAGCTACTACAAGGCGGCGGTGCCGCCTGACATCCGCATCGATGGCGCGCCGATCGACGCCGCCACCGCCGGCCTGCTCGAACTGCTGTACGAGAACGGGCTCGGCGAGTTCGCCTACCGCAACGGCCTGGACCTGCACGGGCGCATCCGCTTCCCGCACGGCGCCGCGGACACGGGTGGCGCGCCTGCCGCCGGCCTGCGCGCGCACGCGCTGGTCGCGATCGGCGGGGGCAAGGATTCGCTGGTCAGCATCGAGGCACTGCGCGCCGCCGGCGTCGCGCAGACCGTCAGCTGGGTCGGCGGCGCACCGCTGATCCGCAGCTGCGCCGAGCGCACCGGCCTGCCGACGCTCAACATCACGCGCCAGCTGGCCCCGGCCCTGTTTGAACTCAACAAGCGCGGCGCGCTCAACGGGCATATCCCGGTGACCGCGATCAACTCGGCGATCCTGGCCCTGGCCGCGCTGCTGGTGGACGCGGACGCGGTGGTTTTCTCGAACGAGCGGTCGGCCAGCTACGGCAGCCTGATCATCTCGGACGATGGGCACACGACCACCGAGGTCAACCACCAGTGGTCGAAGGGCTGGGCCTTCGAGCGCGCGTTCGCGGCGCTCCTGCGCAGCCACGTCGCCGCCGACCTTGCCTACTACTCGCTGTTGCGGCCGCTTTCGGAACTGGCCGTCGCACGGCAGTTCGCGAAGACCGACCATTACGACGCCTGGTTCTCCAGCTGCAACCGCAATTTCCACCTGCTCGGCGACCGTCCGGCGCAGCGCTGGTGCGGCGAATGCCCCAAGTGCCATTTCGTGTTCCTGGCGCTGGCGCCGTTCATGCCCAAGCCGCGCCTGATGGCGATCTTCGGGCGCAACCTGCTCGACGAGCCCGAGCAGGCGCCGGGCTTCGACGCGTTGCTGGAGTATCGCGACCACAAGCCCTTCGAGTGCGTGGGCGAGGGCATCGAGTCGCGCGCGGCCATGGCCGCGCTGGCGGCGCTGCCGACCTGGCGCGAGGATGCGCTGGTCGCGCGTTTCGCCGAAGAAATCGCGCCGCAATTGTCCGATGGCGACCTGTCGCTGGCACCGCTGCTGGTGCCGGCCGGCGAACACGGCATCCCCCCCGGGCTCTGGAGCGCAGTGCGTGAAAATTTCCGAGCTTGAGGGCAAGCGCGTCGCCATCTGGGGCTACGGCCGCGAAGGCCGCGCGGCCCTGGCGGCGTTGCGCTGGCGGCTGCCGCGGCAATCGATCACTGTGTTTTGCAACGACAACGAGGCCGCCGCGCTGCGCGCGATGGAAGATCCGAACCTCGTGGTCGAGACCGAGGTGGACGGCGAGTCGCTGGGCGCCTTCGAATTCGTGATCAAGTCGCCGGGCATCAGTCCCTACACCTCACCGGCGGTGGACGCGGCGCTGCGCGGCACGCGTTTCATCGGCGGCACGGCCTTATGGTTCGCCGAGCATCCGGCCGAGCGCACTGTCTGCGTCACCGGCACCAAGGGCAAGAGCACCGTCACCGCGCTGGTCGCGCACCTGCTGCGCGCGGCGGGCCGCCGCACCGCGCTGGCGGGCAACATCGGCCTGCCGCTGCTGGAACTGCTCGACGTCGATCCGCCGCCGCAGTACTGGGCGATCGAACTGTCCAGCTACCAGGCGCGCGAGGCGATCGCACCCGAAGTGGCCGTCGTGCTCAATTTTTTCCCCGAGCACCTGGATTGGCACGGCACCGAGCAGCGCTATTTCGATGACAAGCTCGCGCTGGTCACCCAGGGCAAGCCGCGCGTGGCCGTGCTCAACGCCGCCGATCCCAAGCTGGCCGCCTACCCCTGGCCGCCGGGCCAGCGAATCATCTGGTTCAACGACGAGGACGGCTGGCACCTGCGCGACACCGATCTGTGGCACGGCCACCAGCGCGTGATGGACGCGCGCGGGCTGCCGCTGCCGGGCCGCCACAACCGCATGAACCTGTGCGCCGCGCTGGCCGCGGTGGAGGCGCTCGGCCTCGATGCCGAGGCGCTGGCGATCCATGCGCATTCCTTCCGCCCGCTGCCGCACCGGCTGCAGTCGCTGGGCGCGCGCGACGGCATCGAGTTCGTCAACGATTCGATCAGCACCACGCCGCACGCCAGCATCGCCGCGCTCGACTGCCACAAGGGACGGCGCATCGCGATCCTGGTCGGCGGCTACGACCGCGGCGTGGACTGGGGCGTGTTCGCCGAGCGCATGCTGCTCGATCCGCCGCATGCGGTGATCACCATGGGACAGAACGGCCCGCGCATCAACGAGCGGCTCAAGCCGATCGCGCTCAACCGGCACTTCACCCTGGTGGAGGCGGCCGAGATGGAGGATGCCCTGCGGCTCGGCCGCGAGATCCTCGAGAACGAGGGGCTGATCCTGCTCTCGCCCGGCGCGCCGAGCTTCCCGCGCTACACCGACTACGTTGAACGCGGCCGGCACTTCGCGAAAGTGGCAGGCTTCGACGCCAAGGCGATCAGCGCGATCCCCGGCCTGGGCGTCTCCTAGCCGGCGTGAGGGCCTGGCCTCGCGCCAGGCTCCGCCGGGCCAGGCTTGCCGCCGCGCCGCGCGGGAGCATACTTGTCGCCACTTTCCAGGAAGGAGATCCGGCGATGAAGCGCATGACCACCCTGTTGGCGACGATCGTGCTGGCGCTGTGCGCCACCGCCGCCAGCGCGGCACCCAGGACCCAGAAGGTCAGCTGGACCGACGGCGGCAAGACCTTCGACGGCACGCTGGTCTGGGACGACGCGAATCCTGCGCCGCGCCCCGGGCTGGTGATGGTGCCCAACTGGTGGGGCGCGACCGACGCAGCGGTCAACAAGGCGCGTTCGCTCGCCGGCAAGGACTACGTCATCCTGGTCGTGGACATGTACGGTCGCGGCACGCGCCCGAAGAATCCCGACGAGGCGGGCAAACTGTCCGGCGCCGTGCTCGCCGATCCGGCGGTGCTGCGCTCGCGCATCAACACGGCGCTGGCCACGTTCCGCGCGCAGGCCGGCAAGGTGCCCCTCGATACCAAACACGTCGGCGCGATCGGCTTCTGCTTCGGCGGCGCGGTGGCGCTGGAACTGGCGCGCAGCGGTGCCGATCTCGCGGGCGTCGCCACCTTCCACGGCAACCTGTCGACCAAGCAGCCGGCCAAGGCGGGCGTGCTGAAGGCGCCGTTGCTGGTCATGAACGGTGCCGACGACACCTTCGTTCCCGCGGCGCAGATCGCCGGGTTCAAGTCGGAGATGCGCGCGGCCAACGCCGACTGGCAGTTCGTCGACTTCGGCGGCGCCGTGCACTGCTTCGCCGAGCCCGACGAGCACAACACCGTGCCGGGCTGCAACTTCAACCCGGCCGCGTACCGGCGCAGCGTGCGGATGATGCGTGGCTTCTTCATCGAGCGCTTCGGGACGGTCGCGACGCGCTAGTCCGTCGTACGGTGCTGCGCTAGACGGCCGGGCGGCCGCTGGAGCCGAGCCATATTCGCACCGCGCACTCAGACGTCCCTGTCTGAGTGCGCTAGCAGGCCATCCCTGGCCTTTGTGCGAACACGGCTCGCCTCCACGTCCGCCCACCGTCACCGCGCGCGCACCGTACGCCTGACCGCGGTCGCGCGGTGGGTAGGAGGAGATCGGAGGCAGCCAGGAAGGTCGCGTCGCGCGCGAGCTGCGCTCGCGAGCTCGCTCCTTCGTAGCGACGGAATTTCGTCGATCCTGCTTCAACTCGCGGGGAGCAAGCGCATCGGCAACGATGCGCGCCGCGACCTTCTGCGCTGGCTGACGTGCAACCTACCGCCGGCGTGACCGCGGTCAGGCGCTCGCCGCGCGCGAAACCGATGGTGGGCGGACGGAGCGGCGACTCCCGTTCGAACAGAGGCCATGGATGGCCGGCTAGCGAACTCAGGCAGGGACGCCTGAGTGAGCGGTTCGAATGGGATCGCCGCTAGCGGCCGCCCGGCGCGGTTTGCGCGGACAGCGCAATTCAGGCGTCGCGGTCGACGGCGTAGCGGGCGAGGGTGCGCAGGGCCTCGCGCCACTCGCCCGGCGGAAGTGCGTCGAGCGCGGCGATCGCGATGTCGGCGTGGCGATGGGCGAGCGCGCGGCTGTAGTCGATGCCGCCGCCGGCGCGGATTGCCTGCTGGATCTCGGGCAGGGCGTCGAGGTCGCGCGTCGCGACGATCGCGGCCAGGCGCGTGCGCTGCTCCGGCCGGGCGTGCGCCAGGGCGTGGATCAGCGGCAGCGTCGCCTTGCCCTCGGCGAGGTCGTCGCCGAGGTTCTTGCCCAGCGTGGCGGCGTCGGCGGTGTAGTCGAGCACGTCGTCGGCGACCTGGAACGCGAGGCCGAGATGCATGCCGTATCGGGCGAGCGCGTCTTCCTGGGCGGGCGTCGCGCCGGCGAGCACGCCGCCAAGCCGCGTCGCGGCCGCGAACAGCACCGCCGTCTTGCACTCGATCACCCGCAGGTAGTCTTCCTCGGTCGTGTCCGGGTTGCCGATGTGCAGCAACTGCAGGACCTCGCCTTCGGCGATGCGGTTGGTGGTGTCGGCGAGCACGCGCATCACCGGCATGGAGTCGAGTTCGACCATCAGCTGGAAGCTGCGCGAATACAGGAAATCGCCGACCAGCACGCTGGGCGCGTTGCCCCAGAGCGCGTTGGCCGTCTTGCGCCCGCGGCGCATGTCCGATTCGTCCACCACGTCGTCGTGCAGCAGCGTGGAGGTGTGGATGAACTCGACGATGGCGGCCAGCTGGCGGTGGCTGGCGCCGGCATGGCCCAGCGACCGGGCGGCGATCACGGCCAGCATCGGCCGCAGGCGCTTGCCGCCGGCGGCGACGATGTGTTCGGCGATCTGCCGAATCAGCACCACGTCCGAATCGAGCCGGGCGCGGATCAGGGCATCGACCGCCTCCATTTCCCCCGCCACCAGGGCCTGCACGGCGGCGATGGCGGCGCGCCCGCCCGGCGTGGCCGGGGCGGCCGGGGAAGCGTCGGGAGCGAGTCCGGCCGGGCCGGTCGCGGGCGTGGGCGCGGACATGGGCCGATTATAGCGGCCGTGCCGCCGGCAAGGCCTGACAGAACGGCGGGCAAAAGTCGGGCTGCGGCGGGCCGCGTCCCTTATCATGCTGGCAACCAACGCACTCCAGCGCATTCCAGCGCATCCACAAGACAAGGACCATCCCATGGCTCGCGGCGTCAACAAAGTCATCCTCGTCGGCACCCTGGGCAAGGATCCCGAAGTCCGCTACTCGCAGGCGGGCAGCGCCATGACCTCGGTCTCGCTCGCCACCAACGAGAAGTGGAAGGACAAGAATGGCGAGATGCAGGAACGCACCGAGTGGCATCGCGTGAAGTTCTTCGGGCGCCTGGCCGAGATCGCCGGCGAATACCTCAAGAAGGGCGGCCAGTGCTACGTCGAGGGGCGCCTGCGCACCGAGAAGTACACCGACAAGCAGGGCGTCGAGAAGTACAGCACCGACATCATCGCCGACGAGATGATGCTGCTCGGCGGCAAGGGCGATGCCGGCGGCGATCGTTCCGAGCGCGGCGAGCGTGGCGGCGGCGAGCGTCCGCAGCGCAGCGCACCGTCCTACGGCGGCGGCGACAGCGGTCGGGGCGGCGGATCGAGCGCGCCCAACCGCGTCGACGATTTCCCTGACGACGACATCCCGTTCTGATCGGCTTTACGGCGCAGGTTCCGCCCGCAGGTCGATGCCGAGGCGGAACTGTCCGGCGAGCTCCACTGATCGCGACTGCGTGCCGTCCGCGGTGCGCAGGCGATAGGAGCCCGGCGCCAGGCCGTCGACCCGGTAATAGCCCCAAGCGTCGGTCTGCGCCTGCGCGACGGCGAGGCCGTGCGCGTCTTCGACCACCAGCGACTGTGCCGCGCGCGGCGCGCCGCCGGCGCCGAGCACGCGGCCTCCGAAGCCCACGCGCAGTGCCAGCGGGAATTCGACCGAAGTGACGACCCCGGCCCGCACTTCGACCCAGAGCTCGCGCCGGTCGAGATGCATTTCGATCGGAAGCTGTCCCTCGTCGATATCGATGCGGTAGACGCCGGGGACCAGGCCTTCGACGTTGAAGCGGCCGTTGCGGTCAACCTTCGCGCGGCGCTGTCCGTCGACGCGGACCGCGGCACCGGCGGCCCCGAAGTCGGTCCCGTCGGCGGCACCCGCCGGCAGCCGCAGCGAGCCCGAGATACCGCCGATGTCGCCCAGATTGCGGCGGAAACGATTGCCGGTGAGGCCATCCGAGGTCACGACGAAGTCGGCGATGAAGCTGAGCTGGAGCACCGGGCCGACGTCCCGGGAAAGCGGATCGTCGCGGGCCTGCAGGCGGAGCGTGATTCCGGGGAACGGCGTCGCATCGACCGCGGCGAGATAGCCGAACTCGCCTTCGCTCTCCAGCGCCGCGAAGGTCAGGCCGAGGTCGTCCGCGCCATGCCGGTCGCGGGTAAACAGCAACGATTCCCGGCTCCTGCCCAGGAACTCGGTGTGGCCGGCCAGTGCTCGCCAGCGCTTCGACAGCTGCCATTCGAGCTCGTATCGATCGCCTTCGAAGCTGAGATAAGCGCCCGCGCGCAATCGATTGGTGATCGACCAGTTGACGTTGTACTGGTAATTGCCAGTCAGGTCCGGACGCGCGGAGAGATACAAGCCGGCAGTCGGGTACCAGTCGATGCCCGGTTTCACGTACTGCACGTGACCGAGTTCGCCACCGGTGTCGTAGTCACGGCCGAGCAGGCTCAGCGACCAGCGCTCGCCGCGCCAGCCGGTTTCCGCATAGCGTTCGTACAGCGAACCGGACGGGAGTTGGTCGAGTCCCCGGCGATACCCGGCATCCTCCTCGCGGGCGAGCAGCCGCCACCATGCCTTGCCGCGAAAGCCTTCGCCGTCGACCTGCCACGCTTGCTGGTCACCATTGCCGGCGACGTGCGCCGTGTACACACCGGCGCCGCCGAGGGCGAACACTCCGCCGGCCAGCCAATAGTCGTGTCCGTCCAGGTGCTGGGTGGTGAAATCCAGCGTGAGCCCGGGGAGAACG
>Ga0070693_100001621_pt1 | contig 10158 bp, 6 predicted proteins | sample KBSK1103metaG_FD_65472 | JGI IMG/M metagenome (GOLD analysis project Ga0070693, IMG submission 65472) | Corn, switchgrass and miscanthus rhizosphere microbial communities from Kellogg Biological Station, Michigan, USA - KBS K1-10-3 metaG | ecosystem: Host-associated > Plants > Roots >... | reverse complement strand
GTGGCAGGCTACCAGGCGCTCACTCAACTTGTGCAAAGCGGGTTTACTCAGGGACTCGGCAAAAATCCTGAGGTTTTCTCGGGTACGGTGTACGAGCCGCTTACCACCGCGGTGCCGCAACAGTTCTTCGGGACGGCGCTCATCCCAACGGTCGTCGTCCGGGGTCTGCTTGGCTGGAGACCCGATGTGCCGCGTCAGCAGATTGAGTTTTCGCCTCAGTTGCCCGCGGAATGGGACCGGCTGTCGGTGCACAACGTCCCGGCGGGCGCCAACCGTTATGAGATCGAGATCAAGAAGAGCCGCGGCTTACTCAGCGTCATCCTGGGCCCCGGTAACCTTTCACAGCCGGATACTCTCGTCTTCCGGGCCCACCTCCCTCCCGGTTCGGTTCCCGGCGAGGTGAAAGTGAATGGGAGCGCCACTCTCCCCAGTGACGCACCACGGAAGACGACTCGAGACGTCGAGGTTACCGTGAAGACCATCCTGATCGGCCGAGTGGAGATCACTGTGCCGTTCGAGCCGGGCTATGAGATATCGCTTCCCGCGCGGGTGCTTTCCCGAGGTGACCGGTCGCGCGGAATCAGGATGCTCGATCAGCGCCTCGAGAGCGACGCGCTCGTGTTAACCCTCGAAGGGCCTGCCGGGGCTACTGACACCATCTCTGTGTTTCATCGCGAGCGTAATCCGCTCCCCGTCAGTTTCCCCGCAGTGGGCGATCCGGTCGACAACTATTCCCGGCTCACTCTCCGCCTTCCACTTTCGAGCATGCACTGACTTGAGCGGCGATTCCCGCACCAGTTCCGGCCTGCTTGCTGCCGCCCTGCTCCTCCTTGGCGGTGGGCACAGTTCGGCACCTCCCACGCCGGAGATTTATTCGTACTCCGTAACCCGTGAGTTCATGACCATGCCGGACGGCGTCAAGCTCGCCGTCACCTGGTGGAGACCGACGGCCAAGGACTCGGGCGAAACGTTCCCCGTCCTTTTGGAGCTGCTGCCCTACCGTAAAGACGATTCGTTCTACGCCCGGGACTTCCCGCTGTATTCCTACTTCGCGAGCCACGGCTTCCTGATGGCGAAGGTGGACATCAGAGGGACCGGCGGCTCCGAAGGCCGGTTACCCGAGCGGGAATACTCGGATCAGGAGCTGGCGGATGCGCTGGAGATCATCAAACAAATCGCACGGAGTCCCCGGTCCAATGGGAATGTTGGGATGTGGGGAATCTCCTGGGGCGGGTTCAACGCTCTGCAGGTTGCCATGCTTCGTCCTCCCGCGCTCAAGGCGATCGTGGCACTCCACGCCTCGGACGATCTCTACCACGACGACATTCACTACATCGATGGCGCGCTCCACGTGGACTGGTACGCGCTGCAGATCGATCACGAGAACGCGCTGCCCCGAACTCCGGACTACCAGCTCGATTCCGCCTACTTTCGTGACCGGTTCGAGGCCGAGCCCTGGATCTTCACTTACCTGAGGCACTCGGTGGACGGCCCCTGGTGGCGGAAGCACGCCCTCCGCTGGAACTATTCGGCAATTCAGATCCCGACCTACTTCATCGGTGGTCTGCTGGACGGCTACCGCGATACGCCGATCCGTGCTCTCGACCAGCTGAAGGCGCCGATCAAGGTCGAAATCGGCCCGTGGAACCACGCGTGGCCCGACGACGGTGACCCCGGCCCCAACTATGAATGGCGAGCCCGTGTGGTCGAGTGGTGGAATCATTGGCTCCGTGGGAAGCCGACGTCTTTACTCGATGAGCCGAGGCTGCTGGTATATGTGCGGGATAGCGTGCGACCGGATCCTCAGCTCGCCATGACACCGGGAGCATGGCGCCTGGAGGATTGGCCTATCGCACGTGCCCGTTGGGACACGCTGGCCCTTCTCCCCGACAACCGGCTCGGCGCGCTCGATCGCGCGAGTACCTCACGAGACTCGGCGATGATCGCGCTGCGCTACCTGGCCGGCTTCGGCGTAACCGCAGGCGACTGGTGGGGAGAGCCGACCGGCGACATGCGCCGTGACGACGCCGGAAGCCTGGTCTGGGACGGCCCGGTGCTGAACGAATCGCTGGAGGTCATCGGCTTGCCGAACGTCCGTCTTCGAGTCACCGCAGGAGCGCCCCTGGCCACCTGGACCGCTCGCCTGGAAGACATCTTCCCTGATGGCTCAGTAGCTCTGGTGGCGGGAGGCCTCCTCAATGGAACTCAAGCCAGGTCCAGCGAGAACCCTGAGCGCATGCGCCCCGGCGAGGCGTACGACCTCACGATCCCGCTGCATTTCACTACCTGGACCTACCGGCCGGGTCATCGGATGCGTGTCTCCGTTTCCAACGCGCAGTTCCCGATGATCTGGCCGACGCCGTACCCCATGACGTCGGTGGTTCACCTGGCAACGGCGAAATCAGTCCTCGAAGTGCCCGTCATTCCGCCGGCAACGACTCGGGAGGTCAGTCTTCCCTCTCCGGAACCGCGGCAAGAGCGTCCCGACGTGAAGGACATAGAGGTGCCCGGAGTTCCGTCCCAGGTGGTGACCTACGATCCGCTGCAAGGGATAAACTCGGTTGAGTGGAAGTTCGGCTACGCCTGGACCATCGGCTCCACCCGGTATGACAATAGCGAGCGGGAGTTGTACGAGACCAACGAATCCAATCCAGCAGCGTCCAGTTTCCTGGGTGTGGAAGTGCACCGAATCCGGCGGACGGGGCGCGACCTCCGCCTCGAAACCACCATCGACATCCAGTCGGACTCGACGGCCTTCCATGTCAGGGTCCTCCGGCGGATCTCCGAAAAGGGGAAGCTGGTCCGGCAGAAGGAGTTCAAGGAGAGCATCCGTCGAGAGTTTCACTAGCGCCGGCGGAGGTCCCGCCTTCCGTGTCGGTTTTCGGCTCCCTGCCAGACCAGCGACCATCCGATTAGGATTGATCCCCAACGAGGGCAATCACTTACGCCCTCGCTGCCCATGGTCTGGGGCTTGCGGTTTGTGATCGCCGATGCGACAAACCTGAGTCATGAAAACACTTCGCCATTTCCTGATTCCAGCCGTGATTCTCCTCGCCGGGCACCAAGCGGGCTGGGCGCAGAGTGTCACCGAGCTCTATGTCAGCCCCGATACCCTGTCCCTCACGGTCGGGCAAAAGCAGGGGCTCGCGGTTCAGGCGTTCGATAGCAACGGCAACGCAATCGTGCGAATGACCTTCCACACCACCGATGATGCGGTCGTGGTCGTGGAAGGAACCGGAACCGTCACCGCTGTAGGCCCCGGAACGGCCCAGGTGATAGTGAGCGCGGGCCGGAAGTCCAAGGCGGTCTTCGTGCAAGTCGGCGGCGACCCCACCACATCCTCGACCGCCGCCACGATCAAGGTCCCGGCGCCCCTGCCTGAGTTTGCCTCGGTAGTCGTTCAGCCCGCCGCGATCTACGCTCTCCCCGGTGAAAAGGCTCGCGCGGTCGCCTTCGGCGTCAGGGCCGATGGCAGCATGGTGGGTCGGCTCAAGGCGGTCTGGAAGTCGATTCGTCCGGACATCGCCGCGGTGGGTGACACTTCCGGCATTGTGACTGCGCTCGTGCCGGGAGAGGGATCGGTGCAGGCCATGATGCCCAATGGACTCGCCGCAATGGTGCCGGTCTTCGTCGCCGCCGACGAATTCCTGGTGCAGCTCAATGCGCTGGTGTTGCAGGTCAATGACTCGTTCACGCTGAGCACGGTCGTACCCAAGCAGCGGGGCCGTCACCTGGTGAACAGCGACCTGCAATGGGCGTCCACCAATCTCGCCATAGCCCAGGTTTCAACCGAGGGCGTGGTGAAGGGTGTGGCACCCGGACAGGCCGAGATCGTCGTGAAAGGATTTGGTCAGGAGCGGCGGCTCCCGGTCAATATCTATCCCCCGATTGCTCGATTCCTCACCAGCCCGAAACTCTCGGACACCGTGCGAGTCCCCCTTCTCGCGAGCCGCGAGTTCAAGGTCCGGGCGGAAGCGGCAGATTCCACCATCATCCCCGACGTTCCGATCGACTGGGTGCTCGGCGACACCTCGATTGCGGCCTTCAGCCGGGCGAGTGGCCTGCTGACCTCGAAGCAGCTCGGCACCACGACGCTGTCGTTCGCGGCCCGAGGATTTGCCCCTCTTACCTGGACCGTGCAGGTCGTCGCGGCCACCCTCGGCCTGGATCGTGCGCGTGTCGCGCTTTCCCCCGGACAGAAGACCAAGCTCACGGTATCGTATCTCAACGAGCAGAAAAAGCCGGGTGGTTCCCCCGCCGGGGTTACCTGGAGCTCCAACAATCCTGGCGTCGCCCGGATCGGCGCGGACGGGACGGTGCAGGCAATAGCCCCTGGTCGCGCCATGATCTCCGCGGTCGCAGGTCCGGGAGACCCGGTTACCGCCGTCGTCATGGTGTCGGGCGACATGCTGCTCGTATCCAGCCGGTTTGGCAAACTGGGAATTTTCTCACTAGCCAACACGCCCAATCGGGTATTCATCCCGATTGTCGCCGATAGCTCTTCCAACAACATCGACCCGTCCTACTCGCCCGATCGAACGAGGCTCGTTTTCAGCTCGGATAGGTCTGGGGGCAACTACGATATCTACGTAGCGGATGCCGATGGTCAGAACGCGACACGGCTGACCAACGATCCCGGTCCCGACCTCCAGCCGGTCTGGTCTCCAGACGGCCAGGCCATCGCGTTCACCGGGACTCGCGGCGGTGTTAAGCGAATCATGATGATGCAGGTGAACGGTACCGGGCTGCGTGAGCTGGCTGGCCTTCCGGGTGGCGCCCAGGATCCGGTCATTTCCCCCAACGGGAACACGCTCGCCTTCACCGGCTTCCCCGTCGCCAAGAATTTGCAAAGCGACATCTACACGCTTTCCCTTGCGGGCGCCGCCGCACCGGTTGTGGCCATGGGCGCCAAGGATCGGCAGGAGCACAATCCGGCTTATCTGCCAACCGGCGAACTGGTCTACGTGGTGGACCGGAAGGACAAGAAGGAGATGAACCTGGTGCTCCGGCGCTCGACTCCCGCGCCGCTCGTCTCCAGCGACGCTCCGATCACCGCCATTGCCATTGCGCCAGATGGTTCCCGGATTGCATGGGCCACTAGCCGCACCCTGGACAAGAATCGGACCGAGACGGCCCTACTCTGGCATACGCTGCCCACTGGTCCCGATACGCCGGTCCAGCTTCTCCCCGGGGAGAGAGTGGCGAGCCCGTCCTTTTGAAAGCGCTGACCCTGACCGCGACCGGCGGTCTCGACAATCTCCTCCTGCAGAACGTCCCCGATCCCGACTTGATCGCCCCGGACGACGTGCGAGTGCGAATTCAGGCGGCCGCGCTCAACCGTCTGGATCTCTTTGTCGTCGCTGGTTTACCGGGCGTCAAGTACAGCTTCCCGCACATCATGGGAACCGATGGAGCAGGCACCGTAGCCGCCACCGGGCCCGCAGCGACCAGGTTCCGTCAGGGAGACCGGGTCATGATCAATTCGGGTATCTCGTGCGGCCACTGTGAGTGGTGTGAAGCGGGGGAACAGCCGCTCTGCCTGACCTACAGCGTGCTGGGAGAACACCGCCACGGCACGTTAGCCGAGTTCGTGGTGGTGCCGGAGCGTAACCTGGCGCCGGTTCCTGCCGAGATGCCGATAACCCATGCTGCCGCTTTTTCACTGGCGACGCTCACGGCGTGGCGCATGCTCGTCAACCGGGCGGCACTCCAGTCCGGGGAAACAGTGTTGATCTGGGGAATCGGCGGAGGCGTCGCGGTCGCCGCGCTCAAGGTCGCCAAGCTCCTCGGCGCGTCGGTCGTCGTCACCAGCTCTTCGGACGCGAAGCTCGAACGCGCCCGGGAGCTCGGTGCGGACGTGGTCCTGAACCACGCCAAGACCGACGTGCCGAAAGAGATCAGGTCCCTGACCTCGAAGCGGGGTGTCGAGGTCGTGGTGGACAATGTCGGGGAACAGACGTGGGAAAAGTCGCTTCGCTGCCTGGCCCGGAAGGGACGCCTGGTCACCTGTGGCGCCACTACCGGTCCGATGTGCGTGACCGACGTACGGAAGCTGTTCTGGTATCAGTGGAGCATCCTGGGTTCGACGATGGGAAGCCACGGGGAATACCGCGCCGTAACCGAAGAGGCCGCGCGGGGCCGCCTGTGGCCTGAGGTGGATACCGTGGTTCCACTGGCGGAAGCCCGGCGCGCCTTCGAGCGGCTGGAGCGCGCCGAACAACTGGGCAAAATCGTCATCGAGGTGACGGGATGAGCGAACTCTGGGATCGGCTGCTGCTGGGCGCAGGTGAATTGGCGGATGTTCTGCCGGGTCTGATCGGGGCCCTGGTCATTCTCCTGACCGGTTACCTGGTTGCCAAACAGCTCGAGCGCTGGACCGACAAGACCCTGCAGCGCCTCGAATTCAAGCGCATGGTCGCGGCCGGCGGTTTCGCCGAGGCGGTTAATCGGGGCCGGGTGGATCCCGTCAACGCCGTGGGTCGGCTGGTGTTCTGGCTGATGATGCTCGTGGTGATTCTGTTCGCCAGTTCGGCTCTGGGCCTGGAGAACATCCGCGACATGTTCGGTCGGATGATCGCCTTCATTCCCACTCTGATATCCGGAATCATCATCATCATCCTCGGCATCATCATCGGGGAGTTTGTCCAGGGCGTCATCCTGGCCTCGGCGGGCGGGGTTTCGGGAGTCCCCACGCTGGCCAAGCTGACCAAGGGGATCATGGTCCTGATCGCGCTATTCATGGCGCTTCAGCAGGTCGGTGTGGCGGAGGAGATCGTCACCTCAGCGTTCACACTCATTCTGGGCTCAGTCGCCCTGGCGGCTGGACTCGCGTTTGGCCTGGGCAACCGCGACCTCGCGGGAGAGATCACGCGGAAGTGGTACGAGGCGGGCGTGCGGCGCAATCGGCGGAGGACGGATCCGCCGGAGGGTGTTCCTACAGAGTAGGTGGGAGGGCCTGCTGCCTTAGGTCGTAAGCCATCGGCCTAAGGAGTACGGCTTATGGCACCCTCCTAAGGCTTGATCCTGTACTTCTCCACCACCTGCCCCACACCACCATCCAGTCGGCGAACGAGATACACCGTACCGTCAGCTCCAAAACCGGCGAGTGCGGTCCCCAAGGGTAGCTGCACGGTCTTCAGCTGGTTTCCATCCCGCCCGACCACGTCCCACACCGAGGTAGAATCGCCGAGGGCGCGGGAACGCTGCAACCAGACAGAGCCATCTGCTCCGGTGGCGCCGGCGCTGAAGGGCGGCTTATAGTCGGCGAAGGGGTAGGAGAGTTCGACTCCGGCCGGTGCCCCGACCTGGCTCATCTGCGAGCGGACTTTCTCCAGAAAACTCTTCTTGTCGTCCTCGGTGACCGAGATCCGGGTGTAGGATCGGGAGGGCCCTTTCTTCCATTTCCCCGAAGCGTCCCGCCAGTCCACTGCGTTGTTCGATGCGCGGGCAATCCACAGCGAACCGTCAGGGAGGACGCCGAAGAGATCTCTCCCCCCAAAGATGGTGGAGACGATCTTCTTCTGTTCTCCGAACTGGCCATCGCCCCAGGGCGGCAGCTTGAGCCGAGCTACGGTGTCCGCGATGGTATCTCCACGCGGAATCCGGAGCACATTCAGGCTGTCGTACTTCACTTCGTCTCCCGGCTCCAGCCCTCCCAGCACCGAGCGCACGTCCTCTTTGTATCCGTTCAGGGCGGCATCGTAGTTGAGCGGCTGGTTATGGCCACCGACCTGGAGACGGTTGATCACGCCAAGCGGTTGACCCTGGGCAGTCCACAGCGTGGTCCGCTCCGCGCCGAAATCCACCAGGGCGAGGGTGTCGGCGGAAATCCGCAGCACGAACCCTGGAATCTTGTGCCGGCTGGGGAAGGAATCCGGCGGCCAGATCGTGTCGGCGTGTTCTCCGAGCTCCTGTATTTCTCCGTTCGAGGGATTCAGGAACACAAAGCTCCGCGACCTGACGTCGGCCACGGCGAGCCGTCCGTCGGGAAGCTCGACCACGTTGCTCACCTGCTGGAAAGTGTGAGACAGCGTCGCCTCGGGCTTGTCCAGCACGATGGTGCTGGTTGGTTTCCGGCCGCACGAAGCGACCAGGAACACTCCCAGAACGACGGCAATCGGACTCCAGCGGGTCATGAGGTGGCTCCACAAGCAACGGTTGAACATGAGGTGACTCATTGGCCCGGAGTCGCCTGAGGCAATACGATTTGATAAAGTCGAACGCCGCCTTCGAACGGCTCGGTCAAGAGCACCGCACTCTGACCTACTGCGAGGACGCGGCCGTGGCCATGATGTCGGACCTCGCGGACCAGATGGCCATCTCGCCCTACCACCTGGTTGCTGCGCAGCGAGTCGCCGACTGCCCGGCTCTTGACCAGCCAAACCTGGCCGGCCGGCGTGGTACAAGCAGCTTCGAACGGTGGCTTGATGGCGGCGAAGGGAATCTGCTCCGCAGTGGCGCGAAGCTCCTGAGGAAAGCGGCGCAGGAAGAGCTCTCGATCTGGCTCACGCACCGGAAATACCTGGTCCGGCAATTCCGGACCCCGGTGAACCGCCTGGTCATTTCCTACCCAGTCCACCCGGTTTTGTTGCACCCGGGCTACCCATAGCGACCCGTCGGGCAAGACACCCCACCGGTCCTGTCCACTGAGCAGTCGTCGTTCAAAACGGCGGCGACCCTCCGAGATCACCTCGGCTACGTCCAGCGGCGCGAGACGGATTATGGTATCGGCCTGGGATAAATCGGACTGGGTGCGGACCACGAAGGCTGAATCACGATTGCCTGCACCATCTGGCCCAGGCAGAGGCCGCAGCTCGAAGTACCAGTGTCCGGCGCCGTCCCGAGCTCGCGGGAGTGCCCCGCGGAGACTGTTCACCGCCGGAATGATGCCGAGCATCTTGCCGTCGAGCGACCAGATTGTGGTGCGACGCATCTGCCAGTCGGCGATCGCGACTGAATCCCCGGTGCGGAAGATGTCAAAGGGCTGTTGGTATTCCTTCCTTCCTCGCGCACCGCCGAACGGGCCGATGGTGCGGCTGGCGAAATCGACCAGACTCACGGCCTTGTCCTGCGGCGCGATGATGGCCCAGCGCTCACCGCCGAGCCAGACCGCATCGGTCGCCTCTCCGACGGGAGAGACGATTGGGTCAGTGCCTGGAGGCAAGACCTCGATCGGCGTATTGGCCTTGGATGGGCCGCAGCCGGTGGCGATCAGCGCTATGGCGAGGAGGCGTGACGGCGAAAACATGGGGCGGAAATGTAACCGGACGCCCCGGAAGCTACCTCAAGAGGTCTGGGGAAGGGGCAAACGGTGGTGTTTCGGTCGATTCAACAATCCTGAACAGGCTGCAAACTGCTTACCGCGGAACACGCGGAATACACGGATGGCCCCGGAGAGAATAATCATGAAACCTGTCCGCCTGCTCAGCGTGTTTCCGCGTGTTTTTCCGCGGTAAGCGTTTGGGTCCTGTCAGCGGCGGGTGAGTAATTCCTCGAAAAGGGCCAGCGCCCGCGGATCCTCCGATTGGCCCAGCCAGAACAACGCCCTGCGCCTGATCTCCGGGTCTTTGTTGGTCTTCGCGATGCGAATCAGGATCGGCACGCCTTCCTCCTTCGGCCGCTGCGAAAGAGCGAACACCGCATGTTCCCGGATATCACGGTCCCCTTTCTCATCGGAGACCAGCGAGTCCAATCCGCGAGTCGCCGCATCGCCCGCAGCCTGGCTGACCCAGAATACCGCACTCTGTCTCGTATCTCTCGCCACTGACTCATCCCGGGCGATCTTGAGCAGCTCCGGCCAGACGACGACGCTGTCGGCCAGGGTCGCGGGGAAGATGGCGTCGTGGCCGATATCTCCGCCTACCGTTCTCGCGATGCTCAGCAAGTAGTTCGTCGCCGTCTTTACATCGACCGTGCCGAGGTCGGTGACTCCGGTCCGGCTGGTCGAGGGGCGCGGTCCGACGTAGGTGTTCAGGTCATCAACCTCATGGCCTCGCACCCGGAGCGAGACGCGGACCGGGCCTCGTTCGCAGGGACAGTCACGGAAATAATCATCATCATCTTCATCCTCGGTATCGGACATCGAGAAGTTGTTCCCATGCATCATGGTGAAGTGTCGCCCGTCTCCGATGACGCCCTTGCCGTCGCCACAGACGCCGG
>Ga0070693_100001620_pt1 | contig 10161 bp, 7 predicted proteins | sample KBSK1103metaG_FD_65472 | JGI IMG/M metagenome (GOLD analysis project Ga0070693, IMG submission 65472) | Corn, switchgrass and miscanthus rhizosphere microbial communities from Kellogg Biological Station, Michigan, USA - KBS K1-10-3 metaG | ecosystem: Host-associated > Plants > Roots >... | reverse complement strand
CGCGCGGTGCTCGAACGCGTCGCCGAGGCGGCGCTGAAACTGGAGCGCAACCCGCCACGGCAGGCCTACGGCGCGGTGCCGGGTTCGCTGCTGGTGGATGCCGAGCAGGAACGCGCCCGCTGCGCGCGCTTCCTCGGCGTGGCGCCGACCGAGCTGCTGGTGACGCGCGGCACCACCGATGCGATGAACACCGTCGCGCAGTCGCTGCTACTCGAGAACGGCGACCACATCCTCACCAGCGATTCCGAGCACGACGGCGGCCTGCTGTGCTGGCGCTGGCTCGCGCGCCGCACCGGCCTGCACGTGGACGAGGTGCCAATCGCGCCTGAGGACACCGACACCGACGCCATCGTGCAGCGCTTCGCCGCGGCGATCACGCCGCGCACGCGGGTGCTCAGCATCAGCCATGTGATCGCCTGGACCGGGCTGGTGATGCCGATCGCAGCGATCGCAGCGATGGCGCGCGCACGCGGCGTGCTCACGGTCGTCGATGGCGCGCAGGCGCTGGGCAACATCCCGGTGGACGTGGCCAAGCTCGGCTGCGATGCCTACGCGACCACCGGGCACAAATGGCTGCTGGGCCCGAAGGGCAGCGGCCTGCTGGTGGTGCGCAGCGACGCGCAGCAGCGCATCCAGCCGCTCGGCTGGGAGGACGGCAAACGCCTGTGCGGCGAGGCGATGGGCCTGTGCCCGCTGCCGCTGGTGATCGGCCTCGGCGCCGCGGTGGAGCGGTTGCAGCAGCGCGGCATCGCCGACGTGCTCGCGCACAACCTCGCGCTGCGCGATGGCCTGCATGGCGCGCTGGCGGAAATCGACGGGGTGCGCGTGGTCGGCCCACCGCCCGGGCCGCTGGCCTGCGGGCTGGTCGCGTTCCGCCTGCCGGACAAGATGGACGCGGCGGCGCTGCGCAAGACCCTGCAGGACAAGCACGGCATCCAGGTGCGCGCGGTGGACAAGCGCGTGTTCAACGGGCTGCGCGTGTCGACGCATGTGTACAACACGCAGGCGCACGTCGATGCGTTCTTGGCGGCGTTGCGCGAGGAGCTGGGGAGCGGGGCCGAAAACGGGGTCAGAGCAGGTTAATTTCGCGCGACCGTTGGGGCGCGAAACCGCCGGAATTAACCTGCTCTGACCCCGTTTTCGGCCCCCCAGTGCCGCGCAACGGCCAGAAACGCCGCCCTGCGCAGTGTTACGCATTGCACAAAAATGGGCGTGCCAGCCCCGTTTTTGGGGGTTGGCGGTCACGGATGCGCCCGGCGCTTGACGGGAACGGCCTGGACGATGCTCTACTCCGTGGGACGGTGCCCGGGGGGGCGCCAGGCAGCAGGCTCGTGGCACAGGGCGGCATCATCCTTTGCGTGGACGACGACTCGACGGTGCTCGCCGCGCTGCGCAGCATGCTGTCGAGCCATTTCGGCCCGGAGATCCAGGTCGAGTACGCCGAAGGCGGCGAAGAGGCGCTCGAGATCGAGGCCGAGCTGCGCGCCCAGGGCAAGGAGCTCGGGCTGGTCATCTCCGACTTCCAGATGCCCGGCCTGCGCGGCGACGAGCTTCTCGTGCGCCTGCACGAGAAGTCGCCCAACACGATCAAGATCCTGCTGACCGGCCAGAGCGACATGGAGGGCGTCAAGCGGGCGATCAATGACGCCAACCTCTACCGCTTCCTGGAAAAGCCCTTCCTCAACGAGGACGTGGTGCTGACGGTGCGCGCGGCGATCCGCGCCTACTGGCAGGAGCGCGACCTGATCCGCCAGAACGAAGAGCTGCGGCGGATGAATGCGGAGCTCGAAAGTATCGTTGCCATGCGGACGCGGGAGCTGGTTGAAAAAAACAAGGAATTGGAAGTCCTTTCGGTGACCGACAAGCTCACCGGCCTGTTCAACCGCCGCAAGATCGACCAGGTGCTGGACGAGGAGCTGATCCGCGCGCGTCGCTACGACGTGGACTTCTGCGTGATCATCGTCGACCTGGACCACTTCAAGCGCGTCAACGACACCCACGGCCACGCCGCCGGCGACGAAGTGCTGGTGCGGCTCGGCCAGATCCTGCGCCACACCACCCGCGACGCCGACGCGCTCGGCCGCCTGGGCGGCGAGGAGTTCCTGGTGGTGTGCCGGCATACACCGCTCGACACCACGCTGGCGCTGGCGCACAAGGTCCGCGAGGCGATCGCGGCGCACGACTTCACCGACGTCGGCCACGTCACCGCGAGCTTCGGCGTGGCCGCCTGCCGCGGCGACGACAGCGCCGCCAGCCTGCTCGCGCGCGCCGACGCGGCCCTGTACCGGGCCAAGGACGGCGGTCGCAACAAGGTCGAGCGGGAACATGTCTTCGGGTGATACCGCCACGGTCGGCGGCTCCGGCGCGGAGCAGGGGTTCGAGCGCCACGAGGTAACGTCGGCCACATCACGCCTGAGCGCACGCATCGCCGCGCTGGAAGCCGAGCTGGAGGAGCGCCGCCACTCCGAATCGATCCACCGCGCGCTGTACGAGATCGCCGCGTTGTCGGCCGCCGACAGCCCGGAGGACGAGCACTACGTCCGCCTGCACCAGATCGTCGGCCGGCTGATGGACGCGCGCAATTTCATCATCGCCAGCTACGACGCCGACGCCGGGATGATCCGCCAGGACTACCTGGTGGACGAGGATCCCAACGAAGTCTGCGAGACCTTCCCGTACGGCGAGGGCATCTCCTCGCTGGTGATCCGCAGCCGCAAGCCGCTGCTGCTCGACGACCCGCAGTTCCAGGCCCTGGTCGCCGCCGGCGAGATCGTCTCGCCCAAGGGCAGCGCCGACTTCAACAGCTGGATGGGCGCGCCGCTGATCGCGCAGGACCGCGTCTACGGCCTGATCATCGTGCAGAGCTACAGCCCCGACGTCACCTACAACCTGGGCGACCTCGAGCTGCTGAACTACGTGGCCAGCCACGTCGCCACGATCGTCGCGCGCTGGCATGCCAACCGCGCGCTGAAGCTGGCCAACGACCGCCTGGCTGCCTCGGCCGAAACGCTGCGGTTGCTCGGCGACATCGGCAAGGACCTCACCGGCAACCTCGACGCGCTGTCGATCTGCACATCGCTTGAGACGCACTTCGCCGAGCTGATGCCGACCGACGCCTTCGGCGTGGCGCTGCTGTCGCCGTCGGGCGATGCGCTCGACTACATCTATTACATCGAGGACGGGGTGGTCGACCAGACCAACTCCTACCCGCTCGACCACCCGACTTCGCTGGCGGTGCTGACCTTCCGCGAAGACCGCGAGCTGACGCTGTTCAACTCCTCGCAGATGGAGGCGGCGCCGACCGCGGCCAACATCGTCGAGAGCCGGCCGATGCTGTCGGCGGTGTTCCGCCCGCTGATCGCCAACGGCCGCCGCATCGGCGTGGTCACCGTGCAGAGCCATGACGAGAACGCCTACCAGGAGCGCGAGCTGGAGGTGTTCCGCTCGGCCACCGCCTACGCCGCGATCGCGCTGTCCAACGCCGATGCCTACGCGTCGGCCGAGAACGCGCGCGCGCAGGCCGCCACTGCGCTGGCCGAGCGCAACCAGGCCGAGGCGCACCTGGTGCACTCCGAGAAGATGGCCGCGCTCGGCCAGCTGATCGCCGGCGTGGCGCACGAGATCAACACGCCGATCGGCGCGATCAAGTCGAGCGGCCGCAATATTTCCGAGGCACTCGAGAGCGCGTTGCTTGGCCTGCCATTGCTGCTGGACGAACTGGACAGCGAGCACCGCAGGCGCTTCAGCGACCTGATCACCCGCGCCAGCCAGCCGCGCGCCGTGCTCAGCACGCGCGAGGAACGCGTGATCGTGCGCGACGTGACCGCGCGCCTGGAAGCACTCGACGTGCCGCAGGCGCGCCACCGCGCCGGGCTGCTGGTGCAGCTGCAGGCGCACGAGGACCTCGACGGCATGCTGCCGCTGCTGCGCCACGACGCCGCCGACCGCATCCTCGACACCGCCTACGGCATCGCCACCATCACCACCAACGCCGACAACATCAACACGGCGGTGGACCGGGTCGCGAAGATCATCTTCGCGCTCAAGTCCTTCTCGCGCTTCGGCGGCCTGCAGGTGTGGACCGAGTCCGACCTGAAGGACGGGCTGGAGACGGTGCTGACGATCTACCAGAACCAGATCAAGCACGGCACCGAGCTGGTGCGCGAGTACGAGGACCTTCCGGCGGTGCGCTGCCTGCCGGACGAGATCAACCAGGTGTGGACTAATCTTGTACATAACGCATTACAAGCGATGGACCACAAGGGCACGCTCACCGTCGGCCTGCGCCGCGAGGGCGAGCGCGCGCTGGTCTATGTCGGCGACACCGGCTGCGGCATCGCGCCCGAGCATCGCGAGCGCATCTTCGACGCTTTCTTCACCACCAAGAAGGCCGGCGAAGGCACCGGGCTCGGCCTGGACATCGTGCGCAAGATCGTGGAAAAACATGGCGGCACCATTTCGGTCGAGAGCGAAGTGGGCCGTGGCAGTAGGTTCACGGTGAGTCTGCCGATTGCGGGAGCAGGGTGATGGAAAAGGGCGTGCTGTTGTGCGTGGACGACGAGATCATCGTCCTGACCGCACTGAAGGACCAGCTGCGGCGGGCCTTCGGCAACGAGTTCGTGATCGACATCGCCGAGAGCGCCGAGGAGGCGCTCGAGCTGCTCGACGAACTGTCGGCGGCCGGACACAAGCTGCTGGTGATCGTGTCCGACTGGCTGATGCCGGGCATGAAGGGCGACGAGTTCCTGATCGAGGCGCACAAGCGCTTCCCGTCGGTGGTGAAGATCATGCTGTCCGGGCAGGCCGAGACCGCCGCAGTGGACCGCGCGCGCAAGGAAGCGGCCCTGCACGACTTCCTGGCCAAGCCCTGGAACGCCGCCGAGCTGGTCGAATCGATCAACCAGGGCCTGAAGGACAAGCTCTAGCGCGTAGGAGCGGCTTTAGCCGCGATCCGGCCGCGCGTCCGGCCGCGTCCAGCCGCGTCCAGCGGGGCTTGCGACACCCGGGGTGTACCCTGTCGCGCGGGAAATCTGCGGCCGGGCGCCTGATCGCGCCGGCCTGCTTGCTGGATCACCCCGTCGACCTTCGACTTCGAGGGCTCGCCACGTGACATGGAACGGAGACGTGCGATGGCTGGCAAGGACACCCAGGACAAAGGCAAGACGGTCGAAGTGACGGTTCCGGCGAAGGGCATGCGCGCTGTCGCGGCCGCGCCCAAGGCCAAGAACGCCGGCCCGCTGCGTGGCAACAACGCCTTCCCGGCGAGCAACAAGCGTCGCGTCAACGACGTCAGCCGCACCGTGCGCACGGCCGATCCGGCCAGCCGCGCCGGCGCCGGCGGCAAGTACGGCAAGGGCAGCGAGACCGCGGCCGCGGACGACGCCAAGAAGTAAGGCGGCGCGCCGGTTTGCTGCGTTGATTGAAAAAGCCCGGCTCGCGCCGGGCTTTTTCGTTGGGTGCCGTCGACGCCAGCGGCGCTAGTGTCGCGCCCCGCCGCCGCCCAGGTCGATCTCGGCGACCTTGTCCTGGTAGTCGCGCTTGGGATCCACGCCGAGCAGCATCTTGACGCCGGCGAGCAGGCTGTTGGCGTCGAGCCAGACTTCGGCATGCACGGCATCGAGGCGCAGGAGCGCCAGCTTCGGGTCGTCCTTGCCTTCGTACCAGGCGGCAACGAAGGGGTTCCAGAGCTTGTCCACCATCGCCCGGTTGGCGGTGTCGTCGCTGAGCTCGCCCTCGATGCTGGCGAACAGGTCGTGGCCCTTCGAGGCGAAAGCCGCAGTGGCGCGGCCGCTCGTCCCGAGCTGGGTGACGAGCTTGTTCTCGTTGCTGGTGAAGAACCAGATCGCGGGTCCGGTATCGCCATCCAGTTGCGCGGTCATCGGGCGGGTGTGGCCGCCCTCGGCGCCGTCCAGGCCGAGCATCACGGTGCGGTCGCCCTTGAGGGCTTTCCACAACTTGTCTTCGAAGTCCTTGGGGTCGCGGTGTTCCATGGGCCACTCCTTGGCACGTATGGGTCCTCGATCAGGCCACGAATCCCGTGGACAGCTCGTGAAAAACGCAGCGCGCGCGCGTCGGCCGCGCGCGTTCCGTTCATCTATGCGCGAGAACCGACCCCGTTCAGGCGGCCGTGTTCAAGGCGTTGCGTCGAAGCGGATGGCCTGGCCGCCGCCGGGCGCGAGCTGCAGGGTGAGCGTGTCCTTGCTGGTCACGATGCGCTCTTCGATGGCCAGGTCGTGCCGGCCCTCGGTGCGGTAGTCGACGGTCGGGCCGTCCTTGTACACCTGCGCGCGGTAGCGCTTGCCCGGCGTGAGGAAGTCGAGCTTCGTGTTGAGCGTGCGCGCGTTCTCGTCGGTGACCGCGCCCAGGTACCAGTCCTCGCTGTTGCGGTCCTTGCGCGCGAAGGTGACGTAGTCGCCGACCTCGCCATTGAGCACGCGCGAGTCGCTCCAGTCGGCCGGCACGTCCTTGATGAACTGGAACGGCCGCGGATTGGCCGCGTAGTTCTCGGGCAGGTCGGCTGCCATCTGGATCGGGCTGTAGATGACCACGTACAGCGCCAGCTGCTTGGCCAGCGTGGACTGCAATACCTGCTTCTTGCCCTGCAGGCTGACGATGCCGGGCGTGAAGTCCATCGGCCCGCTGAGCATGCGCGTGAACACGAGATTGGCCTCGTGCTCGGGCGGATTCGGCGGCGTGCCCCAGGCGTTGTATTCCATGCCTCGCGCGCCTTCGCGCGACACCCAGTTCGGATAGGTCCGGCGCAGGCCGGTGTCCTTGATCGGCTCGTGCGGATCAACGGCGATGTGCCGCTTGGCCGCCTCGGTGACCACCAGCAGGTGGTGCCGCGACATCACCTGCCCGTCGTGCCACTCGAAGTGGATCTTGCCGTCGGCGCCACGCGCCTGGATGCCGCCGGCATCGGCGACGTAGCCGGTCTTGACGCCGTCGATGCCCAGCCGCTGGTACAGGTCCAGCGCGGCGTCGAGCTGCGGCTCGTACACGGCGATGTTGCCGCCGGTCTCGTGGTGGCCAATGAGGTGCACGCCCTTCGACTTGGCATACGCGGCGACCGCCTCGATGTCGAAGTCCGGATAGGCATGGGTGAAATCGAAGTCCGCGCCATTGGCGAACCAGTCGCCGTCCCAGCCCTTGTTCCAGCCCTCGATCAGCACGCCGCGGAAGCCGTTCGCCGCCGCGAAGTCGATGTACTTCTTCGCGTTCGCGGTGGTGGCGCCATGCTTCCGCCCGCTGCTCCAGCTCTCCTGGTCGAGGTGCATGCCCCACCAGATGCCGACGTACTTGAACGGCTTGAACCACTGGCGGACATCGCCGAGCTTGTTGGGCTCGTTGAGGTTGAGGTCGATGTCCGACATCGCCAGGCCGGCCGCGTCCTCGCTGATGCGCAGCGTGCGCCAGGGCGTGTTGAACGGCGCGGCGCGCGACACCTTCGGCCCGGTCGACGACGGCGCCAGCGCGGCGCGGAAGGTCTGCCCCTCGAAGCGGCGCAGCCACATCGACGAATAGTTCACCAGCGCCGCCTCGTGGATGGCCACGTGCAGGCCCGCCGGCGTGCGCAGCGTCATCGGCGTGTGCGCCTGGCCGACCTGGTCGAGCGGGGTCTTGCGATACAGCTGCTCGTAGCGGTTGAACTCGCCGGCCGGGATCCACCACGCGGTGGCGCCGGGCGCGGCAACAACGAACTCGGTGAGCTCCTCGACGATGTCGACCTGGTGCAGCGTCGGCTGGTCGGGGAACTCGTAGCGGAAGCCGACGCCGTCGTCGAAGGCGCGGAACACGACGTCGAGGTTGCGGCCCTTGAAGTCCTTCAGGTGCACGCGCAGCTCGTTGTAGTGGTCGCGCACGTAGCGGCGCTCGCCCCAGGGTTGTTCCCAGGTGTCGTCCTGCGTGCGGGTTTGCGAGGGCGCGGCCTCGCTAAAGCCACGGTCGAGCTTGGGCGCGTTGCCGAGGATGAAGCCCAGGTGCGAGGGCGCGATCACCGGCGTGCCGCCCCGCGCGATGCTGTAGGTGGCGCGGCCGTCGGGTGCCAGCTGCACGGCGACCTCGAGCACCTTGCCGGGCGAGGCGACGCGGGCGATTTCGCGGTCCTGTGCGTGCGCTTGCGACGGGATCGCCAGCAGGGCGAGGAGCGCGGCGAGCGCGATGCAGGCCAGGCGCGCGGGTGTGGTTGCTGTCGTAGTCGCGTTTGCAGTTGCGGCGGATGGCGTGTTGCGAGGGAAGCGGACGGTGCTTGGCATGGCGGAGGACCTGCTAGTTCGAACTCACCTTATACAAAGGTGCGCGAGGGAAATCGATCCTTGCGACGCAGGTGGCGGCGCGCCGGGCCGTGCGATGATCCGGCGCGTCCACCACGCGCGGAGTACCGGCAGCCATGACCACGACGACGAAGCTGTTGGCCGCGGCGACGACCCTGGCGCTTGCCGCCGCCTCCGCCGGCGCGCTTGCGACGCCCGAACGCGCCACTGGCACCACTGGCGCCGATGCGCCCTTCGACACCGCGGGCCGCACGGTGCAGGTGTTCACCACGGCCAGCGAAGGCGGGCAACGGCTCGCGCTTGCCGCAACGCCGCTCAGCTTTGGTCCCGCGGCGCAGCCGCCGGAGACCGAGGTGTCGATCTTCATCGACCCGGCAAAGCGCTTCCAGACACTGCTCGGCATCGGCGGCGCGATCACCGACGCCAGCGCGGAGGTGTTCGCCAAGCTGCCGGCGGCGCAGCAGGCCGAGCTGCTGACGCGCTACTACGATGCCGACAAGGGCATCGGCTACACCTGGGCGCGCACGACCATCCACAGCTCGGACTTCAGCAGCGCCAGCTACACCTACGTGCGCGAGGGCGACGCCAAGCTGGCCTCGTTCGACATCGCGCACGACCTCAAGTACCGCATCCCGCTGATCAAGCGCGCCACCGCCGCGGCCGGCGGCAAGCTGACGCTGTTCGCCAGCCCGTGGAGCCCGCCGGCCTTCATGAAGAGCAACGGCAGCATGCTCAAGGGCGGCACGTTGCTGCCGCAGTTCCGCCAGCCCTGGGCGGACTACTACGTGAAGTTCGTGCAGGCCTACGAGCGCGCCGGCGTGCCGGTGTGGGGCCTGTCGATCCAGAACGAGCCGATGGCCACGCAGACCTGGGAGTCGGCGATCTGGTCGGCGGAGGCGGAGCGCGATTTCCTGCGCGACTACCTCGGGCCGACGCTGGCGCGCGCCGGACTGGGCGCACGCAAGGTGATCGTGTGGGACCACAACCGCGACCTCGTGACGCATCGCGCGGCGACGATCTTTGGTGATCCCAAGGCGGCCGCGTATGCGTGGGGCCTGGGCTTCCACTGGTACGAGACCTGGACTGGCGGCGATCCGATGTTTTCGAACATCGCCGCGGTCGCTGCTGCGTATCCGGACAAGCCGGTGCTGCTCACCGAGGCCTCGATCGAGAAGTTCACCGCCGAGCGCTACCAGTACTGGCCGAATGGCGAGCGCTACGGGCGCTCGATGATCAACGACTTCAACAGCGGCGCGGTCGCCTGGACCGACTGGAACATCCTGCTCGACGAGCATGGCGGGCCGAACCACGTCGGCAACTACTGCTTCGCGCCGATCCACGCCGACCTGGCGCGCGGCGAGCTGGTGGTGACGCCGCCCTACTGGTATATCGGGCACTTCTCGAAGTTCATCCGGCCGGGCGCGCGGCGCATCGGCGCGGCCAGCAGCCGCAGTACGCTGCTGACGACCGCGTTCCGCAACATCGATGGCTCGATCGCCACCGTCGTGATGAATCCCGGCGACAAGGCGGTCGACTACAACCTGTTCGTCGGCACGGGCGCCGAGGCCCGCGCTTCCATCCCCGCCCACGCCATCCAGACCCTCATTTACTGAACGAAGCCCGGCCTATTATTTGGTTGCGTTGTACTGGTCGCACGAACGCCGCGGAAAAATAGGCCGGGCCTTGTTCAGGGTTTAGGGGCGGGGCCGGTGCTGCGGCGGAGTTTGAGGGTGTAGGGGACGTGCAGCATGCGGCCGCCGTCGCGGCGCTGGATCGAGGCGAGCAGCTCGAGCGTGGCCAGTCGGCCCATCTCGTGCGTCGGCTGGTGCACGGTGGTGAGCGACGGGAAGATCTGGCGCGACATCGGCGTGTCGTCGAAGCCGCAGAC
>Ga0070693_100001619_pt1 | contig 10162 bp, 9 predicted proteins | sample KBSK1103metaG_FD_65472 | JGI IMG/M metagenome (GOLD analysis project Ga0070693, IMG submission 65472) | Corn, switchgrass and miscanthus rhizosphere microbial communities from Kellogg Biological Station, Michigan, USA - KBS K1-10-3 metaG | ecosystem: Host-associated > Plants > Roots >... | reverse complement strand
CACGTAGTCGTCGGCGCCGACCTCGAGGCCGACGACCTTGTCGACCTCGGCGTCCTTGGCGGTGAGCAGGATGATCGGCACGGCGCTGCGTGAGCGCACCTCGCGGCAGATGTCGAGGCCGCTCGGCCCCGGCATCATGATGTCGAGGATCAGCAGGTCGTAGGGGACGACCTCACCGGCGACCTTCCCGGTGGCCTCGTCGCCGTCGCGGGCTACGTCGACGTCGAAGCCGTCCTGGGCCAGCGCGTAGCCGACCGACTCGCGGAGCGAGGGCTCGTCGTCGGCGACCAGTATGCGTCCGCTGCTCATTCCCCTCCTCAGGCCACCGGGGTCGGGCTGATCTGGGCGAGCGGCAGGCGGACCCAGAAGGTGCTTCCCTCACCCTCGACGGAGTCGGCCCCGATCTCGCCGCCCATCACGTCGACCATGCGGCGGGCGATCGCCAGGCCGAGGCCGAAGCCCTCCTGTTTGCGCGTCTCGCTGCGCCGGTAGAAGCGCTCGAAGACCCGCTCGATCTCCGCCGCCGGTATGCCCGTCCCTGTGTCGATGACTTCCATGATCACGTTCGCCTCGCCGTCGTGGCGGCCGCGAACCGTAACGGCACCCGGGGGCGGCGTGTTCTTGAACGCGTTGGTGAGCAGTCCGATCATCACCTGACGCAGCAGGGTTGGGTCGCCCTTGGCGGTCAGGTCGGACTCGACCTCTACGCGCAGGTCGACGTGCTTGGGCCGCTGCACGGCGTCGACGACGTCGTGCAGCGCGACGTTGACGTCGACGACCTCGGTCTCCCCCGCCCCCACCGACTCGACCCTGGCCAGGGTCAGCAGAGCCTTGGTCAGCCTGTTCATCCGGTCGGTGTCCTCGGCGAGGCGAGTGAGGAAGTGGTCGCGGGCTTTGGGGTCGTCCTTGGCACCGCCGCGCAGGACCTCGATCGCGCCGGAGATCCCGGCCAGCGGGTTGCGCAGCTCGTGCGCGGCGTTGGAGACGAACTCGGCTTCGGCGAACTCGCGGCGCATCTCCTCGGTGCGGTCGCGGACGACGGCGAGCACCGCGCGCTCGTCGGGCAGGGCGCGGGCCTGCATCGCGTAGGCGCGGTCGCCGATGCGCAATGCCGGGTGCGCGGAGAAGCCGAACTCGCTCGCGCGGCGCAGCTGCGGGAGCAGCGCCTCCGGCGGGCGCCCCTCTTCGAGCAGCTCCGCGGCGGCGCTGTTGGAGAAGCGGATCGGTCCCTCGTCGTCGACGACCATCACCGCGTCGGTGAGACCGTCGAAGATCGCCTCGAGCTTGTTGCGGTCGGCGGTGAGCACGCCGAAGCTCTCTTTGAGCGAGGCGCGCATCGAGTCCAGGGCGCGGGCGAGGTCGCCGATCTCGTCGCGCCCGGAAACCTCGAGCGGCGCGTCGAAGCTCCCCGCCGCCATTTCGCCCGCCGCTTGGGAGAGGCGCAGGACGCGGCGGGACATCGCGGCCGCGATCAGGAAGCCGGCGAGGACGCCGATCAGCACGGCGACGACGAGGGCGCGCCGGTCTTCGCCGAAGAGGTAGACGGCGAAGGCCGTAATCAGGGAGACGACGGCGAAGGCGCCGCCCAGCCACAACCTGATCCCGATTCTGCGCATGAGCAGTTACTAACACAAACGCCCCGCCCGACGGGAATGGGAGAATCGGGGGAATGAGGACTCTGGTCTTCGTCCCCGCCTGGAACGAGGAGGACTCGGTCGCCGCGGTGATCGCCGACCTGCGCGCCCGCATCCCGGACGCCGACCTGCTGGTGATCGACGACGGCTCGACCGACGCGACCGCCATGCGCGCCCGTGAGGCCGGTGCCCTGGTCGCCTCGCTCCCCTTCAACCAGGGGCTCGGAGCGGCGCTGCAGACGGGCTACCTGCACGCGCGGCGCGAGGGCTACGAGGCGACCGCCCATCTCGACGCCGACGGCCAGCACCCGCCGGCCGAGGTGGCGCGGCTGCTGGCGGAGGTGCGGGCCGACCGCGCGGACCTGGTGATCGGCTCGCGCTACCGCGACCCGGACAAGGCGGAGAGCGACGACTACCAGCCAACCATTTCGCGCCGGATCGGGATCGGCGTCTTCCGCTTCTTCCTCACTCTGGCGACGCGGCAGCGCTTCACCGACACGACCAGCGGCATGCGGGCGGCGAACCGGCGCGTGATCGAGCTGTTCAGCGAGCGCTACTCCCCCGACTTCGCCGAGATCGAGTCGCTGCAGCTGGCGGTGCGCGAAGGCCTGCGGGTCGAGGAGGTGCCGGTGCGGATGCTGGAGCGGACCGGCGGCAGCTCGTTCCTGACGCCGCTGCGCTCGGCCTTCTTCATCTTCAAGGGTCTGATCGTGCTGCTCGTCGGCCAGTTCCGACCCACGGGGGCGGAGAGATGAGGGCGCTGGCGCTGGCGGCGGCCAGCGAGAGCCCGAAAGTCCACCTCACGGCGCAGACCCGGATCGTCGCCGCCGTGCTCGCGGTCGCCTTCATGCTCCTGGTGCTGGAGCTGATCCGCCGCGACAGGCTGCAGGAGCGCTTCAGCGTGGTCTGGTTCGTCGCCGGCGTCGGCATGTTGATAGGCGCCGCCTTCCCCGGCCTGCTCGAGCTGGTCGCCGACGCGATGGGCGTGCGCGACACCAACGTCGCCCTCTTCTCGATCGTCCTCCTCTTCCTGCTCGGCCTGGCGCTCAACTTCAGCGTCACCATGTCGCGCCAGGCGACGCAGATCACCCGGCTCGCCCAGGAACGCGCCCTGGAGGGCGCCCGCGAGCAGGCGGCCGAGGCGCGCGAGAAGGGACGTGCCACGAGTTAGAGGCCCCTATGGGTGCCTAACTAGCGGCACGTCTGGGCGAGGCGAAAGGAGAGGGCTTCGAGGGCGAGCTCCTCGGAGACGTTGAGGTCGAGGCGGCGGCGGGTGTCCTGGACGAGCTCGGCGGCACGGCGGAAGGCGGATGGATCAGGGTTGGGAACGCTTTCCAACTCGGCGAGCAGATCCGAGTTGTAGACGACCTCTCTCGCTCCGGAAGCGGCGGCTGCTTGATCTCGGCACAAGCCGCCGACGAGCTCCAATCCAAGGTCGAGGACATCGGTGCGACGACGCCTCCCCGCTCGTTTCGCTTCGTCGGCGATGTCCTTGGCGCCGCGCTTGATCCCGGCTTCGGCTTCCTCCTCGAGCGCCTTGCGCGTGGCGTCTTCGGCCTCCTCGCCGGCGGATTCGGCGGTCTTGAGCAGCTGACCCCAGGGGGAGGGGGCCGTCGGGGGGGACTCGGCGGACGCACTTGCGTGCTGAGTGTCCGGCGAGTCCCCCCCGACGGCCCTTCCCAGGGACAAGGCCGCTGCGCGAAGCGCCTTGCCCTGGTCCGAAAGGAGGAAGCGCGCGCGGGCGGGGTCGCCGGCGGAGAGGCGGGCGGCGGCGGCGAGCTCGTCGGGGGAGCCGAGGCCGGCGAGCTGAGCCTCGACGGCCTCCGGCGGCAGCGGTGCGAAGTCGATCGGCTGGCAGCGGGAGGCGATCGTCTCCAGAAGCTGGGCGGGTTCCGAAGTGAGCAGGATCAGATGGACGAAGTCGGGCGGCTCCTCCAGGGTCTTGAGCAAGGCGTTCTGACTCTCGTCGCGCATCTGCTCCGCCGCCTCGATCACGAAGACGCGCTTCTCGGCTTCGAAGGGCCGATAAGACGCGGCACGGATCACTTTCTCCCGCACCTCCTCGACCATGTGCTGGGCGCCCCGGGGCTGGAGCCAGACGAGATCCGGGTGGGGAGAGGGATCGAGCATGACGCGCCGCCGAGCGTCCTCGGCGTCAGCGGCGTCCGCCGCCAGCAGCTCCGCCGCGAACGCCCGCGCGACCAGGCCCTTCCCCGAGCCGCGCGGTCCGCGGAACAGGTACGCGTGGCTGGGCCCGCTCGCGAGCGCCGCTGTCAGCGCGACGCGCGCCCTGCCCTGGTGCTCGGTCGCCTCAATCAGCCGCTCGGACACGGACCGCCTCCATGATGCGCTCGTGCACCTCCTCGACCGTGCCGTCGCCGTCGACGACGACGACGCGGTCGGAGGCGATCTTGGCGATCTCCTCGTAGGCGGTGGCGACGGCGCGCTGCAGCTCCAGCCCCTCCGACTCGAAGCGGTCCTCGCCCTCGGCACGGCCGAGACCGACCTCGGGATCGACCCGCAGCAGGACGGTGAGGTCGGGCCAGAGGCCGTCGCTGGCGTTGTCGGTCAGCGAGATCACCTCTCCGACTCCGAGTCCCCGAGCCGCACCCTGGTAGGCGACGCTGGAGTCGGCGAAGCGGTCGGCGACGACGTCGCGGCCTCCTTCCAGGGCCGGCCGGATTACCCGAGCGGTGAGGTCGGCGCGGGCGGCGAGGAAGAGGAGCAGCTCGGCGAAGGGGTCGAGATCGACCTCCGGGTCGGCGAGAAGGCCGCGGATCCGCTCCGCCGCCTCGGTCCCCCCCGGCTCGCGGATCAGCAGCGTCTCGGGCCCGAGCGCCTCGGCCAGCAGTCTCGCTTGCGTGCTCTTGCCGGAGCCGTCAATGCCCTCCAGCGAGATGAACACGTCTTATTTCGCGCCGGCCTTGGCCTTGGCGCGTTTGCGGCCGCGGGTCGCCGTGTCGGCCTTGCCGGTCGCCTTCGCCGCGGCCTTTTCCTCGTCGCCCTCGGGCAGCGGCTTCTCGGCCATCGCTTCCTTCGCCGCTTTCGCCGCTTCGCGTTCGGCGCGGCGTTTCTTCATCTCCTGCATCGACTCGCAGTCGTCGTTGAGGCAGAGGTTCCAGGGACGGCCGCGGAAGGGCTGCACCTTGAGCCGCGGGGTCTCGCCACAAACCGAGCAGCGTTCCTCGAGCTTGAAGACGTCGCCGCGCTGGGGCAACGGGAAGGTCTGGTCGCAGGACTCGGGGTCGTCCGCCGTCCAGCCGCTGCAGCCGACGAAGCGCTTGCCCGACTTTTTCGCGCGGATGATGCGCAGCATGTTCGGCGAGCCGTCCTCCTTGGTCCGACCCGCTTCCTCGCAGACCTTGCAGGGCCCGAGGACACGGTCGAGGTCCATCCCGGCCCAGACGACTTTGGCCAGGTCTTCGCGACTCTCGTCGATCTCCGACCAGGTGTTGTGCAGGAGTTCGCGGCTGTCGCCGACGACCGAGTCCTTGGTCATCTCGCCGGCGGCGATCTGGTCCATCTCCTCCTCCAGCTGCGCGGTCATCTCCGGCGTCGCCATCCGCGGCACGTACTTCTTGAAGGCCTCGTACATCGCGATCCCGGTCTCCGAGGGGATCGGCGGATTGCCGTAGACGTAGCCGCGGTCGAAGAGCTTCTTGATGATGTCGGCGCGGGTCGCCTTGGTGCCGAGGCCGCGCTCCTCCATCATCTCGACCAGCTTCGCCTGGGAGATGCGCGAGGGCGGCTGGGTCTCCTTGTCGAGGATCCAGGGCTCGTCGTCGAGCTCCAGCGTCTGGCCCTCGGCCAGGGCGGGGATCTCCTCGTCGGAGGAACGGGCGTAGGTGTAGATGCCGGCGAAGCCGGGGTCGACGACGACCGAGCCACGCACGAAGTAGGTCTCCTCGCCGGCGAGGATGTCGGCGCGCGTGGACTCGGTGATCATCGGCGGGCTGAAGGTGGCGAGGAAGCGGCGCACGACGAGTTCGTAGACGCGCTTCTTGGGGCCGTCGCCGAGGGCATTCGGGTGGATCGCCTGGGTCGGGTAGATCGGCGGGTGGTCGGTCGTCTCTTTTTTGCCGCGGGTCGGCTGCAGCTCGCCGTCGAGCAGGCCGGAGGCGGCCGAGAACTCCTCGATCCGCACCAGCGAGGTGACCAGCTCGCGCAGCGGCAGCGAGACCGGGTAGACCGTGTTGTCGGTGCGCGGGTAGGAGATGAAGCCGTCCATGTAGAGGTCCTCGGCGATCCGCATCGCGCTGGCGGGGGTGATGCCGAGGCGGCTGGAGGCGTCGGTCGAGAAAGCGGTGGTGTTGTAGGGGGTCGGCGGCCTGCGGGTGTTCTTCCGCGCCGTGACCGCCTTGACCGTGCCGGGGTCAGAGGTGCCGGCGAGCGCCGCGTCGGCCTCGGCTTTCTCCCAGAATTTGTCGACGGTGTGGTGGGTCTCGAAGCTGCCGTCGGGGTGCTGGAACTTGGCGAACAGTTCCCAGAAGGGCTTGGCGACGTGGGCGCGGCGCTCCATCTCGCGCTCGACGATCAGGCCCAGGGTCGGGCTCTGCACGCGGCCGACGGAGAGGAAGTTGGAGCCGAAGCGGCGGGTCGAGAGGGAGACGGCGCGGGTCAGGGTCGCGCCCCAGAGCAGGTCGATGTCCTGGCGGGCGGCGCCGGCGTTGGCCAGCGGGTAGGAGAGTTCGTCGAGCTCGCCGAAGGCGCGCTCGATCTCCTCCCTGGTCAGGGCGGAGTAGCGGGCGCGCTTGACGCGCAGCGTGCCGGCCTTGGTTTCCTCGCGCGTGCCGAGCTCCGGGTTGGCGTCGAGCATCTCCTCCAGGGCCTCGAGCCCGATCAGCTCGCCCTCGCGGTCGAAGTCGGTCGCGATCACCAGCTCGTCGGCCTCCTTCGCGACCTTGCGGATCGCTTTGACCACGTTCTTGTCGGTCGGCTCCTTGATCAGCTCGGCGTCGATCAGGTCGTGCAGGTCGGTTTTCTGCCAGTTCGAGTAGCCCTCGGGGAAGGCCGGGCCGAGCACGTGGCCCTTGAGCCCGATCGTGCGGTGGGTCTCGCCCGCCTCGTCGGTCCACGTGTAGTAGGGGACTTTGAAGGTTTTGTCGCTGCTCGCCGTGCCCTTGCTGAGGAACGTGGCGATCTTCTCGGCGCTGTTGTTCTTCTCGGTGACGATCAACCTCATGGGTCGGCGAGGGTAGCAGGGGTCGCTGGCGGCGCCTGTAGGATCGCGCCCCGATGAAGGCTCTGGTGACAGGCGGCGCGGGGTTCATCGGCTCCAACCTGGTCGACGCGCTGCTGGCGCGCGGCGACGAGGTGACGGTGCTCGACGACCTCTCGACCGGGCGGCGCGCGAACCTCGACGGGGCGCTGGCGGCGGGCGCGAAGCTGGCCGAGGCCGACGTTCGCGACGCCGAGGCGGTCGCCGCGATCGCGGCCGAGGCCGCGCCGGACGTCGTCTTCCACCTCGCGGCGCAGATCGACGTGCGCAAGTCGGTCGAGGATCCCGCCTTCGACGCCGCGGTCAACGTCGGCGGCACCGCCAACGTGCTCGAGGCGGCGCGGGGCGCCGGCGCGGGGCGCTTCGTCTTCGTCTCGACCGGCGGCGCGATCTACGGCGAGGGCGCCGGCAAGGCGCTGCCGCTCGACGAGGGCGCGGCCGCCGAGCCGCTCTCGCCCTACGGCCAGAGCAAGCTCGCCGCCGAGGGTTACCTCGGCCTCTACGAGCGGCTCTACGGCCTATCCACCGTGGCCCTGCGCCTCGGCAACGTCTACGGGCCGCGCCAGGACCCGCTCGGCGAGGCTGGCGTGATCGCGATCTTCTGCGGCAAGCTGCGTGCCGGCGAGCGGCCGACCGTCTTCGGCGACGGCAGGCAGACCCGCGACTACATATATGTGGGCGACGTGGTCGCCGCGGCGCTGGCGGCTGCCGAGTCGCTGGCAAGCGGGCCGATCAACGTCGGCACCGGGGTCGAGACCGACGTGCTGGAGCTGGCGCGAGCGCTGGCCGAGCTGGAGGACGCCGCGAGCTTCGAGCCCGAGCTCGCCCCGGCGCGCGCCGGCGAGGTGCTGCGGATCTCGATCGACCCCGGGCGCGCCAGGCGCGAGCTGGGCTGGGAGGCCGCGGTCGGACTCTCCGAGGGCCTGCGGCGCACCTTGGACTCCATCTAACCTGTCGGTAATGCCCGCCCAGGCCTATGCCGGCAAGGAGTGCGTCTGTCAGCTGCGCAAGGGGATCTGCGACCAGTCCTGCGTGCGCGACATGCTGGAGACGCCCTTCTACGTCGCCTGCCTGAAGCTGAAGGGACGGCGCTGCCTGGTCGTCGGCGGCGGCGACATCGGGCTGGAGAAGGTCGAGGGGCTGCTCGCCTGCGACGCCGACGTGACCCTGATCGCGCCGGTCGCGCACCCGGAGCTGGAGGGCCTGGCGGCGGAGGGCTCGATCGCCTGGGAGAAGCGCGCCTACGCCGGCGCCGCCGACCTCGAGGGCGCCTTCATGGTCATCGCCTGCACCGACGACTCCGAGGTCAACATCGGCGTCTTCGACGACGCCGAGCGGCGGGCGATGCTGGTCAACATCGTCGACGTGCCGCCGCTCTGCAACTTCATCCTGCCGGCGATCGTGCGCAGCGGCCCGCTGGCGATCGCGATCTCGACCGCCGGCGCCTCCCCCGCCCTGGCGAAGCGGATGAAGCGCGAGGTCGCCGAGCTATTCGGCGAGGAGTACGCGCGCCTGGCGGTGATCCTCAACGACGCCCGCGGCTGGGCAAAGGGCACGCTGCCCACCTACCAGGACCGCAAGGAGTTCTTCGAGGGGATCGTCAACGGCGACCCCGACCCGGTCGCGCTGCTGCGCGAGGGCGAGGAGACGCAGGTGCTGGCGCTCGTCGAGGCGGCCAAGGAGCGGGCCGCCGCGGCACTCGCCTGACCGTTCCGGTGCGCTTTATGCCCCCATGGGTGGCATAAAGCGCACCGGAAGCGTTGTTCAGGCGGCTGGCAGCGCGAAGAAGGCGACGGCGGCGAAGTGGGCGGCGGCGGCGAGGATGACGAAGAGGTGGAAGACCTCGTGGTAGCCGAAGACGCGGGGGTTGGGGTCGGGGCGCTGGGTCGCGTAGACGACGGCGCCGGCCGTGTAGAGGAGGCCACCGGCGGCGACCAGCAGGGTCCCGGCGACACCCATGTCGCTCCATAGCTGCGGGAAGGCGACGGCGGCGACCCAGCCGAGCGACATGTAGATCAGCGCCGCCACCCACTTCGGGTGCTCGATCCAGACGATCTCGACGAGCGCCCCGGCGATCGCGCCGATCCAGACGACGAGGAGGATCGCGTCGGCGAGGGGGCCGTGCAGGACGAGCAGGGCGAAGGGCGTGTAGGTGCCCGCGATGAGGAAGAAGATCATCGAGTGATCCAGCCGGCGCATCCACTTGCGCATTTCAGGCCGCGTCCAGTTGATCCGGTGGTAGAGGGCGCTGGTGCCGAGCAGGGCGGAGAGGCTGGCGGCGTAGATCGCGACGGCGAGGGTCGCCTCCGGCGTCCTGGCGGCGACGATCAGGCCGGCGCCGAGGAAGAGCGAGACGACGAAGGCCCACTGATGGGAGACGCCGCGCAGCCGCGGCTTGACCGCGGCGATCGCCTCCGCCGCAACTTCCTTTGCGGATCCCGTTCCCTTCGCCGCCCGCGCCCGTGCCATCGCCTTGTCACCATAGAGGGGAGAGGCGCGAAATTTGCCGCGTTTGCGGAAACGACGCGCACAAAGTCTGTCCGACGCGTTGAAGATCCTCGGCAGCTCACCCCTGAAAGCCGTCCGAGAGGAGAAGTTCGATGTCCAAGACCGCCACCAGCACCCCCCAGACCGGTCTGCGGGGCCTCTCGATAGAGCGGCGGTTCTCGAGCGCCGGGACGCATCCCTTCGACGAGGTCGAGTGGGAGATCCGCGACGCGGTGATCGGCAATCCGGAGAGCCCGGCCTTCGAGCAGCGCGGGGTCGAGTTCCCGAAGAGCTGGTCGCAGAACGCGACCAACATCGTCGCCCAGAAGTACTTCCGCGGCCAGCTCGGCAGCGAGAAGAGGGAGAGCTCGGTGAAGCAGATGGTCGGCCGCGTCGCCGGGACGATCTCCGACTGGGGGCGCGAGGGGGGCTACTTCGCGTCCGACGAGGACGCCGACGCCTTCGAGGCCGAGCTGACCTCGATCCTGCTCAACCAGAAGGCGGCCTTCAACTCGCCGGTCTGGTTCAACGTCGGCTTCGAGGAGCGACCGCAGTGCAGTGCCTGCTTCATCCTCAGCGTCGAGGACAACATGGACTCGATCCTCGAGTGGAACACCAAGGAGGGCAAGATCTTCCGCGGCGGCTCGGGGTCGGGGATCAACCTCTCGAACATCCGCGGCTCGATGGAGCCGCTGGCCAAGGGCGGCACGGCGAGCGGCCCGGTCAGCTTCATGCGCGGCGCCGACTCCTGGGCGGGGACGATCAAGTCGGGCGGCAAGACGCGCCGGGCGGCGAAGATGGTCGTCCTCGACGTCGACCATCC
>Ga0070693_100001617_pt1 | contig 10166 bp, 8 predicted proteins | sample KBSK1103metaG_FD_65472 | JGI IMG/M metagenome (GOLD analysis project Ga0070693, IMG submission 65472) | Corn, switchgrass and miscanthus rhizosphere microbial communities from Kellogg Biological Station, Michigan, USA - KBS K1-10-3 metaG | ecosystem: Host-associated > Plants > Roots >... | reverse complement strand
CAGAAGTCCGGCGTGAACGTCCTCATCGACTTCCACCAGTTCCACTGGTCGCCGTACTTCGCGAAGGTGGAGTGCAAGAGCAACGTGTCCGCCTGCAACGCCTCGGGCGTGCCCGGCTGGTACTACGCGGACGGCCGCTTCCCCGACACGAAGCGCGGCGAGTCCGACGCCAAGAAGGCCTTCTGGACCAGCGAGGCCGCCCGCTCTGAGGACGGGTACGCGGCGTTCGCGGCGATGATGGCGAAGCGCTACGCCGACGACCCGAACGTGGTCGGCTACGAGGTCTTCAACGAGCCGCACCCCGGCGGCCTCGGCGACTCGACGTCCGCCACCGACACGATGCTCCAGTGGCAGGCCGAGATCCGCAAGGTCATCCGGGCCGTCGACCCCGGCCGCACCGTCTTCATCATGTGCCGCGGCGGAGGCGAGGGCGTCGGCACAGCCGACCTCAACGCCTTCGGCCCGCTCGACCACCTGGCGCTCGACTACCACGACTACTTCAACGGCATTCCCGGGATCGGCCTCACCTCCAACGGGAACGACTGGACGCCGAGCTGGCCCGCCACGCACAACCAGAAGGCCGCGCGCTACGCGGGCACGGCGGCCTCCCAGGCGGCCGTCCTGGCCGTGCCGCTGAAGCGGACGACCGAATGGCGGATCCCGCTCCTCGTCGGCGAGTGGGGCATCCACACCGGCGTCCCCGGCGCGCTCGAGTACCAGCGCCAGATGCTCGACATCTTCGCCAGCGAGAACATCTCGTGGACGCGCTGGAACCTGGCCCGCGGCGGCGGCTTCGGCCTCCTCCAGGGCACCGGGTCGCCGACGGCCGAGGCGATCCAGCTCGAGAACGCCCTGCGCGCTATGCAGTGACGGGCCGCGCGCGGCGGCCGCGGCGGGCGCGGAGCGTGCCGGCCAGGAGCTCGAGCTCGGCGCGGCCGCGGAAGCGCCACATGAGCGCCGCGTAGGCGACACTCGCGACGATGAGGTAGACCGCGAACGACGGGATGCTGAGACCGACGCTCATCCGGATGGCCATCCCGAAGGCACCGAAGCACAGCGCGGCGCTCGTGCTCACCACCGGGAACCCGCGCCCGAACGGGTGCAGCTTCAGGAACGCGCGGATCTCGGCCAGCGGGGCGATGTTGTTGAAGAGGATCGACGCCGCCCAGGCGCACGCCGCGCCGGCGATGCCGATCCGCGGCACGAGCACGAAGCTGAGGGCCAGGTTCAGCACGAGCGCGACGACGACGTTGAACAGGTTCCACATGCTGCGGCCGCCCATGAGCAGCACGATGTCGACCGGCCCGATCGCCGTCGCGACCAGCATCGCCAGCGCCAGGATCTCGAGCGACGTCGCGCCGGTCACGTACTCCGGCTTGAACACCTTGAGGAGGAGCGGCGCGAAGATCGCAAGCGTGAAGTAGAGCGGCCAGGCGAGCGTCATGAGCCAGCACGTCGCCACCTGGTAGACGTCACGGGCCCGCTCGCGCTCGTCGCCGGAGAGGAGCTCGGAGAGCTTCGGCGCGATCGCGGTGATGATCGCGTAGTTCACAACGGAGCCGGCGACCAGGTAGCGCGTGGACGCTGTGTAGACCGACGCATGGGCGGCGTCCAGGAGCGAGCCCACGAGCAGCGTCCCGATCCAGAGGATCGTCACCTGGAAGACCCCCGTCAGGCCGCGCGGCGCGGTGAATTTCCAGAACTCCGACCACAGCGCGCCGGCGCTCGTCGGCGCGACCCGCTCGCCCGGCTGGTTCTCGACCTTGGTGATGAGGCGCACCAGCCAGACCAGGGCCACCCCGAACGCCAGCAGGATCGGCATGCCCCACCCGAGCGCCACGCCGAACGCACCGCCGCCCGCGATCACGACCGCGCCGACGCCGACCAGCTGGAGCACGGCCCGCCCGATCCGGTCGACGAGGGCGTTCGGGAGCATCGTGCCGAAGCCGCGCGTGGCGGCGATCGAGACCGTGTAGGCCGCCGAGACCGGCAGGAACGCCGCCAGGACGCGGATGTAGGTCGCCACCCGCTCCGCGTCGGTGTGCTGGTGGTTCGTGAAGATCGCCGCCAGCGGGTCGGCCAGGAAGAACGTGATCTCGGCGAGCAGGATCCCGGCGACGAAGCCCGGCAGGATCCCGACCGCCATGCTGCGGCGGATGTCGGCGATCCGCCCGAGCACGCGAAGGCGCGGGATCATCCGGGTGAGGCCGGTGTCGGCGCCCAGCTCGCAGGTGTTCGAGAGGATGATGAAGAGCGCGACGGCCTCGAAGAACGCGCCGGCCTCGCGCTTCGTGAGCGCCTGCGTCACGACGACGACCAGCACGAACTGCAGGACGCCGTTGACCACCGAGCCGATGAAGTTGAGCGTGCCGCCCCGGGCGACGCTCTTCAGGTCGGACTCGCGCTCGGCCCGTACGCCGTCGTCAGCCATCGGAGGCCCCGTTGGGGCTCGTCCATGCGAGCTGCCGGCCGAGCAGCTCCTCGAGCCGCCGGTTCGGCTCCGCGAAGCCGGCCGCGAGCCGCTCGCGCGTCTCCGCCGCCATGCCGCCCGCCGGGCGGGCGTTGAACGCCTTGAACTGCGGCGGCCGCGCGGGCATCGGCAGGCCCAGGAAGTCGAGCACGCCCCGGTACGCGGCGGCCGGGTCGGCGAAGAACTCCTCGGCCACGATCACGTGGATCTGGGCCGGGTCGAAGCGCGCGCGCCACGCCTCGAGCTGCGGCGCGTACTCGCCGCGGGCGACGTAGGCGTGGTGCTGGAGCGCCGGGCTGTCGTAGCCGGGGTCGGCCAGCATCCGCTCGCGCTCGCCGGCCAAGCGGCCCGGCTCCAGGTCGAGCGCCTCCTCGAACGTCTCGGCGTCCTCGAAGCCGCGCGCGTACTCCTGCTGGTACTGCGAGAAGGCGCGGACGACGGGGTCGCGGAGCATGAGGATCAGGCGGACGTTCGGGACGGCGGCCCGCACGCGGTCGGGCCCATGCGGGTGGAACACGTAGTACGGGCTCGCCTCGCCCGTGACGGCGCCGCTGCCCGCCCGCTCGCGCGTGCGCTCGGTCGGGAAGTGGGCCCGGTACCAGCGCAGGCTCCGCTCGTGGTTGACATCGAAGTAGTGCACGCCCTTCGACGGCGCCGCCCCGATCACCTGCGGGTGCTGATCCAGATACCGGTAGAGCGAGGTCGTGCCGCAGCGCTGCGCACCGATGATGAGGAAATCCGGCAGCGGCCGCGAGCCGGCGTTCAGCATGCGCGCCCCGACGTAGGCCGCCTTCACGGCGTCGGCCACGGGCTCGGGCACGCGCGAGTAGTTGTCGTTCCGGGCGCCGCGCTCGCGCCGCATCAGGCCCCCGATGCCGCGAGCGACCGAGCCATCGCGGGCTCCGGTGGAACATCGAGCCGGCCGGGCTCGCGCAGGCTGTAGCCGAAGCGGCGCACGCGCTCCTCGAACCGGTGCACGGCCCGGTCGGTGTCGGCGCGCTTCACGGGGTTCCAGCGCCGCCCCGACCAGCGCCGGAAGTAGGCGTCGTTGATGCCGGTGCGCACGGTGATGCCGCTCGGGTGCGGGGCGAGGCCCGCCGCCCGGAACGCCGCCTCGAGAACGCGGTCCGGGTCGGCCACGAGGTCCTCGTAGCGCAGGATCACCGGATCGCGCAGATGCGGCGCGTCGCCGATCAGCGTCTCGTGGCACACCAGCCAGTGCTCGACGAGCTCGCTGTAGGAGCTCCACGACCACTTGCGGGTCGCGCACGCGACCGCGATCGGGTGGCGCATCATCATGACGAGCCGCGCACCCGGGAACATCGCCTGGAGAAAGCGGCCCCGGATCAGGTTCGGGGGCGACTTCTCGACGAGCACGCGCCGGCTCAGGTCCCAGTGCGGGCCCCAGTCCGCGGCCAGCCGCTCGCGGCTCTCGTCGGTCACGAGCGGCGACTCCTCCGTGAGGTGCGCCCCGGGATCGAAGCCGAAGCGGCCGGGGCCGCCGTGCGCCCGCGCCGGCCGGTAGACCGACTGCAGGTGCTGGCCCTCGTCCTCGGGGACGCCGGTCTCGCGAAAGCCGCTCGCGTCGGGATGCGCGGCCAGGCAGCGGTGAAGGAGCGACGTGCCGCTGCGGTGCAGGCCGCCGACGAAGACGAGCGTCTTGCCGTCGAACGGGGTCGTCACGCGGGGACCAGGGCCTGCCGGCGCGCCCGCCGCAGCTCGCGCGTCGAGGGCTCCGGCTCGGGGTTGCGCGCGATCTCGCGGTAGGCGATGGCCGCCGCCACCATCACCAGCGGGATGCGCTCCGTGATGTCGTAGTAGGGCAGCTGGATGCAGGCCACGAGGATCGTGACGTGCGCCCAGAAGCACCACGGCGACCTCCACCTCCCCGAGCGGAAGAGCGTGTAGAAGATCCAGATCAGGAAGAGCGCGAGGCCGGGCACGCCGTGCGAGAAGACGAGCAGGAAGATCTCGCTCTCGGTGCCGAGGTTCGACTGCTTGTGCGTGGGCGACTGGACCGCCCCGAGCGGAGCGCCGAACCCGAGGATCGGCGAGTCGGCGATCTTCTCCTGGGCGCCCAGGTCGCGTCCGATGCGGCCCGTGTCACCCGTCTTGTGCGAGAACCGGCTCGTGGCGAGGTTCCCGAGCGGGCTGACCACGAGGATGATTCCGACCACCGCGAACGCCAGGATCACCTTGAGCGCCTGCTGGAAGTCGCCCCGCAGCCAGAACCGGAACATCGCGTACATGAGCGCGAGCCCGAGGCTGAGCCACAGGCCGCGGTTGAGCGAGAAGACGACCGGGACGATCGAGGCCGCCATCGCGAAGCGAAGGAGCGTCTTCCAGGCTCGCGACTCGGCGTGGAGCATGGCGCAGATCGCGCACGGCGCCAGCATGGCGAAGGCCGAGCCCCACGCGTTCGTGTATGCGAAGAACGTCTCCGGGCGGCCGATCGGGAACCCGAGGAAGTGCTGGACCTGGGCGAACTCCAGGTGGACGTGCGCGTAGACGTACTGATTCTGGCTCAGCCCGTGCGGGAGGAGCTTCTCCATCGGGCTCGCGAAGTTCATCCCCGGGAACGCCACGCCCAGCCAGCCGCCGAACACGACCATCACCCACAGAGCGGCCATCGCGTTCACGATCGCACGCGTCGAGATGCGCCGCTCGGGCACGTTCACCAGGTACAGGAAGACCGCGGCGCCGGCGACGTAGAACGAGAGCCTCCACCCCCACGCGAGCGCGCGGCTGGGGTCGCTGAGCTCGACGCCCGAGGCGATCACCCACAGGATGAAGAGCAGCCAGATGCCGAACCGGCGCGGGGCCAGGATTCGGCCGCGAACGACCATCGCGGCGATGAGCGGGAACGCGATCAGCGGCCACATGAAGAACGAGGCCCCGATCACCCACCACAGCGGGATCAGGGCGACGATGGCGAACGCCTGCCAGCCGCGCGGGAGCACGTACTCCCGTGGCACCCGCATGTCGACGGCGTCGGCCGGGACCCTAAACATGCCGGCCCCGCAGATAGCCGTACCGCAGGAGGAGCGGCCACGTGAGCGCGAGCACCGTGCGCCGCACCGGCCGGTCCATGTCGCGCCGCCAGGCCTCGTCGGCCTTCACGCGCTGACGGCCGTGGGAGAAGCGCATCGGGTTCCCGCGCACGCTGTGCTGGCCGGCCACCTCGACCGAGCCGTCGGCGAGCGCCGCCACGTCGACCTGCTCGCCGAGCGAGGCCAGCGCCCGCGCCACCTCGCCCGCCGGCTCGGCGGCGAGCGCCTCGTAGCGCATGCGGGCGGTCGGCGTGCGCAGGCGCAGGACGTCGAACGCCAGGTTGCACTCCATCCAGCGGACGCCGGCCTTCCACGGGCTGAACTCCTCGAAGAAGGCGGCGTCGCCGGTGACCTCGGGCCGCTCCACCTTCTTCATCCACGAGTGGACGACGCCGCGGCTGTCGCGCACGAGGTGCAGCACGCGCAGGCCGACACCGGGCGCGCGGCGCAGGAAGTAGGCGTAGGGCGGGTTCTTGGTGGAGTCGACGACCGTCTGCGCGCCCGACACGGTCAGGATCGCCTCGTACACGCGGGCCGTGAGCTCGGCGTATCGGTCGACCTTGCGCGCGTGGGCGGGGAAGAGCCGCGGCAGCGCGAGGAGCGGGATGTTGCGGTGGCGCAGGACGTCGGCCTCGAGCTGCAGCACCTCGTCGACGTCGACCTCCCCCCAGCCGCCGAACGCCTCCTGGCCCACGGCCTGCCAGAACGGGCAGTCGCCGAACGACTGCCCGCAGCCGCACAGCTCGTTCGCCGCCGGGCCGGCCTGCCAGACGTAGCGCAGCTCGCCCACCGCGACCATGCCGTCGAGCCCGCCGAGGAGGTGCGACAGGAGCGTCGACCCGCTCCGGCCCCACCCGCCGATGTAGAGGACAGGCGCCGGCGTCATACCTTCGTACGGAAGGCCCGCGGCGCGGGGTCGGGAGTCGTGGCGGAGGCCACGTCCGGCTCGAAGAGCGCCTGGACAAGCTCCTCGAAGCGGCGCACGGCGTCGGACGGGCTCGTGAGCCGCGGCGGCGCCGGCTCGCCGCCGTTCGCGTGCAGGACGCCGCTCAGGTAGCCGCGGAAATCGGTCTCCGACTCGGCCAGGATGATCGCGCCGTCCGCCGCGATCCGGCGGGTGAAGGCGTGCTGGTGGTCGTCGACGTGCTCGCCGGCCGCCTTGCGGCGCGGCACGACGATCGGCCGCTTGCCCATGGTCGCCGCCAGCATGATCGTGCCCGGCCCGCCGTGGCAGACGACGACCGCGGCCTCGCGCATCATCGCCTCCATCTGCTCGTGACCCAGGTACTGGCCATGATCCGCGCGCGTCGGCGGTGTGGACGTGCCGGTCTGGACGAAGCAGCGGGCGATCTCCTCGCCGCCGTCGGCAAGCCAGGCGTCGATCCACCGGCACAGACGGTCGAACGGGTGGAAGTCCGTCCCCACCGACACGAAGACGAGGGGGAGCCCGGCGTTCAGAACAGCCCCCCGATGACCTTCGCTCCCGGATAGAGGCGCTGCTGCTCCTCCCACTGGACGAGGAAGAGGCTCGAGAGCGGCCGGCACAGGCGGCCGGTGAGCGTCGCCGAGTCGATCCGGTCATAGACCTCGAGGTAGACCGTCTTGATCCGCAGCAGGCGGGCGACCACGAAGAACGGGAACGCCACGCCCGCGCCGTCGGACACCACGAGGTCGGGCCGGTAGCGCGGCAGGAGCCGCACGGCGAGCATGAGGTTTCGGAACGCGTTTCGCACGTTGCGCGTGGTCGGGTGGTACGCCCACACGACGTCCTCACCCTCGAGCAGCGAGCGCCCGTCGGGCAGGTCGAACGTCACCCAGGTGCGCTCGTGCTTCTCCCACCACGGCTTCAGCTGGTGAAGCTGGATGAGATGGCCGCCCGACGAGCAGACGAGCACGACCCTCACAGCAGTTCGCGCTCTCGGTTCGGCGTCCGTGTCTGGGAGAGGCCGGCTCCGCCGACCCCGACGTAGCCGCCGTACTCGTTCTCCTCCGACACCGAGACGCCGGTGAAGAGGAAGCCGAGCGTGGGCGCCGCGCAGGCGTCCAGCGCGCGCGCCAGCGCCACCATGTGCGGCCGGCTGGCGAGCCGGGCGCGGGCGACCACGATCACGCCGTCCACCTTCGAGCCGAGCATCATCGCGTCGGTGACGGGCAGCATCGGCGGCGCGTCGATCAGCACGATGTCGGCGCGGCCGCGCAGCTCGCCCAGGAGCTCGGACATGGTGCGCGACTCGAGCAGGTCGGCGGCGTCGGCCGGGGGCGGGCCCGCCGGCAGCACCTCGAGCAGGCCGCCGGTCGCGGCCCGGCCGTTGCCGGCCGCGTCGTCGGGCTGCTCGCCACCGGCATCGACGATCGTGAGCGCGTCGGCGAGGTCGCCGTGGCCGCTCAGGATGTCGGACAGGCCGGTGCGGTCGTCGAGCCCGAAGAACCGCTCGATCGCGGGCCGGCGCATGTTGGCGTCGACCAGGACGACGTGCGACCCGGAGCGGGCCAGCGCGACGGCCATGTTGGCGACCGTGCGCGACGTGCCCTCGGAATCGGCGGCGGCCACGAACATCACGGCCTTGGCCCGGTTGGCGCGCATCACGGTGCCGAGGTTCAGCTTGGCGATGCGGTAGGCCTCGGCGGAGGGGCCCTGCGCCCCGCCCCGCGGCGCGAGCAGCACGAGCGGGTGATCGCGCAGCGACCGCGGCGGCGACGGGATCGACGCCAGGAGCGGCACGCGCAGCCGCCGGCCGACCTCGTCGGCGGTGCGGATGCGCTTGTCGAGCAGGTCCTGGATGAAGGCCAGGATCACGCCCAGGATGAGGCCGAGGACGAGGCCCAGGATCGTGTTGCGGGTCGTCTGCGGCTGGGTCTGGTTGGCGGACTCGGCCGGCTGGTACTGCACCGTACCCGGCGGAACCGCGAGCCCGGCAATGAGGCCGTCGAGCTTCGGCTGCAGGCTCTTCACGAGGCTCGCCGGCGGCGGGACCGGGTTGCCATTGTTGTCTGTGTGCGGCTGGAGCGTCTGATGGATGGAGATCCACTGCTTGGCGTGATCGAGCTCCTGCTGGTACAGGAGGGACGCTCCGTAGACCTGAGCCCAGGCGTTGGCCAGGTTCTTGGCCACGAGCGGATCTGACGCATTTACGGTGAACTCGATCGAATCGCCTGTCGCGGCGGCGACGACGGTGGACGAGTGCACCAGCTGGTCGGCGGTGAGCCCGCTCTTCTTCACCTGCAGGAAGGGCGGCGACTGTGGCTGGAGCTCGCTCCCCGTGACGCCGACCTGCGGAATTGGAGCCGGCGTCTTCGTGCCGACGACGATCGACGCGATCGAGATCGTGTCCGCGAGTGGTGCATGGGTCTGCGACCACGTGATGCCGCCGGCCTTCGCCTCTGTGGTGCCGCTCTGCGGGCTTGGAAGCGACGCTGTGGCCTGGTATCTCGGCGTCTGGTTCTTCGAGTACGCGACGGCGGCAACCGTCATCAGCACCGTCACGAGCAGCACGATCCACTTCCGACGGGCGATGACACCGAAGTAGTCGCTCAGCGAAACCGACTCATACCATCCTGTTTCCACCGTTGGATCCTCTCGGGTCGTCTGCGATCGAGCCCGCACGGCCCGGTCGGAAAAGCTCGGTCATCAAGACGCCTCGCGGACGAGCACGCCGGTCTTGGGAGAATTTGCCTCGCCGTCCAACCTGTGGCCTCCCAAGCCAATGGTACCCCTGACCATATAGGCGTCAAGCCTCGTGGGAACACGGTTCCGGGCCGAGCCGGTACGGTGCCGCCCGTGAGAGACGTCGATTCCTGCACCCGCGGGCTGACCGCTGCCGACGCCCGCGTCCGGGCTGCAATTGGCCCGGTTTCCCCCGGCTGGAGGGCGATCGAGCGCTATGTGGTGCTGCCGACGGCGCGGCATCCGCGGATCCTCGCGCCGGTGTCCGCACCCGGCCCGGCGGCGGCCGCCGTCACACAGTTCTCCAACGGTGCGCCGGCCCGGGGGCGCCTTGCCGCCGTCGCCGCGGCAGCCGCCCTGCGGTCTGGCCTGGCCCACCGCGTCCTGCGCGGACGGGTCTCGATCGCCGTGGCGCCGGGCGTCGGAGACGGCGATCTGCCGGGCCTCGTCCTCCCACCACCTGGCGCGCGTGCTCGACCTTCCCCGGGCCGACCTGGCCGTCAGGGTGGGAGCGTCCCGGCCGAACGGGAAGCCGGTCGTGCAGGTGTCGGCGCCCGACGGGCGGATCGTCGCCTTCGCCAAGGTCGGCTGGAACGACCTCACCCACGGCCTCGTCGCCGCGGAGGCCGATGCCCTGCGCCGGCTGGCCGCCTCGCCTCCGGCGGCGTTCGCGGTCCCCGACCTCCTGCACGCCGGCGAGTGGAGCGGGAGCGCGGTCACGGCCGTGGTGCCCGCGATGGGCGGACGGCCGCACGTGTCGCCCGAGCCGCCGGCCGGCGTGACGCGCGAGCTGGCCCTCGGCGCTGCGACGGGGCGGGCCGTCCTTGCGGAGGCGGGCTGGTGGCGGCGGGTGCGCGAGCGGATCGAGGCCGCCGGCGGCGACGAGCAGCGCACGATGGCCGAGCGGATCGGCTCGATGGACGGCGGCCGCGAGCTGGCGTTCGGCCGCGGCCACGGCGACTGGACACCGTGGAACATGGCG
>Ga0070693_100001615_pt1 | contig 10179 bp, 12 predicted proteins | sample KBSK1103metaG_FD_65472 | JGI IMG/M metagenome (GOLD analysis project Ga0070693, IMG submission 65472) | Corn, switchgrass and miscanthus rhizosphere microbial communities from Kellogg Biological Station, Michigan, USA - KBS K1-10-3 metaG | ecosystem: Host-associated > Plants > Roots >... | reverse complement strand
CGTTCCCCGTGGCGAGCGCACCGTCGCCGATCTCTCCGACACGAAGATCACTCTCGATGGCGGGACCCAGATTCTGTCTTCAGCGAGTGCAGACCTCGCCAACGATTCGACGCCCGTTCCCCCGGGCGCGCTCCGAATCCGAAAAGAGGACATGAGCGCGATCATGCCGAACCTTAGTGCAGGTATGAAGGTATACTTCTACTGAGTCACATGTTTGAGGACGCACGACCATTGGTCGGCGCGGCTTAAACCAACCGAGGTAGAAAATGGCTGGCAGAATTCTCTCGTATGGCGGAAAAACGGTCTGGATGCTCATCGCCGGATTCGTGGTCGCGGCGATCCTGAGCGTGATGCTTCTCACCAGGACGGCCGAGCTCCGCTATCAGCGTGACGTCAACCGCATGGTCTATAATGACAACCTCGGCGTCCTCAACGAGGTGAAGGCGAAGCTCGGAATGACGGGCGACAGCCTCAAGACCCTTCTCAATGAGACCCCCGCGGAGGCCGCCAACCAGCCTTATCTCGTGGTCAGCATGGCGGATCACCGCCTGTGGTACAAACAGGGCAAGGAAGTCCTGTTCGAGGCGCCGGTCGCTACCGGCAGCGGCAAGGAGCTGGTCGGCGGGTCAGCAGGTCAGTGGCGGTTCGAGACCCCGCGCGGCCGCCTGACGGTGAAAGGGAAGGACGAGAATCCGGCGTGGGTTCCTCCCGACTGGCATTACGTCGAGCAGGCCCACAAGAAGGGACTGGGCATCATACATCTGAATCCAGGGCAGTCGATCTCCACCGGTGACGGTGGCGTTGTAACGACGAGCAACGGAGAGGTCGTCAGGCGTTACGGTAACGGCTCCTCGGTGTCTTTAGGTGGAGGAGTCGAAGGCAAGGAGATCGTCGTGAACGGAAACATCGTTGTGCCGCCATACGGCACTACCGCACGCAGATACATGGGTGTCCTCGGTACCCGCCGGCTCGAGCTCGGCGATGGCTACGGCATCCATGGCACCGATCACCCGGAATCGATCGGGCAGTCCGTTAGCCACGGCTGCGTCCGCATGCGCAACGAGGATATCGAGCGCCTTTACCCGATGGTCGCGGTTGGGACTCCCGTCTACATCTATTGATAGACGCTTGGAGTCCGCAGTCGTAGGCGAGCGAAGGGGACATCCTACCGGCGAAGAGCTGGAGCTGCCGGATGATCTACCGGTTCGCAAAAGACATACAGCGAGAATGGTGTGGTTCGCCGTCGGAGCTGTCGCCGCAGTCGGAGCGTTCCAGTTCCTGCAGGCCGCCGACGACGCTACTGATCGCCCGATCGGTACCTTCATCGCCCGCTCGGTAGTTCCGATCGCCGAGCCATCGGTGAGCGCCTTCGGCTCCAGCGGTGAGGTCAAGCTCGCCTTCGCCATGCCCGCCCAGGAGATATCCTACCCCCTCGATGTGCACGGCGACCCCACTGCGCTGCAATACGCCTGGACCCGCGTTGGCGACACTAGCCTCGCCACCGGAGCGCAGCCGCTCGGTGGCGACAAAGTCTCGGCGCCATCCGAAGCGGGCTTTTACCACCTGAGTCTGCTCAAAGGTGGTCAGCGACGGGGGGTGGAAGGACTGACCCTGGCGGTGCTGGTGCCCTTCACGGAAAAGGAGAAGGGGATGGTGCGTGGCTACCGGATCGGGACCTACCTGGCCGAACGTATGCGCAGCAAGACTCCGCCTCCCGAAGGATTCCTCGAGATAAATCCGCCCGACGTCGAGCTTCCGATCACCAGGCACCTCAAAGTCGGTGACTTCGTGAACCACGACCAGGTTGGCGTCTGGCCCAGTTACGCCGCTGTCAATCCAAAGTTGCTGGACAAGCTGGAGCTGGTGATTCAGGAAATCGCGCGTTGGCATGGAGACAAGGCGGTTGCCGACATCGACATCGATGTTCACTCCGGTTTCCGCGCCCCTGAGCACAATCGCCGCGTTCGCCGCGCGGCCAGCGATAGCCAGCACCAGTACGGCGACGCCGCGGACGTAGCCATCGATGCCAACGGCGACGGCAGAATCACCGCGATTGACTCCAGAATGGTAGGTTTGGCCGTAGAGATAGTGGAGCTCAAACATCCCGAGCTCGTTGGAGGCCTTGGCATCTACACAACGGGGCACTCCAGCACCAATTACGTGCATATTGATGTGCGCGGGCGCCGCGCACGGTGGCGAGGAGGCGGCTGAAATGAACGATATCCTGCGTGAGAGGCTCATTCGTAAGCTCGACACGCTTCCCGAGGAGAAGATCTATCAGATCCTCGATTACATCGATTTCCTGGAATCCAAGTACGCACCCAAGGTGTCGGCTGCACCCAACCCGCTGAAGAGATTCGCGGAAGGCGTTGAGGACACTCTGCGCGCCGGCAAGATGTCGGCGGGTGCCATCGCCGGCACCATGAACGTGATGAACAAGGCAGTTGGCGTCGTTACGGACGTTGCCAACGCTGGCAAGTCAGTTGCAACGGAGATAGCCGGGGTGGTGTCTTCGGTCACAACATCGAAGCCACCGCAGGCTCCTCCGGCGGGCTCGGCTGGTCCCGCTGCGTCAGCGACACCCGCCAATCAGACTCCGCCCACTCAGCCACCGGGAGATCAGCGCAAGTGAGAACCCAATCGGGTCGTTCCACCGCCTCCGCGCGCAAGACAGGAAGACGCACCGCCCGCGCTACCTCAGCGGGCACTGCATCACGCGCCAACGGAACTCCTCGCGAGGTCCGGATGCCAAGCGAGGCTCCGCGCACCGGTGCCAAGCGTACGATCGTCTCGACGATGAAGGAGCTGCCGAACTTTCTGCGACTCCTCGGCGGCCTCCTCACCGACCGTCGCGTCTCCAACACCGATAAGCTCCTCGTCGCCGGAGCCATCGGCTATATCCTTCTGCCAATGGACCTCGTCCCCGACTTCATCCCATTCTTAGGTGAGGTCGACGATCTCTTTCTGCTGGTTCTCGCGCTGCAGCGGCTGATAGCCAATGCCGGCAAAGCCGTTATCGAGGATCATTGGATGGGAGATCCCGGCCAGCTGCGCTCGCTCGATCTGGAGCGCGTACTGGTGGCGGCAGCGTTCTTCCTGCCGCGAAGAATACGACGGAGGCTCCGTGCAATTGGGCGGGAGATATAGAACAGCGGTACTGCTCGTCGCGCTCACTGTAGTCGGCGCCTGCCACAAGAACACGAACGAAGATCTCCAGCTGATGACGCAGGGTTGCACCACCCGCGCCTACGCCAAGGGTCTGACCCCGCACCTGCCTCCCGCTCCAACCCTCAAAATGGGGCATGGCGGAGTCATCGGGACATTGGCGGATGCGGGCGGCGCCCTGCCGCACTATTCGATTCTCGCCACCACTCCCGGCAACAGCCTTCACGCTTCGCGCGCGAGCGCAATCGCGGATAGCCTAGGCGGATTCGTTTTCGACGGTCTGACGCCCGGCCTCTACAGGCTCTTCGTCCAGCCCTACTCGCACCGCGCCGACTCGACCGACATCAAGATCACCGCGGGACAGATCGACACCGTTGAACTGCGACCGCAGTTCTACGGATGCGTCAGCTGACCTGACGCTTTAACCCTCCGCACCCCGCTGGTGAGGGGCGGTGCCTTGCTTGTACATTCGGTTGTCGAGAACCCCGGACACCGTACACGCAGGAGCAGCCGCATGTGCAGGAACATCAAGACCCTCGCCAACTTTGAGCCGCCCGCCACGCACGATGAGATTCACGCGTCGGCTCTCCAGTTCGTCCGCAAACTGAGCGGAACCACCAGGCCCTCGCGCGCCAACGAGGAAGCCTTCAACATCGCGGTAGAGGAAGTGACCGCTGCCGCACACAAGCTCGTTCATTCTCTCAAGACCAGCGCGCCGCCCCGCAATCGTGAAGTCGAGATCGCCAAGGCGCGCGAACGCTCGCTCAAACGGTTCGCGTGACACCGATCATGAAGACACTCGGCCTCGCACTCGGAGTGATTTTGCTCGCCGGAAACGAAGCGTCATCGCAGCCGAACGACCAGCAGCTTCGCAACGATTGGGCGAATTTCGCCAGGTACCGCGACGCCAACGCGAAGCTCCCGCCTCCGGCCGCGAACGAGAGCCGGGTCGTTTTCATGGGCAACTCGATCACCGAAGGCTGGGAGAAGTATTTCCCGACGATGTTCGCGGGCAAGCCTTACATCAGTCGCGGCATCAGCGGCCAGACGACTCCGCAAATGCTGGTTCGCTTCAGGCCGGACGTCGTTGCCCTCAAGCCCAAAGTCGTTGTCATCCTGGCCGGCACCAACGACATCGCCGGTAATACCGGTCCGTCGACTCTCGAGATGATTGAAGACAACATCGCGTCGATGGCCGAGATCGCCCGCGAGAACGGCATCAAGGTGGTGCTATCGTCGGTGCTGCCCGTCTTCGACTATCCCTGGAAGCCAGGGCTGGAGCCGGCGCCGAAAATCATCGCCCTCAACAAATGGATCAAGGATTACGCTTCCCGGCACGGCGCCGTTTACGTCGATTACCACTCGGCGATGGCCGACGCGAAGGGCGGGATGAAAGACGGTCTGGCGCCGGATGGCGTTCATCCCAACGAAGCCGGCTACCGACTGATGGCTCCGCTCGTCGAGCAGGCGATCCAGCGGGCGCTCGCCGGCAAATAGACTTCGTTCGTCTCTCGGCTAGTTGAAGCGGGTCGCTCTCCAGAGCGAGCTCGCCGCCACGGCCAGCATTCCGAGAGTCGCGAGTACCAGGATAGCCGCCCAACCGCCGTGCAGCGCTATTTGCGGCGGCCTCGCGACCAGCGCGAATCCGATGATCGTCGCCGTCGCAACCCCAACGACGAGCCAATCAACCCAGGTTCGTTTCCGCTTGCCGCCCGCATCCTCGCCGGCGATCCTGGCGCGGGTGTATTCCGGATCAACGCGATATCGCCTCGCCTCGTCGGCTGCCGCCTCCTCCCAGCGCTGGTGCTCGCTTGGGCTGACCGAAGAGAGCGCGATGATTCCAGCGCCGACTGCCATCACCAGCGATCCGCCGATCACCTGCGTCAGCACCGAATGTGACGCGCCGCGCAGCTCGCCGAAGACAAGGATCCCCCAGAGCAGTCCCCACAGCTGGTTGGTGTTGGAGAGCGGAATGCCACGAGTGATACCGGCGTATTTCACTGCGTACTGCTGGAAGAGATCGCCCACCACCCAGACGAATCCTCCCGCCAGAAGCCAGAACAGAACGTGCTTCGCGCCCGACAGCTCACCCCAGAGCTGCGTCGGACCACCCGAATACGTCAGCGCGAGTGCGGTCATCATGCCGAGCTCGCCGACGGTAAAGAACGTGATGAATGACAGTGGACTCATCCCGGTGAGATACGCCTTCCGGTAGGGGATGTACATCGTGCCCCACAGCGCGCCCGCCGCCAGCGCCGCGGCAACTCCCCGCATTGCGTCTTTCGCCGGAACCTGCGCCGCTGAGGCCGCCGCCAGCGCTGTTCCGCCGGCGAACATCAGCAGCGCGCCGCCAATGACGCCGAACCACCGGCGAGAGTCGGCACCGCGCAGCTCACGGAAAAAAACAATTCCCCAGATGATTCCCAGCAGGCTGTTGCTGTTCCAGAGAGGGAATGCGATGCTCAGACCGACGTCGCGCACGGCGAATATCGTGAGCGTGTTGGCGACGGCCCACAGACAGCCCGCCAGCACCGCCCACACGATCAGATGCGGCGCCTGCCTGAGATCCGCCGCGACGTACGAGGTTCCCTGTATGAGTGCGGGAATGGTCCAGCGAGCGAGGAAGACGCCGATCACCATGCTCAGCGAGATGAGCACCGGCGACAATCCGAGGGTGACCAGCTTGGTCGGGGCTTCCGCCGCGCCAAGCCACGCGCCGGCCGTCACGCCGCACAGCATGCCGACGCTCTGGAGGGTCCGCAGCCGGCGCGGGTCGAATCCGCGTCCCGCTACCGAATCTCGTGGATCGGATCGGTTCGGCGAGGTCAAGAAATCCACCGCAGCACGAGAAGTCCCGCGATGAGCACCGCGACCGGAACCCAGAACTGCGGGTCGCGCAGCACCAGACTCAGCCAGCTACCCGAGCTATCGTTCCCGTCGTTCATTGCTTCACCTGGCAGTGGGCGCGCAATACTGGGAGGACTGGCGACTCCGCGCAAGACCAGCATCATTTCAAGTCTCACATTTGCGGGAGGCTCCTGTGGCAGCCAAGGAAGAATGGCGGAAGATCGTGGCCTCTTCGCTCGACTGGGAGCAGGCCCACGCCTCGCTCGAAAGTGCGCTCCGCGGCCTGCCGCCCGAGCTGCGGGGTAAACGTCCAACCGGGTTTCCGCACTCGGTGTGGGAACTGCTGGAGCACATTCGCATCACCCAGCGCGATCTGCTCGACTTCGTGCAGAACCCGGAGTACGAAGAAAAGCTCGAGTGGCCGAAAGACTACTGGCCATCGAACCCAGCTCCGAGCAGTGAGAAATCGTGGAACGAATGCCTCGCCGGCTGGCGCAAGGATCGCATGGCGCTGGAGCGCTTCACCACTGATACCGATATAGATCTGACCACGAAGATTCCGCGCGGCACCGGTCAGACTTACCTGCGAACCATTCTCGTTGCAGTGGATCACGCTTCCTATCACGTCGCCCAGATCGTCACCGTGCGCCAGCTGATTGGATCGTGGCCTCCGCCCAAAGCAAAGTAGGGATGAAGCCCGCAGCCGCCGCCAGAAAAACGAAGGCAGCCCGTTCAGCGCCGGAGATCATCGTTCTCTCCAGGTTGGACGCCGAGGCCTACGAGCCGCGCGGCAACGAGATCTGTATCTCGATCTTCGACCCTGATGCAGAGCCGGCGCGGGTTTCGACGGAATTCGCAGCGGTCCTCCGGCTCTCCTTCGACGATGTAACGCAAATGGGCGAGCCCACCGACATCCTGTTCGCCCACGATCACGCCAACGCCATCGCTCGTTTCATCCGGGCATGGCCCGCTGTCGAGCGAGTGGTCATTCACTGCAACATGGGCGTCAGCCGATCACCAGGCGTTGCACTGGGTTTGTGCGACTGGCACGGTTGGGCGACGGCGGAGCTGGAACGATCTCATCCGGGCTGGAATCGTCTCGTGCGCACTGTGATGCGCGAGAGCGCGGCACGCGCCGAGGGCTCGCGATAAATCCTGATTGCGCGCGCAAAAAAAAATCGTGTGAAACCGATCGTCGCCACATCGCGTAGAGCGTGAAACTCTTCGCCTGTAGTCTGCGCTTCTCTCGCTGACGATCGCGAACCCCCCTCGATGTTGCCGACTATTGCGACTAGTCACCGGTGCCCATAGCGTGAGCATCCTGCTTTCACCCAGTCTGGAGGTTCGGATCGTGAGCCGTGCTACTGGACCGTTCGAAGTGTCTCTCAAGCCACTGCCGGGTGATGATGATCCCGGCAGCGCGATGCTGGGCCGGATGTCGATCGACAAGCAGTTCCACGGCGACCTCGAAGGAACGAGCAAGGGTCAAATGCTCACCGGCGGGACGCCGATCAAGAACTCGGCAGGCTACGTCGCGATCGAGCGGGTGACGGGCACTTTGAAAGGCCGGAAAGGCTCATTTATCCTCCAGCACACTGGGATCATGAACCGCGGGGCTCCCTCCCTGACCATAACGATCGTCCCAGACTCAGGCACCGAGCAGCTGGAGGGGCTCCGGGGCACCATGACGATCAAAATCGAGGGCGGAAAGCACGCCTACGAGCTCAACTATACGCTCGGGACTCCGTGAGCTGACGCTGGGGACGCCCTGTCCCGATAAAGCGATCAGACAAGCTTTGGAAGCAAGCCAACCTTTTGAAACCGGCGGGCGTCAAAACCGTAGTGCCCGGAGTATGTAGGGTTTATCCCCTACTCCCGGAATCCCGTCGACCAACACCTCCTCAGAGCTGGCCTCATGAAGCGCATCTTGTTCGCCCTCCTCGCCCTCGCGCTTAATCTCGCGGCGGTATCACTCCCCGCACAGAATCCCGCGGGTCCGCCGGCAGGCGCACAGCAGCAACCACCCGCAGCACCGGGTGAAGTCAAAGGCTCCATCGTGGCTGCCGATAGCAGCAACGCCGCGGTCCCGCGACCGGCTGTCGCCGTGCGCAGCAAGGCCGACGGCAAGCTCGTTACCGGCGCCTACGGCTCCCAGGATGGCACTTTCAAGATCCAGGGACTTCGTCCCGGAACCTATTACCTCCGTGTGTCGGGCATCGGCTTCACGCCGCTCAACACACCGGAATTCACGATTACTCCCGCCGCTCCGTCGGTTGATGTCGGCGCGATCAAACTTCCGCGCGTCTCCGTGACGCTCCAGAGCGTCCAGATCACGGGCGAGAAGCCGACGATGACGATCGAGCCCGATCGCAACACGTATAGAGCGAAAGACGTGGCCCCGGCTGCCGCCAATGCCAGCGACGTGTTGCAGAACACTCCGTCGGTCGAAGTCGATGCCGAAGGCAAAGTGAGCCTGCGCGGTAACGAAAACGTAGCGATCCAGATCAACGGCCGGCCGACTCCGATCAAAGGCTCGCAGCTCTCGGCGTACCTCAAGCAGATTCCTGCCAACATCGTCGAGCGGATTGAAGTCGTACCCAATCCATCGGCCAAGTACGATCCGGAAGGCATGGCCGGCATCATCAACATCGTTCTCAAGGCCAACACCGACCTCGGCTTGAGCGGCGGCCTCAACAGTGGTTTCGCCAGTCCGAGTCGCATGAACGTCGGGACGAATCTCGGCTATCAGGAAGGGAAGGTGACGCTGTTTGGAACCTACGGGTTCAATTCGGATGATCGAGGCATCGAAGGCATCAACAACCGGTTGCGCTTCGATCAGTCCGGCGACCCGCAGGATTACACCAATCAGGACATCGAAGGAGCTACCAAGAGCGGTGGCCACAACTTTACCGGCAACATCGACCTCAAAGTCACGGATAAGGATGTCGTCTCGAACTCCCTGACCTTGAACAAGCGGCACAACAACGATGCGTCACTCGCCGGCTACTACGAGTACGATTCCGACAAGATTTTCACTGATCGCTACGTGATGGACAAGAACACAAAGGCCAAAGGGCTTGTTGTCGATAATTCACTTTCGTGGAAGCACACGATTGCCCCCAGGACCCACGAGCTCTCCACGGAAGCTCGTTTCAGCCGGTCGCACGATCAGGATGCCACCCTGCTATTCCGTGAGCCGCAGAATCTTGACGGTACCAGCTCGGGCCCGCCGCTCGAGGGCGAGACTGACCTCAACGATGGTGTCACCAAGCAGTTCACCGGTCAGCTCGACTACACGCGGCCGATGTGGGGCAAAGCCAAGCTCGAGTCGGGGCTGAAGGAAACCGACCGTTGGCTCGACAAGGATTTTCTCGTTCTCAAGGATCCCCTTGGCGACGGCAACTGGACTCCGAGCGATCTGAGCAATCGCTTCAACTTTGACGAATCGGTGCACGCCGTTTACGGTGTATTGAGTCAGAGCGTGGGCAAGTGGGATCTGCAGGCGGGACTCCGCGGCGAATGGTCGTCGCGCAATTTCGAACTGGCCGGCGAGCAGGCGATACCGTACGACTATCACAACTTGTTCCCCAGCGGCGTGATCTTGTACAAGTTCAGCGAGCAGACCAACGCCAAGGTCAGCTACTCCCGCCGCATTCGCCGGCCCGGTAGTCAGGAGCTGAATCCGTTCCCGCAGTTCTTCGATCAGCAGAACGTCTTCATCGGCAATCCATACCTCAATCCCGAGTACACGGATGCGATCGAGCTCGGCCTCAGCAAGACGGGGCAGCTCGGCTCCCTCCAGCTTTCACCGTTCTATCGCCACACCACGGACATCATTCGCGTCAACATCAACACGGCTGACACCGTGGATGGCCGTGAAGTCACCTCGGTGAGCTTCGAAAACCTGGACAAGGGTGATTCGTGGGGGACGGACCTGAACGGCAACCTGCGGCTCGGTCCGAAGCTCAACGCATTCGGTGGATTCAACCTGTTCAAGATGGTCACCGATGGCGGTTCACAGTCGGCGCTCTCGTCGAACGGGGTTACCTGGTCAACGCGTATCAACGCGACATCGCAGATCACCCCGACGGTCATTCTCCAGGGCAACTATTTCTACCGCGCCCCGGTGAAGATCGAGAAAGGCCAGTTCTCGGCGATGCAGATGGC
>Ga0070693_100001610_pt1 | contig 10193 bp, 9 predicted proteins | sample KBSK1103metaG_FD_65472 | JGI IMG/M metagenome (GOLD analysis project Ga0070693, IMG submission 65472) | Corn, switchgrass and miscanthus rhizosphere microbial communities from Kellogg Biological Station, Michigan, USA - KBS K1-10-3 metaG | ecosystem: Host-associated > Plants > Roots >... | reverse complement strand
GTTCAAGTTAAAATGATAGATGCCGGTCTTGCCCGAGTTTAGAACCTCGCGAGCTTCGGCCCAGATGTCTGCTTCGACACATCCACCTCCGACAGTGCCGATGAACGATCCGTCATCAAAGATGACCATCTTCGCTCCGACTTGCTGAGGCGTCGACCCTCGCGTTTTGACCACTGTCGCCATCGCCGCGCGTGAACCCAGATCGAGACGTCGTTTCATCTCGATGTAAATTTCTCCGGCGCTCAATGAACGTCCCGCAAGAAGATAGGTGTTGTGAGTATCGGACATAGTCAGGCTCCGAGATGGTTGATTATAGAGGCGAAGCACATTAATTGAGAAGACGCCATTGACACTGATGCGACCTTTTCCATCGACTGTCATATGCAGTACGCGCTTCGCGTCGCAGCGCGTCTCTGCTGATTGATTGACGAGTCCGGCCGCCGGAACTAAACTAAGCCCTGCGATAAAACTCACAGACCTCTAATCCTCAGGAGCCAAACCAGCGAAGGAGGAATAAGAAAATGGCGGAATTCGGAACTGTTAAGGCCTCCCCACCTCTCATGCTTCGAGAAACGCCGGGCGGAACGATCAAAGCCAAGTTACCCGACGGGTCCACCGTCGAGATCCTCGAAGACCAGGGCGCCTTCCTCAAGGTGGACGCGAACGGACAAGTCGGTGTTGTCGACGCCCGGTTCATTATTCGGGGCGCGTCGGGCGCGGAAGCCACCGACGCCGCTCCCGGCGGTTCTTTTCATTTTGAAGGGAAGGCCGCGATCGCACCGGATGGAACGCGCTTCGGCACAAAATCGGGACCCGGAGTCTTCAACCTCGGGACGACTTCGATGGGGCAGTTTGTAAGTCTGCACCCGGATCGATTCCCCAACCTCAAGCCGTCGCGCCTGCGAGTTATGCAAGCAGTCTCCGCCAACGAAGGAATGTTGGAAGCGATCAATACCTTCGACAACTCCTTCCTGACCTTCGGAGCTTTTCAATGGACGGCCGGAGCCGCCGATGGAGCGGGTGAGTTACCGGCGTTGATCGGACGTCTCAAGCAAAGCAATCCATCCGCCTTCAACCAGTTCTTCGGACAGTTCGGATTGGACACCGCTTCGATAAAGACTCCCGCCTCGTCGCCCGCCACGGGCTTCTTTACCTTGAATGGAAGCGTTCTCAAAAATGCTGCTGACAAGGAGACCAAGCTCCGGACTTTGGAATGGGCATTTCGGTTCTTCAAGTCCGGACATGACGATGGCGTCCGGCAAGTCGAAATAGACCACGCCGCGGGACGCATCGATCAGTTCTATCCGAAGGCCGCCATTCGAAATCGAATGATAGGCGACTTCGTGACGTCCGAGGCCGGCGTCGCGCTGATATTGGATGAACACGTGAACCGGCCCGGACACGTGATTCCGCCAGCCGGCGCGCTCAGCACGATTGCCAAAGCGGTCAACCAGTTTGTCACCGAGCACGGGTCGGATGATCCGGAGAATTGGACCGACGCCGAGGAACGCAGGCTGCTGGAGATCTACATCCAGATTCGCAACACAACCAACATGACTGATTCGCAGAAACGGGCCAATAGAATCCATGACGCAGTAACCGCCGGGCTCGCGTCGGACCATCGCCTTTCTTACCAGGGGTGAGAAGAAATCAGGTCAAAATGGATTGGTCTTCCCCATAGCCTTAACGCTGTCGTTGATTCCCTGCCTCGCAGGAGAAAACCCAGGTTGAAGCTCTAGCGCCTGTTTGAATGCGTCGATCGCTTGTTGGTGTTTGCCGCCTGCGGCAAAGTAACGCCCGAGGTTGTAGAACATCGTCACGTATACGGGCAAGACTTTGAGCTTGACCACGTCGCCGTCTTCGAACTTGATAGTCCCGTCCGTCAGGCCTCTAGTGACGAGCCGCCCTCCCGAAGGCTCCACGAAACCGCGTTGCTCGGTCGCCTGAAATATCAGACCTTGCGGGAACAACTGATAGGACTTAGTCAGTGCTTTCGTCAGCTCAGAATCTGTGCCGTCCCGATTCGCGGCGATGTCGAGCGTCACATAGACCGGCGCTGTCTGAATGTGATTGCTGACGAACGCGAGAATCATGTCATAGAAGCGCGCGCTGATTCTCTGATTCAACATCACGTCGCGTTGATACAGATCGGGATCACGCTCCCAGTGCGTCAGGTCCTCGAGAAAAGCATCGACCTTGTCGCGCGCCTGCTCGATCGTCGTGGGATACGCACGGGCGAGATAGTCGAAGTACCAGGATCGTCGAAGCTGATTGACATCGATCGCGACGACGTCTTCGCGCCGATGCTCGATCTCGCGTTGATACAGCGACGGCGAATACACCTGCCAGTCTCGAGTAAGCACCATTCCGCCCGGCTCAATCGCCGAATAAATATTGTCGAGGTAATCCGTCGCAATGAAGTATCGACTGCGATTGTTGTAAGGCAAATTCGCAACCAGCGCGACAATCAGAATGACAGCGATTGATACGACGGCCAGGTAGCGAGCAGGTTTCGAAGAAAGACGCTTCCACTCCGTGATCTTCTTAATCAACCAATGTGTGCCGAATCCTGCTGCGATCGCTCCCGACATAATCACCGGCAGGTAATACGCGTCTTTGTCTTCCGCGATCTCGTAGCCAAGGCAGTAGACGAGATCAGCGGCAACCGCCAGCGTTAGAAACCAGAACAGCGCTCGGTCGCGGCGATAAATCGCGAGGAATCCGGCTATCGCCAGCACGGGCACGAGCGGCAACCAAGCCGGGCCAAATTGAGTCGCGGCCAGCTTGATGAAATCGCCGAACTGCGACGCGATCGTCTTCAAAGACCACTCGAAAAATACTTGATACTGCCGGCCGGTTACGTGCCACCAGAAGTGCTCAAACGTCCGCGGATCGCCCCAGTTCATCACTGGAGATCTGGACGCCGCGATCGGCAAGTAGACATAGATACTCAACCCAGCGAAAGCGCACAGCGCGGCATAAGCCAACCTTCGACTTCTGTAAAAAGCCAGACCTTCAGTCGCAAGCACAAGGGCGCCGAACGCAGGCAGCATCAAGCCGACAGTAACGTGATGCACGCCCAACCCCAGCCCGAAGAAAAATGCCGCCGCATAGAGCCATCGATCCGACTTGCCGCGATCTTCTCTTCTCTCCCGATGCTCGATCGTCAATCGACGCCAGCGAAACATGAAAAGAAAGATCGTAAGGATCAGCACTGAGTTCAATGTATAGACTTCCGCGATCGTCGCGTAAGCCCACAACGTGCGAGAGAACGCGAGCAACAACCCCGCGGCTATGCTCGAGACTATCAACGCGATCGGATCGACGGACTCGGTAACGTTCAACGCTTTCGCGCCGGCGCCAGACGATCCTTTTTTCCCGCTGCGAGCGGCTTTCCTGGACACTCTGCCCGCAACCGAAAGAATCATCGGCGTGACCATCGCTTCAATAACAGTCAGAGTGAGAACGGACGAAGCCAGCCCGCCGAACAAAGCTGATGCGAGGTTCACTCGCACTGCGATATTGCCGATTGGGACCACCGTCGCGAGATGAGTCAACAAAACATAGAGTGGAAATCCGGGTGGGTGAGCAACTCCAAGCGATCGCGCCGCCACTATCAACTCGCCGCTGTCCACGAACACAACGCTCGGAGCAAGCGTCAACGCATAAAGGACAATCGATATGACAAACACGGCCAACCCGCACGCAATCCGAATCCTGGAAATGGGGAACGCGGCGCCCGAGTGGGAGGTCATCCTCTCGCGCTCGCTTTCTTGTAGCTCGTGTAGCGCACGTTCACGATCACCCGAGTATGGTAGCGCCCCATTCGAATGCTGTCGTCGGCCGAAGTGTACGCGGGGAACCAGTATTTATCGTAGTTCTGAAAATATGTTTCGAATTTCGGCGTGCGATGCGCGCTTTGCTCGGGTAATGCCTCGCCCGCGATCTTGACCACGCATAAATCCTGATCGTCGATCCACACCCGGCCTCGCAGGAACCGCTCATCGCTTTTGTCGGGATCCGGCATCTTCACCTTTGGCTTCACATCGAAGACATAAGTATTCAACTCGTCGATACGTTCGCGTCCGACGTAATTCAACTCATATTGATCCAGCGCCTCGGGGGTCAGGACAAACTGATAAACGCGCGTGAGGTTGTTTGCGGCATTCGTGCCAATGTAAATGTCCCGCGGAAGCGTCGAGGTATTCTCGAGTATCTTCTCCAGACGTTTTCCGTTGGGATCGAATGAGATTTGTGAGAAGCGGTAGAACTTGCCGGTGATTGTGTCCGATTGGCTGATCGTTTGAATCGTCAGCTCGGCGTAGTAGGTATAGTCACGCAATGCGCTCTGCAATTGACGCCCTCGCTCGGCCGCGGCGGTAAGTATCTCACCGGGAGCCGGCTTGGGTGTTTCCTGCGCGTGCGAAACGGCGGTGATAAGGATTATCGCGAGCGCCTCGCCAAAGGCAATCAGCTTCTTTAGTGGGATGGTGAACTTCAATTATTATCCCCGGGGTTTGATTCGCTTGTAGCGGGTATATTTGATCTCAACTTTGATCGGCAGGTCAACGCGTTTCAGGTCCAGGACATCGCGAGCATAGGCCAGACTGGGCAGCCATATACCGCGCTCGATGTTCTCCCGGTAGCATTCGAACTTCGGATAACTCGCGTTCTCGTCTTTCGCGATCACGGCGCGGCCTTCGAATTTGACGATCTGAAAGTCCTGCTCGTCGATCCACACCGTTCCCTTGAATGGGTGATCGCTCTTGTCGCGTTTCGGAAAGTGCCGGGCATCGGACGGCTCGACATCAAACACGTACGTGCTCAAGTCGTCCACTTTTTTGCGGCCCCCGAAGTTGATCGAGTAACTCGATATCAGATTCGGCATCAGAAAATACTGATCGACTCCCAAGAGACTCTTGAAATCCGGTTGAAGCATGCCGATCATCGCGGCCAACGGCGATGGCGGGTATTCGATTATCTTCTCGGTTCGATTCCCGCTGCTGTCATAAGTCATCTCGGAGACTCGATGCAACTGGGCGCGTACGCTGTTCGCTTCGCCGAACGTCTGGACGAGAATGTCTTGCTGATAATAGAAGTCGCGCTCGGCAGCCTTGAGCATCATCTCGTTTGCGGCCGCGCGTTTTATTACCTCTTCAGGCGAGACTTCGGGAATTGGCACCGCCGTAACCGCCACTAGCGACACGCACACAACAGCCGTGGCTAAAAGAACGGGCACGAATCGAGGAAGATCCAGCTTCATTGGAGTCCCCTCCACAAGAGTCGCTGATTGATCACCCAGGTTGGGGTCGAAGCTTATCTATGTTTGAAACAGAAGCGCAAGCGGCGAGCGGCACGCAGCCGCTCGCCGCCTAATGTTGATTACGGACGCTTCGGTTTTGGCTCTGGCTTGGATTTTTGATCCGGCGGCTTTACAGGCGCCGGCGAGACTTTCTTTTCCGCTCCCTTTCCTTCTTCGTCCGGGGCGGCCTCGCCCTCGTCGGTCAAACGAATCCGGCCGCTGAACTTCTTGTAGTTCGTAAATCGCACAGTCATCTTGACACGAATGGACGGGCCTTTTTTGAAATCGAGAACGTCGTCGGCGTAGATGTAGGTCGGAAACCAAAACCGTCCATCAATGTTTTCTCGATAGCTTTCAAAGTGCGGAAACTTCTGTTGGTCCACCTCGGGCACCGACTGCCCCTTGACCTTCACAATTTGAAAGTCCTGATCATCGACCCAGATTCGGCCTTCCAGGTAACGCTCGCCTTTTATAAAGTTCTTCGGTTTCACATCGAACATGTAAGTGTTCAGTTCGTCGATCTTTTCTTTGCCTGCGTAGTTGACCACGTATTTCGGGAGGTCCTCGACCGTCAGCGCGAACGGCTGAACGCCGGCGAGGTCCTGCATGTCTTCGCTTCTAAGCTCAAGGTCAGTCAGAGTCGAGGGCGGGAAAAAGGTGATCTTCTCGAACCTGTTTCCGCGATCGTCAAACACAATATCCGAGACTCGATGAAATCTTCCGGTAAACGATCCCGCCTCGCCGAGCGTCATGAGATCAAAATCCTGCGTGAACGTGTAGTTGTTCCGCGCCATTTTGTTTTGACTTTCGGCTTCAGTGAACCGCTTGATAATCTCGGCAACCGGCGGCTGGTCATGATCCGATGCCGCTGCCTGATACGCGAGAACCGGCGAACAGACAAAGATCGCCGACAAGAGCATTGAAACTGTTCTGAATCTCATCTACATCCCCTCCGATTACAACTGATTTCATTGTACTGATGAGCCGGCCCGCTCTACAAGCTCGCCGTATCAACGCATTGGATGATTCCACATCGGCCGGGTGTTGTTCGTGGACCCGCTTCATTAATCTCGCTTGCGCGTTATATGATGAACGGCGGCAGCGCTCCGTGGACCGCTGACCATTGAAAAGTAACGGTTGCCCGGTGGCCAAGAAAAAAGAGAACGCTCACACCGCCAGATCCTTCCTGATCGAGTTGTTAGTCTATGCCGCGTTGGTGACGGCTTACGTATTCTTTGTGATAGGGCTGTTCGGAAGCTGGCTGAACGGGCTCTATCACAATAACAAAACCCTGTACGCAATCGCGGCCCTTGCGCTGATCGTCGGTCAGGGCGTCGTCCTTGAGGCAGTCACCAGTTTTCTGCTTAGAATGATCCACTCCCGTACTGAATAGGAAAGCAAATGGACTTTCTCGTTTCGAACACTCACATCAGCCCGGTATATCTGGTAATCACCGGTTTTATCATCGGCATCCTCGGCGGATTTTTCGGAGTAGGAGGAAGTTTCCTGGCAGGGCCCGCGCTCTTCGGCGTGGGAGTGCCAATGAATTTCGTTGTAGGTACGGACCTGGCGCATATCGTCGGCAAAAGCATCGTCGCAGCAAAGAAACATCGCGCACTTGGAAACGTTGATTTGAAACTTGGCCTGATAATGGTCATCGGAACAATCATCGGGGTCGAGACCGGAGCGCAGGGAATCGAGCAGTTAAAGCACCTCGGTCAGGCTAACGTAGATAAAGTCATTGGCGTTACTTTTGTCATTGTGTTGATTTCCATCTCTGCCTTTGTCGGATGGGAGAGTTGGGAGACGATCAAGATGCAGCGTGAGCGCGAGCGTGACGCCGAAAAATCCGGCGTCGGTGTAAAAAAGCTCAAGGCGAAAGAAGACGAGTCGGCGCTCGACCACATATCGAGACGAATACACCGAATCAATATTCCGCCGATGATCACGCTGCGGGTTTCCGGTATTCGGCGAATCTCGTTATGGGCGATTCTGTTGGTAGCTTTTGTCGGCGGTGTCTTCAGCGGTTTTCTCGGAGGCGGGGCCGGCTACATTAGGATGCCCTCGATGGTCTACTTGCTCGGCGTTCCGACTCACGTCGCGGTGGGCACCGATCTGTTCGAAGTCGTAATCTCCGCAAGCTACGGCACGCTCACGCACGCAATCAAGGGCAATGTCGATATCATGATCGCGCTCGTCATGCACACTGGCGCGGCAATCGGCGCACAGATCGGAGCGGTATCGACCCAATATTTCCGCGGGCCTAAAATCAGACTGGCATTTGTACCGCTGCCCTTGATCGGCGCGGGAATAGTAATCTACGGATTGCTGGCGGGTCATCCGGTGAAGTGAGGTTGAATTCGCGGCGTCGTAACGCCCGTATGATTGGTACTGATTATGAAAATTCTGATTTGCACAGACGGTTCGGCCCAGGCTGAAAACGCAGTGCGTTTCGGTGGACTCATCGCGGAAAAATGCGAAGCCGAAGCGACCATCCTGGCCATTACTGAAAAGCCCGGCGAAGAGGACACTGTCTTCGATTCGCTCCGCCGCGCCCAGCAACTGCTAAAGGAACACGGCGTGAATGCCGAGATCATCACCAAGTCGGGAGAGCCGATCGAGGAGATAGTCAAACGCGCCGACGAAACCAGCTACGATCTGGTGGTGATCGGAGCCGTGCGCAAAGGAACCCGCGGGCCTTTCCTGATGTCAGCGAAAGCCTACAAGATAATCAAAGCCGTTGCCCCGCCGGTGCTGGCGGTCATCGGCAATCGAGAATCCATAAAGCGGATCCTTGTGTGCAGCGGCGGCGAAAAGTACATCGATCGCGCAGTGGAATTCTCTGGCGCGCTTGCGAAAGCCGCCGGCGCTTCGATCACTCTCTTTCACGTGATGGCAGAGCCGCCCGCCGTTTATACCGACTTGATCAAGATGGAAGAAGACGTGAATCTCCTGCTGCATTCCAGTTCGGGCCTGGGACAAAACCTGCGCCGCGAAAAAGAAGCGCTACAGGCGATGGGAGTCGCCGCCGAAGTCCGTCTCCGTCACGGATTGGTGATCAGCGAAGTGTTCAAAGAGATTCGCCGCGGCGACTATGATCTGGTCGTCACCGGTTCTTCACCCGAAGGCGGAAACCTGCGCAGCTACATCATGGGGAACATCACCCGCGAAATCGTTAATCGAGCCGAGTGCCCGGTTCTTGTCGTGCGCGGTGGCGATGAACCGCTCGGGCTTACGCGAAGCTTGCGAGGTTTCTTCAGCCACGCGTTTGGTCACTCAAAACATGAGCAAGAGCAGGATTGATGATCTAGTGTCGATACGGAAATCGGACTGAACTGGAAACGCATTCGTTCAAGGTTTTCTCGCGAGACATACGATTGAGACTCCGAATGGCAGGTTGATCCAGCGCAACAGCCACCGCTCGAACCCGAGTATCCCCACCAAAAGCGAGTTGAGCCATCCGGGCAGAACGATGTGCGACGTCTTCGCCTGGATCGACTTCTTCGTCACGCTTTGAATAAATCGCATGAAAAGAATTGGGAAAAAGAGCAGGGTGATGTAATAGCTTATGCGCTCGACTTCAAAGCCTGCGTTCGTCAGCTTGTTGCGAAGTTCAGAGGCCGCGTAACGGCGCCGGTGATGCAAAGCCTCATCGTGTTCGCTCCAGAGAAACCCGTATGCGGGAACGGTTATCACGAGAACGCCTCGCTTCGCGGTCACTCGCAGGATTTCGTCGAGCGCCTTCAGGTCGTCGTCGACATGCTCGAGCACATCCAAAGCCGTGACGATATCAAAAGTCGAGTTCGCGAACGGCAGTGATTCGAGATGCGATCTTGCAAGAGTACGCGTCCCTCGGCTTTGGCTGAAAGCAAGCGCCTCTTCGGACGCGTCGGTGCCGAAGGTATCGCCGTATTTGGACAGCACCGAATAGTTGATGCCCGTCCCGCAACCCACATCGAGTATGGTTGGTTGCTCAAAGTCGCGCGCGATTGACTCTACCAGCGATTCGAGCAACTGACGGCGAGCAACAAACCACCAGTAGAAGCTCTCGAGCTTATACATCTCGGCGTATTCACCGGCGTTCATAGAACAGTGGTCCTTTGAATGTCATTGGCGGGGTTCCAAGCTTGAAGGGTTGCTTCAAACCAGGCAAGCATTAATAGCTGAGATTTCATGCACCGGTGAACGTTAATAGGCGCTGACCTTTTGGTCAAGGACTGCGATTTGCGGGGCTTCGCTCTAACCGATGCACAATACCCCCGCATCGAGGCCGAAGTGAGTGAGGCATTGATTGCCAGTTAGGCAATCCGCCTTGCGGATTCAGGCACGAGCGCACTTCCGGTCATCAAGGACCAGTCCGAGTGAGCCTGATGTAATTGAAATTGGCGATCGCCGGATAAAACTGGCCGCCGTTGGTATCCAACGAGAGGCGCATGACCTGCTGGCCAGCGTTTAAGGTCACACCCGTTATCAGGATCGTCTGCCAGGTATCCCACCCTCCTGTATTCGGAGCAGTCCTCGCTCCGGTCCTGTCCACGCCATTGAATTCGATATGGAAGGTTCCTCCGGGCCCATCGGATGCGACACGCACCTCGATCGTATACGTGCCTGCCGTCGGGATGTTAAAGGTGTATTTCAGCCATTCTCCCGCCCATGCGTTGCCCACACCATATCCTCCACCAGCATCGCTGACCGGGCTGAATATATCCACGTCTTCAGCGATTCGATAAGCTCCAAAATCATTGCCCAGAGTCAGGCCGAAATACGCTACATTTTGACCGCCGCTGTCAAAGTCTTCGGACTGAAGTGTAATGGTGAAGGGGGAACCATTAACCACCGTTATGTTGATCGGGGTTGAGGTCGTCACCGCCGCCGGAGACGCATTGTCATA
>Ga0070693_100001608_pt1 | contig 10196 bp, 9 predicted proteins | sample KBSK1103metaG_FD_65472 | JGI IMG/M metagenome (GOLD analysis project Ga0070693, IMG submission 65472) | Corn, switchgrass and miscanthus rhizosphere microbial communities from Kellogg Biological Station, Michigan, USA - KBS K1-10-3 metaG | ecosystem: Host-associated > Plants > Roots >... | reverse complement strand
TCGAACTGATGTTGCCGAATAAGCCCGCGAGTGTCCTTTCCGTGGCTCCCGGCCTCGGACCTGAAGCACGGCGTGTACGCGGTCATCTTTATCGGCAGCCGGCTGCCGTCCAGAATTTCATCGGCGTAGATGTTCGTCAGCGGCACTTCAGCCGTCGGTATCAAATATAACTCACGGTCATCTCTCAGCTTGAACAGATCCGTTTCGAACTTTGGCAACTGGCCGGTGCCGTACAGAGTCTTCGAATTCACAATGAACGGCGGCAGCACTTCCTGATAGCCGTGCCGCTTCGTTTGTATATCGAGACAGAAATTGATCAATGCGCGTTCGAGCCGCGCGCCCAATCCGGTCAGGATCGCGAATCGCGCGCCCGAAAGTTTTGCGGCGCGCTCCAAATCGAGCAGCCCGAGCGCCGCGCCCAGATCAACGTGATCTCGAGGCTCGAAGTCAAAAGTGGGCGGTGTGCCGGAGCGCTTGATTTCCTCGTTCGCGGATTCGTTGGGTCCTACCGGCGCGCTGTCGTGCGCGATGTTCGGAAGCGTCGCCATCAGGTTGTTCAGATCGGTTTCAATCGTGTCGAGTTCAGCTTCGGCAGCCGCGATTTGGTCTCCGAGATCGCGAACGGCGGCGCGGCGAGACTCGGCCTCATCCTTCCGGCCCGCTTTCATCAGGGCGCCAATCTCCTGGCTCTCGCTATTGCGCGTAGCCTTGAAGTCATCGCGCTCGCGAATGAGCGCCCGGCGGCGGCCGTCGAGTTCATTGAAGCGATCGAGCGCCTGCATCGGAAAGCCTCGCTCGCCGAGTTTTCTTGTTACGAGGTCGAGATTGGCTCGCACAAAATTTATGTCGAGCATACACAGTCACCTTTCATGGCTGAATGATAAAACGAGAGCGTAAGCGGGGCTCAGCAGAGTGTCAACTGAGCGCTGGGTCAACGCAAGCCTGAATGCATCAGCGTGAAGACCGGATGAACGTTCAGCTTCGCTTACGCAGGCTGCGGAGCATTCCGCTGCAACTGTAGCTTGATGAGCGTACGGCGAGTGACGAGAACGAGGCGAAGAAGACAAGGTAGAGGATGAACTTCAGCCAGCGGGTGCCACCCGGATCGACTGCCATCACAAGCAACGCGCCGATGATGGAGAAGACGAGGACTCCGCCAATGTTGATGAGAAGTTTTTTCGTGTGTTCCATAACCCACTTTCCAAATAAACCTTGTTGAATTCTATCATAGTACGAGACGCCTTTAAGTTTCGTTCCTGATGTTCGGTTGCAACCGTCTGATCCCGCTCGGTAGCATAACATAACGATGAGCGAGCCAACTCCTGAAATCCGGAATGACGACGAGGCTTCGTCTGCGTTTGTGTTGCGCAATCGCGAAGTCGACAGTGATAAGGGCAAGGTCACGATCTCGATGCTTGTGTGCGAGCCGCTCGAGCGCGCGGGTTTCATCAACGCATTCAGTACTCGGCTCGGGGGCGTGAGCGCGCTTCCATCGCGCGCGCTCAATCTCGCTTATTTCAAGGGGGATGAAAAGGACGCCGTCGCCGAGAACAGGCGGCGCTTTCTGAAGGCGATGGGAGCGGAAGGCGTTCAGATAATTACCGCGCGCCAAACCCATTCGACCGAACGCTGCACGATCGAATCAGCGCAACAAGCTCGGGGTCCCCAGCCTGAGTGCGATGCGATGATCACTCGAATGTCGGACGTGCTGCTCGGCGTTCAAACCGCTGACTGTCTGCCCGTGCTCATCGCGGACACGAAGAGCGGAGCGGTGGCAGGGATTCACGCAGGGTGGCGCGGGACGGCCGGGCGAATCACCGAGCGAACGATTGCGGATCTAATGTTGTCCGCGGGAGTCAACCCGCGCGACTGCATCGCGGCGCTTGGGCCGACTGCATGTGCTGAATGTTATGAGGTGGGCGAAGACGTGATTGAGCGATACAAGAGCGAATTCGGATACTGGAGAAATCTTCTGGTTAACTTCAAAGAGAACGGCAAGGCTCATCTGGATATCCGCGCGGCGAACGTCCAGCAACTAATGTTTTGCGGCTTCAGCGAGGATCGCATTCACGTCGCGGAGTTCTGCACTATGCATCAGAACGAGCTCTTCTTTTCATATCGAAAGGAAGGACGCGGGCTCCCGTCGCAGGTTGGCCGGTTGCTGTCAGTCATAGGTAAACGATCCGATGCGTGACGAATCAGCCTTTCACTTGCGGTGACTTTTGCAACGATGATAGAGTCCGCGGCATTGAAAGCAAGAGAAGCCTGCACGGTCTATTGTGCAGGCATTTTTTTGCCTGATCGCGTTCTGGCGGGACCACAATATGGATGAGAATGTTCCGATCGGATGATGTGTTCACGCTCGCGCGGCAACGCCGTTGATGTTCGAGCCCCAAAGCCAGACTTCGTGCAGCTTAGTGTCTTTGAGTCTTTGTGGCGAGCGCTCTCTTCCACACGACCGCTACGGCGCGAAATACCCTCGGCGATGCCGCACGTTAAAGTCGGTGTGATTCTTCACCTTCAATTGGATTGTTCTGAAAGACCCGTCCTTCACGGCGTTCGAAGGCGTGTATGCCATTATGTACTGAGATCGAAGGTCCTCGTCGATCTGAGCGTAAGCCTTATCGAGATCTTCTTCATTGCGCGGGAAAAAAGCCCGGCCGCCGGTTTCGGACGCGATCTTTTTGAGAGTCCCGGTATCGATGCCGTATTCGGCGGCCCCGATTCCGATCGAGTAGACAATAATCTCGCTGCGCCATGTTCGCTCGATTGCCTCGCGCATCTTTACGCTGCTCGAGTTATCCTGGCCATCGGTGACCAGAATGATCACGCGGCGGCCCGCCTCGCGTCTCAACAAATCGGACGACACCGAATAAACCGAATCGTAGAGCGCGGTCGAACCCACGCCCGAGTTGTTGATGGGCGGTGTACTGCCGGGGCGGCTCATCGTAGCGGTTTGCGCAGGAACACGAACGTCGTCGAGCGCGCGATAAAGCTTCTCAACGTCAGAGGTCAAATCCTGCACGAGCACCGAGTCGTGCTCGAAGGTCACGACAGCCGCGAGGTCCTTTTTCGGGCGAAGCACGCGGCGAAAGAAGCGCTGCCCGGCTGATCGCTCCTGAGGCAGCGTGTATTCCTGGCTGCCCGATATGTCGATCAGCATCGCGATCGTTATCGGCAGATCGGTCTGACGCTCGAACGAGAAAACCTGCTGTGGCTTGCCGTCTTCCAGGACTTCGATGTCGTCTTTTGTGAGATCGTTTATGTAACGGTTCTTCTTGTCGGTGACATTGAAAGGCACGGTGACCAGTTGAGTACCGAGCTTTAGAGTTTGTTCATCCTGCGGACCTTCATCCGCCTTCTTTTCGTCTTTATTTGTTTTCTGTGGGCCGGGCTTTGCCGGCTTTTGAGTTCCTGCAAAGCTTGCTGCAAACAGAGAAAGTATAAGCGCTGCATTGATTGCTACAACAAAACTAATTCTTCTTAACTTCATTTCCTTACATCTTCCGTAGCCGCGTAGTACCCGCGGCGATGAATAATGCGCGCATCAGGCCGCGCGTTGACTCGCACTTCGACGCGCCTGAATCGCCCATCGTGCGTCAGGTTCGACGGTGAATAAGCCACCAGATACTGGCTTCGCATCTCGGATTCTATCTGTCGAAAATCATTCAGCAGATCGTCCGCGCCTCTCGGGAAGTAAGCCCGCCCGCCGGTTTCCTCGCCAAGCCGCCTCAGCACGTCTTCGCGGATTCCCTCGAATCTGAACCGGTCCCCGATACCGATCGAATAGATGACAACGCCGGCGCGCCACGCCCGGTCGATCGCGTCATCGAGTTTCCGGCGGCTTGCGTTATCGACGCCGTCCGTCAACAGAATGATCGCGCGCCGCGTGACTGCATCATCAGACGCTTTGCGATAATCATCGTGCGCGAGTATTTCGTCGGCGGTAATGTATATCGCGTCGTACAGAGCCGTTGCCTGGTGCCGCGAACTGGATGGAGCCAGCCGGCTCGAGTATTGAATCGTGTCGAAGGCTCGATTGAGCGTGTCGATTCGCGAGGACAAGCCCTGAACCAGCTCGACGTCATCCTGAAACGTTAGGATCGCCGCTGAATCTCGATTGGGCCGTATGATCGATCGAAGAAACTCTCCGGCGGCGATCTTCTCCTGCGGGAAGGTGTACTCCTGACTGCCCGACAGGTCCATCAGGATCGCGATATTGATCGGCAGCGTCGTCTCGCGTTTGAAAGTGAATATCTGCTGAGGCCGTCCGTCCTCGAGCACCGATATCTCTTCCTGCCTGATGTCGCCGATGACTCGGTTGTTGCGATCGACCGCGGTGAACAGGACGTTTACAAGATCGGTGCCGAGCCGAACTGAGTCATCGCTGGATGCGACCTCGGGTTCTTTATTCGAGTCCAGCGGCGGTTTTTTCTGCGCGCTTTGCGAATCGTTTTTCGGCGGACGCTCGGCGGCGGGTCGTGGCCTCTGCGCCAATCCGCTCAGAGAGCAAACGGTGAGGACCATCAATGCCGTAAGAACTTTCATAGCTTGAAAACCTCAGTAGGCGTATCCGCGTTTGTGATGCAGTTGCCCATCCGCGGCAACCAATTTGACCTTAATCTCGCGCTTCTTTCCGTTTTTCTGTTGATTGGTTGGCGTGTAGAAAAGAACGTATTCGAGTCTGAGGTCGTCCCTCACTTGAGAGAACGCCTTGTACAACTCAACTTTCTCCGATGGAAGAAACAACTGCCCGCCGGTGTCTTCGCACAGCCGCCGCAATTCCTTGTCATCCGAGTTCTCGACCTGGCCCGACGTGACGCCCTTAAAATTCTTGGTGCTGATGCCGAAGACGGTGACGTCGTACTGCTGGGCCATCTCAATGGTCTCTCGAAGGGTGTGCTCGCTTGCGGTGTCTTCGCCGTCCGAGAGAACGACGACAATGCGGCGCGCCTCGGAGTTCGGCATGCTGGCCATTTTTTCTTCGATCACGCGATAGACGCCGTCGTAGAGTTTGGTATATCCGCCCGCCTTCAGTTTTCTTATCGAGTCGACAAGAGGCTGAAGGTTATCCGTGAGATCCTGATGGAGCTCGACGTCCGAATCGAAGGATGCAACCAGCACCTGGTCCTTGCGTTTGAAGGTCGTAACGGTGGCGACGAAGTCTTCGGCCGCGTCTTTTTCGAACGGCAGTTTGAGCTTGACGCTGTTGCTGGTATCGATCAGCAGTCCGATCCTCAGCGGCAGCATGCTCGGAGATGTGAACCTTTCGATCTGTTGACGCGTGCCGTCTTCATAGACTTCGAAGTTGTTTATAGTCAGACCCTCAACAAACTTCTTGTCGCGCTTGACGGAGATCGGCAATCGCACGTTCAGGACGCCGAGGCGTTGCGTGGGGTCGTCCCTCTGCTGAGGGGGTTGTTGAGTTGAAGTCGTTGCGGGTTTCTGCGCCGATGCCGCCGCGGCGAAAACTAATGCGATGGCTGCAATCGAGAGCGCAAGCGAGGATCTTCTCATCTGCTTTGGGGAACCTCCGACGGGTCTGATGCACGGGATATCGATTAGCGATGCTAATTCGAATGAAAATTATAGGGGGAAAGCAGCGCGGTCACAACTGAGCCCGCGGCCGGCGTGATTTGGCGGCGGCGCGAGCAGCACGCGTTTCGCGCCTGAGTGCCAGCCATACACGCAGCACATCCTTGCCAGCTTCGATAACCGACGACATTTTTGCGCCGCGCGCTTTGCCGCTACCGCGCGCGGAAACATTCACCGGATGAGACGCGATTCGACACCCGGCTCGCTCGGCTCGTATCAGCCGCTCGGCCTCAGTGAACGGCGAACGCGACACAAGCGAGAACCGTTCGATCACCTCGCGCCGGACAAGCTTAACGGCGCCCGCGTCGTATGTCTTCACTCCGAAAAGCAGCGGAGGAATCGCATTAAAAACCCAGGAGGTGAAGCTGCGCGAAACGCCATAATGTTTATCCTTGCGTGAGGCGATCACGATATCGAACTCACTCATCAACGGTAACATCTCGAACAGAACGCTGGTCTCCCATTGACGATCGGTGGAGTTGAGGAATACGAGTTCTTTTGAGGCCTCTCGATACAGGCGCTCGAACGTGTCGCGAATGCCCAGGTTCTTCTGGTTGCGAAGCACACGAATACGCGGCAAACGCGCGGAAACTTCGCCGGCGATGCGCGCAGTGTTGTCGGTGGATGCGTCATCGCAAACGAGTATTTCGTAATCGAGGCCCGACGGTGATAACAGCTCGTGTGCCTCGGTCAACACCGATTCGATTGTGGCGTGCTCGTTATAGGCGGGAAAGCAAACTGAGACGCTTGGCAATCGGCACTCCCTTCAGATCGTCCGAAAAACTTTAAGTTTGTCGCCTGGTTATCTATGGCCGCGCACTGAGAATGTCCGACAAGCTGAAGCTTATCCGACTATCAAGGCTCAACAAGCTCTCCACGCGCGCGCATGGATTTCTCCGCGGCCTCCAGCAGGCGCACCACCCGCAAACCCGCCGCCCCGTCAGTTTCCGGGCGCTTGCTGTTTTCGATACAGTCGAGGAAATGGCGCGCTTCGGTTTGAAGGCCCTCACTTTGATCGAGCTTCGGAGCCCACATATCGCCCGATCGATAACTCACAAGCAGCTCATACACTTCTTCGTGACCGCGCGAGAGCGCAACACCCTTGTCGTAGACTTTCACTTTCTCGCTGGGCTCGATGTCGTCGTATACGATCATCTTCTCGCTGCCGCCGATTAGCGTTCGCCGCACCTTCACCGGTGCAAGCCAGTTCACATGCAGGTGCGCAAGCTTTGAGTCTGCGAAGAAAAGCGTGATGTAAGCGATGTTCTCCGGCTGGCCCGCGATGTGACTGATTCCGGTTGCCGACACCGCGACAGGTTTCTCCGAAAGAACGAAATCAAGTATCGAGAGATCGTGTACCGCCAGGTCCCAGATCACGTTGACATCGTGCTGAAACAGTCCGAGGTTCACCCGCACCGCATCATAGTAGTAAATATCGCCAAGCGCGCCCGTCGTTACCATTTCGCGAATTTTGCGGACGGCGCCGGTGTACACAAAGGTGTGATCGACCATCAACACAAGGTTGCGCCGCGCGGCTTCGTCGATCAGCCGGGATGCTTCGTCTGAAGAAGCCGCCAGGGGCTTCTCGACAAGCACGTGCTTCCCAGCCCGAAGCGCCTCGATCGCAATGCTGAAGTGGGTCGAAACAGGCGTCGCGATGGCAATCGCCTGGATGTCAGGTGAACTCAGCAACTCGAAATAGTTTTCAGTTGCTATCGCACCCGGATATCGGCGGCGCGCGTGATCGAGTCTTTCGGCGCGAACGTCGCTTACACCGACGAGCCGCGCACCCGGCGCTTCCGCGAAGTTTCGAACGAGATTCGGTCCCCAGTATCCGTAGCCGATTACTCCGACGCCGATCATTTCATCTCCAGCTCAAATCGCTGCGTCCGTTGAAAACGGCTTCCAGGGCCAATTTCACCGGACTCACTGTTGTTCTGATTTCGCCGTACGCTTTCCAATATCCGCGACGACTCGCGCCGGTACACCCGCAACGATTGCAAAAGCAGGCACGTCTCGCGTAACAACTGCGCCGGCGCCGACCAATGCGCCTTCACCGATGGTTACTCCCGCCAGTATTGTCGCGTTGCTGCCGATTGACGCGCGGCGCCGAACGGCAGTTGGAACGACTGCCCAATCGGATTCAGTTTGCGGGATGCCTTCGTCGTTTGTTGCACGCGGGTAAAGGTCGTTCGTAAACATCACTCCGTGGCCGATAAAAACTTCGTCCTCGATTGTGACGCCCTCGCAGATGAATGTGTGCGAAGAAACTTTGCAGCGCGCGCCGATGACCGCGTTCTTCTGAATCTCAACGAATGCTCCGATCTTCGTATCTTCGCCGATCTCGCAGCCGTAGAGATTGACGAGATCCGGCTGGAAGATTTTTACTCCAGCAGCTAAGCGAACGTCGGGCGCGATAGGCATAGATTTCTTCTCTCCCGCTTCAACCCTGAATATCGAGCACGTCCTGGCGAGTGACGATGCCGACGATGCGGCCATATTCCTCGACAAGCAGCGCGGGCGAGCCTTTCAGATACTTGACCGCCGTCTCAACGCCGACGTCTTCGTTGACCACAGGCAACGCGCGATCCATCACTTCTGAAACCGGTGACTGCATCAACTCACGGTTCTCGAGCAGCTTCGCCATCAACCGTCCTTCGCGAATGCTGCCGACCGACTTCGCATCGTCGAGTACGGGCAGTTGTGACAGCCCGTATGTCTTCATCATCTGAAGCGCATCGGCGACCTTGTGATTGGGACCCACCGAAACCAGATGCGGGGTCGAGTCGTCATTCTTCAACTGGTTGATCAGCCCAACGGACATCTTTTCGACGCCGAGCATTCGCTTCTCTTTCATCCACTCGTCGGAGAGAAACTTGGATAGATATCGCTCGCCGGTGTCGCACACGATGAACACTACGACGTCGTCCTTTCCCAGATCGCGAGCGACTTGCAACGCGGCAACCAGATTCGTGCCCGTCGAACCCCCGCAGAATATTCCCTCCTCGCGTCCAAGTCGCCGGGCCATCTGAAACGAATCCTTATCGGTTACGTTGATGATTTCGTCGATGTATTTGAAGTGAACGTTTTCGGGGATGATTTCCTGGCCGATGCCTTCGACCAAATACGGCGTGGCCTGCATCAGCTTGCCGGTCTCTTTGTAGGTCTTGAACACAGAGCCGTAAGGGTCCGCGCCGATCACTCGAATGTGTGGATTCTTCTCTTTTAGGAACCTGCCGGTTCCGCTTATCGTCCCGCCTGTTCCGATGCCAGACACAAAATGCGTGATTCGTCCCTGAGTCTGGTCCCACAGTTCCGGCCCCGTCGTCCGGTAGTGGGCCTCGGGATTCGCGACGTTGCCGTATTGAAACACGAACAGCGAGTTCGGGGTCTCCTGCGCGATGCGCCGTGCTGTCGCGACGTAATGATCAGGCGAGTCGGGCTTTGCGGCGACGGGAACGACTACGACGTCGGAGCCGAGCGCTTTGAGATAACGAACTTTTTCGACCGAGCACTTATCGGTCATCACAAACACGGCTTTGTAGCCGCGCACCGCACACACGAGCGCGACGCCGATGCCGGTGTTGCCGCTCGTGGCTTCGACAACGGTGCCACCGGGCTTGAGCCGGCCGTCGCGTTCGGCTGCATCTATCATCGAGATGCCTATGCGATCTTTGACCGAGCCCCCGGGATTGAGCGATTCCATTTTCGCGAGCACGAGCGCGTGGATGCCTTTTGTTAATTTGTTGAGTTTGACGAGAGGCGTTTGGCCAATGAGCCCGAGAACATTCTCTGAGTAATTCATGATTCCTCGATTGAATTCACAGCGGTTGTCACTTGCCAGCGAGAGGAGTTTATCATCGCGCATCACGACAAGTCAGCCCGCGCAGGCGAGAGCATTGTAGCGCAAGTCAGCCCGCGTATGGGCGACAGCATGTAGCCCGGGGCAAGTCCGCGCAGCCTGGGTTGACGTCGCGGCCTTAACGTTACATATGCCGCAAGCCCGCATAAGCGGGCGAAAGCATGTAGCCCAGGGCAAGTCCGCGCAGCCCTGGGTTTACGCCGCGGCATTACCGCATGTTGCGAGCCCGCGCACGCGGGCGGCAGCGCGGAGCCACGAAAGACGGGCGAGGGTTCACGATTGTCCATTCACCGCTGTCGCACGCTGCGCGGGCTCGCGATCACCCGGGCGCGAGGTCCCAGGGCTGCGCGGACTTGCCCTGGGCTACATGCTTTCGCCCGCTGCGCGGGTTCGGGCATAATGCTTTGCACGAATCCGAAGCGGCAAACGAGAACGAAATACGAACGGGAAACGATTTACCATGGACGCGAAGGCCGGCAGCAAAACACTCGACAGCAAGCTCCCTGACAGCACCGCTGACCAGGAAACAATCGCCAGCCAGTTCACCGACAGCACCACCGCTGACAAAAAAACAATGGACGACATTCTGCGTCGAGCTCACGCGCCGATGGAAGCGTGGGAGCTTGTCGGCAACACGCCGCTACTCAGGCTTCGCAACATTATGTCTTCGAGCAAGGTTGAAATCTACGCCAAAGCTGAATGGTTCAACCCGGGCGGCTCGGTAAAAGACCGGCCCGCG
>Ga0070693_100001607_pt1 | contig 10198 bp, 8 predicted proteins | sample KBSK1103metaG_FD_65472 | JGI IMG/M metagenome (GOLD analysis project Ga0070693, IMG submission 65472) | Corn, switchgrass and miscanthus rhizosphere microbial communities from Kellogg Biological Station, Michigan, USA - KBS K1-10-3 metaG | ecosystem: Host-associated > Plants > Roots >... | reverse complement strand
CACACCGACACCAATCGCGAAGGTTAGAACTGCCACGCATACACCGAAGCCAAATTTTTTCATTTCGAGAAGATTCTACCAAACTATTCTACCGACTCAGAATCGAGAGATAAGCGCGCCACGGGCCGACCGCGTCGCCATATTGCTTCGACATTACTCGGACGATCTGAGCGATGTGGCCCAGATCGTGGACCACCCACGTCGCCAGGAGCTCGCCGAGGGTCACTATACCAAGTTCAGGGTGTTTTCCACGCTTCGACAGTAACTCAGGTGTCAGGTTCATCTGATCCAATTGGCTCAAATTCTCACCGCGCAAGCGCTCGAACGTCTCGAGTAGTTGGCCCAACGACCTCCCTCTCGACTTCTCAAACATCGCGAACCGATCGAATGGTTCGAACGAACGGTTTTCGCCGTCCGCGAGAATGATCTTCGCTCGCGGTATCCAATCCGTATCCTCGCCGTGGATGAGATGGCCGACCACATCAAAAGGACTCCACGTGTCAGGGCCTTCATTGTGCACGATCCACGCGTCGGGAAGATCGCCGAGCAGCGAATTCAACGTCGCAGGTGTACGCTGCAGTACACCTTTGGCCTGTTCTAATTGGAATTCCATAGATTTATGCTACGGCTAAATTTGCTATACTGCACGCGTTTGAGCATCCCCATCGGCCGCGATTACTGATAAGTCGTCTATGCCAAAGTCCGGAGTTGTTGGCGACCACACCGCGCGCGAACTTCCCCACCGCTTTTTCTTTTTAACCTGCAAACGGAGCGCGTCATGAACATTGTTGTTTTGCGGGAAACGCAAGAGGGTGAAGCACGCGTCGCGCTCATGCCGGAATCGATCAAGAAACTGGTGGCGCTCGGAGCGTCAGTGCAGGTCGAAAGTGGCGCAGGGCTGAGCGCCGCGCGCACCGACGACGACTACCGCGAAGCAGGCGTTGAAGTGAGTCGCGATCGCGACGCACTGCTAAACAACGCCGACGTGCTCGCGGCTGTAAATCGCCCGCCAGAAAATGATTTCGCACGAATGAAACGCGGCGCGGTTGTTATCGGATTTCTGCGTCCACTCGACGAACCATCCGCACTACTGCCGGCAGTCGATCGTGGCGTCACGACGTTCTCAGTCGAGTTGATTCCGCGCATCACGCGAGCACAGGCAATGGACGCGCTTTCATCGATGGCTACCGTCGCAGGTTACAAGGCCGTGTTGCTCGGCGCCGCGCACATTCCGCGAATGTTTCCGCTGCTGATGACTGCTGCCGGAACCGTACCACCCGCGCGCGTGCTGGTCCTGGGCGCGGGCGTTGCCGGACTACAAGCGATTGCAACTGCAAGACGCCTCGGCGCAGTGGTCGAAGGTTACGACGTACGCGCCGCTGCCGGCGAACAAGTGAAATCGCTCGGCGCGAAGTTTCTCGAAGTCGATCTCGGCGGGATCAAAACCGAGGATGCGGGCGGCTACGCAGTCGAGCTCTCCGACGAAGCAATGAACCGCGGACGCGCGCTGATTGCCGAACACGCGAAAACCGCGGATGTGATCATCACGACAGCACAAGTCCCGGGCCGGCGTGCACCGCTATTGATCACACAGGAAGCCGTCGAGGGCATGAAGCGCGGTTCGATCGTTATCGACCTTGCGGGAGCGACCGGCGGAAACTGTGCGCTGTCGCAGCCGGACGCGACTGTCGAACGTGACGGCGTAACGATTCTCGCGCCGACAAATCTGACGGCCACTGTTCCGGTGCATGCAAGTCAGCTTTACTCACGCAACATAACTTCATTCCTGTCGCTGCTGATCAAAGACAGCCAATTGCGGATCGACATGAGCGACGACGTCGTTGGCCCATCCTGTGTGACGCACGACGGGCAGATCGTCAACCAGCGAGTGGCAACAAGCCTTTCACAGCCCACCAGATAAACCATGACATCAGACACTTTAATCTCCGCGCTTTACGTCTTCGCGCTGGCGGCGTTTCTTGGGTATCAGGTGATATCGAGGGTTCCGCCGCTGCTGCACACACCTTTGATGTCGGCGACGAATGCGATCTCGGGCATCTCGCTCGTGGGTTCAATCGTTACCGCCGGTGCAAATTACAGCACGGTCAGCACGATCCTCGGCGTCGTCGCCGTGGCCTGCTCGACGACGAATGTTGTCGGTGGTTTCGTGATTACCGATCGGATGTTGAAGATGTTCAAGAGGAAAGATTTGGTGAAAAAGGACTAGAGCTTGCTGAAAACCTACTTCATCGAATTCAGCTACCTGCTCGCGTCGATCCTCTTCATCCTCGGATTGAAGGGGTTGAGCCACCCCGAGACCGCGAAACGCGGTATGCATCTCGCCGAGTTTGGCATGTTGATGGCCATCATCGGCACGCTGATGCACCACGATATCGTCACCTACACGTGGATCCTCATCGGCCTCGCGGTTGGCTCCGTCGCCGGACTCGCAATGGGCGTTTGGGTTCCAATGACCGCGATGCCGCAACGAACCGCGCTCTCCCACGCGTTTGGTGCGTTCGCCGCAGCCCTCGTCGGCATCTCCGAGTTTTTCAAACACGGCGGACACCTCGAACCAGTGATGATGGGCGCGCTTGGTTTCGAAGTCATGCTCGGTTCACTGACTACGACCGGAAGCTTGCTCGCGTTCGCAAAATTGCAAGGGCTCGTGCGCGGCACGCCCATGACTTACAAGGGGCAGAATATTTTCAACATGGCGCTGCTCGCTGTGACCATCGGAATTTTCATCTACCTGATCGTCATGCCGGGTTCGATGCCGCTGTTCTTTACGATGGTGGGCCTCGCGTTCGTCTTCGGCCTGTTGCTGGTGATGCCGATCGGATCGGCAGACATGCCTGTCGTCATGTCGCTGTTGAATTCGTATGCAGGTCTCGCTTCGGCGGCGACGGGATTTGTACTGTCAAACAAGGTGCTGATCATCGCCGGCACGCTCGATGGTTTTTCGGGTTTCATCCTTTCGATCCTGATGTGCCGCGCGATGAATCGCTCGATCACGAATGTCTTGTTTGGCGCGTTCGGTAGTGCAGCGACAACAGGCGCCGCGGGTGAGCAACAGGGCTCGATGCGTGAAGTCGGTCTTGATGACATTGCTACGCAACTCGCCTATGCGAATAAAGTTATTTTCGTCCCCGGTTACGGACTCGCAACAGCACAGGCGCAACATGCCGTACGCGAACTCGCAGACGTGCTCGAAAAGCGCGGCGTCACAGTGAAATACGGAATCCATCCCGTCGCCGGCCGCATGCCGGGACACATGAACGTACTGCTCGCAGAAGCGAATGTTCCGTATTCATCACTTTACGAACTCGAGCAGATCAATCCTGAATTTCCGACTACCGACGTCGCGGTCGTGATTGGAGCGAACGACGTCGTCAATCCCGACGCACGGGACAATCCGGGAAGTCCAATCGCGGGTATGCCGATCCTGGAAGTCGATCGGTCGAAGTCAGTGGTGGTCTTGAAGCGTGGCCAGGGCAAAGGTTTCTCAGGTCTGGAGAACCCTTTGTTTTTTAAGCCGGTAACAGGCATGCTCTATGGCGACGCGAAAGACACGTTGACTCGGCTGGTTCAAGCCGTGCAACACGCGTAACAACCTGGCCCAGGCCACAAAGAGGCACATAACACTGATGCGAAGATTTTTATCCGCACTCCTGGCGAGTTTACTCGTCACTACATTACCCGCAACTTACGCACAACGCTCGGCTGAGAAGCTGAAGAAGGCTCCGGCGAGCGTAACTACTCAACGCGCTGTAGACGCAATTACACAAAATGAAATGAGGGCGTACCTGACGTTCATCGCGTCCGACGAGATGGAAGGGCGCGACACGCCTTCGCGTGGACTTGACCTGACGGCAAAGTTCCTGGCGATGAATCTCGGGCGCTGGGGCTTCAAACCAGCCGGCGATGACAACAGCTTTTTCCAACATATCGACCTGCGTCGCGATCGTACTGACAGCGGTCAAACAAAAGTCGAATATCTCGGACGCACACTCACTTCCGGAACCGATTATCTTCCGGCAGGTGGCTCCGGAACTGTTTCCGCTCAGATCGTGTTTGCAGGCACTGGCTGGTTTGTGAAATCGAAAGAGATCGACGCCTACAAAGGTATCAACCCAGCAGGAAAGATCGCAGTCATCTTCGGAACACCAAACGCGCCACCGCGCGGTGTGTCGCGCGCTGATTTCGGCAAGCAGGGCGAAGACTTCATGAACCCCAACGACTACGCGCGCAGCAAAGGCGTGGTCGGTCTGATCTATGTTCCGGATTTTCAATACCTCGCGAACTGGCAACGCAACCGGACGCGAATCATGGAACGCGGCTTAACCGTCGTCGATAAGTTCCAGGCATCGACGAGCTCGCCGCTGCCTTCGATCGTGATCTCTCCCGAGGTTGCAAACTCGATATTCGCTGGTGAGATACAGTCAGCGACCGGAATCTTCAACGCGTCGTATGGAAGTAACCTGCCCGCGCCGTTCGTTATGAACACTCAGAAAACGATCACGATGAGTGTCGCAAACAACTCGGAGATCGTTCCCACACAGAACGTCGTTGCGGTTTGGGAGGGCAGCGATCCGGTTTTGAAGGCTGAATACGTCGCGGTTGGCGCGCACTACGATCACGTAGGTCGCGGTTGTCCGCCGGTCGGTGAGGACACGATCTGCAACGGCGCCGACGACGACGGCTCAGGCACGACGGCGTTGCTGACTATGGCCGAGGCACTGGCGAAAGCACCGACGCGACCAAAGCGCTCCATACTGTTTGTGTGGCATGCGGGCGAGGAGAAAGGACTGTGGGGGTCGCGGTATTTCACCGAATACCCAACCGTGCCGCTCAATCAGATCGTCACGCAACTCAATATCGACATGATCGGGCGAAGCAAGAAGGAAGGCGACACGAATCCACGGAACAAGGAACTAACCGGGCCTGATGGTGTTTACGTGATCGGCTCGACGATGATGAGCACCGAATTAGGAGAGCTGGTGAATAGTGTGAACAAGTCGTACCTGAATCTGACGTACGACACGAAGTACGACGATCCGAACGATCCGAATCGCTTCTTTTCGCGTAGCGATCATTACAACTACGCGCGCAAGGGTATCCCGATCGTTTTCTTCTTTGACGGAGTTCACGAAGACTATCACCGTCCGGGCGACACGGCGGACAAGATTGATTACGTGAAGATGGAGAAGATCACGCGCACGATCTACATGACGATGTGGGAGGTTGCGAACCGGCCAACGAGAGTGAAAGTCGATAAGCCTCTACCGGCGCAGAGATTTAGTATGTAGAGCCACAAAAAGGCACAAAAGGAAACAAAAAGAGGAACACACAAAGTTTCTTGTGTTCATTTTGTGCTTTTTGTGGCAAGTAATTTTCGATAGGCTTCGGCGCGTGAGAGTCCTAACTCGCGCGCCGCTTTTTTTAGTGCTGCGCGGTGGTCCATGCCTTCCTGTTCGAAGCGATCGACTAAAGCGGCGATGCTTGTTTCAGTTTTGACGGTCGTATCCGCGATCACGTTGCGATCGATCAACAGCACGATCTCGCCACGCGCTTTGTCGCCGTCTTCGAAGTAGCTCGCGAGTTCGCTCAGACGTCCACGCTTGATCTCTTCGTGAAGTTTTGTCAGCTCGCGTGCCACGACAGCATCGCGTTCGCCGAGGATTTCGTACGCGTCTTTTAGTGTCGTCGCGAGACGGTGAGGCGCTTCGTAAAAGATCAAGGTGCCTGGCACTGTTCGCAGTTCGCTGAGGCGCGTGCGCCGCGCGTTCGTTCGTGAAGGCAGAAAACCTGCGAAGAAGAACTCGTCTGTTGGCAGACCCGCCGCGATCAAAGCGGAGATCAACGCACTTGGACCAGGCACCGGCACGACCGCCACGCCGTTCTCGATCGCTGCGCGCACAAGACGGTAACCCGGATCGCTGATCGACGGAGTACCGGCGTCAGACACAACCGCGATGTCGCTTCCCTGCTTTAGCTGATCGACGAGTTGCGGGGTGCGTTGTTGCTCGTTGTGTTCGTGATAGCTGACGGTTTTTGTCGTGATGCCGTAATGCTGGAGCAGCTTGTGTGTGTGACGCGTATCTTCACACGCGATCAGGTCGACGTCTTTGAGAATCTGAAGCGCGCGATGCGTGATGTCCGCAAGGTTGCCGATCGGAGTCGCTACGAGATAGAGAGTGCCAGACATAAGAAAACAGGATTACAAGACTAACAGGATGGTCCTGTCAATTCCTGTAATCCTGTCTGATGGCAGGTTACGAGCAGATTCGATGCGGGTCAATTACCGAGGGAATGGAATTCGTCTCCACCAGTCGTCGTTGCGGTTGCGGTCCCGGTTGCGGTCTCGGTCGCGGCGGTAATCGTCATCGCGGCCATAACCACCACCGTTGTAGCCAAATCCGTAGACGTTGCTGATGAATTGCAGCTCCTGCTGGATCTGGTACCACTGCGATCCGTTATTAAACCGGCCGACGACGCGATCGAGTTGCTGACCTTCCTGGAGCACTCTGCGTGCTTCATTGGCACTGCGATCCAGGTCGCGGCCGTTGCCGACTCTCGACTTCAGATTGCCTACAGAATCACGGAATCTATGAATCTGATCGTTGATACGATCTTCGCGGTCGCTGCCATTGGCCCTGCTTCGATCGAGGGTGCGGTCCATGTCGCGTTCAAAATCTTTTGCAAGGCGATCGAGCCGGTGGACGGAGTCGCGCAGGTCGCGGCCGTCATAACGTCCGTAATCTCGATTGTCGCGATTGTCTGGGTACCGATCCTGGGGGTAGCGTCCCCATTGTGCGGACGCTGCAACGGGCAAACTGAGCGCCAGGATTGCTGCAGCGAAAATTGAAAACTTCAGTGTGTGTCGGTTCGTCATTTCTTTCTCTTCTCCTCGGTGTTCCTGGGTCTCACTGTCCCCTGCGGCGTCATTGGCAAGTGCCGTGCCCGTTTAAAAACCCGCGATTTTTTGAGGGGAAAGGCGGTGCTCAACGCGGAATGGTGTAGAGACTGACGAAAACGTTATTAGCCACAAAAGGCACATAAAGCGCAAAACAGTTACTGAAACTGATTTCTACTTTTGTGTCTTTTGTGCCTTTTTGTAGCTAGATCAGTGTTTATCGAGGAGGATCGCGATGTGGCGGCGGAGGTCCGATTCGTGAAGTTCGAAGGGTTTGGTCGAGAGCGATTTCCAGGTCGGGGCTCCTGCCTTTGACCTGGTCAATAACAGTTCCTGACTCGCGTGTCGAAGTCCCATGTGGCGGATGTTGGCGTTCGCGAGACCACCACCACGCACGAATCCATCGCGCGGCGTTCGGGGCCAGCCCGCTTCGACGTAAAGAGTGCGAACACCGTTGATGAGCGTGAGGAGATGGCCAACCATCGTCGCCGTTCCGACCGGAAAACGGTGGCCGTCTTTCGTCGAGATTTGAATGCTCGCCCCGGCGCGGTTCGCTTCACCTGCAAGCGTCGTAAATCCGGCGACCAGCCAATCGACTCCCGCTTTGCGAAGCAGGTCGTTGGAATTCCTTAACGCGAGATACTCCGCCATATCTCTGCGGCCTGCGAGACGCGCTCGTTGTTCCGCTTCAGACAACGCGGCTGCCCACGCTTCATCTAGTTCGCCCATATTCGTTTGCGATGGTATCATGAGCGCCGAACCGTCCCCCACATATCCGGTGCGGAACCCAATCGACATGACCCCATCATATCGAATCATAAAAGACCTATTTACAGTGCTTCCCGCGATCAGTCTGTTTCTGCTGATCTGCGCAAACCCGCTCGCTCAATCAAACAAATTACCCGCACCGACCGGTCACGTCAGCGATTTTGCCGGAGTCATCGACGCACAAACGAAAGCCAGGCTCGAAAGTCTTCTCCAGAAGGTAAAAGAGAAGAGCAAGATCGAATTGTATGTGGCCGTCGTCGACTCGACTGGCGAACAGGAGATTTCGACTTTCTCGCAACAGCTCGCAAGGGAGTGGAACATCGGCGCACAAACCAGCCGCACCAGGACTCTTCTGCTCGTGGTTTCCTCGGCAACGAAAACGTCATTCACTCAATCGAGCCGCATCGCGCGACCTTCATTGCCCGAAGGCGTGTTGGGCGAGATGTCGTATCGAATGCAGAGTTTGTTGAGTGAAGGACGCTTCACAGAAGCTGTCGATAGTGGAGTGCATGTTTTTGCAAATGCACTCGCCGAGAAGTTTGCTTTCAATGTCGCTGAACTTGAAGGAGCGGCGGTTGCGGTTAATAGTCCGGAAGTCGGAACAGAGTCATCGGCAGCTGTTCGCATCAGCACGACCGGTGACCAGAAGACTCGGCCGAGAACAGTTAGCAAAGCGACGCCGGAAGCAACACCGCAGGCAACACCGGAAGCAACGCCTCCGCCTGAGACACCCAAAACCGAACCGTCGCCAATCGAAACTCCAGTCGCCGAGAGCACGCCCGCGGAGTCTCCAAAGCCGGATCCAGTTGCCACTGAATCTCCAAAGCCGGAAGTTACACCAGCGGAAACACCGAAAGAGACCGCAAAAGAAACACCCACTACCACGAATCCAGAACGCAGGAAAGCAACGGCCACGTCGCGCATCACTCCTGTCAGAAAGAAAACTCCAGAGCAGTTGCGCGAGCAGGAACTCGACGAGATCGACGAAGTCGAACTGACATTGACGCTTCCATTGGACCAGCGCGAGGCGAAGTTAAAACAGTTTCTCGATACTCATCCGAATTCAAAATCCAGACCACGTGCGACTGAACTGCTCATCAGCACCTATGCCGGCATGGGCGATCAGAAGTTGAAAAACGGAGACAGCGTCGGCGGCGTTTTTTTCCTGCTTCGCGCCGTCGACGAAGCCGATCTCAACATCTCTGACGAACTCTTCTCGGGAGTCATTTCCCAGATTCCGACGAACCTCTACATGCGAGGCGAGAAAGAAGCAGCATTCAAGACCGCGCAAAATATCGAAGCGAAGTTTGGAACCACTGCGAAACGCCTGGTCGCCCTGGCAGGGTTTTACATGGGAATCGAGCGAGCAGACGAAACGATCCGGCTTGCCGAGAACGCGATCAAGCTTGCGCCCGATCTCGCCGAAGCACATCGCATGCTGGCAGCCGGTCTGCACATTTCACTTCGCCTCGACGAAGCCATCGCGGAGTACAAACGTGCGCTCGAGCTCGATCCATCGTCGAAGGCTTCGCGCGCCAGTCTTGCGGATCTCTCGCGCGCGACCGGGAAGACTGAAGAAGCACTCGCACTCTACAACGAACAGCTCACAGCAGATCCAAAAGACCGTGCAGCACGCGCCGGCAAAGTGATATCGCTGCTCGAACTCGGTCGCACTGACGAAGCGAATAGCGCGCTCGAATCAGCATTGGCCGCCGAGCCACGCAGCCTGACTTTGCTTGCCGGCACAGCCTATTGGTTTGCAGCGCACAACAATAATGAGAAGGCTCTGGAGCTGGCCCGAAAGGCTGTCGACGTCGAGCGACGGTACACGTGGGCGCAGATCGCGCTCGCACGTGCAATGTTGGCCCAACAGCGCCCGCTCGATGCAGAACGCGCCATTCGTTTCGCGCGTCAGTATGGAAAGTTTCCGACTCTGAGCTACGAACTCGCGAACGTGCTGGCGTCGATGGGACTTTACGAAGAAGCAGTCGACGCCCTGCGCGAATCGTTCACGATCAAGGATGGTCAGATTCAGACCTTGCTTGCCGGACGCGTGCAGGCTGGCGACGCCGGTTTTCTCGAACTACTCGCGCCTGAGCGAAAGGCCGGCATTTACCAACCCACTTCACCAGACACTCCCGCAAACGCAAAAATGTTGAAAGCGCTGCTTGCTTTCAACACTGCCATCACACCGTCAACCGAAGGCGAGAAGATCAACGAAGCAACCGCCGTTGCAGCCGCGAAGGAGTTCGCGTCCGGCGACGACAGCATGCGCGCTTACCGCCAGGTCTACGCGGCGAGTCGTCTGCTTCGAAATGGAATCGGAATGGACGCGGTGTTGGAACTTGTCGCGGAGGCAAGAAAGGCTTCGGATGAAGCGCTGAAGGTCCCGCTTGTAACACTGGCTGTGCAGGCAGACGAGTTCCGAGACCTGCGTGCGAGATCGATTAGCGCGGGTGTTGTGCCTGACGTTGCAGACGCTCCGCAGGAAGTGATGGCTAACCTTCTGAAAGG